>Ga0172368_10005503_pt1 | contig 14093 bp, 12 predicted proteins | sample Lak11m_FD_114540 | JGI IMG/M metagenome (GOLD analysis project Ga0172368, IMG submission 114540) | Freshwater microbial communities from Kabuno Bay, South-Kivu, Congo - kab_022012_11m | ecosystem: Environmental > Aquatic > Freshwater > Lake | place: Democratic Republic of the Congo: South-Kivu...
ATGTTCACCCGGCTGTACATGGAAAAGTACGGCGTCACGCGAGAACACCTGGTGGCAATCTCCCTGAAGAACCAGAAGATGGGCACCCGGAACCCATATGCGCACGTTGAAATGGCTCTTGACCGGAACGGCATATTTGACAGCCCGCATGCAGTTGTCAATAATCCGGTTTCGGCGGATCCGCTTCACCTCTACGATCTGTGCCCGGTAAGCGACGGGGCCGCGGCGGTGGTTCTTTCCACGGTGGAAATGGCCAAGAAAATTGGCAAACCGTATGTGATCATCGCCGGTTTCGGCCAGGCAACGGATACGCATACCCTGGCTGAACGCGAAGACCCGACTGATCTCAAGGCGGTCACCCTTGCGGCGCAGAAGGCCTTTGCCATGGCCAAACTAAAACCGTCGGATATCAATGTGGCCGAACTGCACGATGCCTTCACCATCCTGGAAATCGCCGAGAGTGAACACGTTGGCTTTTTCAAAAAAGGCGAGGGCGGAAAGGCCGCCGCAGCCGGGAAAACCCGCCTCGGCGGGCAGATCCCGATTAACGTCTCGGGCGGCTTGAAAGCCCGCGGTCATCCGGTTGGTGGGACCGGAGTAGCACAGATAGTGGATATCGTCTGGCAATTGCGGCACGAGTTGCCTGAGAATCGACAGGTGAAAAATGCCGAGATTGGCCTGACGATCAATTTCGGCGGTTTTGGGAACAACGTCTTGTGCTTTATCCTGCGGAGGGTGCAGCCATGAGTAAGGAAATAGCCATTACAGCGTATAAGTGCAAAAAATGCGGGAAATTGCATTATCCATTCCACGACCGCTGCCTGGAATGCAAAGGCCGTGAGTTCGAGAAGGTCAAACCGCAGGGAAATGCCAAACTCCTGACCTACACAGCGATTTTCAACCTGCCGTGGGGCTTCGATCAACGCTACCTTGTCATTGGCGTGGCCGAGTTCGAAAATAAGGTCAAGGCCATGGGACAGATCAAGGCCGATTCTGTCGATCAATTGAAGGTCGGCATGAAAATGAAGCCCAGTTGGGAGCCAATCCGCGTCCAGTATGGCGAGGATATTTATGGATTAAAATTTGAACCGCTGAAGTAGAAGCGTCGCACAGTGAGGATGGATTTGGCCTGGGCGGAGACATCACCCAGGCCAGATTTTCGAAGAAACAGAAATTTATGTATATTGAAGTCCTAACCAGCGGGTATGCGGTTCCGCAGCCCAATTTCGACGCCACCGTCCACAGCGTTTTCCAGTCCGCGGCCAACCTTCGTCTGACGAGAGACGGAAAACTGCTCACCCTGGTAACCGCCGGTGAAGCGGACCTGCCACAGGGTATCCGGCTGAACTCGCCGACTGGATTTTCGTTTGATGGGCTGCAGGTTGGAGAAGCGCTGGTCTGCCGGGGAGGTCTAGTGCGATTAGACAAGCTCGCCCTGACGATTTCCTTCCACAATGCCATCACCTGGAAATGTGACCTGCCAGCCCTGAAGATGGACTTTGCCAAACTAGAGGTCCAATCTGCATGGAGGGTTGTCTGGAATGTTTTGAACACTAGGCAATTGCTGGCAAAAGCCGAAATCGTGGCGGATAATTTGTTCCGCCCAGGGGAGGAGCCGCAAGCCGTTATGCCCAAAAAAGCAAGGCTGGCCATGCAAGTTCTTGTGAGGGCAACACAAGAAGCTGATTTGATGGCCGCCTCCGCAGCGGCGAAGATTCTGACCGGCCTGGGACCAGGGCTGACACCAGCCGGCGACGATCTCCTTGCGGGTTACCTGGCCGGTTTGTGGTGCGCGGTCGGGGATCACCGCGACCATGTACAGTTTGTCTCAAACCTGGGGAAGCAGGTCGTTCGTCTCTCGCGCAGGACAAACGATATCAGCCGCACATATCTTGACCACGCAGTGAACGGCCAGGTTTCAAGCCGGTTTGCGGCCCTGGTCGAGGCAATCTCGCGCGGAGAATCCCCTGAAGCTTTGTTGAAAATAGCCGAAAACGCCATGCACTGTGGGCACACATCCGGGATGGATACTGTAACCGGTCTGCTGGTTGGTATTTTTGCCTGGAATGAGGCATTGATTATGCCAATGATGCCTGCATCAGGCGTGGTGTGCAGCCCGTGAATAAGGTAAAATGCACACCAGCATCTCTTATAACGCGAATTTAGTTAGGAATAGTTAAAACGATGGAATCTGAAGTAATTATTGAACCACCACGCAGGTGGCTTCTATTACATGCCCGCGAATTATGGCAATTTCGCGAGCTGTTATTTTTTCTCGTCTGGCGCGATATCAAGGTCCGATATAAACAAACGATCATCGGGGCAGCCTGGGCCGTTCTCCAGCCAATTCTAACCATGCTTGTTTTCAGCGTCATTTTTGGCAACTTGCTCAAAACGCCATCTGATGGTATTCCCTATCCACTTTTTTCATTCGCAGCACTCATTCCCTGGCAATTATTCTCACGTGCGCTGTCAGATTCGGCCAACAGCCTGATCAACAACCAGCATATGGTGACAAAAATATATTTTCCAAGGTTGTTCCTGCCGGCAGCCTCTATTTTGAGCGGGTTATTGGATTTCAGTATCTCAATGCTCGTTTTATTCGGGATGATGTTTTATTACAAGGTGGAAATCACCTGGGCAATACTAACATTGCCATTATTTATCTTGTTGGCTGTCATCACCGCACTTGCAGCGGGAATTTGGCTTTCTGCGTTAAATGTAAGTTACCGTGACGTCAAATACGTGCTGCCATTTTTGCTGCAAATCTGGTTGTATGCGACACCAATCGCATATTCAACCAAAATAATCCCCGAAAAATGGCGTTTTATCGCTGGTCTCAATCCAATGTCTGGCGTTGTAAATGGATTTCGTTGGGCGCTGCTTGGCCAGACATCAGAGACAAGCACGCTATTAAGCCTGTCAATTGTCATCATCATCATCCTATTTTTATCCGGTCTGTTCTATTTTCAATACATGGAACAGACTTTTGCGGACATCGTTTAATATGAGCTTTATTATTCGCGCAGAAAATATTGGTAAAAGATATTACATCACCCAAACGCAAGAATATACAATGGTGCGAGATATTCTCGCAAACGTAGGTCACAACCTGACTCGAAAAATCTCAAGTATTATCCGTAATAATGGTTCCGGCGGGAATCCCAAACAGAATGAACTATGGGCTTTAAAGAATATCGATTTTGAAATCCAGCCGGGACAATCGATTGGAATCATTGGAAAAAATGGCGCAGGGAAAAGCACATTACTCAAAATTCTTTCGCGCATTACAAAACCCACCGAAGGGCGCATCCGTATGCGCGGGCGCGTCGGTTCGCTGCTTGAGGTAGGCACAGGCTTTCACCCGGAACTCACGGGCAGGGAAAATGTTTATTTAAATGGGTCAATACTCGGGATGAGAAAGAACGAAATTGACCGCAGATTTGACGAGATCGTAGCGTTTTCAGAAACCGAAGCATTCCTGGACACACCGATAAAATTTTTCTCAAGCGGTATGCGTATGCGACTGGCTTTCTCGGTTGCTGCACACCTGAACCCGGAGATTTTACTTATCGATGAAATACTGGCTGTTGGAGATATTTCATTCCAACATAAAAGCCTTGGGAAAATGAACGAAGTGGCGGCATCAGGCAGGACAATATTATTCATCAGTCACAGCATGGCAGCCATCAAGGCGTTGTGCCAATCAGCGATCCTTTTGGATGCAGGCAGAATTGTGTATAACGGCGGCGTGGATGAGGCAATAGATATTTATACAAGGGACGAAAGTAGAGGCACTTCGGGCAGCTATCACCAGGAAAATATATCCCAGGCAATCGCTCAAATCATTTCAACGGAGCTGGTGGATAACAAGGGACTGGTCAACAACAAGTTTGCGCATGATAACAAGATCACCATTCGAACCAGACTGCTTGTGCAAGGACGATCCATACCAGCAACAGTCTGTTTACATATTAATAACGCGAACCTGGACACCATAATTGCTTCTTACGATTTTGAGAGCGATGACGCATTCCTGTTACCCAAAAAACCAGGGGTCCATTGTTATGAAATAACCATACCAGCTAATGTATTGATCCCTGGACAATATTCCATTGGTTTTGAAATAACCCAACCAGCGAAAAGAACCACTTGGATCTTAAATCGCATTGATATGATCTGCCCTTTTGAAATTTATGATAATGGCAGCACAATCGCCCGAGTCAACGCCCATTGGCGTGGTCTTGTGCACCCGCCAGTAAACTGGAAAATCAACGAAGATACGCGAATTCCTGGCAAAGCTACAAATCTATGACTGAATTCAACCTGAATCTCCCCAATTTTTATATCATCGGTGCAGCCAAATGCGGCACAACCTCCCTGTTTGCCAATCTTCTCCAACACCCCGAAATATTCATGCCATACAAAAAAGAACTTCACTTTTTTGACATGGATGAAAACTATTTGCGCGGTACTGAATGGTATATAAATTCTTATTTTCAAAATGCAAAAAAATATAAGGCGATCGGTGAGGCAACCCCGGCCTATATGTATTGGGCTGATACTGTAGCCCCGCGTATGCTAGATTTGCATGGAAGGGGAACACTTCCCAAGTTTATTGCCATTCTCAGGGATCCAGTGGAACGGGCTTATTCACGGTACTGGCACGATATTAAGCTTGGGCAACCTCTGCTCTTTGAAAAGGGGAAATGTATAAGCTTTGAGAAAGCCGTTGAACTCGAAGAATGGATTGTTCAATCCAATACCAAACTCAAAAATGGAACAGCCTATACTTTTGTGAGAGGCGGGCTGTACGCACCCCAAATCAAGATCTTTCATAAATATTTCCCACGGGAAAATTTCCTAATTTTATTGCATGACGATCTGAAACAGAATCCAGATGGCACTTTCGCAGACATTTTCCGATTTATCGGCGTAGATGATCAATTTAAAACAAATTCAGAGTTAAGGAATAAAGCTGCGATACCGAAGAGCAGGGTGCTGTACAGGTGGATCAACGATAAATCCATTTTTAAGGAATTGATCAAACCATTTTTCCCAACACAAGTTCGTTACGGAATAAAACGCCAGTTAGCCAAATCCGTTCTTACACCGGTGACCTATCCGCCAATGAAACCTGAGACTGAAATTTTTATCCGTAAAAAATTTCAGGAATCCATCATGGAGTTGGAAGAGCTCCTCGGGCGGGATTTACGCTCATGGCGCACCGGGGAAAGCGGGTGATATGACCTCCGGTTTGCATCCAAAGCCACCCCGGTCATCCAGAATCGAGCACAGCGGGACGCTTATCCAGGCTTTCGAGCAGATCGTCCACGAATATGGCAAACTGCCAGCTTACTCAGTGGGGACGAGTATTTTCACGTACAAAGAATTAAATTGTGCTGTAAATCGCCTCGCCTGGAGGATACTTTCTGCGCATGGGGAGAAAACCGAACCAGTTATTTTGTTGTTAGATGATCCAGGGAAATTCATTGTCAGCTTGCTGGCAATATTGAAGACCGGCAAATTTTATGTTCCACTCGATCCTTCTTTTCCCACGGCAAGGAACAGAAGCATATCAGCCGATTCGACAGCTCGATTGATACTTACCGATACAGCCAACCTGTCCGCAGCTGGCGAGTTATGCCTGGATGATTGCCAGGTCCTTAATGTTGATGTCGTAGATGTCCACCCAATCGATCAAAATCCATCCATCACAATCAACCCTGATACCCCTGCCTTCCTGATCTACACCAGCGGTTCCACCGGTACGCCCAAAGGCGTTTTACACAGCCAGCGTAATATTGTACACAATGCCATGAGGCAGATTGAAGCATTGGACGTGAACGCTTCTGACCGCATCTCCATGTTGTATTCGCCCAGCGTGATGGGAATGACCCGCGATGTGTACAATGCTCTGCTGAGCGGGGCATCATTAAACCCCTATAATTTTTCAATTGACGGAGCCAACCAGATGGGGGATTGGCTACAGTCCAGGCAGATCACAGTGCTGCATACCATTTCCAGTCTTTTCCGCAGGCTCGAGAGCGTTTTTCAAAAATCGGGCAACCTTGCCAGCCTGAGGGCTGTTTTGCTGGGTGGTGAAGAAGTGACCCGCAGTGATTTTGAAATTTACCGCAAATTTTTCCCTGGTTCAACCGCGTTTTTTACAGGGCTGGGTTCCACGGAAACAGGGACTGTCTGCGTTCAAACACTTACCAGAGATTCGAAAATGGATACTGCCACAGTTCCGGTTGGCTTTCCTGTTCGGGATATGGAAGTCCTGCTCTTTGACCAGGATGGCAATCCTGCGCCAAAAAACGAAACCGGGGAGATCGCCATTCGCAGCAACTTCCTCGCCTTGGAATACTGGCACCAACCGGATCAAACCAGCCAATCTTTCATTGCGGATCCATCCGGAAGCGGGAAAAGAATATACCTCAGTGGCGACCTGGGGCGTTTTTTGCCAAACGGCGCGTTAATTCACTGCGGACGTAAAGATTTTCAAATCAAAATCAAGGGGCGCAGGATAGAGCTATTGGAGATCGAATCAGCCATCATGGAACTAGAACCGGTGGCTGAGGCCGTGGTAGTTGGGCATGCTTTGAACTCCGAAGAGAAAATTGCCGTAGCTTATATAATCTCCAAAAAAGGATATGAATTCAATCCCGAAAAAATCCGCCAGGAATTGAGCCAAAAAATACCCGACTATATGGTTCCGGGGCTTTTTATCCATCTTGATTATCTTCCGCGCACCCCAAACGGAAAAATAAACCGCAACCTTCTGCCTCAACCAGATTTTAACGCCATCAAGTATGGCGACGATCTGCCTCACAATGCTACCGAAGAAACAATATTGGAAATTTGGAAGAAAATCCTGCAAATCGAACATATAGGCATTCGAGATAATTTCTTTGATATGGGGGGCGATTCTTTAAAGGCAAGCACACTTTTCGTCGAGATTGAAAACCGCTTTGGACACTCATACCCATTATCTACCCTGCTTGCCCACGGAACTGTCGCCAGCCTGGCAGAATTTCTTAATGACAAAGAGATGGGCGCCAAAAGAGCACTTGTTGCAGTAAAACCTGGAGGTTCAAAACCCCCGCTCTTCCTGATCCCCGGCGGAATAGGAGATACGCTTTATTTTCGTTACCTGGCAAGCCATCTTGACAGCGAACAACCACTTTATGGCTTGCAATTGCTCAGAAATGAAGAAAAACTTAACATTGCGCCAAGCATTGAAACGATTGCGACACGGTTCCTGACCGAAATAAAGGAAATCCAACCTCAGGGACCCTATCTGTTGGGAGGACATTCATTCGGAGGATACATTGCATTCGAAATGGCCCACCAATTGATTACCAGTGGTGAAAAAGTAGCACTGCTGGTGTTCTTTGACACCTACCCGCCCGGTCCCCGCCGGCAGGCGGCATGGCGGGACAGGATCACGATTCATTTACGGAAACTGCTCGCTGCGCACAGCACCAGGGAGCGGGTGGAATACTTGAGCGTCCGTGCTCAACACCTGGCAGGGCGCCTAATCAGGGTCAAATTCCTATCGCCCGTGCTTAATAAACTCGATGTGGGTGGTCAAAACGCCAGGGTCGCCATCCGTATGGCAAGATACCAATATCATCCCCAAAAATACCCCGGCAGGGCAGCTCTTTTTCTGGCAAACCAACGAGAATGGTATGTAACTTGGGATCCAATGAAGAATTGGCAGAAATATTTGAGCGGTAAATTGGATGTATACGAGGTTTCCACAGAACATGAAAATATCCTATTTGAACCATTTGCCCAGAAGGTAGCCGAAAAACTGACCGAATATATTGAACAGGCTGTTAATATAGTATAAGCAGCACAACGATACACCCAAAAAATTCCCAGAGATGTGGACCACAGGCAATATATTGCAGTAGATCACACCACGTAACGGAAAAAAACCTGAAATCACTGTGAATCCAACTACCCTTCCAACCTTTCTCATCATCGGCGCAGCCAAGGCTGGCACAACCACACTATACGATGTGCTCAAGCAACATCCCAAAGTGTATATGCCGATCGTTAAAGAACCACTATTTTTTAGCAAGGAGAGTTATTTTGAAAAAGGGGTCGACTGGTATGCGCAAACATTTTTCCGCGGCGCGGATGCATTTCCAACACGAGGCGAGGCCACGCCCCATTATCTGTATTGGTCAGACAAGGTGGCATCGCGCATTTCTGATATGCTGGTCCCATCCATTAAATTGATAGTTATATTCCGTGATCCGGTCCACAGGGCATATTCATGGTACTGGAATTCTGTCAAAGAAGGGAAGGAAACCGAAAGTTTTGAAACAGCCCTGGAACTGGAGCCGAGCAGGTTGGCAACCTTTCACAAACAGTTCCTGAGCTCGGGACAAATGCTTTATGGATATTTCCGTGGAGGCTGTTACGCATCTCTTTTAAAACCCTTCCTTGACAAATTCCCTCTCGAGCAATTCTTTTTCATTTTACAAGACGATTTCAAAAATAATCCAGATGCGGCAGCCAGGAATTTATTCAAATTCCTCAGTATTGATGAAAATGTTTCCATCCAATTTACACAAAAAAATATGGCCGCACTGCCTCGCAATCGCGTGCTCCACGATTGGTTGAGTAAGCAAGGTGGCGCCAGGGAATGGTTCAAAAAAGTTATTCCACTGAATTTGCGCTATATCGTAAAGCAAAGATTGCTCAACGCGAATTTACGCCCAATAAAATATCCGGTCATGAACCCTGAGACGGAAGCCAGTTTACGAGCAAGATTCGTTGATGAAAACCTGGCACTAGGTAAAATGATCAACCGTGATTTGAGCTCATGGCTGCCGAAATGAAACAAATTGCGATACTAATGCCATCCCTGGACGGTGGAGGTGTCCAACGTTCGATGTTAACTTTGTCCAAAGGACTGGTGGAACAAGGATTTCTTGTGGATTTTGTGCTGGTGAAAGCACAGGGATCATTCATTAACCACGTTCCTGTAAATGCCCGCGTGATCGATCTGGGTGCATCAAGAGCCTTGAGCGCCTTACCCAGACTTGTATCCTACCTGAGGGAGAACAATCCAAGTGCGTTGATCAGTGCCCAAACTCACATCAACGCAATTGCCATTATCGCCAGGAAACTGTCGAGAGTCAAAACCAACCTCATCGTTTCCGAACGGAATGACCTGCTTCTTGCCACCCAAAGTAATAATAATTTTAAAGAGAAATTCCGACCAATGGTGGTGCGATTTCTTTATCCTTATGCCGATCATATTGTTGCTGTTTCGAACGGTGTCGCAAAAGATATCGCCCGGATCTTGCCAGGGGAACTGGATCGAGTTTGCGTTATCTATAATTCGATTGATGTACTTGAAATACAACAAAAAGCTCAATCTCTTGTAGAACATCCATGGGTCAATCAAAGTGGAATTCCCTTTATTTTGGCAGTCGGCAGGCTTGAAAAACAAAAAGATTATCCAACCCTGTTGGGGGCTTTTGCCATACTGATAAGAAATATGCCCGCCCGCCTGATTATCCTGGGAGAAGGAGAAGAGAGAGCTGACCTTGAAAAGTTAATAACCAGCCTGGGTATTTCAAGTGATGTCAGCATGCCGGGGTTTATTGAAAATCCCTATGCTTACATGTCACGGGCCAATGTATTTGTTCTATCGTCTGCGTGGGAAGGGTTCCCAAATGTGCTGGCAGAAGCGCTGGCATGCAATGTTCCAGTAGTATCAACCGATTGTCACAGCGGACCGGCAGAGATTCTTGACAACGGCCGTTATGGCAGTCTTGTACCTGTCGGAGATGTGAATGGTATGGCGCAAGCAATCATTTCGGTTCTACATACTTCCTTTATATATTCGGAATCCGGCGACAGGGTAAAAGAATTCTCGGTGGAAAGAACAGTCCAGGCTTATTTGAATATCCTTTAACAGAACAAAGGATTTCCGGTTTAATGAAAGTTACTTATATCATCACAGACCTGGAAACAGGCGGCGCTGAAAATATGCTGGCGAATGTTGTGACCGAGCATATCAAGATGGGGGTGAAAGGCTCGGTCATTTCTCTCCAGACGACAGGATATCTCGGGGAACAACTAGATTCAATCGGAGTACCAGTACGGTCACTAGCCATGCGAAAAGGCAGGTTTGACCTGCCTGCTCTACTCCGGCTAACCGAATGGTTAATTCAAAATCCACCCGACCTGGTCCAAACCTGGATGTATCACGCCGACTTAATTGGTGGTGTCGCAGCACAAAGAGCAGGAAGAATCCCGGTAGTCTGGAGTATTCGTCATGCCGCACCAGATATGAAAATGTTGGGGACAAAAACAAGGCTCGTTGTCAGCCTAAACGCGATCCTGTCAAGACACATTCCCCGCGCAATAGTTTGCTGTGCAAAAACGACACTCCAGTCCCATGCCAGGGCGGGTTTTGTTCAGGACAAATTATTATTTATTCCAAACGGAATTGACACAGATAAATTTTCTCCAAACAATAAGAGCAGGGAAGTATTTCGAAAAGAATTGGGGATTGCCAATGAGACCCCTTTGGTAGGTTTGTGCGGGCGTTTTAATATAGCAAAGGATCATCATACTTTCATTCAAGCTGCCGCCAAACTCCATCAAAAGATACCTGATATCCATTTTTTGCTGTGCGGCAAGAACGTAAGCCAGGAAAATAAAATACTGGCGGGGTGGGTTGATGATGCGAACATCCGGCAGGTCTGCCATCTTTTGGGTGAGCGCATGGATATGCCGGTTGTACTCAATGAGTTGGATTTGTTGGTACTTTCCTCGCGAGCAGAGGCTTTCCCTTCGATTATTGGCGAAGCAATGGCAACCGGTATCCCGTGTGTTGCGACAGAAGTTGGCGATTCCCCGTCAATCATCGGCGATACAGGAATCGTTGTTCCACCCAGTAACCCGGATGCGATATCAACCGCGTGTGAAAAGTTATTAAACTTAACCGCATCTGAACGTGCATCCCTGGGAGAAAAGGCGAGAAAACGAATTGAAGATAATTTCAGTCTCAAGGTCTGTGCAAAAGCATATCTTGACCTGTATGAAAAAATTTTATCCACGGCAAGTAAACATTGAACCAGACTCCCGGGGAATTTGTGGCGGTTAATGATGGCAAAGTAAATGAGTGACCTGACTCTTTGTCAATCCTGGCAAGGCTACAAACCAGTTACGGCGCGCTGCACAAAGGTCAATACGGTCATGATCAAAAACAAAACGATCGCGGAAATGCTCCACCCGCGCCCGGCATTTGACGCCACACCCAAGAGCCCGCCGGTGCCCGCGAAAAATAAAACGACATAGCTGATCACTATCCACCTTGTATTGCGGAAATCAACTTTCAGTATGTAATCCAACAGAGACTCAAGAACCAACCACGCCAGCATACATCCAACCTGGATATAGTACAGCGCGGGTCGTTCAAGTTGCGGACCTTTCAGAAGGAAAAATATCAAAGGGATCGCCAGAAGCAATTCGAAATAGCCAACCCAATGCCCGTATTGAGGCTTACCCAGAAGCCTGAAAGTGAAAACGAGTATGGCCGATAGATAGAAGGCGACGGCTACAATGGCACCCAACAGGTTCATTTTTTCCAACATACAACCTCCATTCCATCTACATGTTCGAAAAAATACCAAGAAAGATGGGAATATCCGTGCCGGCATGGAACAGGATCGAACCCCAAACGCTGTCTGTTTTTTGCATAATGTAGCCCCATGCCAGCGCAAGCGGGAAGAGAATGGCAAGAAATATGTATTCATTCGAGGTATAGGTTATTCCCTTATGCAGCAGGGTGAACACAAGGAAGACCAGTAAAGTTGAGAGGAATTTCCCATAGTACGGTTGCAGCTTACGCAGGAATAATCCCCTGAACAACAGTTCTTCCTGGGTGGCATTTGCCAGGGCAGACAGAAATAACCAGGGTATCCAGGAGATGATCCTGGTAAAGGTCAAATCCCCGGGCTTGAACATGAGAAACGCCATGGGGATGGAGCCTGCAACACAGACAACGAAGGTGATCAATCCGATAATAAGACCCAGCTTCAGATTCCCCTTCTGGATATAGATCGAACCCAGGCTGCCACCCGAGGTAAAGGTAAGGATGATCACCGTGCAAACGATAACAGCACATTCATTCAGCTTCAAGAGCGCAAAACCGGCAGGAGCAGCGCCGTTCACATCCAGGTAGTCCAAGAGATATATACCAAAAACCCAATCAAGGGAGACCGCAATCGCCATGATCACTAAGCCCAGCACCACCTGGCTGTATTTCTCAAAGCGTGCACTTTTTTGCAACAACAATTGAACGATCAGGAGTAGGATGACCAACCCAATCCTGCCCAGGTAATCAGCCATCCTGTCTAATACCGGCCTCAATGGGCTGAAAACGATGATGATCAACGATCCAATTGCTGTGAACAGAAATGCAAAAACGATACGCTCAATCCATGCTCTTGTTGAAATCCGATTATCATTCATGAGATATCCCATCCAACCCTCAGCCTGGCAGGAGGTTAGACTTCCTGGCAACTTTCACCCTGATTTCTTCGATGTCCGCTGGCATTACCATAGACCTGGCAGCAAACGATAGCGCACGTGTTTGGCATAATCCGCGTAACCAGGCAGTTCCGACTGCAAAGTTTTATCCTCCAGTATGGTTCGAACGATCAAGACCAGGATGGTTAAACCAGCTGGAATAATAGCCCATAAGGAATTAAGCATAAATGGAGTTCCGATGTGCAACAATATCGCACCCATGTAACCGGGGTGGCGCAAATAGCGATAAGGGCCGCCAGAACTGACAGTATGCTGGCGATCTGCCTGGATGCGAACCGTGGCAACAAAAAAGGCATTCGAGGTCATCGCCCATACGAACAAGATGTTATGACCAACGACCACCACAACGAGGCCGATGATTTGCATAGTTAACGGCAGCTGTGGCGACCAACCCAGGCGCACATCCAGGCTGGCCAAAACAAGCTCAATAATCATCAGAACCCCCATCGCTCCCAACAAAACCATATCCCACATCTTTGTATCCTTATTGAGACGGGCACGCTCAGCAAGCATGGCTGGGTTGACAGGCAATATGAGAATGGCAATGGATGCGGACCAGAAGATATATATCGCCGACAAAGCCCAACCCATCCACCAATCCCAGCGTCCGACAACGCCAAACAATATTGCGATCAATATCAGATTACCCAGGGTTTCGCGCACCAACCAGCGGATGGCGCCTTTCCTGACCGTGGGATCCTGGATTGAATTTGTGTTCATAGATTCTCCACTGATCTTACAGAATTGTTATTGACTGAATAAAGGATTTCTCCGTTTTTGATACTCAAAGATATTCCCCAGCCTCGAGAAAAGCATGATTTCCATTGGCAGATACAGCATGTAGTTGCTTGCACCATTAACTCAGATTGAAACCTGCTCTTATACTTGTTCGTTTACGGCACCTTGAGCGAGGCTACCACCATGTCACCCATGTGCAAGATCTTGCCGCCCAGGCTGAAGCCTTCCTGGCAATACATTCCATTAAAACTGGCGATAAATCCAAATTCCAGATCTCCGCGAAGCATATTGGTTTCGGTATAGCCCACGCCGTGATACCAGACCGCATTCACCTGGCCGGCAGGACAGATAAACAGAACCCGCCTGGCAGGTTGACCAGCCACATCAATGGTTCCCTGCGGCACAAACTCACCGCTGCCCACACCAGTCGGCCAGAGGCGAAAATCATCCTCGATTCGACGGAATGTCATGCGAATATTCAGGTCAATTCCGGTCCCAATGCGGGAATGCAAATTGAGGGCGTGACCATTCATCAGCGGGTCAAATGTGGTGGTCTCATCCACCACCCAATCTTCGGGGAGCTTGATGGAGAAAGCGTAAACCGGGTGGGTATAAGTCCACCAACCCTGATATTGGGATGGATCGATTGGAATAGGTGTGGGGATTTCCGTTGGAACAACGCTGGTTGGTTCCGCTGCCACTCCTGGTGTGGAACTACCCGGCATTGCCGGACCGCATTGCTTGCGGTAATAAGCCCATTCGTCACA
>Ga0172368_10005505_pt1 | contig 14091 bp, 6 predicted proteins | sample Lak11m_FD_114540 | JGI IMG/M metagenome (GOLD analysis project Ga0172368, IMG submission 114540) | Freshwater microbial communities from Kabuno Bay, South-Kivu, Congo - kab_022012_11m | ecosystem: Environmental > Aquatic > Freshwater > Lake | place: Democratic Republic of the Congo: South-Kivu...
AGCGGGGCCGACGAGACTCGAACTCGCGACCTCCTGCGTGACAGGCAAAATTAGAAATTAAAAACCTGCTTTTTTAAGCAAAAAACAAACATTTTTTGACCTAAATCCTCTGGTTTTAGTCAGATTGACCTGAGTTTTGCTACAATTTTTGCTACAACGAATTTAACTTTTTGGCAAATTTCTCAAAAACTTCTTTCAACTCTCTCTTATACTCCTCTTTCATGTCATCAAGTTTACGGAAATTTTCTTCACCATCTTTTTTAGGGTTATTACTAGTCTCAACAATTTTATTCATTGCAGCATCAAATTCTTTCGTAAGATCTTCGATGGCTTCATCACGAATACTACCTACGCGTGATATAAGTCGAGTGATTTCGTTTGCTTGTTCTTTATTCATAATACTAACCTTGTTTATAAAATAAAATATTATAATTCCGCTGGATCATCATTGGAATCATCTTCTAGGCTTTGCCAATCTATAACAATTTTTCCCCAATCAATTGTCCTCTCTTCATCACCAACCCAAACTTTCCAAAATTTAGGGTCTGCTGATCTGGGTCTATGGTCTTCCTTAAGAAAATTCATCTCAACTAATAATGGTATTGGGGTAGCCCATCCTAGTAAAATTGCTTTTCGACTCGGCAAAATTGGTAATTCATTTAGTAGACCACCTAAATTATCAGGGACCAACCTTCTCACTAATTCCTGATCTCGATCATTTACAATTCTGTGAAGGAGAAATGTATTACATTGTGATAAAACTGTTGGTGATAGCTCTGATGGTCTTTGCGAAGAAAGTAATAAGCCGAGACCAAACTTTCTACCCTCACGTGCAATTCTCTCAAATGACTGACAGCACAAAGTCTCGGGGGATATTTCTTCACTTGTATCTCCGTATCGCCTTATGAAAGTATGGGCTTCCTCCATTACAATAACTGTAGACAGTTCATTACCTTCAATGCGTCTATACCTCTGAAGTGCTTCAAATATAATTCTAGATATGACTGCGACAACCAAATGGATAACTTCTGTTGGAACAAGAGACAAATCTATAATAGTAATTTCTCCACTGCTTGCTTGATCTTTCCCAATATAATTTTCTAACCACTCTAAGATGGTCACAGCTGGATCATCACCTATAACAGATGACATCCTTGAGTCAGAAAGCATTGTCCGAATCCGCATTATTAAAAAATCGAGAAACTGTATTACTCCTTGTTCTTGAGCTAGCCTCTCTAGATGATCTGGTAAATCTTCTGAACTAAATGGACACGGTGAATCTTCGTTGGGACCCTTATAAATTTCTAAACTTCCTACGGAGTTCTCTATTTCTAGGATAGCTGAAATAATATTTTCAACATTACTTTTGTTAAAGGCGGGAAAATAACCAGCTTGATTTGGAGCGTGACCTGCAAGTATAGTGTTTATTGCATTTAGAACTGCTGAGACCTGAACCTTTAATTCACCTTCGGCCAACTCTACAAGAAAACCATTTGTGTCATTTCTAATCACTCTGATAAGTTCGCCAAAATTTTGTTTTCCTGGAAATTCAGCATGTGATCCAGGACTATTTCGCAAAAAATTCTTAAGCGAAACCAGACAAGATGAATAATATCCTTTTATACTAATTTTAATTTCGTTGTTATCTTCAATTTGTCCACTTCTGAGTTCTCTTAATACTCTTCTAAGAAGTGGTCTTTGTGTTCTTCCACTCGCTTGCGTAATTGAACTCCACTCATAACTATTCCAGAGCCATACTGGGACTCTTAGTTGTGAAATATTTGCATCAGTTGAGTCAATATTAACCTTAAACTTTCTAACCGAATTCGTCAAATCATTAAAAGTATTTGTATACTCTCCATTCGGATCTAATATGATAAACCGTGCGTTTAATTTAATATCGTTTTCACCCCCTGGCATTTTACTACTTTTATATTCTTTCCCTTTTTCAATTGACCATCTTATTAGACCTGCGACAGAACAAGATTTTCCGCTTCCCGTATTTCCCAAGACAGCTATGTGTCTACCAAATATTTTGTCTGGGTCAACCTTAATTGGTGCATTACTGGCAAGAGGAGCAACACCTATCCGAACAACTGCATTTTGTTCTTTATTTTCCACAATTGATCTAAGTTGTTCATCTGATGGTATTACTGCGAGATCTCCGACCGATGGAAAGCTAAAGACACCTCGTTCAAGTTCATAACCTTCTTTCATTTTTTTAAGAGTGCCAAGAGGATTGATTATTATTTTCCTTAGAGGATAAGGTAAATCAATCACTTCGAAATCTTTCAATCCTTTTCTTTTTGGATATTGAGAATACTCTACACCCATCCAAGATATCATTCCTACTAAAGCTCCACTTTCATTAGGAATCAAAATAAAACCATTTATTTTAGGAAATAAAGTTGGAACTCCATTATTGATAGCAGTATTTTGTGGTGCATTTATTTCAAGAAGAACTTTTATTTCTCTAGGAGAAACGGATTCAACTGTACCAATAACAACATCTCTAAGTTGATCATAACCGAAATCATCATTCATTACCAGTTACCTCAACGTTTGTGTTATTCTCATTATCATTGCCCCTTTTTTCCCTTATTCTATGCATCCTCTCGCTAATTCTATCAATCGCAGCTTTGGGTAGATACTCAGATACTAGTGTTTTCAAATCTCCGAGCTGTTCTCCTTCTAATAGCGTAAACTGTGCAAAGTTACAATTATCTAAAAATTTCTTTATCCTTCCAGAACTATCAGATTTCGAGATTACTACTAAATGGGTTGAAGGAATTATTAACATATCTTCAATGATTTTATTTATATGCGAATCACCAAATCCATAACCATATGTTACCAATGAGGAGTTTGGTCTACAAATAGCTGATGCAAAATCACGGAATAATTCAGAATATGGGAAAAAAGTAGTTTCAATAGCTTTAGATGAATTCGGAAAAATTACTAGAGTGTCCGAATTAGTATTTACTTCTGTATGAGATTCTTCTGCCCCAAACGGTAACTGTGTCCTAATAATTGTATTATTTTGAAATCGCCAGTCAATTGATCCGTGCAACTTTGTTAGTCTAGCAACTCCTTCCACATATCTAGGTTCACCTCTAATGCCTGGAGGATTATAGTGATAGTCAAGATCTATTTTGGAAGCTCTAAATCTTGGAGTAATCTTACCTACGAATCTATCTAACAAATGTATTACAGCAAGGTCACAACCATATTCAATAAACCTGTCATAATTTGTCGTAAATATTTGGAGTCGCTCGCGTGTAGCAGTTCTACTTCCAAAGCTGATAAGAAATGATTTTAAGGTATTTACAGCTTCAATCTTATTTGAGGATAGAAAATCTCTTTCGCCTTTAAGAATGCCTTTCAACAATTCCTCAAGAGCTTCATCAATTTCAATTTTTAATTTTTCGGCTTTCTCATCGTCTTGTAAGATTTGAAGTCCATAGTATAATTCAATTGCTGATCTGAGATCATCTTCGAAATTTGCAGTTCCTCTATCCATTTTAATGGCCATTTTGTCAGCCCAAGCTGTAATCTCTTTATTAAAGTTTTCAAGCTCAATTCTACCCATCCCCATTGAATCATTACCAGCAATTTCATTGATAGCAATAGAAAACCCACTCCCTAATAACAAAGATAAATGGTCACTTTGAAAAACTGCAGTTAACCAAGGTTCAATTTTTTTTCTCCAATCGATTTCATCATCCTCGTTTGGGAAAAATAAATCGTTTCCGATTTTTAGTATATTATCTTTAGACCAATCAATATCTGTACTAGCCATAAATAACTCCTCGAATTACTAAATAAGACTATACAACTATCATAACAACAACCTATCATCCAGACCCAATTCTTTAAGCGCCGCTTTTAACTCTTCTATGTTCTCTTTTGTTAAGCCACCATCTGGTGATATGTCTACTGAAACATTTATCTTCAAACCTTTATTGTTTGCATACTTTGACAAAATTTTTGTATAGAAGTTCATCCATTTCTGTGGAGCTATTTCTCCACTCCAGTTAAATGATTTTGTCTTATCAGGAATAGGTCGTTCGCCATCTGTCGAAGTTTTGCTTATGATAATCTCGGCACTTGTAGTAACACTCTCACTTTCCGCAGTTATAATAAATCTGCCTTCAGAACCATTAGCAGTATAAACACCTTTATCATCTACCTTTCCTCCTGAAGCAGACCAGGATATTTTGCCAGTTTTTATTTCTCTTCCGTGTTGATCATATCCTTTAATTCCAAATGCAACTTTTTTACCAGGTTCAATTTGGGTGTAAGAAGGAGTTATTGAGAGAGTGGTTAGTTTTGGAGGTTCTTTATGTTTATTCGCCTCCTCAGCAGTAATAATAAACATCTCATCAGATATTTCAACATCCGATGCTGATACACTCTCTTCAAAATGAAATGGTTTGTAAGTCCCACTTTTTGTTTTGCCAATGTAAGCTAACAGTGAGTTTGATACTCCTCTTGCAATGGTTTCTTTTATTGAATCTGGATTGAGGAGTCTTGGGAATAATGGACTAGCGAAAAATGCATCTCGAACAGATTTAGTGCTCCATTCCTTAAACGCTGGCGGCCAATTTCGTAAAAGGAAGTTTGGGCTTATACCTTCTTCAATTTCTCCATCCTGTTTCAAACGATTTATTATATACTTGGTAATTGTTTCGCCTGCGCTTGAGTTGATCATTCCCAGATCAATTCTTTTCAGCTTATTATCTTTTCCTAACAAGTATATATTTTTATAAGATCGCCAGATTGATTCTTTAAGATCTCGTTTTGCTTTTTTTAGATTCAAAGCAAGTTGATTCCTTTGAATTTCATCAAGATGTAATTCATCAGACTCAGAATCAATATCCTCCCAGGCTAATACCTTTCTAACACCTTCATACATATCAGAATATGTTTCTGCAACACAAAAGATTAAAGCACTCTTAAAAACTCTGGCAGAAGCACCACTCTCAAAAGTTATTGATTCCAGAAGTTTTAATGTCTTTTGATCATCTGAAAGCGAATGTTCTGGAGCCATTATTATAAAAGAGATGACTGGTCTGTCACTGATCTGATTTGTCTTCTCAGGATAGAAATATCTTTCAAATGTTACTTTTGAATTAAATACTTCTTTTATTTCTTCTTTACCTCGTTCTTCTATTTTGGGTTGCGGGATTGAAGCTCTTCTATCAGAAAACCTTTTATTAAGATTTTCTTTGAAGCTGAATTTATACCTTGTTCGCTCTACAGTTATATAATAACAGGATTCTGTTAAAGCATCTAATACAGTCTCAATATTCCCGATGTCTAGATCAGGTTCACCAACACCAAGTCTTATTTCAGGAACTGTCGCCTCGGATTTAGTTGCACCACCGTTCGATTCGAAAAATACTGCTGTTGCTACCTTACGATGTAATCTTGATTTTTTAATTGTATCAACAGCTTCTTTATCCAGTCTGATTGCGTTGGAATCTTTCTTCCCACAAATATCAGTGGTTACAGCTGCTTCTAATCTTCGCTCTCCGATTTGTTCAAAAACAGCAGTCCTAAACATATCATCATCTAGTGGAGCAGAGCCTAATCCAATTATCGGATCCTTATGAGCTGATTTGTAACTTTCAGAATAATTTTGAGAAACCCATAATGCCAATAGTCGTAGTATTCCTCTTGTTTGTTGGAACTGTGTTAATGTCTGCCACTTTCTTTGGAATACTGATATCAAAGATGGATGAAAAGGATATGTTGCAATGAACTCTTCTTTTGGATTATCTAACGGAAACCAATTTGGTAACTGCTGTCTGTGATCCAAAATCCAATCAGAATACTGGTTACAAACATCAACTGCTTCTTTTGGTAAAAGTATTCTTCCATCTGCGGTTAAGGCTCTTTCATCCCATTCGAATAATCTGCGTTTGATAATTTCTGGGATCTCAGCACCCGATGACATCATAATTGGTTTACCAACTCGCTCAAGCATTTTACTATATCGACTGAAATCATCAATATCATCACTTGTCATTTCAATCATCATTGAAGGAATTGAAACAGCTAAGACAACATTATCTAAACTTCTTGCTTGTTCTGATAGATTGTGAATGAAGTTGTAAAGCTGAGTTCCCATTCCCGATTTTCTATTCCGTGAAATATAGTTAATCAACTCATCCATTAGTATCAGGCAGGATTTATTCCTCGGAAGTATCTGTTTTATCACATCTCCTGCAGGAGCAATCATATCTTTATCGTGCTTTGCTACAAAATCAAAAGATTCCTTACCTCCGAGCTGATACGCTATTTCTCCCCAGGGTGTTTTCCGCAGTGGAGTTCCATCACTACCACCTCTTCCTGTGAGAGTATCAAACTCAGTCCCAACAAATACTGCAACTCTGGAATGAGGCACTGATTTAACTCGTGCTTTTTCTAATATCTTATTTACACCGACAAATTTATCCGCAGATGGACCTGTGTTTGCAAGATGATATAATAATGTAAGTGCGTGAGTCTTTCCACCACCGAACTGTGTTATCATATGATAAACAGCTGATGTTTCTGTTTTTTCTCCAGATAGCCTTCTTACGACTTCAGATGAAAGCTCTATAAGATTTTTTGTTAAAAATGTCTTTTCAAAAAAGATTTTGGGATCTTGGTAATCCTTATGTGCACTTCCATCTCTAACTTTATCCAGATGGACAGCAAACTCAGATGCATCGAGTGGTTTACCTTCTCTTAAATCTTCTCTTGGGGTTACTACTTTATACCAGGGTTTAAGTGCCATAGTTATACTTCTTTATTTTTTCTTGATTAAAAACCTAATCCTTTTTTACGTGCGAGCACTCCATCTACCCAGCGTTTTTCATCAGTTCCAGCTGGGTACAGTGCAGATAGTGCTTGTGCTAATTTCCAGAAGCTGTTATCTCTGCCAATTCCTTCCTCAACCAGAAGTCTTCTCATTGCCTCACTTCTATTTGCTGCGAATAACAACATTGTCTGGTGAAGTTTATCGAGTGTAGTATCAGCAGTATTCATTCTTGCAAGTTCATTTATAATCGCGACGTCTGATTCCTCTTTTTCAATCTCCTTCATAAAGTCAAAGGATTCCTGGGCTTTTTTCTTACTCTTCTTAGTTTGAACTGTTATGTCTTCCTTTGCAAATAAATACCTTGCTCTTTCTCCAACTGATAGTAGAGTAGCTGTTTCACCTTTAACTTCAACCACTGATTTTAGGTTTTCTAAATGTATTCCCAAACCCAGCGCAATTTTTCTTGCAGCATCATATTCAAGAACAAACCCTGTGATCTTTTTCTTTTTGGTAGAGGTTTCATCTTCTGAATCATTTTCTGATTCTTGATCTTCATCAACTTCACCTGTACCATTTGTCGATTTATCTGCAAATAATGTCCATAACCACATTGCTGTTAAACGAGAGTCTTCTTCAAACCCAGTTGCATCAGCGTCTTCAAAAATCATATTCAAGGCTTCTTTGGCTACCGCAGCCCAAACGTGTTCCAGATAATCTCTTAGTGTTACTACTTCACCACTTGCTTTCTCCACTTTAGTATACTGACTAAAAATCTCGAGTGCGGGACCAAGGCAAGCAAAAATTGCATCCGCACCTACAATACCTTCTTTTTGCAGTCTTGGCATCCAATCTTTGATTTTTTTTGGTAATTGATTCAGAACTTCTCTCCAATCTCCAACTTTACTTTTCGTTTTTGAACCATCAGATTCCTCATTTGGTCGTACAACTAAATGGATAGAGCTAGCGAGAACTGCTGAATCATTAGCTCTCAACCTCGTTCCTTTTTCAGTATCGATCGGCCAAGATGCTGTTACTTTCCAACCAGCATTTAATACAGCACTCAATAAAGCTTCCCACGCAACAGTTTCTTTGTGGGCAAAAACTATTATTCCTATTCCATTTGGTTTTACATATTGCCGACATAGATCTAACGCTTCTCTCATTTTGGTTTCATACCAGTTCTTCGTTCGTATTTTATATCTTTCATTTCTTTCTGCCAATTGAACAATTTCTTCACTTTTAGGTGAAAGGTCCTCTCGTGTAGGGAAATCAGTATTATCTATTAACATTCTTCTCAACCATACATAAAAAAAATCGGAACAATCTGCATACGGCACAACATCATAGTATGGCGGATCAGTCGCTAGTAAATCAACAGAATCATCAGGCATAAACTTTTTCAGAGCAGAATTTAGAGATGGGTATCCCTCTTTATAATTAAATGACGATAAGTATGCTAAGCTTGAAAGATGTTGATTAAAACTGTATCTGAATCCACCCGCTAGATCTTCCATAAGTGGATTCGCTTCTATAAAATCCATTTTCATAGGAAGACTTTGACCTTGAATAAATGCCGATTTTATTCCTTCTGTGAGATAAGTAGCAATATTACATTGATACTGTAGGGAATTTGAAATAATAAGAGCTAAACATTCAATTATGGCTTTCGCAAAATTTATATCCGAAGTTTCCTTTTTAATTGAAACTGAAATGCTTCTTAGTTCAGTGACAAAACTAATTGCAGATAATAATTGCCTATCTGTAAACAGTTTATACCACTGGTCAATTCCGTAAACTCTAACATTGAAAATACTTCGAAGATAAGGGAGCTCCTCGGTTGGGATTGGACTCAAATCACATATTTTATTTAATATTATTTTTTCAAGTTCTTTACTTGCCTTTTGAATTCTATTAAAATCTTCTTTGGTAGGATTTGTATAGAATCTTTCACCAGAATTATTTCTTGAACATATAGCAAGTAACTTAAATCTAAAACCTTTGCTCTGTGATTGAATAGCTACATTCGTTCGGGCAGTTGTGAACCCACATTTAGGACAAGTTACTGCAGATCTTTTAGAAGTTCCACCCCTAATCGAATTCGCTTCTTTCCCATTTATTGTTTCTGTTATAAGTTCATTCTTTGAATTGTAGGATATTTTAATCCCGCAATTCTTGTTTTTCTTATCAGAGATTTTCAAATTTTTTATTATAGGAACTTCAACTCCACAATTTGGACCTTCACAAATAATCGTTCTTGCCCAAAGGTAACCTATAACTTCATTCCTAGATTCATCCACATAATATTTCCCAAGATTTGCTTTAACGTTTTTATATAATACTTCACCCCACTTCCTCACATCAGAAGCCAAACTACTCCCATACTTAGGTATATATTCTAATGATACTCTATTTATTAAATAGGCTAAAGGATTGTAATCATTACCATACGAATCAGTTCCTAATCTTAGAGACTCAAGGGGAAATGCTCCACCTCCTGAAAATGGGTCAAACACTACAGTAGTTAATGAGGAAGAGCCCGATAATGAGCTATGAGCAGTATTTGTCAATGCTCTACTAGCCTCGATGAATTCTTTACGATCTGAATTATCCCAATCAGAAAAATCAGCAACCAAGTCTAATAAAGCTGTACGCAATTCAATTTTATTATCTAGTAATTTTGAGTCCTTTTGATATTTAATGTACCTAACAGCACTTTCATTACTTAATAATCGAATGTAATTGTTGGCAAAACTCTTGACCTGCTTTTTAGCTTCTTTGATAAATTCTGCGGGGCAATTCAGATCAACAGGGTCAGGCCATAATGAAGCACAGAGTACAGCTCGGCAAGCTGCTAATGGTCGACGAGCCCACCAAATGTGAATGGTTGAAATATGACCTTGTCTTACAAATTTTTCTTTTCTTGAATGTGCCGAAATTCTCTTTATTGGTAGATCAACTTCGATTAGTCTTTTGCAGTATTCCATTATTTCTTTCCTAAAATATCTTTAGCACTAATATGGTAATGCTCAATTTTTACAAGAGGTTGCCAGTTAAGAATTGCAGGATTATTTATCGCATTAAGTTCTGGTTTTGTCGCACAATTAAAAACAACATAGAGCCAGTAATCTTCTTTTAATCTTTCAGCAGTTTTATATTCATTTGTTGTTAAGGCAATCTCACCAACTGCAGAGCGTCCTTTAACTTCAATAAATCTTACCTCAACAGAAGTTTGTGGATCTTCTGGATGAGGTTTTCTGGATATTAAATCAAATCCTTTATTTTCTTTTTCAACACTTTCAACTTTCCAGCCCCTGCTCTCCTCAAACTTGATTGCTTCCTGAACAGCTATTTTTTCTATTTCGTCATCCTTTACCATTTCAGCAATTGAAGGAGTTTTCTGTTCTGGATGTGGCAGCACTATTGCTCTTCCTATATGCTTAATATCTGCTGGATGACAATTTCTTTCTTGTTTTAATTCGTTTCTTCTTGTATCGAGTCTTCTATTAAGTTCATCTATTCTGTCTTCTGTCATCTTCAAATTAGCAGCGATAAGATTTGATTGGTCGCCTTTTTCTCTTTGCTCCATTAAATCAGCATATCGTAGATTTTGTCTGTTGATCAATTCAGTAAGACTTATTTCCATATGCTTTGCAATTGTATCAATTTCTTTTTCCCTTCCAACTCTTATTTCTTCCAGGAATGGCTGCAATGCTTTCTCAACCAAAATTCTTTCTGAATCTTCTGCTTTTGGAGTGAAAGAAATTGATGGGATTGAGGTTCCTTTTGGGGCTAAACTCAAATCTAAAAATATAGTCGGTTGCTTGATGGAATCTATTGCACTTTCAGTTCTTTGGACAACGAATAATTTTTTATGTAAAACATTTCTCCTTCCATCTTCAATAGAGGCAGTAAATACATCAAGAAAGTAAGGAACTTTAGTGTGCAAATCATAGAATACCACTCCTGATATTAAATCATCTTGAACAGATTCATAAATATCATCTCGGACCGACTCAAATAGCGGATGACCAGGAGTAATCCATTCTAATGTTGGATCTTCTACAACATATTTTTTATCAAATGTTATTTGCTTATACTCTTTACCAAGCTTTCCAAATCTTGGTTCAAGTTTTTCACCAATACGAATTAACCTTGATGGTATTTTGCCAATTCTGAACTTGTGAGAACCTTTAAGAGTTTCTTTCGGAGATATACCAACAAACGAAGAGGACTGCAAAAAGAAATCTTCTACAACTTCAGGCACTAGTCTCCGTTCTTTCGCCTCTATCGATTTTCCTACAATTGCTGAAAGATTTAACTCACGTTTTGCTAATCCTTCGAGTGTTGAGTCAGTAATTTTTTTGAATTTAGTTGTATCTACTTGCTCAATGATTCGGTTTTTAATAACATCTTCAGTGAGGTTATGCGAATACATATCACGCAGCATCTTCTCAAGTAAATTAGATGGGAATACTTCTCCAATAACATTAAATACTTTGCCAGTTCTATTAGGGTCTAAATCATTTTCAATTAAAGTTATTCTATCAAATAACTTTTGTAATACTCTACCCTCCCTGGTATTAGTTGTGACAAAATTGAAGATCAAGCAATCTTTCTCCTGTCCATAACGATGGATACGACCCATTCTTTGTTCAAGTCTTACAGGGTTCCAGGGAATATCATAGTTAATCATAAACCAACAAAACTGAAGATTTATTCCTTCACCAGCTGCTTCAGTTGCAACCATAATCTGGACTGATTCTTTGAATTCTCGCTCAGCATAAATCCTTGTTCCTGGTGTATCACGATCACCGATCTTCATTCCACCGTGAATCTGTGTTACTGACAGTCCCCATTCAAGAAGTTTTCCATAAGGTCTTTCATCTTTACCATCACCAACAAGAAAATCTAAAGTATCTTTATGTTCGGTAAAGATTAGAAGCTTCATATTGGAATCTCTGAAAATTCCGTGTTGAGTTAAAACTTCTTTTAATTTTATTAACTTTGATTCAACTTCACGTTTCTCCAGAATCTTTGCCTGGTCAATCAGCTTATTTAACTCAGTTATTTCTTCCCTTAAAGCCTGTGGGTCAACAGATGCAACAACTCCCTCAAGGTTTTCAATTATCTTCTCCTGCTCATCTTCAGGTAATTCATCGAAATCATCAGGAAGTCTTTTCATTATCATTTCTTCACGATAACCAACAGGATCATCCAGAATCTTTTGTCTTCTGTTACGCATTCTTTCGAGAGTTCTTCTAACAGCATAAATACTCGAAGCAAATCTTCTTTGTAATAATGCCATTGTAAATCCCAATGCCCGTCCTCTTACAGAATTATCCAATGATGCTTTAATTGATTGATCATCAACATATCTGGTTAGCGCATCATAAAAATCTAATTCATCGTCATCAATCTTAAATTCAGTAGTGCTAACAAACCTTTTGGTAAATAGTGCTTTTACAACTCCTGTATCTGGATCGGGAAATGTAACAAGTGCTTCTTTTAATCTTCTCAAATAAAATGGTGCTTCTCTCTCCCGCATTGCTTCTTCAAGACTTTTTACATCGCCATACACATCTTTATCCAACAATCTTAAGAACAAACAGAAGTTTTCAGGATCGCCTTTATGCGGAGTTGCAGTCATTAAAAGATAATGATCTGTCATTGAGGAAAGTTCTTCACCAAGTTGATATGCCAGTGTTTTCTTTTCTGAACTGTAAGCAGACATCTTATGAGCTTCATCAACAATAATTAAATCCCATTGAGATCTTAACAGACTATCCTTTGCATCTTCAATTCTTGAAACCCAGGATACTGAAGTAATAACCTGATTTTTTTCCTGCCAGGGATTTATGCCGTAATTTGTCCTTAATACTTCACCACGAACAATTTCAAAATTCTCACGGAACCTATCCTTTAGTTCACGTTGCCACTGGAAAGTTAAATTAGCTGGGGTAACGATTAAAACTCTTTCTATTAGTCCTCTAATTTTTAATTCTTTAATTAGTAAACCAGCCATAATAGTTTTCCCTGCACCTGGATCATCGGCGAGTAAGAATCTAATTCGGGGAAGTTTTAGAAAATAATCGTATACAGCTTCTAACTGATGAGGAAGCGGATCTACCTTAGCTATGGATAATGTAAAATAGGGATCATATTCGTAAGCTAATCCAAGCCTAAGCGCTTCAATTCCTAATCTAAACTTTTCAGGATCACCATTAAATTTCAAATCACCGCTTATTATCTCTAATGAACTCAACTGCTCTTCAGTCAGAATCGGATCATAAAATTGTCCAGTGGTTAATCCTTTACCGATTAGCTTAAATGAATTACCCATTGCTGATACAGATATAATCTGAACTCGTTCAGAAAATAACGAGCCTCTAACAATAGCATTTGTAAATTGATCAACTATCATACAAGTTAGGTATCCTTAATTGATTTTATAAAATCACCAAATCTCCACCCCCGAATTGCCTGAAGAAAACAGAAGGGAGTGTAAATACACATACGAAGTCATTACACTTATCAAAAGTCTAAGCTAAATTAAATAAATTACTTGATTGCCTCAATCATTTTTTCTCAAACATTTGTTTCGCCAGTAGGTACTCGTTTTTGAAATCCAGATTCAAATCTAGGTTAGGATCAATAGACTGCCAGGCTACATACATAAAAGCTAATAAATGTAATGGAGTAAATTCTTTGTTTGGTATTGAAGCTATATGCACTCTCTTCTCATTATCAGATGGATCAAGTCCGTGTCTGGCAAGCATTGCAATTTCATAACCGATTTCTTTTATCTGTTCTGGAGTTTTTTTTGCGAAGTTATTAAGCGCATCCAGACAATACATTGTTACTGCCATCTTGCCCGCAGGTGAATCAGAATAATCTAATGGTTTCTTCAGAGCGTCATCAGGTAATGGTTTATCAATTCCGTATGGATCTTCTGTTATCTCTTTTAATTTTTCAGAGAGGTAGTCAGCTTTGTTGTAATCTTTTTCAGGAATAAACTCAAAATATTTTTTTAGTCCTAGCTCCTCAGCCCATCTGGTGACGAAGTTATATTCCTCTCCAGGATTGCGGTCGTTTTTATTTTCCTGGTAATCATCAAATAATTTGTTTGCAACTTTTAAGTTAGCGGTGCTTGCTTTGAACAGAGGTATGTAATCAACTCCATATAGGTAGTGTATTTGAAAAGCAGAAACCAGGTTTAACACCGTGCTGGCATTCAAAATATCTGACGGGATAAATTTTCTTTCTTTTGTCGTTACTGCTTTAAT
>Ga0172368_10005510_pt1 | contig 14079 bp, 10 predicted proteins | sample Lak11m_FD_114540 | JGI IMG/M metagenome (GOLD analysis project Ga0172368, IMG submission 114540) | Freshwater microbial communities from Kabuno Bay, South-Kivu, Congo - kab_022012_11m | ecosystem: Environmental > Aquatic > Freshwater > Lake | place: Democratic Republic of the Congo: South-Kivu...
CAGTCACCTCACTCGGACGAGGCCATAGCGGCGTTCGCACGGTTCGCTGCGGCGTCCGCCAAGCACTTCCAGGGCCGAGGCATCCTCTGGGAGATGTACAACGAGCCCAACATCCCGCCGTTCTGGCGTCCCAGCGTCAATGTGGACGACTACGTGCGCCTGGCCGCCGCCACGGGAAAGGCAATCCGAGCCGTTGCTCCCAGAGAAGCCTACATCGGCCCTGCCACATCAACGATCGACTTTCGCTTCCTCGAGGCGTGCTTCAAAGGCGGCCTCCTGAAGTTCTGGGACGCGGTTTCGGTGCATCCCTACAGGTCTTCGGGGCCGGAAACGGTGATTTCCGAGTATGCGCGCCTCCGGGACCTCATTCGGCGCTACGCGCCAAAGGGCAAGCGGATTCCCATCATTTCCGGCGAATGGGGATACTCGTCGGCGTGGGCCGGAATGGACGCAGAGCGACAGGCCAAGATGCTGGCCCGGCAGTGGCTCACCAACTTATCCTGCGACATTCCCCTCTCCATCTGGTACGACTGGCACGACGACGGCCCCGATCCGCGGGAACCGGAGCACCACTTCGGCACGACGCTGCATCCTACCATGCCCGATCGGACCCCGATCTACGATCCCAAGCCCGCCTACATCGCGGCCCAGACGCTGACAGCACAACTCCGAGGGCTCCGGTCCAACAAGCGCCTCGTGATGCCCGACCCCCGTGCTCATGTGCTGCTGTTCGGCACCGGCGCTCAGGTGCGAGTGGTCGCCTGGTCGGTTTCACGCGAGCCTCTCGAGGTCACCATCCCCGCTGGTCCCGGCACGTTGGAGTGCGTGGATCATCTTGGCAAGAGCCTGCCGCCCGTGGCGGTTGCCAGTGGAGGTGCCACGGTGAAGTTGAGCGACGCACCGGTGTATCTCCGCCCTGTGGGTCGGAACCGGGTACTGGAGCGGATCGCCGACTGGCCGCGGTTGCCCCAGGACACTCCCGTAGCGTGGGCGCCGACTGTTACCGTTCGCGTGGGCCGCAGCGCGGCCGCTGTCACCAGGACGATCAAGCTTGATCGTTCGCCCGTCGCTGTGCCCGTACGCCTCAGTCTAACCATCAGAGGCGTCGCGCCCGTCGTGCAGGAGACCCGCATCGTCGTCACCGATCCGCTCAGCATCACGATCAACCCTCCGATCAGAGGCGCCGTTCCGATCGAAGTGGAGAACCCAGCGGGCCGGCCATTCGCGGGGATACTGCGCGCGCGCATTGGACGAGAAGGGCCGATCAGGACGGCGCGGCTTCCATTGCGGTTCACTCAGGGCGCCCTGCGTTCGCGTTTGAGTATTCCTGCACCCGGTGCGTCTCCCCGACTGACCGTCCAGGCTGCCGTGCTCGACCCCAAAGGAAGCAGCGTGCTGAGCGTGCCCGAAATCGCGTTTCTGACGGTTGACGATTTCGGGCGCTTCCCACTGGGCGCCGTGCCCTCCGACTACCGGGTCTATCCCGACGGCGATCCGAATGTCCCGTCGGAGCAGACAATCTCCGTTCAGGACCCGCCGACCGGACCCACGAACCCTGGCCTGCGGTCGCTCCGCCTCACGTATCGCTACAGCCCGGGATGGAAGTTCGTGTGCGTTCGACCCGAGACCGAAAGCCTGCGCAAGATCGAAGGGAAGCCCCGCGAGTTTGGCCTGTGGATCTGCGGAGACGCGAAGGCAAACGTGCCGCGCATCAGGTTTGTGGACAGCACCGGCCAGACCATCCAGCCGGATGGTACGCCCATTGACTGGACCGGCTGGAAGTGGGTCACCTTTCCCATGGACGGCACTCGAAGCGGTCACTGGGGCGGCGCGGATGACGGCGTCGTCCATTACCCCATCCGATGGGATACGCTGTTCCTTCTGGACAGCCCGGGTGGCCGAGCAACGGCCGGGGAGGTGTACATTGCCGCTCCAACGCTCATCTACTGACATGGGCGAGTTTGGATTGCCGGGAGTGTCCCTGTCCCACGTCCTGCTCCTGAGCGGCGCGCTGACGATTGGAATAGCCTCAGCACGGAGTGCGCCGTTGACGACTCTCGATCGCCTCAAGCCCTCCTATCTGGCCGGCGTTCGCTCGGAAATCGCAGCTTTCGCTGCCGCGCGCAGACCGGTGGCCCCTTCATCGCGGTTTCTCGACGTTCGCTGCGTGCTCCACGCTCACTCAAAGCTCTCTCACGACAGCCGTGGCACGGTAGAGGAGATAGCAGCCGCCGCCAGGTCCGTGGGTGTGCGGGCTGTGTTTCTCACCGATCACCCAAAGGCCGGTGTGGATGTGATTCAGCATGGGCCGTCCGGCCTCACGAACGGCGTGCTGTTCGTTCCGGGCGCCGAAACGCGCGGCTTCCTCATCTTCCCGGGTGACCGGAGGATGCCGGACGACTCCCTCACCGGCCAGGCGCTTGTGGACCACATCACTCGCAGGAACGGTCTGATCTTCGTAAGCCACCCCGAGGAGCACAAAGACTGGTCGGTTCAGCGACTGACGGGCATGGAGATCTACAACACGCATGCCAACTTCATGGAGAGCCGGGATCTCCTCGACGCACTCCAGCCACGCACACCCGATGGGTACGAGCGACTGCTGGGCCTACTTCAGGCCATCGCCCGGTATCCTCAGGAGTCCTTTGGCGCCTTCTTCAGCCGCCCATCGGGCAACCTGGCCCGATACGACGCCAAAGCGGCCGAAGGTCCGTTCACCGCTATCGCCGCCAACGATTCCCACCAGAACGTCGGATACGTCTTTCGTGGCGCTCCAGGGGGCCGCATCTTCGTGGAGGACGCGCTGGGCGAGAGGGTTGCCGAGCTCGACATCGCGGCGTATCCCCGAGTGCGGGCCCTGCTCGGAGAGCCGGCTCCTGACCACGAGCTCATGCGGACGATCCTGGATCCGTATGCCGTCAGCTTCCACTACGTGAGCACGCACGTGCTTGCCCGCTCGATGTCCGAGACCGACCTGCGCACGGCGCTGCAGCAGGGCCGAACATATGTAGCCTTCGATTGGATCGCGGATCCCACGGGAGCCGTCTTCGAGGCTTCTTCGCGAGGGCAGCGCTGGACCCTGGGCGACACCATTGTTGCCCGCGACAACATCCGTTTCTCCGTAGGCCTTCCCTTGCCGGCGATCATTCGGGCCTTCAGAAACGGCGCAGAGATCGCCTCGGCACGCGGACGCCGCCTCACGTTGACGTCGAGCGCGGCCGGTCAGTACCGGTTCGAGGCGAGCCTGCCGCTCGGCGGAGAGCTGCGGCCCTGGATCTACACCGGTGCGATCCGCATCGCGGAACGCCCCCCAGCGAGGGACAGGGCCTCGCGCAACACTACACAGTAAGGACAGAAACAATGGGTGACTTCAACGGTCTCGGTCTCGGCTTGCACAACGTCTCCAGGCTGTCCAATGCGGAGACGCGCTCCATCTGCGCGGAGAACCCCACGGGCGCAAAAGGTCAGGGCGCCATGGCCATGCCGCCTACGGACGAGAGCGGCCGACCGAGGGGCGCAGCACGGGAACTGGGGCAGGGATGGAAGGTCCGCCCGTGCATCTCACTGGAGCCTTGCGCGACTGCAACGCTGGCAGAGATCGAAAGTCCCGGAGCAGTGCAGCACATCTGGATCACCGTCCATCCCGACTTCTGGCGCAGGCTGGTGATCCGCTTCTACTGGGATGGCGAGGATACTCCATCCATTGAGACGCCTCTCGGGGACTTCTTCTGCATGGGCTGGTGCCAGCGAGCCAATGTCAACTCGCTGCCTATTACCGTGAATCCGGCGGGAGGCTTCAACTCCTACTGGGAGATGCCGTTCCGCCGGTCCGCCAGGATCACTGTCGAGAACCTGTGGGACGAGCCCTGCCACGGCTTCTTCTTCCAGATCACCTATGCGCTCACGGATGTGCCCGATGACGCTGCATACCTCCACGCCCAGTGGCGACGGAGCAATCCGCTGCCCTATGCGACCGATCATGTGCTGCTTGACGGTGTCAGGGGTCACGGCCACTACGTCGGCACCTATATCGCCTGGCAGACCAACAACTGCGGCTGGTGGGGCGAAGGCGAGGTGAAGTTCCATCTGGACGGCGACGGCCGGTTCCCCACGATCTGCGGTACCGGCACCGAGGATTACTTCGGCGGCGCATGGGACTGGGAACAGCCTGCCGGTCAGTACTGCGTCTATTCCACTCCGTTCCTGGGAATGCCACAGGTGATCACTGCAGGGGCGGAGGGCATGTACCGAAGCCAGCAGCGGCACGGCATGTACCGGTGGCACATCATGGACCCGGTTCGGTTCAAGTCGGACCTGAGAGTCACGATTCAGGCGCTGGGCTGGCGATCGGGCGGGCGATACTTACCCTTGAGAGACGATATCGCCTCGCTCGCGCTGTGGTATCAGGCGGAGCCGCATGCGCCGTTTCCAGCGCTGCCCGACAGGAACGCGCTCGAAGTGGTCTGATGTGAACTGCGGGCGGGAGACTGATAGTCCGGTCCGCCCGTCAGGCAGCGTCGAGGTCGCCCGTCGCGCCCGTCCCATCCACAACGGGGATCAGACGGTAGTAAACCCACTCACTGAGCCTGCGGGCGCCGGACGCCTCGTAGAAGCGCTGTGCCGCGACGTTCCAGTCCAGGCAACACCATTCCATCCGCCCGCACCCACGCTCGGCGGCAAGTCGCACAGCGTGCTCGAAGAGCGCGCGCCCTATGCCTTGCTTGCGATACTCCGGGAGCACGAAGACATCCTCGATGTAGAGGGTCGGCCTGGCAAGGAACGTGGAGTACGTATGCAAGAGTATCAGGTACCCGACGGCGTGCCCATCGAGAACCGCCAGCCAGGCCTCGAAGCGCGGTCGCTCGCCCCACCCGTGCTCGCGAAGGCGCGCTCGGGCATCGGCGTCGGGCGGGGGAAGCCGTTCGAACTCCGCGAGAGCTGCAACCAGATCGAAGAGCGTGTCTGCGTCCGAGGCCTCGGCTCGCCGGATCTGCAGGGTCACGCCGGCTCGCCGAGGAGCCTCGACAGGTCAAGTGGATGCGGCCCGGACACGACCTCCAGGTCGTCGCGTTCCGTCACTTCGGCCATGAACCCCTCCGACACTTCGAGCACGTCAACGATCTCGGTGTTGCGTATGCGGGCGACCTGAATGTCGCCCCTGTTCCCGCGTCCGCACAGCCCCATGGCTGCGCGGACAGCCGCCTCCGCCGTCTCCAGGACGATCGGTATGCCTCCCCGGTATGCGCCGCCTTCCTGGCTCGTACGGTGGTTCGTGTTGGTCACAGCAACGTCCACTTGCTCCAAGAGCCGGCGCGTCACGATGTCCGCAAGGCCGAGGCCGGCCGCGTTGCCGTGGGTCTGCTCCGTCAGCGCCAGCGCCACGACCATGCGCACATTCGGCCCGTCCCACTCGGCCTCCGGGATCGAGGGCATGCGAACCCGTCCGATGACGTGCGTGTCCATCCCCGTGCCGCTGACGTTCTTGCCCATTTCGTCCACGATCAGAACATCGGCGCTGTCGAATGCAAGCCGCGGTGCAAGCTTGCGCGCCTTCTCGAGCAGGCGCTCCTCGCCCTCTCGCCCGATCTCGGACGCGGGCACGCCATGTATCTCGGCGATTCGGCCGTATTGGTTCTCGATCAGACCGACTCCGCCTATGACCGAGCCGGCCTCCACCAGCCGGCGCCCTACCTCAGGCATGATGCCTGAGAGACCGTCGGCCCCGAATCTGTGGATCGCCTCGGCGCCCTGCCGCTTGCCAAGCCCGATCGCGCACATCTTGCAGAGACCGCTCTCGATGGGTCCCTTGAAGTCCGTGTGGTGCTTGATCCGGTTCACCACCAGGACAGCATCGGCCTCACATGCGTACCGGTCGAAGAAGATCGGGTACCCGTCATCGAGCGTCCCCAGCTGCACGACCTCCATCGTCGCCCGGACGGGCACGCCAAGGGACGCCTCGTCAATCCCGTACCCGGCCAGGATACCGGCCTGCCCTTCGGCCGTGGCGCCTCCGTGACTCCCCATCGCGGGCACTATGAAGGGCCTGCAGCCGTGGGCCTGCAGTTCCGTGATCACCGCGCCCACCACGTCAGCAATCCCTGCGATCCCCCTGCTACCGACGCCCACCGCCACTGATGCGCCGGGCTTTGGCGATGCCTGCTCCACGACGCTGCGTGCGGCCTTCTGCGCGGCCGATCGAACATCCGGCACGGAAGGCGCGCTTATCCGATGTGCTACCCGCCAGACGACCGGCAGCGCGATGTCCGGGAAGTCGAATGAGCGTGTGTCTACACTGACGGTCATGTTACGGTCCCTCTCGACAATCATTGTGGTTCAGTCCGCCCCTCGGCGAGGACATAGGTCCCTTCGTGGAGGTGAACTGCGGAGCCGGCTCCGTAGGCGTATACCCAGGGACGCTTGCCGGGCTCGAAGCCCTCTCGTGTCGCCGCGGCGCCCCAGGCCCCGTCGCTGCGCAGCGCGATGCAGGCCGCCCCGTGGCTCTGGCTTCCGGGGCGCTTCCGCAGCAAGTAGGCGATGGCCCGCTCGCAGGCCGAACGCGGGTCGGATCCCCGCTCCATCTCCAGCACGACCCGGTACGAGAGGCAGACCTTCATGATCTCGTCGCCGTTGCCGGTCGCCGCCGCTGCGCCTACCTCGTTATCAACATAGAGACCGGAACCGATGATCGGCGAATCCCCCACCCGCCCGGGCGTCTTCCAGGCGAGCCCTGATGTGGTGCATCCGGCCGCCAGGGCGCCCGAAGCGTCGAGAGCGCAGATGCCGATCGTATCGTGGCTCGAATGCCCGGCCCCGCCGTCCTGGAAGTGGGCGACACGTGGTGCGAGCTTCTCGGCTCGCCATTCGGCGTAGCGTGCCCGTGTCTCCGCGGTAAGCAGGTCGCTTTCCGGCAAGTCGTGCGCGAGCGCGAAGCGTCTCGCGTTTCCTCCCGCCAGCATGCAATGAGGAGTCCGCTCCATGACGAGGCGGGCGACCGATATGGGCTTACGAACGCCCGGGATTGCGCAGACGGCGCCTGCAGCGTGGCGACGTCCATCCATGATCGCTGCGTCGAGTTCCACAACCCCGTCCGCGTTCGGCATTCCGCCGTACCCGACTGATCGAACGTCGGGATCCTCCTCTGTCACGTTCGCGCCCGCTTCAACCGCGTCGAGCGCCGTCCCACCCGATTCCAGTACACTGAGGGCCACCCGACACGCCGGTTCGCCGAAGCGCCAGGTGGCAATCACGCAGGGTTCCATCACGCCTACCTTTCATGCACGACCAGACGGCCCGCGCCAACGAGCAGCGCTGCCCGACGCAGCGCACGTTGACACGCAGCCAAGGGAATGTTATACTTGCTCAATATCGAATGACTAGAGCCGCACCAAGCGGCGAGGAGGCGTAACCGAGCATGCCCACAGGTCGAGTGAAGTGGTTCAATGACGCCAAAGGCTACGGCTTCATTGAGACCTCAGAAGGCAAGGACATCTTCGTTCATTTCTCCGCCGTCCAGATGGAGGGTTTCAAGACCCTCGCCGAAGGCCAACCGGTATCGTTCGACATCGTGGATGGAGCCAAGGGCCCCCAAGCTGCCAACGTCCGCCTCGCAGAAGCCGCCGACTAGGATACGCCGGACGACCTGACCGGTCCCGGAGACCCCAGCCGAACTCACGCTCAGCACGCCGCGAACATCCCGATCCGTGCGGGGCCAGTCCGATTGCGCTCGGCGCTCTAGCGACGCATCGAGTCACCCAGCGCCCACCCACCGACGAAAGCCGGGAAGACCATGTTGCCCCCGAGTATCAGGACGGGCGCCGCGGCCCCGGACAGCACGGCTGCGAACATCCCCACAATGCATGCGCAGACGATGAAGGCCGTGACCACGGACCGCGAGAGCGCTTCCTGCAGCGATGCGGCGCCGGCGTAGAGAAGCCCCGCCAGCCAGAAACACACCAGCGACAGCACCACAAGGATCACGCCCATGGGCACCACCGAGCGTCCGCTGGAGGAGCCCGTGGTCATCAGCAGTTCCGTCCTCGCGGGCCGGACCAGCCCGGCATATGCACAGGCCAGGCCGGCCACTGCTCCCGCTGCGGGAAGGCCGAGGAACACGGCCGGCGCCCAGTCCCACGGCACCCACGGGTCCGCGAGCCCACCCCCCGATCCGGATGCCACCAGCGCAACGATCACCGCGATCACACTGAGGCCCAGCATGAGTGCGGCGGCTTGGCGAGCGGCAAGAGCGGCGCCGGAGTCCGCGTGTCGTTGCCCGCGCGCTGAGCTTGCCGCCCCTTCGGCAGCGGCGCGCTCGAACTTCGCGCGGAGGCGGGCATTTCGCGGGTCCAGTTGCAGCGCGATCGTGTAGTGCGCGATGGCCGCGTCAACCTGTCCTCGGACTCCGCACACATCGCCCAGAATCTCGTGAGCCTCGGCATTGCGGCTATCAAGGTTCAGCACCGCCCGACAGCACCGCATTGCCTCGAACAGGCTCAGCCGGTGCATGGCTGTACGAGCGTCCGCCAGGAGACGGGCAATGACGTACCCGTATTCCGGATCCGCGCCGCGCCTCTCGCGAGGCGGGGCTTCGGGACGCGGGGGAGATGAGGACGTCGAACGACTGGTGTGCGATGCCCGAGCCGAGCCCGCGCTTGTGCTCCCTCCTGACGTCCGTGGGCGCGCTGCGCGAGCCGCAGCCAGGCGCAGTTCCGCGTCGTACCGGGCTCGGGTCACTGGATTGCTCAGGATCCGGTAGGCCTCGTTGATGGACTTGAACCGCTCGGCGGCATCGGCGGTTCTAGCCACATCCGGATGCCAGACTCTTGCCAACTCCCTGAACCGGCGCTTGAGCTCATCTGCCGAGACGCCCTCCGGCACGCCCAGAGTACGGTAGTGGTTCTCTGTCGCCATCAGATACGGTGTCCGTAGCCCCGGCTATCCATAGCCGCCCGCGTACGAAGTCCAGAAGCTCACCACAGCGAAGCCCACGAGGATCGCTACCAACAGGTATACACCTGTCGCAAAGAGATGCGAGTACTGATGCGCCCGCGTCTCAGCCTCTCCCTCGAGGTGATCTGCGGCCTTGGTCATCATCGTGTCGAGGTTGCCGGTTTGCTCGCCCGTACGTAACATATCCAGCACGAGCGGCGGTAACACGCCGGCAGATGAAAGCGCCGACGAGAGGGGTTCGCCACGCTCGACACGGTCCATGGCCCGTTCGACCGCGCTCGCGATGAGCCGGCTACCGCTCGCTTGGCCCGCCACACGCACGGCGGCGCCCATGGTTACCCCAGCCCCGTACATCGCACCGAACGCTCGCCCAAACCGGGTTGCCGCGAAGCTCTTTGCCACGCCGCCCACGCCCGGCACGCCCAGCTTGAGGCGCTCCCACATCTCCCGAGCAGCAGGGGACCTGAAGAGGACAGTGCGCGCGACGGCCATCACCGCCAAGAGGACGGCCCCGAGCACCACCAGCACCAGCGCTGTGTCCACGAAGTAATCCCAGCCAGTATAGTCTGTCTTGCCCATTGAGCCAACGATCAGCTTCGAGAACGCCGGCATGCCGTCCGTGAAGAACGATCGGCCGAGGATGAAGAGCGCCGACAGCAGCACGAGCTTCGGGTAGAGAGTCAGCCTGCTGATCATCCGGCGCAGGGCGAGCTCCTGCTCGAGGTACTCAGCCAATCGCTTCAAAGCGTCCTCGAGCATACCTCCGTGCTCGGCGGCACGGAGCAAGGCGATCTGCAGCTCCGTGAACACGTAGCGATGCCGTTCGAATACGTCGGATAGTCGCCCGCCGCCGACCACGTGAGCCTGGGACTCCTGCAAGATGGAGCGGAGTCTCGCGTTGCGAGTCTGGCCCTCGAGCGCGACGAGCGCCTGGTAGAGCGCCATGCCTGCGCTCACGAGCGTCGCCAGCTGCCGGTAGAACAACGCAAGGTCCTTGAGCGGGACCCCGGACGCCACCGGCAGGACGACCTCCCGTGCGAGCCTCGATCCGATCGAGGGTCCGGCACCGCGTAGCTCCACAGTCTGCTCGGGCGCGGCCGCGCGGATACGCTCCACCTCCAGCCCCTGGGCGCGCAGCCGTCCGACAGCGATCGCGGAGTTGTCGGCGGAAACGCGGCCCTCCCGTCGAGTTCCGGAGCGATCGACAGCCGTGTAGACAAACTCAGGCATTGTCGGCCCCTCTACGACTACTCCTTGCCGCCGTGGCGCTCGATCACCTGCGCCAGCTCCTCATCTCCCCGTTCACGAGCGTACTTCAACGGCGTCTTCCCCTGCTGGTCCCGGACGTTTGCCAACGCCGGCTTCGCCGACAGCAGCCGATCCACAATCGCAGCATCGCCGTCCGTCAGTGCTGTCTGAAACTCCTGGGTCTCTTGCTGACTCGGCCGGACAGGCGCCGACCGTCCACAACCGGCTATCGGAACCGCGCACCACAGCGCGGCCGCAACTCGCATGCAACGGAGTCTATGCCCAGCACTGCAGATGATCCGTTTCACCCGTGCCTCCTTCGCCCCGTCTCGGTTCGGACTGCCACGCGCGCCTCGCTCGCGGCGAGGGTGCGTCCCTTGCCCACCAACCGTTGTGCATCGTCGGGTAACCTCACGATACCCAAACCACAGTCTGGAAAGGAGAAGTGCATGCCGGACTGGGCACCGATTCTGGGGTTTGTGATCCTATGGTTCGTACTGCAGCGCTGGATCCTGCCCAGGCTGGGGGTACCTACCTGAATGGCTCCAGGCCAGTGCTCGGAGGCTCCGAGCCAAACTGACGATCCCAACGGCAAGACGTGAGCAGCATCCCCGGCTGTCGCACGACGCCGGTCACTCGCGCAGCCACAGCTTAACCGTCACGATCTCGAAGGGCCGAACCGCCAGCCGGATTCGGCCCTCCTCGATAGCCAACGGCTCGATTTCGCGCTCCAGTAGGTCGCACCGGCAGGCGTGATCCACTGCCAATCCGACCGAGAGGGCCGCAGCGCCGCGTGTGTTGTGCCCTTCGTATAGCCGAACGATGATGGCGTCGTCATCCTCGGCGCGTTTGATTGCTTCGATGTACAGCCCCTCCCGGTCAACTGTGAAGTAGGCGTGCTCTCGCCCCCGCGCGCCCGCTCGCCCTGGCGGGATCAGGAGGGCGCGTGGCGGCGAGTTCAGGTTGTACGCCTCTTCGATCACACCTCCACGCCTGTAGTCGCCATGGTGGGGAAGCAGCGCATAGGTGAACGCGTGGCGCCCCATGTCAGCCTGCGGATCGGGCGCCTTCGGGGACCTGAGCAAGGTGAGACGCAGCGTGTTACCGTGCACATCGTAACCGTACTTGCTGTCGTTCAGCAGCGCCACGCCGTAGTTTCCCTCGCTCAGGTCGGCCCAGCGCTGAGCCGCAACTTCGAACCTCGCCGCGTCCCACGACGTGTTGTAGTGCGTTGCCCTCTCCACGGAGCCGTACTGGATTTCGTAGGTTGCCCGCTGACTATGCACCGCCACCGGGAAGGCGACCTTGAGCAGCTTGTGGGACTCGTGCCAGTCCACCTCCGTCTGGAACTCCAACCGCGTCCGATCGCGAGCGAGCGAAACCCGTTGCACGATCCGCGAGGAACCGAAGCGGCGCACAAAGCGGACGGCGCCGCGCACCGGCCCGCTTTCGACCACTCCGACTTCAGCCAGGGCCACGATCTCCCGGACCTTCTCCTCATAGTAGGGATCTATGTCCCATGCGTCCCAGTCGAGCGGGCGGTCATCGAAGAGCTGCAACAGGTTACCGCGATCCCCGCTGTGCATCACCTCCCGGTCGCACAGGCGGTCGTAGATGCGCGTGATGAGTCCGTCGTCGTCAAATTCCACCCGAAGAAGCGTGTTGTCGAGCACGTGCGGCGTAGCCTGGATGGTGTTCGCCTCCAGGCAGGGCGTGTCGAGCAGGTCGTACACTGCGAAACCGTGCCCCTCATTGAGCGTCCGTTCGGTGAACAGCGCTCGCCGGCCCGCGTCGTCCTCCACCACCTGAACGGGTCCTGTGTCGCCATCCCCAAAGGCAACCGATGCGGGACATGCGTCTGAGGGCAGCGGGACTTCGACAAGCTGCCCATACGCACGATCGTCGTAGTTGCGGGCGACGAGAACAGGCAACCGCGTGCCGCGCGTATCGGCTTCCTCGGCCATCGTCTGCAGCGCCGCCCTGCACGCGGCCCCTCCAATCCGCGCGATCTCCGCGTAGTCGCGGGCCGAGTCGGCATAGACCTCCGGAACCGAGGAACCCGGGATAATGTCGTGGAACTGGTTTAGCAGCAGCAGCTTCCACGCACGCTCCAGGTCCGCACGCGGGTAGCCGGCCTCCCGATCGGGCGCAACCGAAGCCAGGAACTCGGCGTCTCTGAGCAGGGCCTCGCACTTCCGATTCCACCATTTGTTGCGAGCCTGCGTCGTGTAGGTTCCACGGTGGAGTTGGAGGTACAGCTCGCCGACCCACACAGGAGGCTCCTTGATGTCCGCCTCGGCCTGCGGGAAGAACTCGATCACCTTCTCGTGGACCAGCTTCGGCATTCCTTCGAGGTTGGCTATACGGCGCGCCGTCTCGAGCATGTCCGCCGTCGGGCCGCCTCCGCCGTCGCCGTAGCCATAAACGTACAGCGATCGGCTCGCCCTATCGTGCTCCTGGAAGTTCCTCACGCCACGGAGAACCTCGGCCGGCGACATATCGCCGTTGTACGTGTCGGCCGGCGGGAAGTGCGTTAGGATGCGGGTGCCGTCTATGCCCTCCCAGAGGAACGTGCTGTGTGGGAAGCGGTTGGTCTGGTTCCAGCTTATCTTCTGGGTCATGAAGTAGTCTATCCCGGCGAGGCGCAGTATCTGGGGCAGCGACGCCGCATACCCGAACACGTCCGGCAGCCACAGATCGCGCGTCTCGTAGCCGAACTCCGCCATGAAGAACCGCTTCCCGTGCAGAATCTGGCGCACCAGGGACTCACCGCCCGTCACATTGCAATCGGCTTCGACCCACATGGACCCGGCCACTTCCCATTGACCCGCGTCAGCGCACCGGCGGATGCGCTCGAAGAGGACGGGTGACAGCCGTTTGACCCACTCGTATTGCTGTGCCTGCGAGCACACGAACCGGTACTCAGGGTACTGCGCCATCAGAAGAGTCGCCGTCGCGAATGTGTGGATGCACTTCTGCTGGGTTCGCTCCAGGGGCCAGAGCCACGCGGTATCTATGTGTGCGTGGCCGATCGCGCTGACGACGTGACCGGTCTCGGATGCCGGGGTCTCCAGCACGTCACGGACCACACGCCGGGCCCTACGCCACGTCTCAGGATCATCCTCATCGAAGACGTTCACCGCCTGGTTGAGCGCCCACACGAGACGCCCATGGAGCGGGCTCTCGGCGGCCTGGGTCGCCGCCACCTGCGCGACCACGCGCATGTCGTGGTAGAGCGCATCAAGCTCATCGTCCACCGCGAAGAGCACCCCTCCGCCGTAGACAAACGGTTCCGCGGGGGGAGCCTGCGGCGCTGCGTCCACGCTCACGCAGGGGTTCATGCCCGTTGCCTTCACCAGCACGGAGATGATCCGCCCTCCCTCGGCAGCCTCGGCGCACCGGTAGATTGAGTGGGGCCCATCCAAGCCCTGGATCGGGTCGTCGCCGTCGTAGATGATGCCTTCGCAGCCAACGTTGAGTTGGGCTGCAACCGGGCCGCCCTGCCATCCAGCTGGTGTCGCTGCCGTGAAGCGGAACCACGCGTCGGACCATACGGGTCCCCATCGGAACCCCGGCTCGACCGGCGCGAACTCAGCCCCGACTACGTCCAGGGCAGTCTCGCCCGGTGCGGGCCTGTGGACTGCACCAGCCAGGGGAACGCAGCGACGCGTGCGAAGTGGCGCTAGCTCGCGACTGATGAACCGCTCGATGCGGCGAAACGTGACTTGTGGGTGCTTGCGCATGGGTCCCCCATTGCAGTGATCTAGCCCGGATTATTCGCGAAAGGAGTAAAGGGAGCGCACTCTGTCGAACTAGTTAGCGACCAAGCAGACTGTTTGGCGGAGGGCTCCCGATGTCTTCTTCAACTGACGGATTGTTGTTTCC
>Ga0172368_10005511_pt1 | contig 14078 bp, 10 predicted proteins | sample Lak11m_FD_114540 | JGI IMG/M metagenome (GOLD analysis project Ga0172368, IMG submission 114540) | Freshwater microbial communities from Kabuno Bay, South-Kivu, Congo - kab_022012_11m | ecosystem: Environmental > Aquatic > Freshwater > Lake | place: Democratic Republic of the Congo: South-Kivu...
GCAAATCAATATAGCTTTCAATGAAGCCTGTTAAAACAAAACGCAACCTATTAATTTAACAATAGATTGCGCCCTAACTTGCATAAATTCTTCAATTATAATTTCCGCTAAAAAATACAACGGGTAGTCGTGGACGAAATGCGAACCCTACAACTACCTGAAATACCGTTATTTATAAAAATCTACCGCAAACGAAGTATGGTTTGACAAATTTCACTAGATGAGCCACTGACGCCCAAGCGCGCTAATAATTCTTTATCAATATGATCTGCAGCCTATTTAAATTGCTCTTTTGACCTCAGTAAAATAATAAAAATAACAGCAAGAATAGGGCCAAGAATATTTACGCTAGTATCTGGCCCGAAATGCGGAAAACTTGCAATGGACTCAAAATAATAACGAATAGCTTTCCCTATATCCCATGGATTTGCTTTTGAGCCTTCAGCCATTCCGACATCGATCAAATAGAATAAAATGCTAAGACCTATACAAACAGCTAAAGATACTCCGGATAAAACCAATCCTGCTTTTCTAGCCCATTTTCTGAAAAGGAATAAATTTATAGAAACAATTATCGCCAACAAAGATACAATAAGTGAAATGGATACTATAAAATTATTATTACCACTTGTTACGCATGGAATAAACCAAATCAACCCTGAAACACCTAAAAGTAGCAGCAAAATACTCATTGATCTGATTAACACCACTAGCATATAAACCTCCCAGAATTAATATTCCTTATATTAGGGTTCGCGTCCACGACAACCTCAAGACCAAAGCACTTGATGTTGTCGTCGTACGGTTCACCTAAAAACTGGCGGACCCGCTTGCAACCAATTCGTACTGCAAGCGAGATCCAAGTAAAGGTTATAATTGAACCAAATCAACGAATCCCATTATATCAGAAATTAAGCCAAAGGGTAGAAGAATTATCTTTGCTTGGAATGTCGCTTAGGGCAATAGCAAGAAGTTTAAAGATAAGCAAGAAAACTGCAACTAACGCTTACTTATATAACAAAAAGAATACCCCTAAGCGACCCCCAAGTTAGTACTTTTACTACTTCGTGTCGGTTTTGTCGCCTTTTCTAGGGTTAATTATTACATAACCCATTGATAACATTAACGCTACAGAAAAGTTTCTCAAAATCATCGACATGGCCGGTCAATTCAATCTGCCTCTTGTTTTCAACCTCGTAATCTGCTACTACTTTTTCAAGCACAACATCAGTTTCCGCTGACTTAGCCTTCCAAACCTCACGAAGATGTTGGAATTGCTGTGAAGTTAATGAGTGTAATCGTTCGTCTACTAACTCATTATTTTTCCTTTTTAAGTCTTCCATCTCTTCTTTTAGCTCTTTAAGGACATCCAAAGTTTGCTCTTTGCTTAAATAGCCTAATCGGCTCAACAGCAAGAGCTCATTCATTTCAATTTGATCACACATAAAGATTACGCGGGCTTTTTCATAATCAGATAGCTGATTTGAATATGATAATCGCCACAATCTTTCATAGCGTAATCTTAAATTGTTAAGTACTTCACCCAAAACCTCATTCTGAAAATTCGATCCAATTTGAAGAGAGTTATCCAGTCGCACATTTTTGATATAACGCTCTACAGTTCGAGTACAAACCTGTAGAATTTCAGCTATATCTTCGTTTGAATATCCTCTCCTGGCCTTATAGAATACTGCGCATTTTTCTAATAACTCTTTGCTCAGTATCCTTGGATCGATAATCTGATTTTCAATTTTTTTAGCTAGCTCAGTTACAGATAAATTACTAATATCTATAACCGGTTCTTGCGAAATAATCTCTTGTTTAACCTTGTTCTGTTTTCTTGCCATGGTTTCCTCCGTTATTTAGGCTTTCTATAATCTTGTTCATATCTTCTTCAATAAGATGTTTCCACATATACATCCCTACGCCCTGAGCAGGTGTGATGTAAGGATAATCGGGTAGGCGTAGCCTGTCAAAAATATTTCCATCCCAATGCCTAGCCAATTTCTCAACTAGCTTCAGCGTAGCTTGGTTTTTCTCATCTACAATATTGTTTTCTTTACCATCATTCAGCATAATCCCTCCTTTCTTATCTTAGAAAACAAAAACCGGAAAACAAAAAACGGCTACTCATGATTTCAATCCTCATCATAAATAGCCGTCTGTTATTTTCCGGCAACTACAGTGTTACTTCTTGCTCTTCAAGCTTGCAAGTATTCAAACTTACTGATAGTTTATCTCGTTAAAGAAACTTTGTCAAGTAAAAACTGATTTTGGTAGTTATTATGGGCAACCAACTAGCTTATTATAGTCTTAATACCAAGAATCTAAAATACACATCAAAATGGACAGTTGATTAAGAGCCGATTTGAAACCTTGATCTTTTTTAAGATGCTTGTTATATGTCTCTTCCCCTTGAGTAAGGAGATACTTCTTTTTCTTTGAGTCCCATAGAAACTTTACCCGCTCTCCCTCAACCCTTGTTGATACCGTCCGAAGCGTACCTTCTTTCTTCATACCCTTGGCATATTCTTCTTCTGAAATACCATCTTTGCGAGCATGTTTGCCTATGAATTTTTCATGTATTTCGTGCACATAATCAATCCATTCTTGCTCTTCGCTTGGAGGTTTATAGCCTTCGGGTAAAATATCACTTAATTTCTTCGCGCTACTTACGTAGCGAGAATAAGTTGTGACATCACCACTACCAATCCACCGATCAATATCGTTTTTGCGGAAAATGACGCGATCGGCTACGCGTGAAAATGGTATCTTCTCCTGTCGCACCCAGGACTCAATGGTTGCGCAAGGTACGCGAAGATATTCTGCCACCTCAGCTCGGCTTAAATTAATCCTATTTGTTTTTTTGAATGTTGTAGCTTCTTGGAGAGATTTTTGGTCTAAAAATTCACCACAATGCTTACACTTAATGGCTTCTTCTTGAATTTCTTCAGCACAAAATGGACATTTTTTCATATAATTTTCTAGATCTAGTGTTTTATTATTTTATTCTTATCATAAGACTTACATCTTCTGGAGCAATAAAGATTGGTGCCTCGTTTAGCTTGCGAAGGATAAAGAAAGAATTCTTTGCCACAAATTTTACATACAAATTTTAACTTAGCGCTCGGCTTAAGCTTCCTACCTATAACTGCGCATTTTCTTGAACAAAATTTAACACCATTTTTTATTTGAGATGCGGCAACGCCGAATTCCTTGCCACAAATTTCACATTTTACTATATGAGAATGTTTTCTTGGCTGAGCTTTTAGAAATATTCCAAAACATTTTTTCGAACAGAATCTTTTACCCTCTCTTACTTCGGATTCCCATGTATGAACGTCTTTCCCACATACCTTACACTTAATTACCAGTGGGGCGCTTCTAGGATAACAATATGGGCAGCGTTGTCCACCAACTTTAGCATGAACGGTTGTCTGCCACTCATGACCTTTTGAACATAACCACCAGACTGTTTTATTTGAACGCCGAGTCACATCTTTTGGTAATAAGCCTGCGTTTTTGGTTGGATGCCATTCTTGAGCTATTTTTGGTTCTGCTAATAATAAACAATTATCTACAGAAGAAAGTCTACCAGAACAATAAGGACAACCGCGTTTTCTCTTATTTCTGGAATTAATTGTTGCTTGCCACTCATGCCCTTTTGTACAAAGCCACCAAACTTTTTTTCCAGAATTAGCTGTAACGTTGCTTGGTGTTAAATCACCATTTTTTCTAGGATGCCATTCCTTAGCTAATAGCGGATGAAGGATTTGTAAAGAATTATCTGCGCAAACTGCCTTGCCTTCACAATAAGGACATCCTGCGCCGCTATTTCTATTTGAAACTGGCGCTATCCATTCATGACCTTTATGACATATCCACCATACGCGTGTTTGGGAACCAAATGATACATCATTGGGTGTAAGATTACTATTTTTTGTCGGATGCCATTCTTGAGCGAGTTTCATATTTTTATCAGATAAACGAAAACCGGGTAATGGTCCGGGAAGCATTTCTAGTAAATTAAAAAATAATTTTTCGTTCATAACCATGCTGTTACGTAAATAAGTATCAATGCGAGATCTTAATTCGTTACTAATAGTAACATTCGGTAGAATCAAAGATAAAATCTTTTTGATCAAATCAAAGATTTTATCTTTACTTGAAAAGAAGATATCATTCTCTGATATCTTCTCTAATCCCTTTTCCCTTAATCTAATAAGAAATATATTTCTGTCTTGAAAATATAGCGTTTTAGTTTTATCACTAGGGTATTTATTTTTGTGCCAATAAACCCCATCGACTTCTATCCCTACTTTTATATTTGGTACAAAAATATCGCATTCCACACCATCTATTTTTTTTCGTTGCTCAACGTTATTAAATATATATTTCATTTCTGAATATATCTGTAATTCCAGCGATGATGTTTTAGGTTTGCAATAGGGACAGCCGCTACCATAACTTCTTGCAGCAAGCGTTGCCTGCCACTCATGACCTCTTTTACACAACCACCATATTTTTCTACCGGATCTAGCGGCAACCATTTCGGGTGTTAAAGGAATATTTTTAGTAGGATGCCATTCTTTAACTAAATTATTCTCTATTTTTTCCCCGTGTTCATACCTGATAAGAAACTTACCATGGCAATATGGACACCGGTTCCTCCCCCTACTTCTTTCTCTCACAGGACATAGCCATTCATGACCCGTTTCGCATATCCACCAAACCTTTGTCTGAGAACCTACTTTGACATCTTTTGGTGTTAAATTACCATTTTTAGTAGGATGCCATTGTTTTGCCAAGACAGGATTTACAACCTCAAGACAATTGGTTGTAGATGCAAATTTACCGAAACAATGCGGACAACCTCTCCCTCTTGTCCTACTTGCAACCGTTGCCTGCCACTCGTGCCCCTTTGAGCATATCCACCATACTTTTTTGCTAGATCCTGCTGTAACAATTTCGGGAACCAACGGTTTATTTTTAGCAGGGTGCCATTCCCTTATCAAATTATTGCTAATTTTATGACCACGCTTATAAATTGCAAAGAACCTGCCTGAGCAATGAGGACATCTATTGCCTTGATTTCTAGCTTTTATTTCTGCAATCCACTCATGGCCATTTTTACATAGCCACCATACTTTTGCATGTGAATTCGGAGTGAAATTGGCAGGGGCCAGGGCTCCATTTTTATTCGGATGCCATTCTTTTGCCAATACAGGATTGACGAGTTGCAAATTATTTTCTTGAATTAGTTTATTATTCACTTAGAGTTTTCTCTTTCCGCTACAATAAGGACAACCCGTACCGCGACTCCTATCACTAATAGCCTCTTTCCATTCATGCCCCCTTTTACATATCCACCATACTTTTATTCCAGATTTTGGCATAACATCTTTGGGAGTTAGCTTCTCGTTCTTTATCGGATGCCATTCCTGAGCAAGCTGGGGATTATTATTAGCTAGCGTCACGTCGGACATAACATGTGGGAGCAAAGCAAGTAATCTTCGAAACTCGCTCTCATTAATTATTCTATTATTCTTTAGATAAGTTTCTATGCGATCTTTTAATTCAGAATTCAAGTTACTTTTATCTATAATCATGAACATAATCTGCTTCATTAAATCAAATCTAAATTTTCTAAAATCTTTAAAAAAACAAGTAATATCAGTTTCAGAAATTTTACTTAATCCATTTTCACGAATACGCAAAAGAAAAATCCCTTTATCATTCAGTAACTCTGTTTTTTGTTTATCTGAGTTGTATTTATCTTTATGCCAATATGCACTATCATATTCTATTGCAAGTTTTAAATCAGGAATGTAAATATCGCACTCAACTCCATGGAGTTTAGCGCGTAGGCGTGCATTATTAAAAAAATATTTTATTTCTGAATAAATCAGTAATTCAATCTGAGAAGTCTGAAAATAACATTTTGGGCAACCAATACCCTTATTTCTATTAGCGATTACCGCCTCCCATTCATGTCCTTTCTTACATATCCACCAAGCTTTCTTGGAAGAACCCGCAATAACATCTCGTGGAGTTAAGACCCCATTTTTAGTAGAATGCCATTCCTTAGCTAATTCTGGATTTAGTGAAGCGAGACAATTATCATGGCAAACTTTTTGTCCTGCACAATAAGGACACCCCTTTCCGTGTCTTCTATTGTCAATTCTTGCTTCCCATGCGTGACCACACTTACATATCCACCAGTATTTTTTATCGCTGCCGGGAGCAACTCCTGAAGGAGCCAAGTTGCCATTTTTTGTAGGGTGCCATTCTTTAGCCAAAGCAGGATTAATCGTTGCAAGATTATTATCAATTCCAATCTTTTGATTACAACAGTAAGGACACCCTCGGCCTTTATTTCTAGTAGCGATTACCGCCTCCCATTCATGTCCTTTCTTACAAAGCCATAAAACTCTTTTTCCAGAATTTGCCGTGACATCTCTTGGTGTTAATTTTCCATTTTTTGTAGGGTGCCATTCTTTAGCCAAAGCAGGATTAATCGTTTGCAGACAATTATCTTCGCAGACTAATTGTTTTGCACAATAAGGGCATCCACTACCGTGATTTCGATCATTGACTGAAGTTTTCCATTCATGCCCATATTTGCATATCCACCATACTTCTCTGCCAGAGCCAGGCGTTATATTTCGAGGTGTCAGCACTCCATTCTTAATAGGATGCCATTCCTTTGAGAGAATGGGGTTGACAGTTTGAAGGCAATTATCAATATTTACTGAATTTCCGGAGCAATAAGGACACCCAACGCCCAACCTATGTCTATTACCAATTATTGCTTTCCACTCATGACCCTTGTTACATATCCACCATACTTTCTTTTCCGAACTAGGCGTAACATTCTGGGGTTTTAAATCTGTGTTCTTGATAGGGTGCCATTCTTTAGCTAAGGCAGGATTTATAATCTGCAAATTGTAAGTTAGCGATGCTTTTCCCATTTAATTCCAAATAATATTGATTTATATCTCTGGCACACTATTTGAGAGGGCAACCTTAAGTTCCTTAAGAAAACTTGCCATTTTTTCATATAGGAATTCACAATATATATCAATTCTATTCTCTTCTTCTTTTCCAGTAATAATATTTCTTATATTGTTGTTTACATAAGGGGGTCCGAGGTCTCGCGTACCTAGCCCTGCTTTCTCACCGTAAAGAAATACGTCCGTAAGATCTTTATGTTCACAGGCCTTCCTCACTGCACGCATGCCCCAAAAATGATATTTATCTTTAGTATAATTTGATAGCAAAACCTTTAGCGGACCATCGCCTAATTGATCAAAGATATCATTTAGTATAATCTCTTCTTTCTTAAACTCTAAACGGAATGAATACCTAACCAGAAGGGCTACATTATCTATTATCCCGCTGATATTCGAGAAAAAAGCTGCTATTTCTGTAAAAATAAAATTGCTCATAGTATCTTGATCACTACACAATATAATAAACTCCCCGTTTAACAAAGGCTGAGCAACCATATTGTTATTTTTTGAGGGGTGTTTATGAAATTTAAAATTATGTAATAGATCCCAATTGAATGACGTAATTATCATTAATTTATTTGTGAGTAATTCAATCTTATTATTAACTGAGCTAGATATGTCCTTAACGGACTGAATCGCCTCTTCTCTTAACGCTTGTCTTTCAGCATCTCGTATCGAACCTTGACTTCCCACAGGTAAAGGATATTTCTTTTCAATAACTTGGTTTAATGAAGCGTTGATTTCATTTACTATTCTAAACAAATCACTCTTATTTGTTCTACTCATATTCTAATTCCTGATCCATTGCTAACTCTCGCTTGATCTCCTCATCTCCATATTCAGCAATTTCCAGATAAAATTTAAATCCTGGCTGAGAAGTAGAAAATTTCTTAGAGACGCCTTCTCCCTTATTCTTAAGATCGATACTCTTTTGAGAAGGTTGACCATGAGTCCTTGTAGTCCCCCCGCTAACCGCTATGCCAAAAAGATTAGATTTAACGCTTTTCAAGCACTCAGCAGATATGCCAGTTGCTTTTTCAAGTAATTTGCCTATAAATTCATACTGAGAAAATAGGAATTCTTGGTTTGCTTCGCGTAATAAAAATGAGATTGCAATAATATTTTCTTCCTTCCCAGAATTAATCCAACCTTCTAAAATATCAATCGACTCTTTTGAAAAATTACTTGATAAGAGCTTAAACAATTTAGGCAACCAAAAAATATCCAACCCTTCAGGTTTAATAGAAAGTTCTAATACTTTCTGCAAATATTTAGCCGCATCTTTAAATTTACTCACATCAAAGAAATCGTGCTCAAAATCTAAATATGGCAATGGGGCATATTCTCTAGCTCGGACATCGTTATCCCTTGCATACTCTATTCTCTTTAGTAGAAACTCAACAACCATGTCTGGATATCTATGAGCTATATTTTTAAGTAGTTGATCGGCATGATAATGCTGTCTTTCAAATATATTAATTTTCAACAATTTCTCTAATAATGTTTGAATTTGTGCATCACTTAATTCATTTAATTGAACGCCATATTTTGGTTCAAATATAGAACAGAAATCATCAGAGATATCAGGCATTTGCTCTAAGTTAATTAGTAAACTGAGCTCGTACGCTATAGCAGATGCCTTCTGACCAATTCTAGATACACCGTGAATTAATGCTCTTGTGATGTCTTTTACATTAAGAATCAATAGGCTCTTAATATTATGAGTGTCCTCTTCGGTATATTGTTCAATACCAAAAGAATATGAGTGTGCAATATTCAAACATGGCTGACAATCTTTCTTCGCGATAGCTTCTTTTATTATTTCATTTATCTTCGCATTAAAACTGCCATTTAATCTAAGTGGCCATATTAGAGAAGAAAAGAACCTTGAAAGTTCTGCATCAGGATTTGCAACAATCAACCGACACAAGTCTAGGGCGATTTCTGGATTAACTTTAGACAGCTGGGACAATATGTAGTTTGGGTTAGCTGAAAGCTTAAATAAAAATATATCCTTGAGAATTGAATTAAAAGAAGCAAAAATATCACCAGCAGATCCATATTTTGAAATAATAATATCCCCTACCTCCCTCATCTCCTTTTCAACTGCCTGATCATGGTTTTCCCTACTAAAATCTTGATCAAGGAATTCTCTAAAGTTACCAATTACGGCTCTCACAATCCTGAAACTATCTGTTTCCCGTATCGAATCTATTACTTCTTTAACCGCGTTTTTTATTCCCTGTGTTCTCCCATGTAATTGATACCATCTTAAATCTTTTTTAATTATGGAATTGATAACGTCACTCTTTAGCACAGGAATTGCCCTTTTAATTATAGTCAGTGCGTTATTTTGCTCTTGCTCTAAGTATAACTCTTCCTCTTCAGATGGCACTCTACCGAACAATCCCGGAGGATGCCTTAGTACTTCGATTAGCAAATCTAAAGCACGCGCTATAATATGCTTCGGTTTAGATAAATTCAAATGAGACTCAAGAATCGCTAAGGCTTCCCTTCTTAGTTTATCTATATTTTTGAAATTCAAGGAGAAGGCCCCCATAATCATCTTATCTACTCTAAACTGTGTATCCTCTCCTTCTTTCGCTAGTAATTTAATCAGAATATCTAAGGGTGAATAACGATATTTATATGCATCATCTTGTTGAAGCCATCGCTTAATGCAGTTGAGCATCTTGACATTGTAATCTATGGGCTTACGAATTCCATATTCTGCCAAATCGATCAATATTCTTAATGGGCATTCCGGATATGGATTCAATTCCCTTGCCTCTTTTTTACCTAAACTCCAGAGAAGATCGCAGCTAGCTTCAAAATAATCAATATTGAATGCAATTTGCCTAAGCAGCTTAGGTAGCTTCTCTAAGACTCTTTCATTGGACCATTCTAACTGACGTAATATTGGATCAGCGGGAGGGTGTGCAGAGGGTGGCACATTAATAGCAATATCAACTATTTCCAGTGCATGTTGGGGCTGAAAAACAGCAGCCTGCTCAATTTCATCAATAATCTTAAGTCGTAAGTAAACTGGAGCATTCTTGAATTCTTCTTTAATCTGCTTCCAAGCGTCTCCTAATAAATTGATTTTCTTTGAAGAAAGTCTCGCTCTCCATTCAACTTCCGAAATATTAAATAAAATATTCTTCAAATGCGTCTCATGAAATTTATCTAATACTTCTTGTGCAAAATTTGTAGAAGTGCCATTCTTATCAACACAAGCTTGATATAAAATATAGTCGCTGAGTAGATCTGGGACAATCTTCACTAATCTGCCCTTCCGCAATAACAGCCCTCGTTCCTCCAGAAGAGAAATTCTTCTAGCAACATCAGAAATAGGCACTCCTAAAGAAGTACTTAGTTTCTTTCTGAATTCTTCGTCAGATGTGGCTGTTGGAGAAAGTGCTGCCATATATTCCAGAAGTTTTTGAGTTTGGGAATCATCTAAATCCTTCCCCTTGTATTCTTCTAAAAATCTATCGAAAATTAACCGTTGAAATTCTTCCTTCTGCAAAACAGTATTCGGATCTATACGTCCTTCATTAACTAAGCTGCAGGCTACAACAGTCGCCAAAGGACAATCTTTTGTCAAATTTGTTACTACAGAAACAAGCCGAGAATCTTTAATTATCAATAAGTTTTTGACAAGTTCGGTGGTTTCATCTACATCTAGATCGTCTAATTCGTGCATCTCAACATAATCTAATGGCACATTTCTCGAAAGATTGTAGTTAATTTTCTCTTTTCCAAGAGGCCTTGCGGAGATAATTAACTTAATTTTTTCAGCTACTGGATTACCTTTATAAATCGAAAGCAATGTGTCCAAATCGTCGTATCGATGGGCATCATCTAAAATAATAATACTCGGTTCAACGGGAAGCATATTTAATATTTCCTGATCAATATTAAAAACTTCTCGTAAAAATAGAGCATGTTTCCACTTTTCATTCTTAAAACGCGATGCAAACTCATAAAGTATCTTGCTCTTACCCAAACCGCCCCGACCAAACAAAACAAGTATCTTCTTATCAGAAGCTATGAAATGATCCAGAACCTTTAATATCCCAGTCCGACCTACAAGCTTATAATCATGACGAAGCGGTCCTTTTTTAAGAAAATCCTTGAAATATTCTTCCGCATCAACAAAAGGCCGTAATCTTTCGCGTTTTTTATTCTTGTATTCCTTTAAGGCTTCCAGCACTTGCTCAGTGGCCTGTTTAGGAGTTACAAATCCTTTATTTCTGAATTGCCATATTTTTGTAAAAAATTGGAGATGTTTCTGCTTCAATTCTTCGGATGTTTCTTCAGTAGCGAATTCATTTCCTTCCGCTGGAACTTTATAAAAATGCAAGACGTCTATACCAAAAGCTTCTGCTTCCTCATACTCTAATTCAGTGAATGATTTTCCGCTCGATGCATCAGTGCTGCCATAAAATGGACCGGATAAGAGAATCATGGCATCCGAGCTTCTAACGTGCGCAAGACATACACTTTTGGGATGTTCGGGTGAAGACACCCAAAGCTCCATAGCCTCAGCTGCATACTCTTTTCCGAGAGCTTCTATCAAAGCCTTACGAATTTCCTCAAGCCCCTTGATGGGTGAACTGACAAATATTTTTAGTTTTTCTGCCATAGTAAATCTCACAAATTTATATTATATAACTATCCATTTATATCCTATTCATCCAAAAAAAAGCTTGCCGGCTTCTTAAGAACCTTAGCTATTTTTACCAATGTCTCAATCGAAGGCATCGATAGACCATTTTCATAACGTGAGATACTCTTTTGTTTCGCTCCTATTTTCTTTGCCAAATCAGTTTGATTGAAATCAAGTTCAACTCTAGCGACTTTGATCTTCTTACCTAGCTTTTTAGCATCCATTTTACCTCCTAAAATAATACTTGACAATTATACCTTTTAAGGTATAATTTAGTCATTAAGGGAATATTGAGATTTTATACTTCTAAAGGCTAATATATACCTGTTTGGTAATAAAATCAAGCCATATGAATAACTCAAGCGTAACTGAAATTAAGCAAAATATTGTCAAAAAAGAATACATAAACTTTTGCTGGAAAGACAACCTACCTATCCGGCACTTGTTAGATGTAATCTCTTCTATCTTGGCCGATGAATATATCTCAGTTGCCAGACAGAATCCTGATGTGTTTCTGAAACCCGGAGATACCAAATGAAAGCTGCTATATATGCCAGATATTCATCTGAGAATCAAAGCGAAAAAAGTATTGATGATCAGGTAAGGGTGTGTAAGAACTACTGTAAAGACCACGATATCACTGTTAATGATGAGCATATCTATGTTGATGAGGCTTTATCCGGCTCTCTGCTTAACCGCCCCGGGCTCCAGGCATTGGATAAAGCAGCGGAAAACAAGGAATTTGAGGCAGTAGTAGTAGATGACCTCTCACGTCTCTCCAGAAGTAACCATCAAATGCTTACCCTTGTGCTTAAATTCAATTATTATCAGGTTAAGCTAATTTCTGTATCTGATGGCATAGTAACCGATGATGAAAACTCAAAATTAGGCATCCAGATGCGAGGGTTAATAAATGAACTATACCTGGATGACTTAGGCAAGAAAACTATGCGCGGATTAGAAGGCCAGAAACTACGTGGCTTTAGTGCCGGAGAGAATGTTTATGGCTATAGCAGTAAGCCGGTTGGGGAATTACGACTTGATAAAAGAGGTAAAGCCAAATATGAAGGCAAAGTGCATAAGATAAATCCCGAAGAGGCGGAAGTTATCAAAAGAATATTTAAGGAATTCATAGATGGTAAAAGCACTCATAAGATAGCTACAAAACTAAATGAGGATAAAATACCCACAAAAAAAGGTATGAATGGCGGTTGGAACGTATCAACAGTAACACGGATGCTTAAAAATGAGAAATATATCGGAAAATGGGACTGGCGAAAGTACAAAAATGTCCGGGATCCTATGACAGGCAAGAAAAAGGTAATCCCCCGCCCTGCTAAAGATCGTATACCTATCTACCGAGAGGATTTAGTAATAATAGATACGGAAACTTGGGAAAAAGCACAAAAACGATGTCAAGAACTCAAAGGAACCTGGCCTGTCAGTAAAAAAAGAAAGACCTTTTACCAACAAAGAAGCTACGTACATACTAGCCCTAATCATCTGCTTTCAGGGCTTATGAAATGCAATACCTGCGGTGGAGCTATTGTGCTAATTAGCGGCAAAGGTACCGGCTATTACGGCTGCTACAATGCTAAGCGCAAAACCTGCTCAAATACACTTGCTATTCCCCGTAAAAGAATTGAAGAAATCATTATTAATGAACTTAAAGATAAGATCCTGACTGCCGATAACTTAGAATATGTGTATAAAAACGTAGAAAAGCTAGCTGCCGAAGGATTTAATGAAGTGCCTGATTTAGTTAAGAAGAAACGGGCGCAATATGAAAAAATACAGCAGGAAATACAAAACTATCTTAATTTTATTAAGATAGGCAACCTTTCAAAGGCTGTATCTGAGGCCTTAACAGAGGCAGAAAAGAAAAATGAGGAATTAACCGCGGAAATAGGCTCTTTAGAATTCCAGAAAGATAATAGCTTTAAGACGCCACCAAAGGAATGGATTAATCACAGGCTAGAAAACTTACGTGAGACCCTAGACAAAAATACCGTCTCCTCTGCCCTGGCGCTTAAAGAGCTGCTTGCGCCTATCAAATTGGAGCCGGTATTAACTAAAGACGCTGATTTTTATCAGCTTTTCGAGGGAAATGAGAAGGAATTTAAGCCTTATTACGTCGCCCATACCAAAATTCGAACCTTAGCGCTCCTAGATGAGGAGCAAAAAGGTTCGAATTGGTATCAATGGCGGAGAGGCTGGGAATTTTCACCACTCTCCCCATTCTCTCGTCGTGATTCTTCTATTCTTTCTTGAAATTTTGACAGATTTTGACAAAATTCAGTATCTAATACGATTTTCATTATAACTTCCTTTTTTGGCTTTGTCCATAAGAAAGTCTGTCGAACTTATTCTTAATATGCTCCGGGGACAAATGC
>Ga0172368_10005513_pt1 | contig 14070 bp, 16 predicted proteins | sample Lak11m_FD_114540 | JGI IMG/M metagenome (GOLD analysis project Ga0172368, IMG submission 114540) | Freshwater microbial communities from Kabuno Bay, South-Kivu, Congo - kab_022012_11m | ecosystem: Environmental > Aquatic > Freshwater > Lake | place: Democratic Republic of the Congo: South-Kivu...
GAAGCGCGGCTGCCACGGCGATGATTTGCTGCTTCCCGTCTTCCTGTTTCTTCATTTTACCACCTTTTTGTTAGCCAAACATCACATTTTGTTAGAAATATATAACATAATCTTTTAAAGCATATCGCCTCCACGGAGTAGAAAATGAAAATCAGTACGGGTTTCCCTTGTCCTGCTGGAACTCGGCCTGCATGTCCTGCCAGGTGCTGCCCGTCGCATTGGCGTCGCGAAGCTTGCGGCAGCGCGCAGCGTCTTCCGCCTTGCCAAGCTTCTCGAAAAGCCCGGCTGCCTCGTCGTATGCGCTTCCGCGCTCGAATGCGCAGGCAGCTTCGGCATTCATTGAAAGCGACAGGTATGCCTCGGCCGCCTTCACGAAAAGCATCTTTTCCTCGAGGCGGCGTGCGCGCGCCAGCAGTTTTGCCTTTTCCTCATCATCCATATTCCCACCAAACTAAATCTTGCCCACTAAATCCATGCCCGGCTTAAGAGTCTTTGCGCCCGGCTTCCAGTTCATGGGGCAGACCTCGCCGTTGTGCTTTTTCACGAAGTCGGCCGCCTGCAGCTTGCGTATGAGCTCGTCCGCGCTCCTGCCAATCGAGTTGTCGTGGAACTCGTATGCCTTCACGATGCCGTCCGGGTCTATGAAGAAGGTGGCGCGCAGCGAAAGCCCTTCCGACGGGATGAGCGTGCCGTATGCGGCGCACACCCTGCGCGCGGGGTCGGCAAGCATGGGGAAATTGATTTTCTTTATTGTGGGCGAAGAGTCGTGCCATGCGGCGTGCACGAACGCGGTGTCCACGCTCACAGATATAACCTCTGCGCCGAGTTTCTTTATCTCCTCGTGCCGCGCGGCAAGCTCGCCAAGCTCGGTGGGGCAGACGAACGTGAAGTCCGCGGGATAGAAGAAAAGCACCACCCACTTGCCCTTGTAATCCTTGAGCGAAATTTTCCTTATGTCGCCGCCAATGTACGCGTCCTCGTGGAATTCGGGCGCCGCATCGTTTATCGCAACCATCGCATCACCTTCCTGGGGTGATGGGGAAAGAGAGGTTTATATCGCTTGGCGGCGCGCGCGGGAGTAGCGCGTGTTCAGAAAAGAAGGAGCTGGCGCCCGCCTTTCCCCTTCGCGTCTTCCTGCTTGGCAGCCTGCCAGTAGCGCTCCTCGTCCACCGTGCCTTTTGCCACCATTGCAACGATTTCGCAGGCGCCGTATTTCCATGCCGCCTCGACTGCGTGGTTGGAGGGGTTGTAAAGTATGATTGCCCCAAAGCCGGCCATGCTTTTTTCCTTGGGATGGTTGGTTGCCTGCACGAATGGGAACTTTTCCGTTATGGCGTCCGCCTGCTGGTGGGTTTCGCACACCACAAGGCAGCGGCTGCTCTGCCTTTCGGAAAGCAGCTGCCCGAGAAGAGCCATCTTGGGGTGCTCGCCTTCCTTGCAGAGATAGTCGAGCATGGGCTGGAGGAGATCGCGCATTTTCGGGCTGCGCAGGGTGCGCGAGGCATCGGCGTATTTTGCCGCAGCCTTTATGCTGCATGTCTGCAGCATGTCGCGGAAATGGATTATGCTTATTGCCACGGAAAGGGAGGACTGGATGGCGTTGCGCACGTTGATTTCTGCAGAGATGCTTTCACCGCCCTTTTTGATGGTGTAACGCCTTCCGCCTGCCGAGATTTCCATTTCTGTTTTTTCGCTTTGGGAAAAGAAGCGGCGCACGTCGTTCATGTGGTACCATTCCAGAAAGACGCTCCTTTTGTAGAACTCGGCGCATACCACGTCAAATTCCCTGCCCTTAACCGAATTCGCCCTGAAAAATTCGGGGTTGGCAAGGGCGGGGCTCTCGGCGATTTTCTTGGCAACCATGAGCTCTGGCACCGAGAGGCGCGGGGGAAGGCTGCGCCCAAGCTTTTCGTATGCCTTGGCAACCTTGCGCTGCGCCATCCCTTCCAGGGCTGCACCCACGGAATAATAGGGGGTCGGGAGGGGGATTTTGATTTCGGTGCGCGGGATTTCGCTGCCCGCGCGGATTGCGCGCAGCGGGCCGCCTGTTATGTAGCTGATGATTTTCTGCCTGTGCAACTGCATATCAAAGCACCAAAAGTTATTGTATATGTATGTTTGCGTAATTTGTTTATAATGCTTTCCCTACGGCAGGAAAAAACGGAAAAACAGTAGCCCCTGGCAGACCGTCAAACGCCGCAGCGTTTGGCGGGATTTCGAGCTTCAGCTCGAAAGCCAGGGCTACGAACCAGAGTGAGTAGCCCCTGGCAGATTCGAACTGCCGTTACCGGGTCTCTTCAGAGCCACTTGCCGTTTTTCCGGGGGCGCTTTTTGGAGCGTACCCATCTGGAGCGACAAAAAGGGCCCTTCAAAGCCCAGCGTCCTTGGCCACTAGACGAAGGGGCTGCAAAGCAGAAGGATTAGTATTGCCTTGCAATATAAACAATTGCCGCCGCTTCCTTGCCGCAGGCGATGCACTTGCCGTGCGCGCGCTCATTCTTGCCAAAGCGCGTGCCGCGCACGTTGGCGGCACACTTCTCCTTCACCGCATCCGCGCATTTTTCGCCTTCCTTTTCCATTGTGCAGAAAGGCGCGGCAACAAGCTTGCCTTTCTCAAGCTCGGCTGCAAGCGCTTCCATGCTGTCCGCCTTGCCGAGGCGGGAGTCGAATTCTTTCTGCGCCTTGTTCTTCATGTCATCAAGCATTTTTGCGCCTTCGCGCGAAAGCCATGCTGCAAGCTCTTCCTTTTTCACTTGCGCCTTTGCGCGGATGTCGCGGCGCACCACGGTGTAAATGCCGCTCTCTGCTTCCCTTGCGCCGACCTCCACCCTGAAGGGGACGCCTTTCATCTCCCATTCGTTGTACTTGAAGCCAGGCGTGTTTTGCGAAAAGTCAGCCTCTGCGCGGATGCCAGCCTTGCCAAGAAGCTCCGCCACATCGCGCGCGGATGCCTCCACCGCCGCCTCGCTGCCCTTTTTCATTATGGGCACGATGACTGCCTGGAGCGGGGCGAGCTTGAAGGGAAGCACCAGCCCGTTGTCATCCCCGTGCTGGGAGATGATTGCGGCGTAGATGCGCGAGATTGCAGGCCCGTAGCAGGTCTGCCAGCAATATTCGCTCTCCCCTTTTTCGTTGAGGAACTTGACGTCGAATGGCTTTGCGAAGTTCTGCCCAAGAAGGTGCGTGGAGGGAAGCTGCAGCACCCTGCCGTCGGGCATGAGGCAGTCGGCGGCATAGGTGAAAAGCGCGCCGGGGAACTTGTCCCACTGCGGGCGCTCGAAGAATATGAAGGGCACGCCGAATTCGCCGAAAATCACGTTCTGGGACATTTCCATGTCCTGCCCCACCTGCGCCTCCGCCTCCTCGCGCGTGGCAAACGCGTCGTGCGACTCTATCCAGTAGAATTCGCGCGAGCGGATGAAGGGGCGCGTCGCTTTTGTTTCATATCTCCAGACCTGCGAGGGGTGGTAAATCTTGAGGGGCAAGTCGCTTTTCCCCTGAATCCAAAGCGAGTACATCTGGTACATTGCGGTCTCGGAAGTGGGGCGCATGGCAAGCCTTTCTTCAAGCTTGTTTTCCCCCGCCTTCTCCACCCAGAATACCTCGGGCGTGAAGCCCTCCACGTGCTTGCTTTCCTTGTGGAAGTTGCTCTCGGGAATGAGCGCCGGGAACCATGCGGGCCTGTGCCCTGTGCGCTCAAGCTCTGTTTCATATATATTGTACATCTTCTTCATGCTCATGACGGACCATGGCATGAATACGACAAAGCCCTTGACGTTGTAGCGCAGGTCGCAAAGCTTCGCCTCTTTCGTGATTTCGGTGTACCATTCCGAGAAATTCGATTTTTTGTTCTGCATGGGGTGATTTCGAGCAAACCAAATAAAAACACTTCCCAGCAGGGGAAACTTCGCAGGTTCTGAGGCGCGCAAAATGAGTAGCAACCGTTATAAGCCGTAGCTGAGCGTAGCCCTTATGTCCCCTATGGGACAAAAAGTTTTGGGGGTGGACATGTGGCAACAACGGCGAACGTGATACGGCTTTACCTCAAGCGAAGGCCCCAGCTCCTCTCCATGGTGAACAACGGGCTGTGCAACTATTCGGCGCTGGCGCGCAAGCTCCAGCGCGAGATTTTCCCGGGGAAGAAAACCGAGTTTGCCGCGATTAAGGCTGCCCTGCTTCGCATGGCGCGCGGCACGCTCGCAGGCGAGGTGGACTGGGAGAAGGGCGTGGAGAAGGTGCTGCACGCAAGCACGGTGGAGATACGCTCCGACGTGTGCGTGGTCTCCTCGAAAGGGGGCATAGGCGTGCCCGTCATTGCGACCTCAAACTCCAAGTCAGGCGTGATGAGCGTGGTGGACGCATCCTATTCAAAGCAGCTGAGGAAAAAGGGGATGGCGGTCATTGGCGACCTGACGCTCATAATATTGTGCAGCCCGCGCGACCTGCAGGACACGCCCGGGTGCGTCTCGGTCATGCTAAACGCGATTGCCGCCGAGGGCATAAACGTGCTTGAGTTCATCTCGTGCCACACCGACACGCTCATGGTGGTGAGGAACGCGGACGCTGTGAGGGTGTACGGGATACTCAACGGGCTCATCGGGAAGGAATAGGGTGGCCGTGCCATATTGTTGTGGGCTGGCGCGGGCGCAGGCCCCAAAACAGCAGCCAATTTAAACCTTTCATCAGGAAGCTAACCCACTTGCATCCAGAATTTGTGAGGGTGAACTTTGCATGGGCAGCTCGCTTGATTTCGTAAGGCCGATTCTCCACCTCCTTCCCGAGGTGTCGCCGCCCCGCTCGCCCCCTCCGCTGCGCGAGAAGCTGATGTGGACGCTGATTGCGCTTGGCATATTCTTCATAATGTACAACGTGAGCGCAGCGGGCGTGGCGCCGCTTGCCGCGAATGCGGACTTCCTGCAGGTCGTGACCGCGTCGAAAATCGGCTCGCTCATCACGGTTGGAATCGGCCCCATTGTGCTTGCATCCATCTTCCTGCAGCTGTTCTCCGGCGCAAAGATAATACACGTGGACATGAGCGACCCGGAGCAGAAAAGGACGTTCCAGGGCGCGCAGAAGCTTTTGGCAATACTGCTTTGCTTCTTCGAGGCGGCAGTGTTCATAGGCTTTGCGCGAGTCACGCTTCTCCCGCTTTTCCCCGGGCTTGGCGAGGGGTATGCGCTTGTGAATGGGGTGCAGGTGCTGCACGCGCCTTTCACCATGGCGCTCGTGATACTCCAGGTGGCGCTAGGCTCGCTCATACTGCTCTATCTTGACGAGGTGGTGAGCAAGCACGGCATAGGGAGCGGAATTTCGCTTTTCATCGCGGCAGGAGTTTCCATGTCCGTGGTGGGAGGGAGCTTCGTGCTTTTCGGCCAGGCTGCCACAGCATTGGCGTCAGGGAGCGCGGAGGCGCTGCCCAATGCCATACTTGCGCTGCTTCCGCTTTTCTTCACCGCGCTTGTGTTCGTGGTGGTGGCTTATGCCGAGGGCGTGAAGGTGGAAATCCCGCTTGCCTTTGACCGCGCGCGCGGGCTTGGGAGCAGGTTCCCCATAAAATTCCTGTACGTCTCGAACATACCAGTCATCCTTGCGTCAGCGCTGCTTCTGAACATGCAGTTCTTCGCAATCACCATGCAGGGCCAGCACCTGTGCGTGACTGGCACGTATGACAAGGCGGCAACGGACTTCAACAAGTGCAACGGGGGGTTTGACCTGGTGCCCGCCATTGCGTTCGTGGACTCGGGCAACCAGCTGCGCGACGGGCTGTTTTACTTGATATCCCCCATTTACCGTCCCTTGGCGGGGAATTATGGCGTGTACTTCGGGCACCTGGTGAACGGCACCACGCCAATCTACGGGATACCTGAGTGGGTGCACGTCATCACATACATAATATTCATGATGGTGCTCTGCGTGATTTTCGGCCAGTTCTGGGTGGAGACCACGGGCATGGGCGCAAAGGAAGTTGCGGAGCAGCTTGACAAGAGCGGCCTGCAGATACCCGGCCACCGCCGCGACCCGCGCATCGTCGAGAGCGTGCTGTCGAGGTACATACCGTATATCGTGGTGCTGGGAAGCGCCTTTGTCGGGCTTCTTGCCGCGCTTGCGGACATGACAGGCGCGCTTGGCACAGGCACGGGAATATTGCTCACTGTCGGGATACTTTACAGGATGTACCAGGACCTGGAGAACCAGAGGATGTTTGACAACTACTCGGGCCTGGGGAGCATGCTTTCGTAGGTGGTGGCATGGCAATGATAATAGTGATGGGGCTGCCAGGCGCTGGCAAGTCCACCGTTCTTTCCGCTGCTTCGGGGAAGGGATATGCCGTGAAGAACTGGGGCGACCTGATGTTCGAGATTGCCGCCAAGAAGCACTCTGCAAAGATAAAGGCGCGCGACGACATACGCTCAAAGCTGACGCCTTCCGAGCAGGCGGCGCTGCAGGCTGAAGTGGGCGCGGCGCTTGCAGGCATGAAGGAAAGCGTGATACTGGACACGCACTGCTCGATTGAGACGCCGAAAGGGTACCTTCCCGGCCTGCCGCTTTCCATACTTTCGAAATTCAAGGTGGAGCGGCTTGTGTACATCACGGGCTCTGCTCATGAGATATACGCGCGCAGGAACGCCGACCCGGCTCGCGCGCGCCCGGGGACGGAGGAGTCCATAATTGCGCACGACGCGCACAACAGGATGCTGCTTGCCACCTATTCCGCGATAACCGGCGCGCCTGCGAAGATAATCCTGAATGCGCAGGGAAAGGTGGAGGAGGCGCAGCAGGAGTTTGTTGCCCTTCTCAAGTGACGGTGTTAATGTGTTTTTTGACCTTGCAAACTATTGGGTATTCATAGCGCTCTGCGCAGTCGTCTACGTCGCTCTCACCATGACCATACAGGGCAACGTGGGCGGCAAGAACAGGATGAAGACGCTGCAGGAGGAGATGAAGGGCGTCCAGCTCCAGCTCATGGAGGCGAGCAAAAGCAAGGACGCTGCTGCAAGCGACCTGATAATGAAGAAGTACTGGGACCTGACAGGCGAGCTGATGAAGATACAGTTCCAGCTGCTTGCGGTCCTGCTTGTCGTGCTGTTTGTCTTCATGGCAATTTTCCCGCACTTCGAGCCGGGAATGGGGGATGACATAAGGGCGCAGCTTTACGACGACGGGCTATCTTCGCACTGCGACATAGCGGCAGGGGATGGCGTGTATTCGAACTGCTTTGCAGTGCCTGCCAATGCAAGCAAGGGCGCGTGGGTGGCGGACATCTATCTTTACTCGGCAACGAACGAGACTCTTGCCAGGAACGGCACCGCGCTTTACGTGGAGGGCGGCTCGCCATCAGACGTCTGGGTGCAGGCAAGCTCGCAGTCCGGCTTCCTGGACGGCCTGCTTGGCAAGACGGCTTATCACATTAATGTCTCAAGCAGCATGCAGAACGTGACGCGCGGCGGCACGGTGGCGCTTTATGCATCGGTTGCCCCAACGCCTGCGCAGGGCGCGCGGCTTGAGGGCGCGCTGGACTCGGGCACGTTCTATTACGTGGATTTGCCGTTTGCAATACCTTTAATAAACATCCGCCGTATAATCGGCTCTTACGGGGTATTCCTCTTTGCTGCGTTTGTGATAAGCATCGCATACAGCATAGGAAAAGCCATCTACAGCAAAGCGAAAAAATAGAGGTGCGATTATGCCGCTTCCAAAAAACAGGTCAACGTCGATGCGCAAAGTGCATGTGCGCATACCCTCAGGGAAAACGATACACTACAGGAGGAGGGTGAAGGTGAAGCGCCACTCGTGCGCAATCACCGGCGCCAAGCTCCAGGCGGTCAATTCCAAGCATGGGATGGCCAAGAGCAAGAGCCGCCCGAACAGGAAGTTCGGCGGCAACCTCTCATCCGCCGCGTCCTCGCGCGTCATCAAGTTCGCAGCGCGCGTGAAAGAGGGCGCCATGAAGCTTGAGGATGTGGATGTGAGGCTGCTTTCGCACGTGAAAGGGCTGCTCGGCAAAAAGTAAACAGAGGCTGGCAAATGATAATCTGCATCTCGGGATTGTCCGGAAGCGGGAAGAATTCGGTCGGGGAGGAAGTGGCAAGGCTGCTGTCGCTCCGCGTCGTGAATCCCACCTTCAAGACCATTGCCGCGAAGCAGAAGATGGCGCTGATGGATTTCCACAAGAAGGCGGAGAAGGAGCATTCCATCGACAGGCAGTTCGACGCGCATCTGATTGCTGATGCGAAGAAGGGCAACTGCGTGGTGACCACGTGGCTGGGGCCCTGGATGGTAAAGGACGCGGACATCCGCGTGTGGCTTTATGCCCCGCAGGCAATCCGCGCAAAGAGGGTGGCAGGAAGGGATGGGATGACGCCGGAGCAGGCGCTTTCGCACATCTCGGACAGGGACGAGAGCAATCATCATAGGTACAATGAAGTGTACAAGATAAACATTTACGATCATTCGGGCTTTGAGCTCGTGATAAACACTGAAAAGTTCGCGCCTTCGCAATCCGCGGAAATCATTGCGGCTGCGGCGCGCGCGCTTGGCGGGAAGAAAGTCGTGAAGGCAGCGAAAAAAGCCGCCAAGGCGGCAAAGAAGAAGACGGGAAAGAAAGGGAAGAAAGCGAAGAAAAGGTAACGCTTGAACGGTGATTGAAATGGCAGCTATTGAAGTTGGAAGGATTTGCGTGAAGACAAAGGGTCGCGACTCAGGCGAGAAAGTGGTCGTCACCAAAGTGATTGACGACAGCTACGTCATGATACGCTCGCCCGCGCGCAAGAAGGGCGACAGGAAGTGCTCGGTCCTTCACCTTGAGCCGACGGACACGAAAGTGTCGGTTTGAATTTTTACTTTTTTTCTGAGACTTTTGAGAAGTTAGCGGGAGCTCAAAAACAAATGAAAAAAAGAAAGATCGATAAAATTATATACCTATAGAGATATAATCAGTAGTATATGCCTAAAATTGTTATTGAAGGATATCAGTGCTCAAGATGCAGCCATGTTTGGCCGCCACGATCTGACGTTGAGCCAGTGGTTTGCCCCAAGTGCAAGTCGCCATACTGGGATAGACCGCGTAAGAACAAGAAATAAAGCGGATTTTTTGAATACTAATGAATACTAATGAAAGTCAAATTTACAGATAGATTTATATATAAGTTGTGCGATTACTAATGAATACTAATGAAAGTCAAATTAGTAGATATAACATCTGAAACATTGGTGGGATATTTATGAGAATTCCAGAAAAGCCCCCGAGTATAGAAGAAACGAATGAGTTGTTGCTGGCAACTAAACACGACCCCGCAATTATTGATAAGTACCGACCATATCTCGAAGAAATCGAGTCTGAATATTTGCATTGGGACGAAATCCCAATGAAATACAAAGGAAAAGATATTGATTTGAAATTGCTGTGGGGATTTGTCCGAATAGTTAGGATGTTTAAGAAGAGAGAGATATCTATAAACGGTCTAAAACTAACATACGTTCAAACACCAAGAATCGAAAAAATGCTGCATGATTTGGACGTTGGCATTGGAGGAAAGATTGAATTAGAAACCCAGCTGCCAGTTGATTTGCGTAAGAAATACCTAGTAAGTTCCTTGATGGAAGAGGCGATAGCGTCAAGTCAGTTGGAAGGTGCAGCGACAACGAGAGTGGTTGCCAAAGAAATGCTTCGCCAGAATAGAAAGCCACGCAACAAACATGAAAGAATGATTGTGAATAATTATACTACAATGATGTATATCAAAGAATTACAAAAACAACCGCTAACTGTTGATTTGATAAGGGAGATTCACAGAAAGATAACTAAGGAGACTCTTGAAGATCGTTCATACGAAGGAGAATTTAGAAATACTAATGAAATCAAGGTAGGCGCAGTAGATGATGGACAGATAATATATGATCCTCCAGATTTCAATAAAGTTCCCCAACTACTAGAACAGCTATGCAAATTTGCCAATAGTGAGCCGACAAATTACTATTTGAACCCATTTATCAAAGCCGTAATTCTGCATTATATGATTGGGTACATTCATCCTTTTTTTGATGGCAATGGACGAACAGCAAGAGCGTTATTCTATTGGTATATAATAACCAACGAATCTTATCAGATGTTGGAATATGTGGCAGTTTCGAGAATTATAAAAAATTCCCCAGGACAATACACGCGAGCATATCTGTTCTCCGAGAAAGACGATAATGATGTAACTTATTTTGTAAAATTCCACTTACGTGCAATAGAACTTGCATTGAACGAATTTAAGACATATATTGCAAGAAAAACGGAAGAAAATAAAAAAATACTTGAAACCATTCATCAAAACAACAGTCTGAATTTCCGCCAAGCAGATGTTCTTCTTATGATGAGTAAGAACGAGAAGCCGATGACAATAAAAGAAATGCAAGAAAGATATGACACGACTTACCAAACAGCGAGAACAGACTTGATTGAGTTGGAAAAACAAGGGTATCTAAATCCATATACACGCGGTAAACAGTTTGTGTTTCTATTAAACAAGGATAAATGCCTGAGTAAAAACGAAAAAAAATAGTAATAAAAATGTACGAAGAACCTCTTTTGGCGTGTTTGTTTTACGAGTAAATGCACTATTCACCGTAACCTATTTAAGCCCCCGAAAGAAGAACTCTTCCGCTGCCTTATCCACAGGTGCTTTTCATGGTGTCAGAAGAAATTAACGAGCTTCTCCGCTGCTCATTTGTGATAGTGGACAAGCCGCGCGGCCCGTCGTCGCACGAGGTTGCCGCGTGGGTGCGCAAGATTACGGGCGCGCCAAAGTCCGGGCATTCGGGGACGCTTGACCCCAATGTGTCAGGCGTGCTTCCCACGGGCATTGGCAAGGCAACGAAATTGCTGCCGTTTTTGACGACGAAGGACAAGCGCTACGTGTGCCTGATGCAGACGAAAAAGCCGCAGACAAAGGAGCAGTTTTTGGAAATGTTCAGGAAATACACAGGCACAATCACGCAAACGCCGCCGAAGGAGAGCGCGGTTGCCAAGAAGCCGCGCAAGAGGAAGGTTTATTATATTAATCCCATCCAAATGAAGCCCAATCAAGCCCTATTCGAGGTGCACTGCGAGGCTGGAACGTACATTCGTGTGCTTGTTTCAGACTTTGGCAGGATTTGCGGCGGGGCTGAAATGTTGGAGCTGAGAAGGATAGCGGTTGGAGACATCCGCGAAACCTCGGCGATAACGCTTCAGCAATTGTCCGACGCAATATGGGCCGCACGGCGAGGGGAAGAATCCGCCCTGAAGCGGTATCTCATTCCCCCGCAGGAGGCGTTAAGCCTCCGGAAAGTCGTGCTGCATGATTCCGCCGTCGAGGCGGTTTGTGCAGGCGCACCGCTTTACGCACCCGGGCTCTCGTCTTGCGACGGGGGCATACACCGGGAAGAGTTCGTTTCCCTTTTGACGGAAAAGGGCGAATTTGTAGGCGTCGGGCGTGCGGGCCTCCGCTCGGATGAGATGGGCGCACACAGGAAAGGCGTGGTTTGCACGCCTGTAACCATTGTGATGGAACGGGGGACATACCCTAAATGGGGTTGACCCTGGAAAGGATGAATTAGCGGTAATTGGGGCATCTGCGGATGCCGGGGTCGCCAGCATCAAGAGATGCTGGGGGCATCCGGCGCCGAAGGCGCCGGGGTCGCATAACCTGGTAGTGCGCACGCCTGGAAAGCGTGTGGTCGCAAGGCCATATGGGTTCCGGCCATCGCTTGCATTTGTTTGAAAGCGCTTGCCGCCCAAAAATCCCATTCCCGGCGTGCCCCTTTACAAGGAAGCGAGGAAGGAACGGAAGGAATTCATGTTCAACGAGAAGGGTGTTTGATTATGGCTGAAAAACCGCATGAACAGAAGGGCGAAAAGCCCATGGACAAGAAGTCCGACAAGCCAATGGCGCCGAAGGGAAGGCCGCAGCAGGCGCCCCCGAAGGTGCTGATGTCGGCGTCAGGCAAGGAGGTGCGCGGAATCGTGCGCCTGGCAGGAGGCGACCTGAAGGGCTCGCTGCCGCTTAGCCGCGCCATAGTCTCGGTGCGCGGAATCGGCATAAACATGGGCAAGGTCATTTCGGAGATTGCGTGCAGGGAGCTTGGCATGACGGAAAAGACGATGATAGGCGAGCTGTCCGAGCAGGAAGTGGAGAAGCTCGAGCACATCATGAGGAACCCTGCGCAGTTCGGCGTGCCGGTGCGCATGCTCAACAGGCAGAAAGACCTTTTCACTGGGAATGACATTCACTATATCAGCTCTGACTTGGGGTACATCGTCAAGCAGGACGTGGACCACGAGAAGGACGCGTACACCTGGAAGGGCTACAGGCACACCTATGGCCAGAAGGTGCGCGGCCAGAGGACACGCTCAACCGGAAGGACCGGAATGACGGTCGGAGTGCTGAGGAAGGCAGTGCTTGCCAAGGCCGGCGAGGCCGCGGCGGGCGCAACAGGCGCGGCAGCGCAGGCAGCAGGCGCAAAGGCGCCGGCAGCAGGGGCGCCAGCGGCAAAGGCGCCTGCGGGCGCGGCAGCCCCCAAGGCAGCCGCGGCGCCAAAGGCAGCAGCCCCGGCGAAGAAGGAGGAAAAGAAGTAATCGGTGATTCTTATGGGTGACCCAAGGAAATCAAGGAGCAAATACGAGTCCCCGCGCAAAGTGTGGGACGCGGACCGCATCAAGAGGGACAAGGGGCTTACCGCCACCTATGGCCTCAAGAACACCCGCGAGATTTGGGTGGCGCTTCTCCAGCTCAAGAAAGCGAGGAGCGGCGCCATGAAATACCTCTCGCTGGGAGAGGCGGGCGCCGAGAAGGGCAAGCCGTTGATGGAGCGCCTCATAAGGCTTGGCATCGTGCCGCCAGAGGCAAAGCTTGACGACGTGCTCGCGCTGTCTGTTGAGAACTTCCTGGACAGGAGGCTGCAGACGCGCGTCATGAAGAAGGGGCTTGCAAGGACGGCAGGGCAGGCGCGCCAGCTTGTGACGCACGGCTTCATCGCCGTGGGCGGCAAGTGCGTGACCATCCCTTCCTATGTCGTGAGCGTGAAGGAGGAGCCGCTGGTTTCCTACTACAAGGCGATTGACATTTCAGTGCACGTGGCAGACAAGAACGCAAAGCCGGCAGGCGCAAAGAAGGAAAACGCGTCCGAGGTTGCGCCCAACGAGGCAGGTGAAGCGCCCGAGGCTGCAAAGCCGGCTTGATTGGTGATATTTATGGCGAAAGAAGAAAAGAAAGAGGAAGTGAAAGTGGCTGAAAAGGCTGTGGAGGAAACCAAGAAGGATGAGAAGCCTCCGGAGCAGCCTCCAGCTGGCGGCGCGCCTGTTGCAGCAGCGGCTCCGGCATCAGCTCCTGCCGCACCTGCGGCAGCAATGCCGCCCCGCCCGATGGCGAGGCGCGACTACAAGTGGGCGATATGCCATGTTTTCTCCTCGAAAAATGACACCATAATCACGGTCACCGACATGTCCGGCGCAGAGACCATTGCAAAGGCGTCCGGAGGCATGATGGTGAAGGCGGACAGGGAGGAGGGCAAGCCGTACGCAGCAATGCAGTCTGCCGCAAAGGTGGCGAACGAGGTGAAGAACCGCGGCATAACCGGCCTCCACATACGCATCCGCGCGCCAGGCGGCCACGGGGCAAAGACGCCCGGCGCAGGCGCGCAGGCAGTGGTCCGCTCGCTTGCGAGGATGGGCCTGAGGATTGGCAAGATTGAGGACGTGACGCCGACTCCCACCGACACGACCAAGAGGCCGGGCGGAAGGAGAGGCAGGCGCGTGTAACGCCAGAGAGGTGTGCACATGAACATTGAGATGGCTATGGAAAAAGGCAACAGGATAGAGTTCTTGCTCAAGGGCGGCTCGGCCTCGTTTGCCAACGTCATCCGCAGGTTCGGCATGGGCCAGGTGCCCGTGTTCGCAATCGACTCGGTGACATTCTACGAGAACGGCTCGTCCATGTTTGACGAGTACGTTGCGCACAGGATTGGCCAGGTGCCCCTTGTGTCGGACTCGGCCTCCAAGGCGAAGGATGAAATACTCTTCACGCTTGACGCGCAGGGCCCGTCCAC
>Ga0172368_10005518_pt1 | contig 14061 bp, 15 predicted proteins | sample Lak11m_FD_114540 | JGI IMG/M metagenome (GOLD analysis project Ga0172368, IMG submission 114540) | Freshwater microbial communities from Kabuno Bay, South-Kivu, Congo - kab_022012_11m | ecosystem: Environmental > Aquatic > Freshwater > Lake | place: Democratic Republic of the Congo: South-Kivu...
CGTAGACGTCTTTGCAGGTTGCTGCACTAACTTAATAATCCGGACGTTGTGAAGTTAACCGCCAGGGAAAACCGCTTTGGAGGTGCGTTCCGGAGTCGAACCGGACTAGCTGGCTTTGCAGGCCAGAGCATAACCGCTTTGCTAACGCACCACCGAGCCGCGCATTATGCCAGAACTGAAACATGGAATCCATATCACCGCCCAGTGTGCAATAGCGGCCGGCCAGCATTGCCGTAGAGCGATCCGCGAGCGCCGCCCCATAGCCACTGGGCAGGTTTCCCATGAACTTATTGTCTTAACGCAACGCGAGGTATGGAATCTGCTGGAATAAGCTCTTAAAACTAAAACGGGGAAAGCGAATGCCTTCCCCGTCTTTTAAGCTGGAGCGGGAAACGAGTCTCGAACTCGACTTTCCGCTTTTTCTATTTCTAACAAACCCTGCGTAATCAACATCTTACGAGAGAATGCGTCTCGGGCAGGTGTGCATTATACCCCAGAATACCCCCCTATATTCCCCTATTTTGTCCCAAAAAGTGTCCCACGGCGTCAGTCCACAACATATTGACTGCTAGATATCCAGTTCTATTTATTAGAGCAACCTCCGACGAGAGTCGCGTGCTACACATGTCGCCCTATTGCCTCTGGTCAGCACCGAACCATGCCCTTGCCACCACCTGGCAACCATGTTGTATAAACCATTGTCAAGGAATAGACTTGCTCTGCTTAATGGTTATGTATCTTTAGCCCCGTGATACATAAACGGGGGAGGCTTGTTGATCTGCCGTAACACGAAATTTTCTGTGTCATGCAGTCATGCCTGATAAATAAATTAAAAAGAAAATGATTGCGGAACTTACCATAATGGTAAATAATCAAAACCGTTACTTAAGAATCTTTTCCAACATTCCATTGCCACCTTCGATTGGGGATGCAGATAATGAGGATAGGAAAATAGGCGAGACCCCCCTGTGGGACATACAAGATATCGTAGCAATTGCGAAAACGCACTCTGAGCAAAGCGTAAAAGTTAGGATGGTCACGAATAAGGCTGATCGTGATTATGGTGTTCTAACTGAAAATGGATTCGACTTAAATGAAATTTTGTCGCAAATGGCGTCAAGAGGTCGATACAAAGGGTCTTGGTGGTGCAAAACAAGTCCTGCGAAAGATAAAGACGGGCGACCAAGAGGTAAAGGCGCTTGGGTTCCGTGTGACGCTTATGAGGTTACTGCTTGTGAGTATGAGCACCCTGTTACAGGTTACCGTGGTAAAGCAGATTATTATTTGAAAATGTGCAAGAGCATCACAGGAACTGTGGTGCTATTTGTTTCTTTGCACTTGTAAAATGAAATGGAGAATGAGATGAGCGCCCTATGCCCAGTGTGTGGTGAAGGACATATTACACGTGATACTTGGAAGGCTGAATTTGAGTATCAAGGTACGGTCTTATTTTCGGAACATACAGAAGAGTTTTGCGATGCATGTGGAACATCACTCCAAACGCCGGAAATGCTGAAAGAAAACGCAAGAAGTATATTGCGCGCAAAATTGGCTTATGACGGCCTGCTTAATGGTGAAGAAATCAAGGAGTTTCGCGATTACTTTGGAATAACCCAAAAGACTGCTGCGGCGCTTTTTGGAGGTGGGCCAACCGCGTTTGCCAAATACGAATCAAATGAGATTGCGCATAACGTAGCTATGGATCGGTTATTGCGCTTATGCAAGAAGTGGCCTGACATAATTGGCCGCCTGGCTCAGATCGTAAATGTTGATTTACCTCAAGGAACCAAGTCAGTAATTCGTGCAGACTTGATGGAACGTTTGTCAGAAATTTGCAAAATAGCACAATTGGAAATAGACAAGAAGGCAGTATTTCGCCCAAAAGTTTCCGGTGGCTGCGCTAATGACAATTCTTATCAATGCCATAAACCCTCCGAAGTTTTGCAATTGATATCTTGGCGCAATAAGGTTGCAGCATGAACCCAAGCGTTTTGACATTGCATGAATTGAATTTCATGCGAGTTCATATAGATATTGATTTCGAAGTTAAAAAGAACGCAAAAGACTTCGATTTTGATGGTGCTCTTTTAGGCTGGAATATTTCCCACGGTCGAAGTGAGATCAAGGGCGATAATTGGTGGGTTGTCGTTGGGTTTGCTAATTCAAATGAAAAAGCGGAAAACAAATGTCCATATCTTCTTGATATTCAGGCAATGGGGTTTTTTGACATCCGTGATGGGATTCCTGATGAAAAGCGTGAGTCAATTATCTACGAGAACGGAGCTGCGCTAGTTTATGGGGCAATACGAGAAATGGTATTGACTGTAACAGGTCGCTTTCTTCCTGGACCATTAATGCTTCCAACCCCTACTTTTATGGGTGAGTTTTCCAAACAAAAAGAGAAAAAAAAAGAAAAAAGAAATATCTAACCGGGCGAAGCACCGAAAATAGCCTAAAATTTCACCCTATCAACAAGCTTGTCCGGATAGCAGCCCTTCTTGCCTCCGTCCACCCAAGCCTTTAACAGGCCAGTCGTTTTAGCATTGTGTGTCTTGAAATAACTATAGTACGTACCTTTGGTACCGCCCGCAGAGTCCTGTTCAAGATCGAGCGACATGCCCACGATATTTTCCGCCTCCTTGGTAATGGTGGCTTTGTTCTGGTCGGGGTACAGGACGCTGTTGATCTGGCTGGGAGGCATGCATTCTTTGAGCGCGTTGTCTATGATGCGGTAAGCTTTCTGATAGTCCGCATCCAGATGGAATATGGTAGCGTTTTCCGGCTGACGGGTTTTTTCATAGGTGATGGCGCATGCCTGGAGCAGGGCAGCCATGGTAAACAGCAGGAAGATTCCGGTCATTGTTTTCATTTTTTATCCAGTATCAAATAAGCAATTTAATCACTTGTCCTTGGACGCCAACACGATTTCAAGCTCGTCCAAGAATATCATAATCTGAGTAGGGTTGTTTCCATTATAGGGAAAATCAACGCAGAAGTTTCCTATGGACGGACTTCACCCATGCGAAAGATTTCCTAAACGCCGTTGCTGGAATAAAAAAGCCTCCTTGAACTCTCGTTCAAGGAGGCTTTTCAATTTTCACGACTCGCCGACTAGGGTACCTTACGAATTCCAGTCGGTCTCAACTCATGGTATCAACAAGATGTTGATTGGTCTCAGGAATCTCCAGCTTTGTTCCCACAGTGTTCCCAAAACACCAAAACCATGAAAAATATCGTTACTAATCAATAATATATGGAGCGGGAAACGAGTCTCGAACTCGCGACCTCAACCTTGGCAAGGTTGCGCTCTACCAACTGAGCTATTCCCGCAAAAGAGCCGCTATTTTAGCGATTTCCAGACTCCTGTCAAGAAATCCAAGGGCTTGTGCAAAACCGCATCCGCACTGATTGCAAGCCTCTGGAAGGCTGGTGTGGAATCCCGTACTAACAGGATGCCAATTCAGTGTTGGCGGACGATAGCCGCTTCACCAATGTTTTCAGGAACGTGCGGTTGAACCGCAGTTGCAGGTTGTCGGAAGACTGCGACAACGCTTCCGCCGTAATCTTGACCAGGGTTACCACCGAGGCCGAGGTGATGGTTGCGCTGCGCAATGCCCTGGTTTGTTCGATATAGGCCATTTCGCCGAAACAATCCCCTCTCTTGAGCATGCTGAGTTGCTTCCGCAGCTTGGTGACGCGTACTTCCCCATCGGCAAGAATGAAAAACGAGTTGCCGACATCCCCCTCCTTCATCAGCACCATGTCCGGCGCCAGCTTGCTCCATTCGCTGATGCGCAGCACCTCCCACAGCTCCACGTCGCTGAAGCTTTCGAAAAAAGATAGCGACCTCAGTGCATTGAATTTTTCCGAATCGGAGATGGTTTTCTCCGCCACCGCAGCCGGCATCACGCAACCGGCCAGATCGGCAGCAAACTCTCCCCAGGTCCGGTAGCGCGCATTCAGGTTCTTCTCCAGCGCCTTGTGCACAATGCGCGCCAGCTCTGCCGAGATTGACGGGCGTGATTCGCGAATATCGGCAGGCGGCTCGTTCATGATCTTGTAGATCAGGTTGTAGCAATTGTCCGCATCGAACGGAAAGCGGCCGCAAAGCAGCAGATACATCACCACCCCGAGCGAATAGATGTCGGTCTGGTGCGTGAGCTGTTGTTCCTTGACCTGTTCCGGCGACATGTAGGCAGGAGAACCGACACCGGCAAGTTGCGTCTGCTCCATATTGGATACCAGCGCGGCACCGAAATCGGTAATTTTGATTTCACCATTCTTGCACAGCATTATGTTAGCCGGCTTGATGTCCCGGTGAATGATGCCCTGCCGGCAGGCAAAATCGAGTGCCGCGCAGCACTTGAAGATGATTTGCAGCACGCTCGGGATCGGCAGCAGCGTAGGCACCTCGACGTATGCATCCAGCGCGGTGCCCTTGATGAGTTCCATGACGATGTAGTCCTGATCGCCATCGATCACCGCATCGTATATCGCGACTATGTGAGGGTGATTCAGCTTGCCCACCATCGCCGCCTCGGTCAGGAACATCTTTTCGAACTTGCGGCGCTGTTCCTCTCCGGGAAACCCGGCGGGGTTGAATAACTTGATCGCCACCTCGCGGCTCGCGAACAGGTCCAACCCGCGATAGACCACGCTGGTGGCCCCGCGTCCGATTTCCTCGGTCACACTATACTTGCCGATGTTCTCCAGGGACGTCATCTGGTCTGTTACAGCTCACAATATAAAAAGGGCGCGCGCACCGCCATAATCAGCCCATCAATCACGCACCATCAATGGCCAGGAAGCCCGCAGATAATAGCCCATCGAAAGCAGTGTCAATATGGCGGCGGTATAGATCAGCAGCGTGCCGATGAAGGAGGTATCCAGCGGGCCGAGTGGATCGTAATAGAGCAGGAACAGGATGGCCGCCATCTGGAAACCGGTCTTGAACTTGCCGATCAGGGCCACTGCCACATTCTTGCTTCCGCCCAGCGCCGCCATCCACTCACGCAACGCAGAAATGGCGATTTCCCGCCCGATGATAATGAGCGCGATGACGGCACCCACACGGCCAAGTTCGACCAGGACGATCAAGGCAGCAGCCACCATCAGCTTATCCGCCACCGGATCGAGAAATGCGCCGAAGGCTGAAGTCTGGTTCAGCCGGCGGGCGAGATAACCGTCCAGCCAGTCGGTCACAGCAGCGAGCGCGAACACCAGCGTGGCGATAAGGTTAACCGAGTGGGAAGGCATGGTGCCGGGCGGCAGGTAGAAAATACCGACGAACACCGGTATCAGCACAATGCGCAGTACGGTAAGGATGTTGGGGATGTTCCAGCGCATAGTCGCGTTATTCTAATGCAGTTCCCGATGGATTTTCTCAGCGAGAGTTTGGCTGATGCCTTCCACTTGCGCAAGTTCATCCACGCTGGCTTTGCTGACGCCCGCCAGTCCGCCAAAGCGTGTAAGCAGCTTCTGGCGCCGCTTGGCGCCTATTCCGGCAACTTCCTCCAGCGATGAGGTCAAACGCGCCTTGCCACGGCGCCCTCTATGACCTGTTATCGCAAAGCGGTGCGCTTCGTCGCGTATCTGCTGCAGCAGATGCAAGCCGGGGTGATCCTTGTTCAGGCGCAACGCTTCGTCCCGATCCGGAAAAATCAGTTGTTCCAGACCGGGTTTGCGTTCTTCGCCCTTGGCGATGCCCACCAGCAAAATGTCCGGCAAACCGACTTCCTGCATCACCTCCACCGCCACGCCGAGCTGCCCCTTGCCGCCGTCGATAAACACCAGGTCGGGCATTTTCCCGGCATCCTTGCCCTCGCCCGCCGCCAGCTTGGTATATCTGCGCGTCAATGCCGAGCGCATCGCGGCATAATCGTCACCCGGCGTGATGTCGGTGATGTTGTAACGGCGATATTCGGAATTCTGCATCGCGCCTTTGTCGAACACTACGCAGGACGCCACTGTAGCCTCGCCCATGGTATGGCTGATGTCGAAACACTCGATGCGCCCCGCGCTTTCCGGCAAATCGAGTGCCTCGCGCAAGGCAATGAGCCGCCCTTCCTGCGTAGTCTTCTGCGCCAGATGCTGGCTCAGCGCCAGCGCCGCATTGGTCTGCGCCATCCGGAGCCAGACGCGCCGGTCGCCACCGGCATAAGCGCTGATCTGCACCTTGCGCCCGGCACGTTCGCCGAGCAGTTCCTGCAATCCGTCCTGCTCCAGCGCCACGCCGGTGATGATGAGCGGCGGCACCGGCTTATCCACATAATGCTGTTCGAGAAACGCCTCCAGCACCATCTCTTCGTTGCAGCCTTCGGTGTTTTTCGGGAAGAAGCTGCGATCCCCCACATGCCGCCCGCCACGGATCATGACCAGATTCACGCACATGGCCCCAGCCTCAGATACACAGGCAACCACATCGGCGTCGCTACTGCGGAAATCGCTGACGAACTGCCGTGCCTGCACCTGGCGCAGGCTCTGGATGCGGTCGCGATACACCGCAGCCAGCTCGTATTCCTGCTTTTCGGCAGCCTCAGCCATGTGCGTGGAAAGATCATCCAGCACCTGCTGTTCGCGCCCTTCCAGAAACATGGCCGCATGCTCCACATCGCGCCGGTATTCCTCCGCCTTGATATAACCCACGCAGGGCGCAGTACAGCGCTCAATCTGGAATTGCAGACAGGGGCGGGAACGATTGCTGAACACGGAGTTTTCGCAGGTACGCAGGCGAAACACCTTCTGCAGCAATTGGATGCTTTCCCGCACCGCCACAGAATTAGGAAACGGCCCGAAATAGCGGCTGCTTTTCTGCTGCGAGCCGCGATGAAAAGCCAGCCGGGGAAACTCATCGCCGGTCAGCATAATGTAAGGATAGGACTTGTCGTCGCGGAACAGCACGTTGTAGCGCGGCATCAGCGACTTGATGAGATTGTTTTCCAGCAGCAACGCCTCCGCCTCGGAGCGCGTCACCGTGGTTTCGATGCGCACAATATGCGACACCATCATGCGCGTTCGCGGGCTGGGCAGGTTCTTCTGGAAATACGACGACACGCGCTTTTTCAGGTCGCGCGCCTTGCCGACATAAATCACCTCATCCTGCGTGTTGAGCATGCGATACACGCCCGGCAGGTTGGGCAGGGACTTCAGGAAAGGCTTGGCATCAAACGCCATGGCGGAACAAGGTATCCAAACATACAGAAAAGCCGTGGGGTAGTAGCGCAGGCGGCCTCGCCTGCATTACATCAACCATCACTCATCCAGCAATTTACCGGCAATCGCCCAATCCTCAAACGCCACTTCTTCAAACGTGATGTAGGTATATTCCGGCGGCTTGTGCGCGTGGCGCTGCAGCGTCGCCGTGATTTCCTCGGCAATCTTCTGCTTCTGTTCGCGGGTGATGCTACCCGCCAGTTTTACGTTGACGTAAGGCATTTCAAATCCTCCGTGATGCTGGCAAATACCTGATGGAACATGGCCTCGGTAAGGCGCCTGGTCTGGGTATTGTAGCGGCTGCAATGGTAACTGTCATACAGCACCCGACCATTCGGTAAAGCATGTCTGGTATTGTGCCCGAAGCGGTATTCCGACACCCTGCATTTCGACGCTTTCAACACCGCCTGATGGGCAATATTGCCCAGCGCCAACACCACCGCGCCAGGGGAAAGCCCAGCAAGTTCCTGCGCCAGATAACCGTTGCAGGTATTGATCTCATCCCCGTTTGGCTTGTTCTCCGGCGGCAGGCATTTCACCGCATTGGTGATAAGGCAGCCGGTCAGGTGCAAATCCGGATTCGGCCCGCCAGCGGCATCCAGCGGGGAGGCAGCGCTAGCAAAGCCGAAGCGATGCAACGTGGAATACAGCAAATCCCCGGCATAATCCCCGGTGAAAGGCCGCCCTGTCCTGTTCGCGCCGTGCATGCCGGGGGCCAGACCGACTATCAGCAACTTTGGCGCAGCGTCGCCAAATGGCGCAACGGGCCGGGCATGGTAAACGGGATAGGTGAGTTTCACCTCGTCGAGAAAGATGGAAAGGCGCGGACAGAGGCGGCAGTTGATATCAAACGTCATAACAGGAGCAATTCCAATGTTTAGTGCCATTTATAGTAGCAGGGTGGCACGGAAATTTGCATTTGTGTTGATTTGCCAAGACGCGAATGCCTCATTCCGTTTCTAAATTGCCTTTCTCTCCCATCCTTACTACAATGGAATATGTAAGGATCAAAGGAGATTGCCATGCCAGCCGATGCCACACTTACCAGCAAGGGCCAAACGACAATACCCAAGGAAATTCGGGATAGTCTTGGCATGAAATCCGGGGACCGGATGACCTTCACGTTGATGCCCGATGCCACCGTCATCATGCGCGTAAAAAGCAGGAGCATTACCGAATTGGCGGGCACGCTGCACAAAAAGGGAAGAAAGCCTGTTCCCGTTGAGCAACTGTCACGCTGATGCTTGGTATCGACACCAACGTCCTCGTTCGCTTCCTGGTTCGGGACGACGAGACCCAGTTTGAGAAAGCACGCAAACTGATCAAGTATGAAGTTGCGGCAGGGCGTCGTATTTTCGTCAACCAGTTGGTGCTCATGGAAACCGAGTGGGTGCTACGCAGCCGATATGCCGTGCCGAAAAGCCAGATCATCGAGGTCATTTCTGGCTTATTGGCCGCGTCCGATATTCAGTTTGAGGATGAGCCCGCCATCGAGGAAGCTCTTTTCATCTGGAAGGACACGACTGCTGATTTCGCCGATTGCCTGATCGGCGCAAAAAATCGACGGCTGGGTTGTCGAGCAACGGCTACCTTCGATGCGAATGCTGCCAAGTTGCCAGGGTTTATCACCGCCTGACACTATTGGGTATCTGCACCTACTGCCACTTTTTTGCTGACAATTTCACTCGGGTGGCGGGGGCGTTCTGTAATCACCAAAGCACGCCGTCCTCCCGGCGCCGACTCTCGGCCACGTATAATCCGCGCCCTTCCCTGACCGTCTGTCGGTTCGCGCCGTGTCCAAGCTCGCCCACGAAATTTCCCGTCGCCGCACCTTCGCGATCATCTCCCACCCCGACGCGGGCAAGACCACGCTAACCGAAAAGCTGCTGTGGTTCGGTGGCGCGATCCAGGTGGCCGGCGAGGTGCGCGCCAGGAAGGCCGCGCGGCACGCCACCTCGGACTGGATGGAGCTGGAAAAGCAGCGCGGCATCTCGGTCACCAGTTCGGTGATGCAGTTTCCCTACCGCGACCACATGGTGAACCTGCTCGACACGCCGGGCCACGAGGACTTCTCCGAGGACACCTACCGCACGCTGACCGCCGTCGACTCGGCGGTGATGGTGATCGACTCGGTCAACGGCGTCGAGGCACAGACCATCAAGCTGCTTGAAGTCTGCCGCCTGCGCGCCACGCCGATCCTCACCTTCATCAACAAGCTCGACCGCGAAGGCCGCGCGCCCATCGACCTGCTCGACGAAATCGAGTCGGTGCTGCAAATCCAGTGCGCGCCACTGACCTGGCCGATCGGCATGGGCAAGAGCTTCCGCGGCGTGTATGACCTCTACGGCGACCGCGTATTCTTCTTCGACCCGCAAGCAGAGAAAGGCACCTCGCTGATCATCGAGGGCCTCGGCAATGCCGAGCTCGACGCCCGGCTCGGCTACCAGGCCGCCGAGCTGCGCGCCGAGGTCGAGCTGGTGCGCGGCGCCTCGCATCCCTTCGACCGGCACGCCTATCTTGCCGGCCGGCAATGCCCGGTGTTCTTCGGTTCGGCGATCAACAACTTCGGCGTGCAATCCCTCCTCGACGCGCTGGTCGACCTCGCTCCGCCGCCGCAGCCACGCCCGACGGCGACCCGCACGGTCGGGCCGCACGAAGCGAAATTCACCGGCTTCGTCTTCAAGATCCAGGCCAACATGGACCCGAAGCACCGCGACCGCATTGCCTTCCTGCGCGTCTGTTCGGGCCACTTCACACGCGGCATCAAATTGAAGCAGCGTTCGACCGGCAAGACGCTCGCCGTCAATAACGCGATCACCTTCATGGCGCAGGATCGCAACACCACCGACGAAGCCTGGCCCGGCGACATCCTCGGCATTCCCAACCACGGCACCGTGGTGCTCGGCGACACCTTCACCGAGGGCGAAGACCTCAAGTTCACCGGCATCCCCTGCTTCGCGCCCGAGCATTTCCGCCGCGCGCAGATCCGCAATCCGATGAAGATCAAGCAGCTGCACAAGGGCCTGCAACAGCTCGCCGAGGAGGGCGCGACGCAACTGTTCAAGCCGCTCGGCTCGAACGAGCTGATCCTCGGTGCGGTCGGCACCCTGCAGTTCGACGTCGTCGCCCACCGCCTCGAACATGAATACGGTGTCGACTGCTTTTTCGAGCCGGTCAATGTCGCCACCGCGCGCTGGCTGCGCGGCTCGGATGCCGATCTGCAGGCGCTCCTCGACAAGGCCGGCGCCCATCTCGCCGTCGACGGTGCGGGCGACTACGTCTATCTCGCGCCCAACCGCGTCAACCTGCAGATGGCCGAGGAGCGCCACCCCGACATCCGCTTCCTCGAAACCCGCGAGATCCACTGAACTATAATTGCGACCTCTTTGAATCTGGAAACGCTCCATGGAAGCCGAACGCCTCAACGCCGTCGCCCACCGCATCGCCGACCTCGAAGCCCGCGGCGACCAACTGCGGAGGTATCTTTGACTTCGCTGCCAAGGCGGAGAAACTGGCCGAAATCAACCGGCTGATGGAAGACCCCGGCATCTGGAACGATGCCGAGCGCGCCCAGGGCCTGGGCAAGGAAAAGAAATCCCTCGAAGCCGTCGTGCTCACGTTGGAAGGCGTGAAGAGTTCGCTGACCGATGCGCGCGCGCTGTTCGACATGGCGAAGGAAGAGGGCGACGAGGAAACGCTCGCCGCGGTGGAAACCGACCTGGCCGGTGTCGAGACCAAGGTCGCCGACCTCGAATTCCGCCGCATGTTCGCCAACCCGGCCGACCCGAACAACTGCTTCATCGACATCCAGGCCGGCGCGGGCGGCACCGAGGCCTGCGACTGGGCCAGCATGCTGCTGCGCCAGTACCTCAAGTATTGCGAACGCAAGGGCTTCAAGACCGAGATCCTCGAACAGACCGACGGCGACGTCGCCGGTATTCGTAGCGCAACCCTGAAGGTCGAGGGCGACTATGCCTACGGCTTCCTGCGCACCGAGACCGGCGTGCATCGCCTGGTGCGCAAATCGCCGTTCGATTCGTCGGGCGGCCGCCACACCAGCTTCGCCAGCCTCTATGTCTATCCCGAGATCGACGATTCGATCGAGGTCGAGATCAACCCGGCCGACCTGCGCATCGACACCTTCCGCGCCAGCGGCGCCGGCGGCCAGCACATCAACAAGACCGACTCGGCGATCCGCATCACCCACGCTCCCACCGGCATCGTCGTGCAGTGCCAGAACGACCGCTCGCAGCACCGCAACAAGGCCGAGGCGATGGCGATGCTCAAGTCGCGGCTCTACGAACTGGAGCTGCGCAAGCGCCGCGAGGCGGCCGACAAGCTCGAAGCCAGCAAGACCGACGTCGGCTGGGGCCACCAGATCCGGAGCTACGTGCTCGACAACTCGCGCATCAAGGACCTGCGCACCAACGTCGAAATCTCCAACACGCAGAAGGTGCTCGATGGCGACCTCGATCCCTTCATCGAGGCCAGCCTCAAGCAGGGCGTGTGAGAGAGTCGGCGCTGGCGGGACGGCGCGCTTTGTGACACAATGCGCAATTATGTGACACAATGAAGGCCGCGATGCGCACAGTGACCATCCGCGAGGCTCGCGAGGGCCTCTCCCATCCCGAGCAGTTGTTCGCCGACAACGACGAGGTGATCGTCACGCGGCGCGGCGAGCCAATCGCGCGCATCCTGCCGATCCGGCCGGCAAAGCCAAAATTTCGCTCCCTTGCCGCGTTTCGGGCGACCATGCCGTTTCAGGACGTGCCAAGCGAGGAACTGATTCGCGAAGACCGCGACGCACGGGATTGAGATGGTCTATCTCGATACCAGCGCGCTGTTGAAACGCTATATTCCCGAGGCCAACAGCCTGGCCTTCGAACAGTTTTTGCAGACCTGCGTACCCGCCAGTATCAGCCGCCTGACGTTTGTCGAAGTACGCAGCGCCTTGGCGCGCAGGCGGCGTGAAAACCACATCGATGTGGACCGCGAAAAAGCCGCCGCGGAGGAATTGCATCACGATGTGATCGATGGGCTGCTCACGGTCGCACCAGCCGAGGACCGGCACTTTGTCGACGCCATGCATTTGATCGAATGTCTCCCGGAACTGCCGCTGCGCACGCTCGATGCGCTGCACCTTGCGCTGGCGAAGGACATGAATGCCGCAGGTTTGGCCACGGCCGACAACATCATGGCAACAGCCGCTACCAAACTGAATCTACAAGTCATCTTTTTTGGAAAAACAACATGACCGACGCGCCGCCAACCCCCGTCCAGGACGAGAACCACATCATCGCCGAGCGCCGCGAGAAGCTCGCCGCCTGGCGCGCCACCGGCCGCGCCTATCCGAACGACTTCCGCCGCGAGAACCTTGCCGCGCGCCTCGACGAGCTCTACGGCGACAAGAGCGCCGAAGCACTCACCGCCACGCCGATCGAGGTGCGCATCGCCGGCCGCCTGATGCTCAAGCGCGTGATGGGCAAGGCCAGCTTCGCCTCGCTGCAGGACCTCTCCGGCCGCCTCCAGGTTTACGTGACGAAGGACGGTGTCGGTGAAACCGTCTATGATGATTTCAAGAAGTGGGACCTCGGCGACATCGTCGGTGCCGTCGGCACGCTGATGAAGACCCGCACCGGCGAACTGACGGTGGCGTGCAGCGAGATCCGTCTGCTCTCGAAGTGCCTGCGGCCGCTGCCGGAAAAATTCCATGGCCTTGCCGATGTCGAGCAGAAATACCGCCAGCGCCATCTCGACCTGATCACCAACGAGGCGACGCGCTTCGCCTTCGTCGCCCGGAGCCGCATCATCGCCTCGATCCGCGCCTACATGACCGAGCATGGCTTCCTCGAGGTCGAGACGCCGATGATGCACCCGATCCCCGGCGGCGCCGCGGCGCGGCCGTTCGTCACGCATCACAATGCCCTCGACATGGAGCTGTTCCTGCGCATCGCGCCGGAGCTCTACCTGAAACGCCTGGTTGTCGGCGGCTTCGAGAAAGTCTTCGAGATCAACCGCAACTTCCGCAACGAAGGACTCTCGCCGCGCCACAACCCTGAATTCACCATGATGGAGTTCTACGAGGCCTATGCCGACTACGTCACGCTGATGGACTTCACCGAGGGCCTGCTGCGCCATGCCGCCCGCGAGGCGCTCGGCACCGAGGTCTTCGACTACCAGGGCCGCGCCCTCGACCTGACCAAGCCGTTCCGCCGCCTGACCATGGTCGAGGCGATCCACGCCTATCACCCCGGCTACAGCCTGGCGATGCTCGAAGATGCCGGCTGGCTGCGCCACAAGCTCGCCGAGCTGAAGGCCGAGATCAAGCCGGGCGCCGGACTCGGCACGCTGCAGATGCAGCTGTTCGAGGAAACCACCGAGGCCGAGCTGTGGGAGCCGACCTTCATCATCGACTATCCGACCGAAGTGAGTCCGCTGGCGCGCCGTTCGGACAGCCGTCCGCAGGTCACCGAGCGGTTCGAGCTCTACATCGTCGGCCGCGAGATCGCCAACGGCTTCTCCGAACTCAACGACCCCGAGGACCAGGCGGCCCGCTTCCTCGATCAGGCCAAGGCCAAGGACGCCGGCGATGAGGAGGCGATGTATTACGATGCCGACTACATCCGCGCCCTCGAATACGGCCTGCCGCCGACCGGTGGCTGCGGCGTCGGCATCGACCGTCTCGTCATGCTGCTCACCGACGCGCCGGCGATCCGCGACGTGATCCTCTTCCCGCAGATGCGGCCAGCATAAGTCGGCCTGTCGTACCGGCCACGCGGCACCGATGGTCCGGCCCTCCCGCCTCGAACCGGCACCGCTGGCGTTCGATGCCGCCGGCACGCCCGTCTC
>Ga0172368_10005520_pt1 | contig 14057 bp, 12 predicted proteins | sample Lak11m_FD_114540 | JGI IMG/M metagenome (GOLD analysis project Ga0172368, IMG submission 114540) | Freshwater microbial communities from Kabuno Bay, South-Kivu, Congo - kab_022012_11m | ecosystem: Environmental > Aquatic > Freshwater > Lake | place: Democratic Republic of the Congo: South-Kivu...
AACCGGTAAGAAGGTTATGGAGAAGTTACGAGAATGGAATATTATTAAGTAGGTTCTTTCTATAATGACGCTTTGGGGTGGTAATATTAGTTATTCGCTTAAGATGAAATTTGGGCGATTTTTCTTAGGGAAAAATCGCTACAATTTCATATGCGCTCATAACTAACATTACCACTCCAGGGCTTTGTCTAAGGTATAATGAAATGATAAACATTATTGATGCTAACAATTTAGCCGGGAAATTGAATCTGCTTAAAGAAGAGGCTTTTGATGAAAAGTTGATTGAATTAATCAGCCGGTATAAAAAAAGTAAATATATTCTGGTGTTTGACGGTCGTGATCGGATGGGAGACAAATATGAGAAAGGAAATATCACGGTGATTTATACGCCTAAAGATGAATTCTATAAGTCGGCTGACGATAAGATAGTGGAGCTGGCTAAAATATATTTAAATTCCGGCGAAGGCGCGAAAATTGTCACTGACGATTTAGAAATAATTGGCAAGGTGGAAAAAATTGTGAATGAGTCGGGCGGTAAAATCAGTCTAGAGAAGGCGACAGAGTTTGCGGAGAAATTAAATAATTATTTTTTGAATAAGCAGGGGGAAGAGGATTTAGCAGCTGATGAGATAGATGATATTAATCAAAATTTGCTTAAAGTTTGGAAATAATAGAAAAATATGCCAGTACTAGCCGTGAACAAAAGAGCTAATTTTGATTATGACATCCAAGAAACTTATGAAGCCGGCTTGGTGCTCTTAGGCTATGAAGTTAAGTCCATTAAAACCGGACATGTCAGTTTAAAAGGCAGTTATGTTGCTTTTAAAAAAGTAAAGAATAAAAATTTGCCGGAAGCCTATCTAATTAACGCGCATATTCCTTTATATAAATTTGCCGGCTCGCGGCCCAGCTACGAACCGACCAGGTCCAGGAAGTTACTGTTAAAAAAGAAAGAGATTACCTATTTGATGGGCAAGAAGGATGAACAAGGCTTGACATTGGTTCCCATAAAAATATATACTAAGCATAGTTTTATAAAATTGGAATTCGGCGTGGGCAAGGGCAGAAAGCGGCACGACAAAAGGGAAGTAATTAAGAAACGGGAGCTTGATCGGGAGATCAGAACTTTAACAAAACGTGATTTTAAAAGATAGAAAATTTTATTCTGGGGATGCTAGGCATCGATAATAAGATTTTTTTAAGGCATTCAGAAGCGCGCCTCAAGTCGGCGCTCTAATCCCGGCTTGAAAATTAATAAGTGTCAAAAACTTATTTAGCAAAGCGACATTTTCTTGGAAAATGCCGGCCTTTGCTCCTGTTGCTGCTTAAAAAAGCTAGCAACCATCCGCCCGCTTCAGCCTAAGGAGCGGTCACGGGTGCAATAATCTAGGCTCGGTTAGTCGGCCGCTTCAGCCGGTTAACTTAAAAACTTGAAGCTGGCTAGCGCCGATTTTGCTCGGTTTTTACGGCGGTAGCGAGAAAACAAACCGATCTAATCTGTAAACATGCATTAAAAAATTTATTAGACAGGGGTTCAATTCCCCTCATCTCCACCGCTTAGCCTAGGTGGCGAAACTGGTATACGCAAGAGACTTAAAATCTCTCGAGGGCAACCTCGTGCGGGTTCGATTCCCGCCCTAGGCACCAGTGAAATTTAAAAATTGCGGGTATCGTATAATGGTTATTATATTACCTTGCCAAGGTAGAGATACGGGTTCGATTCCCGTTACCCGCTCCAAGATTAGACTTTTCGATTTTAGTCTAAAATATTAGTATAATTAAACTTATTTATTTTACATGAGAAGAGTTTATCGCCGGCCTCGGCCGGATTTTCAGGAAAAAAGATTCAGGGTTAATCAGCAGATTCGCGTACCCGAAGTTTTTTTAATTGATGAGAACGGCCAGGGTATCGGCGTGATGCCAACGAGTAAGGCCTTAACCATGGCGCTAGAAGCCGGCATGGATGTAGTGGAGGTCAATCCTAAGGCCGAGCCGCCGGTAGTTAAGATTATTGATTACGGCCAGTTTAAATACAAGAATGAGAAAGAAGCCCAAAAGCAGAAAGTTAAGCAGAAAAAAATAGAAATTAAAGGAATTAGGCTGTCGGTTAGAATTAGCCAGCATGATTTTGACGTTCGAGTTGAGCAGGCTAAGAAATTTTTAGAGCGCGGCGATAAATTGAAGCTAGAATTAATTCTAAAAGGCCGGGAACGCCAGCATCCGGAAAAGGCCGAGGAAATGATGAAGAAATTTTATCAGTTGCTCAAGGAAACTCCGGGCCTAAATATGGGGATTGAACAGGGCTTGACAAAACAAGGCGGAAGGTTTAATATAGTATTGATAAATCAATCATAATTAGAGATATTGAAATCAGGTATTAAGGCCTGTTTTTTGTATTATTAACTTGTTATGCCTAAAATAAAGACTCATAAAGCTACGGCCAAACGCTTTAAAATCACCGGAAACGATAAAATTATTAAAAGAAAGTGCGGCCAAGACCATTTTAATTCACGCGAATCAGGCGTCACTACCCGTAGTGAGCGCCGTGATATTGGTATTGCTGATACTGAACATAAAGTAATCAGGCAGTTAATGCCGTATAACTAAAATATTATAATACTATGCCAAGAGTAAAGAGAGCCAAGATACATTTAAAGAAAAGAAGGGGACTATTAAAAAAAGCCAAAGGCTATAAATGGGGCAGAAAGAATTTAATTCGTCGAGCCAATGATGCTGTAATTAAGGCTGGAGTTAACGCTTACTTTGATCGCCGCAGGAAAAAACGCGAAATCCGCAGTTTATGGCAAATTAAAATCAGCGCTTTTACTAAAGAGCACGGTTTATCTTATTCAAAATTTATTCATCTCTTAAAAATAAATAAGATTGAATTGGATAGAAAAGTTTTAGCCGATTTAGCGGTTAATAACCAGGCTGTTTTAGCTAAGATTTTAGAACAGCTGAAGAAATAGCTGGTTAATTTTGTAATTTTATGAGAAATTTGCAAATAGTTCAAATCGTCATAGCAATTTTATTAATGCTGGCGATCCTCTTGCAGAGCCGCGGCGTTGGTTTATCCGGTGTTTTCGGCGGCGGCGGTAATGTTTTTCGCACCAAGCGCGGTATAGAAAAGAAATTATTCGTTTCAACCATAGTTTTATCAGTTTTGTTTTTCTTGATCTCATTGGCCGTTATATTTTTATATAAGGGCTAGCCTATTAACAGATAAATTTTCTAGATCGGCTTGGCCGTTTTAGATAAAGTATTGGGCAAATTAGGTGGGCGTGCTTTAAATAATTTTCATTTAAAAAGTGAACCGATTAAGCCAAAAAATAGTCCAAGTTTTTTATAAGCTAAAGAATTCTTTTTTTAGCTTGGGTCGGTTTGTCAAAAAAACCGGATCGGGCTTTAGGGGCGGCGCCGAGCAAACCGAGCTTGATAAAAAATTAGTTTTTTCTTTAGCTAAATCCAGGTGGCCGAATTTACAGCAGCTTAAGTACGTAGGCAAGTATCTTAGCCGAACGGAAAAACTAATGATCAATAGCTGTTTGATGGTTATTGTTTTAAGCACATTATTCTTAGCCGTTGGATTTTACCGCCAGCATTTAGAGGTCGTGCCGCTTGCTGGCGGTGAATATACGGAAGGCGCGGTCGGCTCTATAAAATATATTAACCCCTTATATTCGGTTGTTTCTGACGTTGATAGCGATATTACTAATTTAATTTACTCCTCGTTATTTAAAAGGGGAGGAGAAGCTCAGCTAGTTAATGACTTAGCTGAGGACTATCAAATTAGCCAAGACGGCAAGAGCTATATTATAAAAATCCGATCAGATGTTCAGTGGCATAACGGCAGCCGTTTAACCGTTGATGATGTAATTTTTACTTTTGAAGCTATCAAAAATACTCGTTATCAATCTCCTCTGCGCGCCAGTTTTACCGGTGTAGAGATGATTAAAGTTGATGATCAAACTATCCAATTCAATTTAACTGAACCTTACGCGGCTTTTTTAGATCTTTTGACTTTTGGCATACTGCCTCGGGAATCTTGGCAGCAAATTGAACCGGCTTCAGCCAGCTTGGCGGAACTTAATTTAAAGCCGATCGGTTCCGGCAGATTCAAATTTAAATCTTTAGTTAAAGATAAAGCCGGCAATGTTAGAACCTATAACTTAATTCGCAATGATAACTACTATGGCACAGCAGCGCATATTGATAGCATTAATTTTAAACTTTTCGGCAATATTACTGAAGCAATCTCCGCTTTAAACAATAATTTGGTTAGCGGTTTGAGCTATTTGCCGGAGCAGATGAAGAATAATGTGGTGGCGAGGGATTCTTTAAATTTTCATTTGCTCAATTTACCTAAACTGTCAGCGATATTTTTTAATAGCAAAGTTAACCCGGCTTTACAGGATAAGAAAGTCCGCCAGGCCCTATCTTACGCCATTGATAAAAACCAAATTGTCAGTGCGGTCTTAGCGGGCAATGCCAGAGTAATTGATTCGCCGGTTTTACCAGAGAGTTTCGCCTATAATAAGGATATAAAAAAATATAATTATGATGTCGCTACTTCTAGCCGGCTGCTTCTAGAAGCAGGCTGGAAAATAGTGGAATTCAAGCAGGAAGACATAGATCAGGCTGAAACAGACTTGCTGTCTGAAGATGAGGCAGCTAAGAAACAAGCTCAAATTAAAATAGACCTGGGCGTAGGTAAATGGCTCTTTAAAGATAATAATTATTTGACGGTTAATATTACGACCGTAGACAATTCTGAATACGCGCAAGCCGCGGCCCTAATAGCTGACTCTTGGCGTAAGCTTAATATCAAAACCGAAGTGAATCTAGTGCCGGCCAGCCAGATGCAAATAGAAGTTATTAAAACCAGAAATTTCACAGCGCTACTGTATGGTGAAATCGTCGGCGCTGATCCGGATCCTTATGCCTTCTGGCATTCTTCGCAAATCGGTCCAGCCGGCCTTAATATCGCCGATTACAGCAATAAAGAGGTTGATAAATTATTGGAAGAGGGCCGGTTAACTAACGATCTTAATCTGCGCCAGGAAAAATATAAAAAATTCCAAGAGATTTTAGCCGAAGATGAGCCAGCCATATTTCTTTATAGCTCGAATTACACTTATGTCCAATCTAAGGATATTAAAGGCTTCAATGTAAAAAATATTATTTTGCCCAGTGATCGTTTCGCCAACGTTACCGAATGGTATATGAAGACGGGCAAAAGGATTGTTTGGTAGGCAATTTCGTAGCTCACAACTCATAATTTGCAACCCGAAATATCAGCTTAGGGTTGTAGGTTATGAGATATGAGTTACGGGAATTTGCCGAAGTGGTGAAATTGGTATACACACAGCGTTCAGAGCGCTGCGGGAGCAATCCCATGGAGGTTCGAGTCCTCTCTTCGGCACACTTAATTAAAAACTCTATTACTCTTTTAGGAGTGATAATAAATTAATTTATGATTACCAAGTATAAATCAAGAACCAGAAAACAGTCTGGTACTCAGACAAGACAAGCTAATGAATTTACGGCCAGAGCTCATGGAGCGCCGGCGGCTAAAGCGCCGGCCGCGGTCCATCAGGGCAGTAAATTAAAGATCATGGTTTTAGGCGGCTTGGAAGAAGTCGGCCGCAATATGACCGTTTTTGAGTATGATAAAGAAATAATTATTGTCGACATGGGTTTGCAATTTCCCGAGGAGGATATGCCGGGCATAGACTATATTATTCCTAATGTTAGTTATCTAGAGAATAAAACGGATTGGATTAAAGGAGTAATTATTACTCATGGCCATTATGACCATATCGGCGGCATACCTCATTTAATGGGTAAGTTAGGCAACCCGCCCATCTTCATGGGCAAATTAACCTCCGGTATCGTTAGGAAGCGGGTTGAAGAGTTCAATAAATGTCCGAAATTAAACATTCAGGAAATTAATGAAGAGTCAAAACTGCAATTAGGCAAGAATTTCCGCGTGGAAACTTTACGGGTTAATCACTCAATACCGGATTGTTTTGCCGTGATTATTCATACGCCGTTGGGCACAATTATGCATTCCGGAGATTTCAAAATAGATTATTCTCCGGTTAACGATAAGCCGGCCGACTTAAATCGCATCGCCCAAATCGGCGGCCGGGGAGTTTTACTCTTGATGTCCGATTCCACCGACGCCACTCATCCGGGCTATCAGATTTCCGAATCTTCCATCGGCGACGAAATGGGCAAGATTTTTGAAAAGCTAGACGGCCGGATAATTATCGGTACCTTCGCTTCTCAGCTGTCCCGCGTGCAGAAGCTCTTTGACTTAGCCGAGAGATTCGGCCGGCGCATTAATCTGCAAGGGCGCAGTATGAATGACAATGTGGAGATTGCCCATCAGATCGGCTATCTTAAATTCAACCCCAGGATTTTAGTTGAAGATCATGAGCTTAATCGTCTGCCGGATAATAAAGTAATTATTATCGGCACGGGCGCGCAAGGCGAATCTAACGCTTTCCTTATGCGAGTTGTTAATGGTGAGCATAGAAGCGTTAATTTAAAACCCGGTGATACAGTAATTTTTTCGTCTTCGGTTATTCCAGGCAATGAGCGGACCATTCAAACTCTAAGGGATGTCATCGTCAGACAGGGCGCTAAAGTAATTAATTATCAAATGATGGACGTGCACGCCGGCGGCCACGCTAAACAGGAAGATTTAAAATTAATGATGCGGCTCTTAAAACCCGAATATTTCATGCCGATTGAAGCTAATCATTATATGCTGCAGGCGCATGCTGAATTGGCCGAACAGGTAGGTATTCCCAAAGATAAAATTTTTGTGGCCGATAACGGGCAAATCGTTGAATTTCATAAAACCGGCACCGGACCGGTCGTAGGAAAATTAACTAAGGACAAGGTCGTGACTGATTATGTCATGGTTGATGGTTTAGGCGTAGGCGATATTTCCAATATTGTTTTACGCGACCGGCGCGTTATGGCTGAAGACGGCATGATTGTTATTATCGCTACGATTGATTCAAAAACCGGCGATATTATCGGCAACCCGGATATTATCTCGCGCGGTTTCGTCTATATGAAAGAGAATAAGGAGTTGATTCAGAAGACCAGGATGAAAGTAAAGAAAATAGTTAAGGATCATAATCCGCGCACCCCGGCTGATGATGATCACATTAAGAACAAGATTAGGAATGATATCGGTCAGTTTCTTTTCAGCCAGACTAAGCGCCGACCCATGGTTTTACCGGTGGTAATTAAGGTATAATAAACTACCAAAATATAGTTCAAAAAAATATCAGACATTTTCGTCTGGTATTTTTTTATAATAAAAAAACCGGGCGGCGAACCGTCCGGTCGTGTAACTGTTTGGCGGCGACCGCGCTTTCTCGCGCGGACGACGGCCTAGGTTGATCTGGCCACTTTGCGGAAATGGTGGCCGTAGATAGAGAAGGTGACAGCCAGCGGCAGAAGAGAAGGCCGGCGGCAGACCGTCCAGATTAAGAGGCTCCAGTAATGAAACCGTTCGCGGCCGAAAATGCCGAGGCGGATATTAGCGTGGAGAAAGGCCCGGATACTGTTCCAGTTCAAAGTACGGGAAACTCTTGGCTTTCCGTATTCGCGCAGAAAAGTGCGGATCCGCTGGTAGTATGGGCCGGGAGCGTAGAGACGCCTAATCAGCTGCCGGTAGCCTTGGCGTAGCGTTTCTAAGCCCATTTTCGGGGTGAAGTTAGTCATGCTATCCGAGTTATTTCCGGTCGTTCTGCCGGTTAGGCGACTTTGTTGGACTAAGCGTTGGTGCAACTTCGTGCCAGGAATGGCTTGCAGCATGCCGACCATGGCTGTAACGATACCGCTTCGTTGGATGAAGTCTAGCTGGCGCGCGAAAATCGTCGGTGTATCGCTGTCAAAGCCGACGATAAATCCGCCCTGTACTTCCAGTCCGGCGCGTTGAATACGCTTTATGTCCGCGACTAAGTCGCGCTGTTGGTTCTGGAGCTTGTGGCACTCGGTCAAACCGGCTTCATCAGGTGTTTCGATGCCGATGAAGACTTGATTAAAGCCAGCCTTTACCATTAATTTCATCAGCTCTTCGTCGTCAGCCAGATTTAGAGAGACTTCGGCGAAGAAGGGGATGCCGGATTTGCCTTTGCGCCATTGAATTAAGGCCGGCAGCAACTCTTGCTTGAGTACTGATTTGTTGCCGATGAGGTTGTCGTCGACGATAAAGACAGCTCCGCGCCAACCCAGACGCCAGAGTTTATCTAATTCGGCTATCACTTGAGTGGTAGTCTTAAGGCGAGGGCGGCGTCCGAACATAGCGGTGATATTGCAGAATTCGCAGTCAAACGGACAGCCACGGGAGAATTGCAGACTCATGGCGACATAGTGTCGCCGATTGATCAATTCCCAGAGCGGCACCGGCGTTTGATTGATATCAGGAAGCTCGTTTGAGGTATAGAGTCGGCGCGCTTGGTTATTGGCGAAGTCTCGCAAGAATTCCGGTAGAGTTACTTCTGCTTCATTAAGAACGAAGTGATCAACCTCGGGAAATTGATCATGCTCAAGTGTGAAGAGCGGTCCGCCGGCTATGATAGTTTTGCCGGAGGCGCGGCAAAGCGCGATCAACTCCCGAGCCGAAGCTTCTTGAGCGGTCATGGCGCTAATCAATACCATATCCGCCCAAGCCAGATCGGACTGGCGCAGTTTTTGCGTGTTTAAATCCACCAGGCATTTCGCCCAACCAGCAGGCAGCATAGCCGCTACGGTTAAGAGGCCGAGCGGCGGTAATGAGGCGCGCTTATTGACGAATTTCAGCGCGTGCTTGAAGCTCCAGAAGGTATCGGGAAACTTCGAATAGAGCAGTAGAATGTTCATGTTGATTGACCTTTTTTAAGTTGAGGTTTTTGAAAAGAGCGTCCGTTAATTTCAATTAGTAAGAACGGGCTGATTGAGAGACGGTTCGGTTCTGACAATTTGAAATATCAGGGTTATACCCTCCATAGCTATACTGTATATCATTTTTCATAGAAAAATGATAGTGGCCCAGTTCGGTTGATGATAAATTTGCATAGTTTGAATAGAGGTTTATGGCTCTTAGGCCACTGGATTTTTTAGAAATAAAGTGTTAAACTAAAGTTAGTTAAGTAGAAAACTAGGTAACTAAAGCGCCTGGATTTTTCTTTATGCTGGAAAATAAAATAAAAAATTTAATAGTATCGCTTAAAGCCGACTTAGCCTCGGCTAAGCTGACTAATGATACGGAAAAAATTTGGCGTAAGTATTTTGGCGACAAGGGTTCAATTAAGCTAGCCATAAAAGAGATAAAGGATTTAGCGGCGGAAGAGAAGCGCCTTAAGGCGCCGTTAGTTAAAGAGCTTTATCAGGAAGCGCTGGATTTATTTAGGGCCAAGGAGAATTTATTAAAAAGCGATAAATTAAAAGTAGATCTTGAGTCCGGGGCCGAGGAGCTTAATTATGATGCGCCGAAAATCGGCCATCTTCATCCGATTACTAAAACCGTCCGGGAAATGAACCAGCTATTTACTGGCCTGGGCTTTAGTATTATGGATGGACCGGAGATAGAAGAGGATGAATATTGTTTTCAAAGATTGAATGTGCCGTTGGATCATCCGGCCCGAGATATGCAGGATACGATTTACCTTAAAGAACCGAATATTCTTTTGCGAACGCAGACTTCTTCTATCGAAGCCAGAACCTTAGCCAACTATAAACCGCCGTTTAAAATCGTTTCACCCGGCCGAGTTTACCGCAACGAAAATGTTAATAAGAGCAACCATTTTATTTTTCATCAATATCAGGCCGTGGTAGTTTTAGAAAAAGTTAATTTAAAAGATTTGTTTAGTATTTTTAATATCTTATTAAAAAAGATGTATGGCGCCGAGGTAATAATTCGCTACCGCAATAAATATTATCCGGAAGTTGAGCCCGGCGTGGGCGTGGATTTACGCTGTTTTAATTGCCAGGGCGCTGGCTGCGCGATTTGCAAGGGCGTGGGCTGGATTGAAATCGGCGGCGCCGGAATTATTCATCCTAAAGTCATGGCCATGGCCGGCATTGATACTAAAAAATGGCAGGGTTTTGCTTTCGGGCTGGGCTTGGATCGGTTGGTTATGGCTAAATACAATATTACTGATATCAGAACATTATTAGGCGGTAATTTAGGTTATAAATATTACGAAAATGAAAGTTCTATATAGCCAAATTAAAGAATTGGTGCCCGGCCTTAAAGCCGGCGCTAAAGAAATGGGCGAGGCTCTTAGCCTGGCCGGCTTTATGATGGATAGTTTTACTGAAGTTAAGTTTAAGAATAAGCCGGATTATTTGATTGGTTTTGAAATCAGGCAGAATCGCGCTGACTGCCTTAGCGTTTTCGGTTTGGCTAGAGAAGCGGCCGCCTATTATGGCCTTAAGGTGAGGTTGCCAGAAACTAAAAAAATCGCCGCTGGTGGCGATAAGCTTGATATTAAAGTTGAAGCCAAGGATTTAGTTAAGAGAGTTTTGGCGGTAAAATTAACCGGTGTTAAAAACGGAGACTCGCCGGACTGGCTTAAAGAATATGTTATCCATCAGGGCATGAACAGCGTTAATTTATTGGTTGATTTATCTAACTACGTCATGTTTTTGACCGGCTATCCGTCGCATCTAATTGATTTTAATAAAGTACAGGGCGGGATTAAATGGTCGCTCAATAAAAATTTTAAAGAAATAACCACTCTGTTCGGCACGACCGTGCCATTAAAGCAGGATCAGGAGATAATTATCCGCGATGATAAAAAGATTATCGCTTTAGCCGGTTTAGTGGGCGGCCAGGAAGCCGAGATTGATAAAGAGACCAATGTTTTAATCGCCGAGATGGCCATTTACAGCCGCGCGGTTATCAGAAAAAATTCGCGAAATTTAAATATTGTCACCGAAGCCAGCCATCGCCTTGAAAAAGAGCTGGATCCCAACGGCTTAGAGGCGGCCATGGCGCTGTTAGTGGAGTTAATTGAAGAACAGGCCAGAGGCCAGCTAACCGACCAGCCTTTTGAATTTTATCCTAAAGAATATGTTTCGCCGACTATCGAGTTTGATCCTAATTCGCCCAGCCAGTTTTCCGGCATTGCCATTACTAAAGAAAAAGCTTTTAAAATTTTTGTTGATTTAAATTTTCAGGTTGAGAATTCCGGCAGTAAAATTTTGGTTACGCCGCCGACTTATCGGCAGGATTTAGAATTACCGGAAGATTTGGTTGAAGAAGTAATTAGGATTAACGGCTATGATAAAATACCGGCTGATCAGCCGTCAAAATTACAGATAGTTCCGGATATTACGCCAGAGAATATAGTTCTAGCCGAAAAGGTTAGAGATATTTTAACCGCTCTAAGCTTTGATGAAATTTTATCTTGGCCTCTGACTAAGCCGGAAGATGATGATTTAGTAAATTATCTTGATTGGCGGGTAACCGCCGCCCAGAATTCGATTAATGATCTTTACCCTAATTTAAGGCAGTCTATCGCCTCCGGTCTTCTAATTCAGCTTGATGAATATCTTAAAAAGAATATAAAGTTTATTGATATTTTTGAAATCGGTAAAGTTTTTGGGGAAAAGTCAGGGGAATATTTAGAACATGAATCGCTCGGTTTTCTATCAGCCTCAGAAAAGAAAGCGCTACCGGGATTTAAAAATAATTTGGAAAAATTATTGCGCTTATTGGGCTTTAGCGATTTAAAGTATTTTAGCTCTAAGGTTAAGCCAGCTCTAGCTAACGCCAATTCTTCATGGGATATTCAGGCCGACGGCAAGATTATCGGCATAGTTTATAAATTAAAACCGCAGGCCAATAAACTGCATGTTTATTTCGCCGAGGTCAATATCAGCTTAATTACGGACATGCTTAAGAATATAAAGAATAATCCGGCCGTTGAGTTAACGCAAAAATTGATATATTTGGACGCTAATATTGAATTAAATAAGTCGGAATCAATTTATAAAATTTTAGGCCGGCTGGAAAAGAAATTTGATAAGAATAATCTCTGGGCCTTAAGCATCGCCGATATTTATCCGCTAGAAAATAAAATAAGATATACCATTCGAGCGGCCTATAAAGAATTATCTGATCAAGAGGCCAAGAAGATACATGCTAAAGTTTTTGGTTTGTAGATTTAATATATTTAGTTTAAGCCTATATAAAAAATGAAGCCCCGCCTGGATTGTGCCTGGCGGGGCTCTGCGTTGTGGAGCGTTTTGCTCCTTTAGGATGGCTGAACTTCTTCAACCGACCCCTCGGGCGCGGGTTGGTACCCGCTCGGGCGGAGGCGTGTTAGGAACGCCCGCCTTGATTATGGGAGAAGGCGGTTGCGTGAACTTGCTGACCGGTGGCGTGGTAGCCGGTTGGCTACCATCCGCTGTAGTCGCTGCGGTCGCGGGGTCACCAGCTTCAGCAGCCAGATCGGCCGCTTCCTTTTCGAGCGCGAAGAGTTCGGGTTGCTGGTCGGCTGATGTTTCGTCCGATTGCAGTGCCGGCGACGGATCAATCTTTGTCGCTTCCACCAGCCCCAGCATGTCGTACATGGGATTGGGGTCGCTGGGCATAGATAAGCCGAAAGCCGGGCAAACTTCGGTTTCAGCCTGGTACATGGCGGCCGCAGCCAAATCAATACCCTGGATGAACAAAACGGATGCCGAAAGGATGGCTTTCACCATTTCCAGGTTTTGTTTCCTGGCGGCGAACCATTCGTGCTCGATGATCAATACGGTTTCCTCGGCTTTCAGGCTGAGAACGCGCCTGGCGGCAAGTTGATGGTCGAGCCAATCAACTTGGCGCCTGGCGGCCATGTTAGCCGGATTGTAATGAACTAAACCGGGTAAGCCGTGGCTGGCTGTCATGACAGCCCAGGCATTGCATTGCCTCCTCGGATCAGGATCAGGCTGGCCGTTTTTCCGGTCGCCCCGGAGAACGGTTTGGCCGCGGTAGTTCCAGACTGCGAGCTTGGCCGGATCCGACACCTGATCTTTGACATGGAAACGGTTGACCATGAAGGGTAATCCGGCGGCGGCCATAGCCGCAAACGAATTGTGATGCGAGCTACCCATCAGGATGTCGTGTGATTCGTCGTAGGTGATGCGGAGTACGCCTTCCACGCCGTGCTTCTGGCAGATCTTGTACAGGGCGATCCACATACCCGGGCAGTAGGCGATGTTGTTGAGGTACGTATCCAGCGTGTTCCAGCCAGGCATGGGGCAGGGCTCAACCCAGTAGGTGAGGCCAAGCTCTTTGAACACCTTGAGCAGGGGAATGACCCGCTCTTCAAACAGAGCCAATTGTTGGTCCATGCCCTTGGTGATGTCTCGGCCGATAAAACCGGCGACTCCTCGGCAACCAATCGGTTTCAGCTTCGCGGCCGCCCTGGCTGCCTTGAGAACGTGGGCATGGATTTTGGCGCGGATGGCCGGGTCGTGATGGAGCAGGTTCTCGAACACTCCCAGGTCGTAGATTTTCACTCCGGTTTCCCATGATTTCGCCATGATGACTTCGGCGTCGTCGTCCGAAAGTTCCTGCCGGAGCGGCAGGTGATCGGCCGCTGGGTCAAGCATGGCTTCGGGCGGAACGTAAGAATCGTCCGGGTGCAGAGCGGCGGCGAGCTGGATGCCGTCGCAGCCGATTTCCTCCGCCAGCTTAAGCCACCTCATAACCGGCAAGAGCGGATCTCTGTCTTGTTTTTCACGCGGGACGATCTGCTGCAGGGCGGCGGTTAGAACCGCCGTTCTCATTAGTTTTGGGTTCATGATGTGATGTTTGTTTTTACTCTTTGTTTTTGTCGTGACAAAGCTAAAAAAAGAAAAGGACTTTTGAGCCCTAATCTAGCCTTGTCTGTTGGCCAAACCTTAGCATAATTTACCATTTTTTGTCAAGGGTTGGCGGTAATGTGCACACACATTTGGCGGTTTTCCCAAAACTATGAGAAAATCGGCAGATATGTGTACAAAATTACCAGCTAACCCATTAGAGGAGCGGCTAAGGTGGGTATTGCCAATCATTAATA
>Ga0172368_10005521_pt1 | contig 14057 bp, 13 predicted proteins | sample Lak11m_FD_114540 | JGI IMG/M metagenome (GOLD analysis project Ga0172368, IMG submission 114540) | Freshwater microbial communities from Kabuno Bay, South-Kivu, Congo - kab_022012_11m | ecosystem: Environmental > Aquatic > Freshwater > Lake | place: Democratic Republic of the Congo: South-Kivu...
GCTTCCCCCCGCGGATCCTCCACCGCCGCCTCCATGCTATCCGTCACCTGGACAACCGCCGGAATTCTCTCCGAGAGTTCCCTGCTCCACTCGCCGCGGCAATACACCGGAGCGACTATGCATTTCCCAACAAGGACAGCATACCGCATCCTCTGTTAAGTGGCGGTGAAGAAGGGGAGGGGGAGTGTGAAGAAACTGTGAACAAATAACGATGGAAAAAATTGAAGACCGGGAGACTGGGCGAGATGGTCAGAATTATTAGCCGGTACGCGAATGCGTCATCTGGTTTGCCAACCATTAACCCGAAGTCTGTTTGAACCGCCGGGCTGCTATGCCATATGCTCGATAACCCGTCGGAGCCGGAATCGTAACCGTTCACAGAGGGCCGGATTCGTTCGCTCCTCAGCCTCAAAGACCGGCATTTTGTTTAAATCCACCAACCAGACAAGCGTATCGACAATCCAGGCAACCGATCGCTTTTCATCCCTCCCAGCATATTATCATTAGCCTGGTTTTCACTGAACGGTGCAAGAACGGCTCACGGTAATCTTACCAACCGGAAGAGTCGGCACCCTCAGAAGAAGAAAAGGAGAATCTCAAATGAAGAAACTGCTGATCGCGCTGGGTGCGCTCTCTTTGCTGGTACTGTGCGGATCAAGCGCTCTCGCGGGTCCAATCCGCCATGATTCGGATGACGCTGAGGTGTGGCTCTACATTGCCAGTTGGGTGCAGGTAGATTTCGACAATGACACCCCGTTCTTCCTCGACATCGAAGCGGGCGATGCCGCGTCGGAAACAGGCTCGACTTCATTGAAGCACTTCACGGTGCATAAGAACTGCGCCGCCACCGTCACCGGCTCACTGGTGACCGCGCCGCTCGGCACGCCGGCCGGCATCACCTTCAACCATTACTTCAATGGTAATCCCTTGCTCACGTCAGTGGTTTATCCGGCTCCCGGCGTCGATACCGGCACCGTTGAGCTGGTCGCGACCGGCAACAACATCGACACCATTCCCGCCGGTCTCTGGAAGGATGGCCTGTTTCGTCTGTCGATCGATGCGCTCAACCCGGAGCCGGATACCGCTCCGTTCCCGCAGCCGTAACGCAAGAAGTATAGTCGGCATAATGCTGTAACCCGTCGCGAGACGGCGAACTTGCCCGGCGGGTTACAGCTCCTGATACTTCACCAAGGATTTGAAAGGTTTACTCTGATGCAAATCAAGCTGCGAAATTATTCGGTACATCTATTTATCGCCACCATCTTAGTCCTGATGACCGGAATGCATGTCCAGGCGAGTCCCATCCGACATGATTCGGATGACGCTGATGTCTGGCTCTATATCGCCAGTTGGGTGGAAATACAGTTCGATGACGCGGACGATTACTTCCTCGACATCGAGGCGGGCGACGAATCCGCCGCCCAGCAGAAGTGGTTCACGGCCCGGACGAATTGTCCCGCGCGTATCACCGGATTGCTGACGCCACCTCCAACAGCGCCGGCCGGGATTATCTGGGAGTGGTCTTTCCAACCGCACAACTCCGATGTCATCGACATGGACGCCAACACCGAGCTGCATGCGCGGGTGAAAGTGCATCCCAAAGGCAACGACATCGACACCATCCAGGCCGGCTTATATAAAGACGGCGTCTTTCATCTGATGATCGATGCGCTCAATCCCGAGCCGAGTACCACTCCCTTCGCGCAACCGTAAGCGAGGCGGGTGACCTGGCCATTTGATTATGTGGAACGAGCACCTGCCCCGGCATCTGCCGTGACAAGGCCGGGGTAGGGAGCGCCCTCCAGTAGGCGAGTGTTCTCCCGGGGTGCATGAGACTGATTTTTTCGCAAGACGCGATATTTTTTGAGAACCGTGAAAGCGGTGCCATTATGAAGATACAATGCGCGCGCATCATCAATATCGGCGTATTACGCGCAGTTCTGCTGGCCGGCGTTTGCTGCCTGCTGCTGCTGGTCCAGGTTTGCCGGGCAGCCGACGTCGAGCCGACCGAGGTGACCGAGCCGGCCACGGCCGCGGGGATGAAGTTGAACCCATACGGCGAGCCGCTGGTTACCAATGTCTTTGCCGACACCGACATCAAGCAGGCGCTCGCTGACATCTCCATGCAGGCCGGTGTTGCCATCGTGGCCGACAGTACCGTCCAGGGGGCGGTTACCGCGGATTTTAAAGACGTGCCGCTGTCGAAAGCCCTGGCGATCCTCCTGCAAGCCGGCGGATATGCCTGTTCGAAAGTTGACGATTATTACCTGATCGGTTTGCCGGAAACGAACAATCCGAACAGCTACCTGTTGACGAAAACCGAAGTGGTAGAGTTGCAATACATCACGCCGCAAACGGTGATGACGATTTTCGGTAAAACCTATGGGCGCTATATCTCCGCTGAACCGGTCGAACTGCCGGTGGCGGATGTGCGGCGCAACGGAATGGGCACGTCGGAATCCGCCACCGTCGGCGAAGCTTACCGCCGCTATACGCCCAATGTCACGATCAATGCCGATGGACGCAATGGGGGGGCATATCAAAACGGCTCGCAGATTTATCGCGTCGTCATCACCGCCTCGCCACCGATATTGGAGCGCATCAAGCAGGACATCGCTCTGCTGGATAAGCCGCGCGCGCAGGTGATGTTCGAGGCCAGCGTCGTCGAGATTTCCAACGAAACGCTCAAGACGGTCGGTGTCGATTGGGCTACCAAGTGGCTGCGTTTTAATTCGTCGGCCGAGGGTCCGAACCTGATCTACTCGAAGATCGCCAACACCGAAATCGCTTCATTGACCGCATTGATCCAGAACGGGCAGGCCACTTTGCGGGCTAATCCTCGCGTCGCCACCTCGGATGGACAGACTGCCGAGATCGAGGTGGGCAAGGAAAATTACTTTGCCCTGGACGCCGGGGACAATACCTACGCAACCCTGGAGCGCATCACCTCCGGCATCCTGTTCCGCATCACCCCGCGGGTAATCGCCGACCAGAACATCGTGGTAGCTCGGGTGGAGCCGGAAGTGCGCGATGTCACCGGCCGGGGGCAAAACGGGTTGCCGGAGATCACGTTCCGGCGCTCATCCGCGGAGCTGCGTGTGAAGGATGGCGAGAGTATCGTCATCGGCGGGCTGGTCAATGAGTATAGCTCGAAAGTCGTGAAAAAGACGCCGCTGCTGGGCGACCTTCCGCTCGTCGGTATAGCGTTCCGTCGCGATGAAACCCGCCAGAACCGGAACGAAGTCGTCATTATCATTACCCCGCATATCATTCGCGACGACAAAGATGCGCAGGTAGGAAGCGAGACGTCCACGGACAAAGACGCCGACATCCCCGTAGAACACGACAGCAGGGCTAACAGGCTCGAAAAGGTGATCAATGGGGAACGACCCAGCAGGGATACCCGGCTCGATTCGGAGATTAATGGCAAACAGCCCAATTCCAAACCAGAGAAGCCGAAATCTTCCCACTGATGGCAGATACAGACTGCCGGTTATGCACAAACGGCTGCGAAGCTACAGGTAAGTGAGGTAATAAACCGATGAGTACGTTTCTGAAACTGTTCGGGAATGGCCTGATGATGGCATTGGCGCTTTTTCTGGGAGCCTTACTCGGACCCAGTATGTTTCAACCGCGAACAGCGGAAGCCAAAGGAGCGGCGCCTTCAATCCCCCAGGTGATACGCGCGTCGCGTTTTGAACTGGTGGATCAGGACGGCAATCTGCGCGCGTCCCTGCACCTGTCCAATGCCAGTGAGCCGTTGTTGTTCATGTATGGCAATGATGGCAAGGTCCATCTCAGCCTGTCGGTGCTGGATGGTGACCCGGGCATTGACCTGTACGATAACACCGGCATTAATCGTCTGTCCACGTATACCGAGGCGGGCGGCGCGACGATGCTGTTTCGGAATAATAGCAAACGTCCGCAACTCAGTATCGGCTACCAGGATCAGATCGGGCCGACCGTCTCCATGTTCGATCCCAAGGTGCGCGAGCGTGTCAAGCTGCTCTACGATGCGGACGCCGGCGCCGCGCTGCAATTCGTCGATGCGGATAATCAATCGAGCTTCAAGGTTACGGAAAAAGGACTTCCGTAACCTGCGGCGGGCTGTATTGGAGATCGAGGAAGCAACGTAATGGACAGTTCGACGAGCAAATATATCTTATCGGCGGCAGATATGACCGCCGCCGAGGTGGAGATTGCGAAGATGCCACCCGAGCCACAGTTCGAATTACAGACGATCTTAACCCGTATCCGCGAATGCCGCGTCGCCGGTCAATTCGAGGAGGCGGAGGATTATTGCCGGCAGATCCTGGCGCATGACCCCAACAACACCGAAGCACAACAGCTCATGTGGGCGCTGTGCATCGAAGGCGGGGACTACCAGGAAGCTACCTCCTGGTATCGGCAAATAGACCGTTTGAATGGCAGTGCGCACGTGAACATGCATGATACGATGGTTGAGGAGGTTTTCAAGGGTACGCTGCTGGGCGGTATAACCGAGGATCCCGCGCCACGGGCGCCCATTCGCGTACCCGTGTGGCAGGCATCGGATTTCGCGCCTTCATCAGCAGAGTCTATTCACGTATCGACACGGCAGGAATCGGATTCCTTGTTCGTATCTGCGGAGTCTGCATCCTTATTGCCGTCGCAGGAGCCAGTCATACCAACGTCAGCGGAACCGACTCCCATACCGGCGCAGAAGCACCGGCAATCCTCTCCGCTGCCGGTGGTGATTCATCCTATCCCTTCACAGAACACCAAGCAAGCGTCCCGCCGTCCGTGGTGGATGGCGGGCGCCGCCGTCCTGGTGCTCTTGCTGGCATTGCTGGCAAGCTGGCAGGTCTATGTCCGGCTCTCGGCGCGTTATCATGCCGATACGCACCGATCGACCCCGATGGGTTCGCCGACCGCAACCGGACAGCTTGTGGCAACGAAGCACCAGACGACGCCTCCTACTGCGCAGAGAACCATGGTGCTTCCTCCTGTGGCTCGCCTGACAGTGCCGCTTGCTGGCCGGACATCCGGGCCTGCGACCACCCGTTTGCCGGCGCAGGGTTTCGCCGTGCCTTCTCCAACGGAGCCCGCCGTGCACACCGGGGTCATCTCGGTTATACAGGTGCCACCGCTAAATCCGATCTCCGCGCCGTCCCCCGCGACCCGGCAGGCGAGCATACAGGTGTCGTCCACGCCGGCCGGAGCGGATGTCTTCCTCGACGGGCGGAACACCGGCCGGCAGACGCCGTGCACGCTGCAGGTCGCGCTGGGGCAGACCATGACCGGCAGCGCAACGGTGGCGCTTGAGATGACAGGTTACCAGCGGGACGAACGTGCGGTGCCCGTGGACGCGGGGAAACCGGCGGCAGTGCAATTCACGCTCTCCCGCGCGCCGTATCAGCTCGCGGTGAACTCGACCCCCGGCGGCGGGGAGATTTATGTGGACGGGCGGGATGCCGGTCGCCAGACTCCGTCTACGCTGACCATCGACGCCGGCGACCATCCCACGCGGGATGTCACCATCGCGGTGGAGCTGCCAGGCTATGCCCGCGTGGAACGCAAACTCACACTCGGCAATGGCAATGCGCCCACGATTGCGCTCGCTTTTGGCCCTCCGCTCGGTATGCCGTCGACGCCTGCTCCGGCTCCCGCTCCGGTTCCCGTGCCGGCTCCGGGGCTGCCCGCGGGCACGCGGGCCGGCGAAGTCCGCACCAACCCGAAGGACGGCGCGGCGCTGGTGTGGGTGCCGGCCGGTGAGTTTCTGATGGGCAGCGCGAGCACGGATCACCTGGCCTCGAAGGACGAAACGCCCCAGCGGCGTGTCATGCTCGCGGGTTATTGGATCTATCGCAGCGAGGTGACGGTGACGCAGTTTCGTGCCTTTATGACAGCCGCCGGGTATGCCTTCGATTGGACCGCCCGCAAACCGCCCTGGGGCTGGAGCGATAGCCTGCCCATGGTGAACGTCACCTGGCGTGATGCCCGGGCTTACGCCGCTTGGGCGGGCGGAAGCCTGCCCACCGAGGCGCAGTGGGAAAAGGCGGCGCGCGGCACGGATGGGCGCCTTTACCCCTGGGGCAACGCCTGGAGCGCCACGGCGTGCAACACCAGCGAAAAAGGACTGAACCGGCCCATGCCGGTCGGGAGCTATCCCGCGGGCGCCAGCCCCTATGGCGCGCAGGATATGGCCGGGAATGTCGGGGAGTGGTGCGCGGATTGGTATGACCACTATAGCAAAGCAACGGCGCCTCGCAACCCGATCGGCCCGGCGACGGGAAAATGGCGGATCTTGCGCGGCGGCTCGTGGCGCTACACCGCCGACGGCGCCCGCTGCGCCAGCCGCGACTACGGCAGCACGGCCTTTTATTGGCTCACCGCCGGCTTCCGCTGCGCGATAGTCCCATAACAGCAATTCAGCCTATTAATTCGACTCCGCCGTATTTGGAGTGTGAGTGAGCGCAGGTGAAGCGCTCGACAACTGCTACGCATTTCTATAAAATGACTATTATCAACGCGGAAAGCAGTTCCAGATACGCATGATTATGGCATTGCTCGGACAACTGAGCCGGTTGCTTGCACTGGGAGGGGTGGCCTGCATGCTGGCTCCCGCCTGGTGCGCATCGGTGCAACCGGATGCTGTTCTCCCGAGCGCCATCATGAAAATTGCCGACCTGCGTTTTGGCGATATCTTCACTGTCAATACCGCCAACAGTATCACGCTCGACCCGGATGGGACGCGCGCCGCGACGGAACCCGGCACGTTGGGGGCCGGTACCGGCGCGGGACCGGCCGCCTTCCTGCTGACCGGTGCCCCCGGCGCCGCCTTCCACCTATTCCTGCCGTCGAAACTCACCCTCTCCAGCACCGCGGATTCTATGCAGGTGATGAAATTTTCCTCCACGCTCAAAGCCAATCACGGCACGCTGGGACCTGACGGTCGGCAAACAATTGCAATCGGCGCCACCCTGCAAGTCAACGCCGGGCAAACCCCCGGCCAGTATGCCGGTATGTTCGAGGTGAGCGTCAACTTCGAATGAGGCTTTCCACTCCCTTCACATATCACCCTTCACGTGAACCTTCCTAATTGCCCCTCTTTGCATGATTTGCATGGAACAGCCCACCATCTGTACATGACAAAAATTCACCAAGGCGTCTGATACTGCACCATTTGTGCCCCTCGAGTGACAGCCATTTATCTTTATAAAAAATTTATGCCATCTCCTGGGGTACTCATGCTTGGATATTGAGATTTGTATATAATTATCTACAATTAACCTGTCACTGGAGATCAATAGTAATTCTGGCGGAGTAGCGCCATGCCGAACATCCACATAAAATCAGTTGCTGTTGCCGCCATTCTAATCGCCGGCTTGTATGCGTCCCTGGCGGCTCGGGCTGAGCAGGGGTACCGGGGAGATGGCGCGTCCGCGAGCGCGGATGCGATAATCAGCGTGACTATCATACAGCCGGTCGAGATCATGAAAAATCAGGATCTGAGCTTCGGACAAATTTACGCCGATACCGTCCCGCATGACGTGGTGTTGGGTGCCGACGACTCCCGGACCGTCGCCGGACAGGCCGACATTCTCGGCGATTCCGCCGGTGTTCAGGCCGCCGGCTTCACCATCCGCGGTGAGCAGCACGCCACATACAACATCACCATCAGCTCCCCAGGAACACTCACCAATGAACAGGGCGATATGATGACCTTCGATACCTTGATAAGCGATCCTGCCGGCACGGGCATGCTGGGCAGCATCGATGACGGAACCGCCGGTTCTCAGGAGCTCAAGGTCGGCGCCACCCTGCATATCGGCGCGGACCAGCCCTCCGGCGACTATAGCGGCACCTTCAATGTCCAGGTGAACTACAACTGATCGCCTATTTCGGATAACCCGACTGCCGGATCACCACATAACTCGAACCTGAAGCATTCTTGCCGGTTAGCCTCCCACATCGACTTGATGGCTTAAAGCATGCCCCCCTTTCCCGCCGACCAGGCGGCTGCCCATATACTAACCCGACCGACAAAACGCCGAATTCTACCAACGAGACAAGCCCCTTAACCATCCAGACAGACTAGCGATTTGTGATGCTCCTGGTATGGCATAATACCCACGATAAAGTTCGGGCATATCCGAACACTATTTTCAAATAAAGGAGAACCTTCCCATGCGAAGCAATAACCTGATTCACCTGCGCGTAGCCGCGGTAGCCGGCATCCTGGCCGCCGCCCTGTATCTTTCCCCGGCAAGCTGGGCGGCGCCAGTCGCAACTGCTACCGGGACGGCGAACGCGACCATCGTAACACCGATCTCTATCCTGGCAGTCAATACATTGGAATTCGGGCAGATCATTGCCCCTGCTGCTAATGCAACCGTCACCGTGAGTACCGCTGGTGCTCGGTCGAGCACCGATACGATCCTCCAGACCGAAACCGGTGTCCGGCAGGCTACTTTCACGGTGTCCGGCCAGGCAGCTTATAACTTCACTGTCACGCTCCCGTCAGCCGCTGTTACCCTCAATGGGCCGAGCGGCGCGACCATGACGGTCGATACCTTCACGAGCGATCCCAATGGCACGGGCACACTGGATGGCACTGGCAATAAGACTTTAAACGTAGGCGCAACCTTACATGTTGGCGGCAGCCAGGCAGCAGGCAGCTACACCGGCAGCTTCGATGTTACCGTCAATTACAACTAATCGTATCTGACCGAGACTGTGTCGTACCATCACCGCAACCGTATGGCGCCCTTTCCGACAGGGCGCCTGTCGGTTGCGGGGTGGGAATGGTCTTCCCGGTGAAATCCTGAACAGTGAGTGAACTTTTCAGGGAAGTAATTACTTCGGCTATTTCGCGTGCCCGGTTTCGAAATACACTTCCTGAGCCCGGAACCAGGCGCCAGTTTCTCATGGGCTGGTCGGGACTGACTGAGCGTGAAGTCTATGCGGCAGTTACGGCTAACAGCACGATATCTGATCATAGTCGTTTTGCTCGCGCTGGCCGCCGGCCGGGGGTATGCAAACCTTACGCGGGCGACGGCCGGCACAGCGGCCAACGCCACCGTCGTCGTGCCGCTCGACATCAACAAGCTTGCTGACCTGCAGTTTGGCCGCGCCTTTTTCAGCGCCAATGCCCACACGATCACGGTGGCCCCGGACGACTCGCGCACCGCGTCTGATAATACGATCCTGGGCGAGGGAGACCCGGTGTCCGCCGCCACCTTCCTGCTCGTGGGAGAACCCAATAGTGGTTTTCATATCTACACTCCCGGACCGATCGCGCTGCGGAATCCCGATACGCAAATGACCATCACCGTCGATAGCTTCACGTTCAATACCAGCACCTCTCACAGCCGCCTGGGAAGCAACGGTCGATTTACGGTCACCATGGGGGCCACTGCGCATATCAAAGCCGCGCAGCCTTCCGGTTGGTATACCGCGTCATTTACATTTTCGATCCATTACGAATAGCGGGACAGCAGGAGAAGGCCATGCGAATCATCAATTTGAAAACATGGAAAACGATAGCGATCTCCGCTCTGCTGCTGGCGGCGTTCTGTCTACCCGTCGCGGTGCATGGGGATCCCCGCACGAGCGTGGACACGAACTCCTCGCTGCACATCATGCTGTCGCTGTCCCTCGCGGGCTCAGGCCTCCCGCCCGGCGTTCCTTTGCAGTTGAACTTCGGCGAGATCATTACCGGGAACGTTTCGAATGCCATCACCTTGACCCCGCAGGGGGTGCGCTCAGCCCGCGTGGCGGGATCGCTGGGCAGCAGCACCGGGGTCATCGTTCCCACGCTGGCCGTGGCCGGCAATCATAACACGTCTATCAATATCATCCTGCCCAGTTCGGCAACGATCAGCAATGGCGCCGCCACCATGACCGTCTCGGGTTTCACGCAGAATCTGGGGGCCACTCCCATCCTGGATGCCAACGGCAATGCGCTCTTCTCGGTGGGCGCTACCCTGAATGTCGGCGCCAATCAGCCCACCGGCCAGTATACCGGCACCTTCGCCATCTCGGTCGCTTACCAGTAGCCGGTACACCGTCATCACCCAATCATAACACTGCTACGGGAATATCAGACCGGTGGCCTCCGAATGAGGCCACCGGTCTGATATTACCGTTATCGGTATGAACGAGCAGGCGCCATCGTTTCATCGCATCAATGCTTCAGCATCTCATCGATCGTCACGAACTCGAAGCCGCGTTTACGCATTGTGGCAATAAATTGCGGCAGGTCGTCGAGGGTTTGTTGAATGCCGTCGTGGATGAGGATGATGCCGCCATTGCTGACGCGCTTGAGCAGGCGCTGGGAGATGACCTTGTCACCGGGTTTGGCGTAGTCGCCGGGGTCGTCGGTCCACAGCACGATGGTGTAGCCAAGGGCTTCGGAAATCTCGGCCACGTCCCTGTCGTAATCGCCGCCGGGCGGGCGAAATAGATGGGGCGGTTTGCCGGTGATCTTCGCCAGCACCTCGCCGCAGGCCTTCAATTCGGTGGCGACGTATTCAGGCGGGATCTTCGTCAGGTTCACGTGGTGGTAGGTGTGGTTGCCGACACTGTGCCCATCGGCGATCTCCTCTCGGATGAGCCAGGGGTATTTTTCCGCCATCTCGCCGACGACGAAGAAGGTGGCCTTTACCTTCTGTTGCTTGAGGAAGGCCAGCAGCTTGGGTGTGAATTTCGGGTGTGGGCCATCGTCGAAGGTGAGGGCGATTTGCTTCTTATGCAGATCGCCGTGCATCAATTTATGATAGCGGATGCCGTGGATCAGCTCGTTTTTATGCTGGGCAATCAATTCCAGCACGCTGCGATCGACTTCCATTTTCGCGTGCCGCCAGAACTGATCCCCATCGGTGATTTCCGCCGGGAAGGGTGTCAACGGGGTGCCATTGTCTCCGGCCGCCAGCAGTCGCACACTGCTGGCCGCGGCGATGAACGCCAGTGCGGCCAGCAACAGCCCGATCACGACTTTTCGCATTGCCATCTCCCGCAAGGACTGACTGTCTCTGTTCCATCTCGCATCGTTATGCAAAGAAAGCCTGGGGACGCTGGGTACAGAGTCAGTGAGCTATTGTAGCCAATTCAGCAATTTTTATTCATCCAGCAATGTCGGCGCCATCCTCCAACGGATAGAAAAAGCGTCGCCGGCGGTCGTAGCGCACCAGCTCCGAATAACCGGCATCGCGGGCCAGGATGCGGGCGCGGGGGAAGTCGGCGGCGGCGTCGATGGGGAGGTGGGCGTCGGCGTTGATGAGAAGGGGGATGTCGAGCTCATGGGCCGAACGGAGCAGCGGGGATGCGGGGTAGGCCTCCGCGATCGGTTTCTGCCAGCCGGAAGTGTTGATCTCGATGGCGAGTCCGGCGGCGGCGATGACGTCGAGTGCGGCATTGACTTCATCCGTCAGGTCGGTAGTAGGCAGGAAGCCGAATTTCTTCGGCAGATCGAGGTGACCGATGAAGTCGCAGACGCCGCTTTCCGCCAGCGCGCAAATCGCCTGCCAGTAGCGGCGCCAGATGGTGTTCACCTCGTCCGGCGACAGCGCCTCCCAGTAGCTGGCGGCGAAGTCGATGGGGAAGAAGTGGGAGCCGGGCTTCACGAAATGGACGGAGCCGATCAGGAAATCGAAGGGGTATTGCGCCAGTACCGTTTTCGTTGCCTCGATGGTCTCCGGGAAAAAGTCGATCTCGATGCCCAGGCGGATGACCAGCCCGGACGTTTCCGCCTCCTTCGCCGCCAGCACGCGAGCGACATACTCCGGCAGAAACGCCGGCGGCAGCGCCCAGTCCACCGTGCGACCATCGGGAAAGGGGGCATAATGATCGGAAATTCCGAACTCCGCCAGTCCCGCCGCCCGCGCTCCGGCAATCATCTCCTCCAGCGTCGCCCGCCCATCGCTCCAGCGGGTGTGGTTGTGATAATTGATCAACATAAGACGAAGGATAACTTACCATATTTCGAGATGGAAGCCAAATGTTGCGTGATAAGTGATAAGTGATAAGTAATAAGTAAATGGTGAGTAGTGAGTGGTTAGTAGTGAGTTGTGTCCCTCGCCTTCACTGCTGGCCTGGTGGCTAGAAATACCACTCACCACTCACCACTTACTGATCACTCATCACTTGATCACGATGTCCCCTTGATAAACCGCCTGGCATGGTATAATAGTTGGTGAGTCCCGGGAGGTGACTGCCATTATGCCGGTCATCATCTATCCGCCCAAGCTGCCGCTGCACGAGCGCGTGATTCTGCATCGCCAGGATCGGGAGGGACGCTGGGGCATGCCCATCCCCTTCATTCCATTTCTGCTCTTTACCGCGGTGGTGTATCTGATCGGCCTGTGGGCGGTGTCAAACGCCAATACCTGGGAGTTGCTGGCCAACCTGTCCGAGCAGCACCGGCTGCTGGTCGTTTCGCTGATCCCACCGGTGATCCTGGTGGCGACGATCCTGATTTATCCGCATTTGTCCTCGCCGATTTTCCATTACCAGACGGCGCTGCTACGGGATGAACTCGACCGGCAGTTGCTGTGGAACCTGGCGGTGGTGGCCACCGCGCATATCTACTGCGGGCGGGTGGCGCAGATCGCCTGGATCAACCTGCTGGAGACGCTGACGGACGACGACCGCCGGCTTGCCCTGGGATTTCAGCGGCGCGTGCGCAGCCGGCTGCAGCAGATTACCGTGCTCACTGTCCGGGATTGGATCATCGCGCTGGTCGTGTGCGTCGCCGCCTTCATCATCAGCCTGCTGTTCCTCACCCCCGACCAACCGCTGCAGGCAGCCTTCCACAGCCTGCTGCTGGTGATCGTCGTGCAGTTGTTCATGCTGTATCTCTATACGCAGCGCTGGCAGCATATCCGCCGCCTGATGGAAGTGGAAGATATCTTCGAGGAGCTGACGCCGTCGCGCCGGCCCGAGAACGAGCCGAAGCCGGAAGATGAGGTGACGCGCTGGTCGCGAGAACGGGAAGAACGCTTCACCCCCAGACTGCAATACGTCCCCCCGTCGATGTCGGATGCCCCGCCGGTGCCGTGGGAACAGTGAGTGGTGAGTGGTAGTAGCGGGTCGTCACACGATCAACCTTGGGCGCATACCTACCAATTCAAGGTATACCGTCACGTACCATGCCTACCGGTCACTCATTATCCCATCAATAAAAAATCCAAAATCAAAAAATATAGTAAGACCGCCGGAGCGACGACCGGCGGCCTCACCTGTTGCACCCGGCTACTTTTGCACGACAATCCGTTGCGGCGCCGAGCGCGCGGCTTTCTCCGGGTTGTAGTAGGCATACGCGGTGCTGTCCGGCGTCTGCGCCTTGATGGGGTACTTCGCCTTCAAGCTATAGGTCAGCGTCACCGTCTGCCCTGGGTCCAGCTTTTCCAGATAAATGATGAGCTGGCGGGCGGCGGGGGTATATTTGCTGATCTTCTTCGCCGCCACCGCCGCTTCCAGGTTGTCCGGCGCCAGCGTGAAGCCCGGCGGCAGGCCCACGTCGATGAGCGGCATCTCCACGATGGCGTTGGTCAGGTTCTTGATTGTCACCGTCACCGCCGCCGTGTCGTTCTGCGCCAGTGTCGTCTTATCGTATTTCACGTCAAGGGACATCGGCGCCCGCGCCTCGGGCATCTGCTCTACCACGGCCCACGGCAGGTAATACCGCCCGACGATCTGGTAGAGCAACGAGCCGTCGCCCTCGTATTTCAGCGAAATGTCGTTCGCGCCTTCCTTCACCAGGTCCTTCAGGTCCACCTGGCGCATTACGTCGCTGTCTGCCTCGGTGATTATAAAGGTCTCCGCCGTCTTCCCGTTGGCGATCACCGTCACCGTGCCCCCGCCGCCGCCCATGGCGTTACCGCTGGCGTAGAGCAGCGCTTTCAGCGACCAGACGGTGCCCTGCGTGGTGCTCCAGGTACCGTAGCTGTCCTTGCTCTGGATCAGGTAGGTCAGCACTTTATTGGTGAAGCCGCTGTTGCGGCCCCACTTCGCCAGCCCGAAGGCGGCCAGCCCGGTGGTCTCCAGGTCGGCGCCTTCGCTGCGCGCGCCGGTGA
>Ga0172368_10005522_pt1 | contig 14048 bp, 12 predicted proteins | sample Lak11m_FD_114540 | JGI IMG/M metagenome (GOLD analysis project Ga0172368, IMG submission 114540) | Freshwater microbial communities from Kabuno Bay, South-Kivu, Congo - kab_022012_11m | ecosystem: Environmental > Aquatic > Freshwater > Lake | place: Democratic Republic of the Congo: South-Kivu...
TCAAAAAATATATCCAAAACCAAGAACACCGAAAAGTAGATATGCAAAACCTCAAAATGTTCTAGCCGTCGTTAGACGGCAAGATAAAAACCACCAGCGTATTAGCTGGTGGTTGGTTATTTTTATGCTAAAATTAACACAACGGTTTCAATATGAAAAAAGCAATTGTCGTAATTATTTTAACATTGTTGATCGTCGCTTCCTTCGGGTTTGTTTTTTTAAAAATTTCCGCCAATGGCCCGGAAAGTAATTATTTTAATTCCAAATTGAGGTATAAATTGGCCCGTTCTTACCGTTGGCGGAACTTGTTGGGCTTACATTACGATGGTGACGCCAAAGCGGATTATTTAGGCTCAACCTACAATAAAATTTTAATCAGGGTCATATCGATGGAAGGCTTATATATAGATCAGGAAATACTGGATAATTTAGCCGGAAAGATCCAAGAAATAACCTGGAAAAAGGCTCAATATGTCTATGCAGTAAATCAGATTCCTTTCGCCCAAAGCTCCGGTTTGGATGACCTAAAAAAACAAATTGCCGGCCAAAAAAAATATGAAAACAGGTCGAACAGCGCGCCTCTTTTTTTGGTTCTGGCGTATCAGAAAAAAGATAACGCGACCAATGTCGGCTCGACGCTGGAAGAAGACGGCATAGTTTTATTCGAAGACGCTTTAGTGAAAAATTATTCCAGTAATAACGATGTGGCGGTATTTGACCAATACGCGTCCGGAGTGCTGTTGCACGAGTTTGGACATCAGATCGGTTTGCCGCATAATAATTTTCCCGACTGCTTGATGAATCCCAGCGTGGAAATTAATAGCCAGGAAAGGGCGCGGGAGATTTTGAATGATTTTTGCGATTATGAAAAAAGCCAGATTAAAAAAATTATTTTTTAGGCCAAGCCGGGTTGATTTTTTGTTAAAAGTATGCTATAATTAAATAAGAATAGTGAAAAACGGCGGGTGAAAGCCCGTTTTTGCGTTATATGGAAACAAAAGGAAAAATTGGTAAAAAATTAAAAAAAATTCTGTCAAAGAAATATTCGGAAAATTATCTGAAGAAAGCCTTCTTGGTTGTTTTTTTGGTTTTTCCGATCGTCTTTGTCGGTTTGGTTTTCGCCCAGGAAAAAAGGATGAAGATAAGGAATGAAATTTTTTATACCCGGCAAGTCCCATCGGATTTTGAAAAAAAATTGACCGAATTGGTCGGCGATCATCCGATCAAAAAAATGGTTCCCTATATCGCCAAGCGTGATTTTAACGTGGCGGTATTTATGATTGCCATTGCCAAAAAGGAAAGCGACTGGGGAAATCTTTCTCCCAAAAAAGACGGACAGGAATGCTTTAATTACTGGGGCTACCGCGGTCCGGAAAATACTACCGATTCGGGTTATAGCTGTTTCAAAAATTACCGGCAAGCCGTCAAAATCGTCGGCGACCGGATTGCGGAATTAATCGATCAAAAAATTGATACGCCCAGTGAAATGGTGATTTGGAAATGCGGCTGGGATTGCTCCCGCCATGATCCAGAGTCGGTCAGCAAATGGATCAGCGATGTCAAATATTATTATCAAAAACTCAAGGATTGAAGGATGACTGGTTAAAAGCTCCATTTTTAGGGGCTTTTTTTATTGCGCTGAAAAATAATATGAAGTTTTTTGTAGTATTTTTACGGAGTTTTGATAATTTTTGGCAGGTATTATATAGTAAGTGGGGAACCAAAACCGAAGGATTGAAAATTTAATAAGCAAGTTATGAAGCCCAATAACAATGCCCAGAATTTAGCCAGGTGCATTTGCGGGCGCTGTCCGCTTTGCACTTATTGCAACCAAATAAAAGAAGAAAAATTATTCTGCGCGCGCAAAGCTTCAAGCTGTGATATGGACGGTAAAGAACAATGCATCTGTGGCCAGTGCCCGGTTTTTCTGGAAAATGATTTGGCAGGAGGGTACTTTTGCATTTATCCGATCAGGGAAAGTTTTCCGGAAGGTGAAAACAACTGGGACGTAATATAGGAATATTTACTAATGGAAAAAAAAGCATCGGTTATTTTTTTAATATTTTTATTAATTCTTATTTTTGGCGGATCGGTTTTTTTTATCTACAAATATTTTAACAAGTCAGATAAAAAAATATTCCAAATAAACAGTGGCAAAAAAGAAGAATTCAATCAAAATAAAACAGTGGATCAAAATATCCCAAACATTACCAATACTTCTGATATCCAGCCGGAAATAACCAGTCCGGCAGTGGAAAATAAAACTGTTGAAACCAATGTGGTTGATAATAATAATCAACCAGAATCAGGGAATTCACTCAAAATAGCCGATAATCTGGTCGATTTTGGCTTTAAAGCCTATTCCAGCAAACGATTTGTCGATACGGTTGTTATCCACTCTTCATATTATGACGTCGATAGTAAAAATTTTTGGAGCATTCCCGGTATCCTCTCGGAATATAAAAGATACGGAGTGGCGGCCCATTACATCATCGACCGGGAAGGGAAAATTTATCGGTTGGTCCAAGAAAATGACATTGCCTATCAGGCCGGTGTCAGCCAAATGCCGGACGGGCGCAAGGATGTCAATGGCTTTTCCATCGGCATTGAATTGGTGAATAACCATGTGAGCCAATTTTCCGATGCCGAATATGCTGCTCTTAATAATTTAATCAAAGACATTAAAAGCCGCTACGGTATTGAATATATTGTCGGCCATAACCAGATTGCGCCTGACCGCCGGACCGACCCCTGGAATTTTGACTGGAAAAGGTTAACAAAGTAGAAGAATATTGATAAAAAACCGTTAATTTTTTTTGGTTTTATTTCTTGGGAAAAATGTGCTATGCTTTTATTATGAAAATTTACATCAAAATCGAAGACAAAAGGGTTAAAATCAGCCTAAAAAAGGAGGATAAGGTTTTGAGCCAGACCGAATTTGAGGAAAATAACAATCTTTCGGGAAAGTTGTTGTTTTATCTGGATCTATTGATCCGCAAAAATAAGCTGAAAATTCAGGATATCCGTCAAGTTAAGCTTATATCGGATATGGCCAAATCTTACACGACTTATCGGATTGCCAAATCTATCACCAGCGCCTTCAATTGGGCCGTCAACTGTGGATAACTCTGGAATTGGAGAAAAGAGAAAGCGAATAAAAAATATAAAAGGCTTTAAATAAGCCAAAATATTTAGAGTTTTGCGGATATTAGTAAAATAATGCGAAAAAGACTTGCATTTATTTTTGGCTTGTGTATAATTAATTACATTGTCAAGCACCCTTGTTTTTAAGGGGAAAAAAATATTGACTTCGACTTCTAAAATTAATTAAATACTTAAACATAATATCTCATCAAATTGCTTATTTCCTAGATTTTAATCGGAATAAGTAGACGATGAGCGTTATTTATATGCCTAAGGTCCAAAAGATTTTAAAGGTAAAAAATACCTTTAATTTAGAATCTTCCCTATCCAAGAGGAAATTCTTCAAACCCATCTCAACCGTATCTCTCCCAAACTTAATTGAGATACAGCTTAATTCCTACGACTGGTTTTGGGAGAAAGGACTTAAGGAACTTTTAAAGGAAATAAATCCAATCACCGATTTCACCGGCAAAGATTTGGAACTCTGGTTCGAAGATTATTATCTGGATGAACCAAAGTTCGATGAGGTGACGGCTAAAAATAAAAATATTTCTTTTGAAGCGCCGCTCAGGTGCAAGGTAAAACTAATAATCAAAAAAACCGGGGAGGTAAAAGAACAGGAAATCTATCTTGGTGATTTTCCGATTATGACCGACCGCGGAACTTTTATCGTTAACGGAGTGGAAAGAGTCGTCGTGAGCCAATTGATCCGCAGCCCGGGAGTTTTCTTCAGTATGGAATATCAGAAAGGCAAGAAACTTTTTGGCGCAAAAATTATTCCGAATCGGGGCGCCTGGCTGGAAATTGATACTGATTTGGACGGAGCGATTTCGGTCAAAATTGACCGTAAAAGAAAGGTGCCAATCACCTCTCTTTTACGGGCTTTTGGCTATTCTACCGACAAGGAGCTTCTGAATCTTTTTAAAGATGTCGATACGGCCGAAGTAAAACATATTGAAGCGACGATTGGCAAGGATTCGGCTAAAAGCCAGCAGGACGGCTATAAAGAAGTTTACAAAAGAATCAGACCGGGCGATTTGGCGACTGCGGAAAATGCCAAGCAAATGATCGACTCAATGTTTTTTGATTATGAACGCTATGACTTTGGCGATGTCGGCCGCTATCGGTTGAACCAACGCCTTGATTTGGATTTTCCCAACTCCGAGGAATATCGGGTGTTGCGACGTGAAGATTTGATCTCGATCATAAAAGAAATCATTAAATTAAATAACGATCCGATGGGCCAAGCGGACGATATCGACCATCTCGGGAACAGGAGAGTGAGAGCCGTCGGAGAATTAGTCCAAAATAAATTAAGGGTGGGACTTGCCAGGATGGCTAGGAATATCAAAGACCGGATGAGTACCTGCGACATTGAAACGGTAGTGCCGGGACAACTTATTAATTCCCGTCCGATTGCCGCCGCTATCAAAGAATTTTTTTCCAGTTCCCAGCTTTCCCAATTTATGGACCAAGTTAATCCCTTGGCGGAATTGGAACATAAAAGAAGGCTTTCGGCGATGGGTCCGGGAGGCTTAACCCGTGAGAGAGCCGGCTTTGAAGTGCGGGATGTCCATCATTCCCACTACGGGCGCATTTGTCCGGTAGAAACTCCGGAAGGCCCGAACATCGGCTTGGTTGGCCACTTGGCGACTTACGCCAAAATTAATGAATATGGATTCTTGGAAACACCTTTCATTAAGGTTTGTCATGAAGTGGAAAATAATGAGGAAAAACTTTTAAATAGGATTCTCAAAGAATCGGTCGCCGGCATTAAGGCTGGAACTAAGATTGACGAAAAGCTGGCTAAGCAAATTGCCAAGGAAAAGAAAATCAAGAAAGTAAAAATCCAACCTTGGGCCAGTAAAGAAATTGAATATATCAACGCCACTAAAGAAGATCGTAAAAGTATTGCTCATGCCGTTATTAATGTTGATGAGCATGGCAATATTTTAGATCCAATGGTGGAAGCGCGTGTCAAAGGCAACGTGGCGGAAATTGAAGCAGAAAAAATCGACGGAGTGGATGTTTCGCCGAAACAAATGATTTCAGTGGCGACATCGCTCATTCCTTTTTTGGAGCATGACGATGCCAATCGGGCCCTCATGGGTTCTAACATGCAACGACAGGCGGTCTCTTGCGTCAAGCCGCAATCGCCGCTGGTCGGTACGGGCATCGAAGATAAGGCCGCTTCCGATTCCGGACAATTGGTGACTGCCAGGAAAGAAGGTGAGGTAATCGAGGTGGACAGCGACCATATTATAGTTAAAGAAGAAGCGCCGGATGGTTCTAAAAAACCTTACTTTAAAAGGGAATACCGTCTGCAAAGTTTTGTGAAATCCAACGCTTTTACTTCCATGAACCAGATACCGCGAGTTACTAAAGGGCAGGAGGTAAGCAAAGGACAGCTTTTGGCTGATGGCGCTTCTACCGATCACGGCGAACTGGCTTTGGGTCAAAATGTAGTGATGGCTTTTATTCCTTGGGAAGGTTCCAATTATGAAGACGCTATTGTGATTTCCGAAAAACTGGTCCAGGACGACCGTTACAGTTCAATACACATTGAAGATTTTTCGATTGATGTCCGGGATACTAAGCTTGGTCCGGAAGTAGTGACCCGCGATATTCCTAATATCGGCGAAGAGCGCTTGAAAAATTTAGATGAAACCGGAATTATCCGCATCGGCGCCGAAGTAAAATCCGGAGACATTTTGGTCGGAAAAATTTCTCCAAAAGGGGAAGGCGATCTGACTTCGGAAGAAAGATTATTGCGAGCCATCTTTGGCGAAAAATCCAGGGATGTTAAAGACAGCTCACTTTATTTGCCGCATGGCGAATACGGGAAAGTTGTCGATATAAAAATATTTTCCCGCGAGCAAGGCGACAAACTTTCAACCGGCGTGATCCAGCAAATCCAGGTTTCGGTCGCCCAGCTCAAGAAAATTTCAGTCGGAGACAAGTTAGCCGGACGTCATGGAAATAAAGGTGTTATTTCTCGTGTGGCTCCGGTCGAGGATATGCCATATCTCCCAGACGGAACACCGGTAGATATGATTTTTAATCCATTGGGCGTGGCCAGCCGTATGAATATCGGCCAAATCTTGGAAGTCCATTTGGGCTGGGCAGCTTTACGCCTGGGCTATAAAGCGGCCTCACCGGCTTTGGAAGGAGTTTCAGAAACTCAAATTAAAGCGGAATTACAAAAGGCCGAACTGCCGGAAGATGGAAAAGTCAGGCTGATTAACGGACGAACCGGCGAATATTTTGATAAAAAATCAACAGTGGGCGTGATGTATGTTATGAAACTCCATCACTTGGTGGACGATAAGATCCATATGCGTTCCATTGGTCCCTACTCGCTGATTACCCAACAGCCGCTGGGCGGCAAGGCTCAATTCGGAGGCCAGCGTTTTGGAGAAATGGAAGTCTGGGCCTTGGAAGGCTATGGCGCTGCCTATACTCTGCAAGAAATGCTGACTATCAAATCCGATGACGTGATGGGAAGATCGAAAGCTTACGAATCAATAATTAAGGGAGAATTAATTAAGAGTCCGAACTTGCCGACTTCGTTCAATGTTTTGGTGAACGAGCTTAAAGGTTTGGGATTAAGCGTGGAACTGACCGGGGTTAAGAAAGAGGAAGCTGAAGAAGAGCGGGATTATAACCGGGACAATTCTTCCGTAAAGAATAATTAATTTTAAATTCATTTAATTTATTTTTTAAAAGATTATGGATTCAATTAATAAAGTCAGCGATTTCAATAGCGTTAAATTGAAATTAGCCAGTCCGGATGAAATTCTTGGCTGGTCACACGGGGAAGTTACCAAGCCGGAAACTATCAACTATCGGACCCAACGTTACGAGAAGGACGGTTTGTTCTGCGAAAAAATCTTCGGGCCTTCCAAAGACTGGGAATGCTATTGCGGAAAATATAAAAGGATTCGCTATAAGGGCATCGTCTGCGACAAATGTGGTGTGGAAGTTACCCGTTCCAGTGTGAGAAGGGAAAGGATGGGGCATATCCAATTGGCAGTGCCGGTTTCGCATATCTGGTTTTTGCGCGGCGTGCCTTCTAAAATCGGTCTGGCCTTGAGCATGAGCCCGCAGGAATTGGAAAAAGTTATTTATTTTTCCAGCTACATAATTTTAAATGTGGATGAAAAAGAAAAAGAAAAGGCCATTGAACAATTGGACCAGGAATTCAAGAATAAACAAAAAGAAATTGTTAAAGCCAGCGAATCGACCGCAATCAAAGATAAAAAAACCGAAGAGCTGAAAGCGGTTTATCGCGGCATCAAAGAGGAGTTAAAAAGCCTGACCAAGCTCCGCATTATTTCCGAAGTTGAATATTTTAATCTGTCTTCCCGCTTCGGGCAGGTCTTTACCGCCGGGATTGGAGCGGAAGCGATCAGAAAAATTTTAGAAAATTTAAATTTAGCCAAAGAAATCGAAATTCTTAATAAGGAAATGGAAGGAGATGAGGCTGTGGACAAGAAGAGACTGATGAAACGGATCAAGCTTTTTCAGGGCTTTACCAATGCCGGATTAAATTTGGAATGGATGCTGCCGGTGATGATTCCGGTCATTCCGCCGGATTTAAGGCCAATGGTAGCCTTAGATGGAGGCAGGTTCGCCACCTCGGATTTGAACGACTTATATCGCAGAATTATCAACCGCAATAATCGTCTGAAAAAACTGATCGAGATCGGAGCGCCGGAAGTTATCACCCGTAACGAAAAAAGAATGCTTCAGGAAGCTGTTGATGCTTTGTTTGATAACAGCGCGCGCCGCGGCCAAGTCAGCGTAACGGCCTCAACCGGCCAGAGAAGGTCGCTTAGGTCTTTGGCTGATACCTTGAAAGGCAAGCAAGGGCGTTTCCGCCAGAACTTATTGGGAAAAAGAGTCGACTATTCCGGCCGCAGCGTTATTGTCGTCGGACCGAAATTAAAATTGCACCAATGCGGTTTGCCGAAGAAAATGGCCTTGGAACTTTTCAAGCCTTTCATCATCAATAAATTAATCGAAAGGGAATTAGCTTATAATGTCCGCAGCGCCGGCAAGATGGTGGAAGCGGAAAGTGAAGAATCTTACGAAATTTTGGATGAAATTATTTCACATCATTTTGTGCTGCTAAACCGCGCTCCGACCTTACATCGTTTGTCTATCCAGGCTTTCCAACCTGTCTTGATCGAGGGCAAAGCCATCCAGATCCATCCGATGGTTTGCGCCGCTTTTAACGCTGACTTCGATGGCGATCAAATGGCAGTCCATGTGCCGCTGACTGATAAGGCCAGATATGAAAGTGAAAATATAATGCTCTCCACCAAAAATCTTTTAAAGCCGGCCAGCGGTGATCCGATCACCATTCCGACTTTGGATATGGTTCTAGGCTGTTATTACATAACCCATGTGGTTAAGGGAGCTAAAGGCGAAGGCAAATATTTTGGCAGTTCGGAAGAAGCTATTATGGCCTATGAAATGGGTATCATCAGCATCCAGGCGATGGTCCGGGTGATGTATGGCGGCAAAGCGATGGAAACTTCAGTTGGCAGGATAAAATTAAATAATATCATTCCGGAAAAATTAAAATTCGTTAACGATGAAATGACCAAGAAAGAATTGAAATTTTTGGTGGCGAAAGTTTTGGAAATTTGCGGACCGGAAGAAACAGCCAAGTTTGTTGACCGGATAAAAGATCTGGGCTTTGAATATGTGACCAAGTCCGGCATCAGCTGGGGCATGGATGACCTTTCCGTTCCGGAAAGCAAGAAAGAAATTCTGGGCAGCGCCGAAGAGAAAATAAAAGTTATTAAAGGGCAATATAATATGGGCCTTTTGACCGAAGAGGAAAGACGGGCGCAAGCCATCGAAATTTGGAGCGATGCCAAAAATAAAATTACCGACGCGGTACGCGGCTCGATTGACAAAGAAGGCTCGGTTTATTCGATGGTTTATTCCAAAGCCCGTGGTTCCGAATCGGTGGTAGTCCAGATGTGCGGCATGAAAGGACTTATGGCCGGACCAACCGGAGAGACTATCGAATTGCCGATCAAAAGCTCTTACAAAGAAGGTTTAAATGTTTTGGAATATTTTATTTCCACCCATGGTGCCAGAAAAGGTATGGCGGATACAGCGCTCAGAACCGCGACTGCTGGATACTTAACCAGAAGATTAGTTGATGTAGCCCAGGATGTGATTATCCGCGACACTGATTGTAAAGATAAAACCGGAGTTTATATCCATCGGGAGGATTCCGATCGGATCGGCCAAAGTTTTGCCAGCCGGGTGATTGGCCGGGTTTTGACCGAAGAAGTGATTGATCTGAAAACTAAAGAGGTGATAGCGCCGAAAGGGATTTTGGTCACCAAAGAGCAAGGCTTACTTATCGAAAAATTGGGAATTCCTAAAGTTAAAATTCGTTCAATGGTGACTTGTAAAACGGCCCGGGGCGTTTGTCAAAAATGTTATGGTTCCGATTTGGGACGTGGACATTTGGTGGAAATCGGCCAGGCAGTCGGAGTTGTCGCCGCCCAAGCCATCGGTGAGCCGGGAACCCAGCTGACTATGAGAACTTTCCATATTGGAGGTGTGGCCGGATCGGACATCACCCAAGGTTTGCCGCGGGTAGAAGAAATTTTTGAAGCCCGTCCGCCCAAAGGCGAATCCATCATTTCGGAAATTGACGGAAAAGTGGTTGGTATTGAAGCGGCCGATAAAACGATTACCATCCGGATTGAATCTCAAGACAAAAAGAAAACGGAAGAATATCAGGTCTCAGCCGGCAGCACAGTAAAGGTGGCTGAAGGAGAATTGGTGGGCAAAGGTACTAAATTGAACGAAGGCAATATTGACCTTAAGAAACTTTACAAAGTTCAAGGTTGGGAAGAAGTGCACCGCTATATTGTCCGGGAAATCCAGGAAATTTACGCCACCCAAGGCGAAGGCATCAATGACAAACACATCGAAGTTATCATCCGCCAGATGTTTGGCCGGATTTCCGTTACCGATCCGGGCGACACCAGCCTTTTGGTCGGCGATATTGTCGAACGGGATGAATTTACGGAAGTAAATCTTTTGGCCAAGGACGAAGGCAAGACGGAAGCTAAGGGTGAAAAACTGCTTCTGGGAATTACCAAAGTAGCGCTCTCGACCGAAAGCTTTTTGTCGGCTGCTTCCTTCCAGGAAACCGCCAGAGTTTTAATCAATGCGGCGGTGCAAGGCAAAGAAGACAAACTGCGCGGACTTAAAGAAAATGTCATTCTTGGAAAATTGATTCCTGCCGGATCCGGTTATCGGGCTGGAGAGAAATAAACTTTAAAATATTTTTTTAGAAAATCCGTCCCATTCAGCGGGGCGGATTTTTGTTTTTGCAAAATAAGCCTTTCGGATATAAGATTAAAATGCAAGTAATTTATTATGAGCATAATTAATTAAAAAAATATGGAAAAAAATTATAAAAATTGCCAGAGTTGCGGGATGCCGATGAAAAAAGATCCGGCTGGTGGCAGCACTAATGCTGATAGCAGCAAATCGGTCATGTATTGCAGCTACTGCTACCAAAGCGGAGCATTTATCGGACCGGCTGATATGACTGCCACTAATATACAAAAATTTTGCATTGGCAAGCTCAAGGAAATGAAATTTACCGGTTTTCTGGCCTGGCTGATGACCAGAAATATTCCCAACCTGGAGCGCTGGAAAAAATAAAAAAACGCCTCGACGTTTTTTTGCGTCGCTTGGCTAAAAATAATAATGGAGTATGATTTACATATAAGCCTATGCGTAAATTTATTTATTATTCCCTGTTGTGGCTGGCAGTTTTGTTTGGAATTGCCGGTTTAGTGATTTTTTTATCAGCACTAACCAAGGAAAAACTGGTAACCGGTCTTTGGGGCACGGCCTTATTAATGTATCTTCTTTACCGGTGCGCCCAATATTTTGATCCGGAACAGGCCAAAAAAATAAAAGATCAGCAAATTTTAGCGGGTGATCCCGGCGGAAAAATAGCCCGGCAAAAAGTGCGTACGGAAAACAAAAAGCTCTTGAAAAAATTTTTCTGGCGGGTTTGGATTTTGCTTGTTCCCTTAACGGCCGTTATTTTCCTTTCTGCGGCGGAAAAAAATTTGGAAGCCTTGCTTTGCTCATTTATCGGCAGCTTGTTTTTGGCCGCTATGTTGGCGGTTATGGTTTTGGTGGTAGAAAATTATTTCGGCGGTTTTTTTAATCGGCGGAAGAAATAAATTATTCAATAATTGCTCATTTTGCTTTTTTAGCTGAATGAATTAAGGTGAGGGGATATTTTTCTCCCCCGCCTTTTTCGTAAAAAAATTGCTGGTTTTAACAGAACCATGAAGTCGTTGATTGACAAAATAATCCAAATATGCTAAATTGAATTTTCGGTAACTTAAAATATTAATAATAATTTGGGAAAGAGGGTGCAAAAATCGGTAAAATAGGGCTTATTAAAGCAAAATCGTAACCTAAAATCGAAGGAAGGAGAAGAAACATGAAAAAAGTATTATGTTTGTTTGTGTGTATGTTTTGCTTAATAATCAGCGTATCTGCCGAAGCCAGGCAAGCCTACTGGTATGTCGATGGCGGCGAAGCTTGGGGCCATCCGAACCCGTCCGGTTCGTATTCAATTGGGTTTCAATACAGCTCCACGCAGTACCAGTTCGAAAAAATTGAAGTGACTGTGAATTGGTCATATTTTATACCAGCCACTTCAGATTTAAAGATTGCCGCCTCCAGCGATATGCATGTCGGTCTTAGAGGCCAAAAAGATTTACGGCCGAAGAAGATCAACTGGATGCATATGATGGCGCCGGCTGTCTACAAGACTGCCAATATAATGGCCGGAACGATTTATCCCCAGAAAACCGTGCCTAACAGCTGCGCCAGCTGCCACATTGCCTACATGGACAGCAATCCGCAAGTGGAATTCAAGGGCAATGTTTCGCTTTATCAGCCGGGCAGTTATATTATCCAGCTCAAAGGTTATCTGCCGGGCGGAGGTGAGCCGATTATTTTGGCGGAAATCCGCCGGGTGCTGGAACGATTTATTTTTGAGGCTAACGAGATCCACCAGGATGGAGACAATATGGTTTTGACCTTCATCATGTTCCCGTTGTTCGGCAATTCAATCGAGGACGGGACATCGGTAGATGTGCAATGCGGAAATTATTCTTACGATTCCGTAATAAACTATGAAAACGGAAATTATTTTTGCTCAATCACGATGGATGCCGCTGACTTTGACCGGTGGATATTGAGTAATGATGTCGATACTTATTTCGGCATCCAAGGCGATCTCTGGCGCCAACATACGGAAATAGCGTATCCCGAAAATATTCCCTGGCAAAGAAATCCCGAGTGGAATGTGCCTTATTAAAAAAATAATTTGGCGGCCCGCCATGATTGCCACCTCCAAAATAGGTATTCAGTTCGATAACTGGGTACCTATTTTTTTATTTTTCAAAATAAAAAAAACAGGATTAAAGAGGGTTGGCGCACTCTGAAACCGGACATGCTCTTATAATTTCTATGAGTTCGAGTCCAGCAGATTTGGAAGTGCGCGCCTTTATTCTCTTCAATCCTATATGAAAGAATAAAAGCAAAAATAGAAAAGGTTGTCAATTGGAAAATTTGATTATTTTGGTTTTTATGGAAAAATAAAAATCCTGGCTCTTTTCAATGAAAATAGTCAAAAATTATAAAACAGTATAAGGAGGTGATTAGTATGTCGGGGAAAATCGAATTAGTTAACGGAATGGTGGGTAAGGGCGAGATGGTCAGATGGATAAATCCGAACAAATTCATCACCAAAGAAGGTAAGGCCAATCAAAAGCAGCACATAAAGCAATTCGGGTTAGGACCGTTCATGGTCCAAGACGCCGAAATCTCCGGCAACGGCGAACAGGGAGTGATCCACTTTTATTCCCACCTGACCGGGCAGATACAATCGCGCTGTGCCCAATGGTTCGAAAAAGTCTGATAACCATCTACGGCAACAACCACTAAAGGTGACTGGGAATCCAGTCGCCTTTTTTGCTGCTTTATGCTTAAATAATGAATTGTTCTTTGATGTAATAATAAAGAAATGAATAATAATTAAAGGAGGCGCGTATGGAAAATTTTTCAGGTTGGTTGGCGTTATTTTTTTCTTCCAGCTTTTTTACCGGATTCATCACGCAATTGCTGCCCAAAAAGTTTTTGAAGAAACGCCGGGCTGGCGGTGGTGTGGCAGGCAGTATGGTTGGAGCAGTCATTTTATTTTTTCTTTTTCGAAGTGATGCTCAATTCCATATTTACAACATGATATTGTGCTTGTTCTCAATAGCGGCACTTTTTTCCATTCAGCCGGCTGAAAAAATGATGCTGGCAAAGTGGGGTCCGCGCCTAAGGCACGACAAAACCACCTCCGACCATGATTTCAATGAAACTAACATTGACGAAATTATCGGTCAGCTGATTGCTGGCATTTGGATCTTCACATTGCCGAATGAATTTCTGTCCGGCATTTGGAATCTTGCACAATTGGTTCTGATTTCCTTCATCTTTTTCCGGATATGCGACAGCGGTAAATTTTTCGGCATTGATGAGACGGAAAAATTATGCTATCGCGGCGACTGGACTTATTCCATAATCTTGGACGATGTCCTGGCTGGAGCGTACGCAGCCGTCTTTTCGCTGGGATTTTTCTGGGCCATCAGATTCCCTTAATTCTTGGCGGTTGCTATGCCATAATTCTTATAAGGCGTTCAGTTGATCAACTGAACGCCTTTTTTATTAATCCGGTAAACCACCCGCGTTAGCGGGTGTGTGCGTTTAGAGCGTTAGCTCTTGGAATATAATAAAATCACCCACTATGGAAGGAGGTGATTTTATGTTGACCAAACTCTACA
>Ga0172368_10005523_pt1 | contig 14043 bp, 19 predicted proteins | sample Lak11m_FD_114540 | JGI IMG/M metagenome (GOLD analysis project Ga0172368, IMG submission 114540) | Freshwater microbial communities from Kabuno Bay, South-Kivu, Congo - kab_022012_11m | ecosystem: Environmental > Aquatic > Freshwater > Lake | place: Democratic Republic of the Congo: South-Kivu...
AGAAGGTAATAGAATTCCTTAAAGAATTCAATGCTGAATATTATGTAAGGGATGTAATCCTGTCACCTGAAGACGAAGATTCTTTAAAGCTGGGTCAAACATAATATTTTTGTCCCAAAGCCCTTAAAATTATCTTCTCTGGCTTCTCTGCTTCGCTGGGTTCTCGTGCTTCTCGTTGGTATAGGTTTTTTCTGACTTGGTGTGAAACCATGCGGCGAGAAGGTAGAAGAGAAGGGGAAAGAGAAGCGAACAGAGAGAAGTTAAGAGAAGTTAAAATAGAAAATTTAAGGACTTTGGAATAATTGAGTTTGTGATTTTACTGCGAATTTATCCAGCCTTTCAGGAAGGGCTTTTAATATTTGTTCGGCTTTCTTACATCCACCACGACGGCGGTGACATCCTCTCATAATATGAGATTCCAACGATTTACTAACTGCGAAGCTACAAATCGTGTATAGTTCCTGCTTCTGCGACTCGACTTACCTTATCAGTAATTGATAAAGAAGAGGTCGTGTCTCCACAGGCGTTAATTCCTGTCAGTCCGACAGTACTGATTCTTAATCCTTCGTTCCGAATATTTATAGCGGAATTATGGTCTCTATCTTTAATATTTCCACATTTACTACATTTAAAAGTTCGTTGGCTTAGTGGCATATCTTCTCTATTTCCGCATTCTGAACAAAGTTGTGACGAAGGAAAGAATTTATCGATTTCTTGGACTATCGAACCAGCACTTGAAGCCTTGTAAGATAGTTGTCTTCCTAATAGATTCCAACCTGCATCGCTAATATGTTTAGCTAAACAATGATTTTTTATCATTCCTTGAATATTTAAATCTTCAATGGCGATAAAGCCATACTTGTAAACCATGCCACTACTTATTTTATGAATAAAATCGGTACGCTGATTAGTTATCTTCTCATGTTGCCTCGTTAATTTTATCCGTACTTTATTTCTGTTTTTAGAGCCTTTTTTCTTATGCGATAATTCTCTTTGAAGTCGTTTAAGCTTCTTTTCAGATTTAACAAGAAACCGAGGATTTTCAATTTTAGTCCCATCAGAAAGAGTGGCAAAGCTTTCAATTCCAACATCTATTCCTATTTTCTTATCACCATTAATATGCTTGATTTCAATTTCAGGTAAGTCACAACAAAATATTACAAACCACTTATTAGATTGAGTTCGTTTAATAGTCATATTTTTTAATTCTCCTTTAGGTATCCTGTGAAGAATAATTGGAATATTTCCAATTTTAGAAACATGTAATCGTTTATCAGAAAGCAGCTTAAAACCGAATTGAGGATACGTTATACTTTTATAAAACTTCTTAAATCTAGGAAATCCTGCTTTAACTTTGCTCCCAGCTTTTTTTTCTTTAATTCGTCTGAAGAAGTTTGTATATGCTTTCGTAAGCCTATCGCAAACATCTTGTATGACTTGAGAATAAAGACCTTTGAATTTCGCCTCGTCACTTTTAATATTTACGGTAATGTTTATAAGTGAGTATTTACTCAAATATTTATTTTCCGCTTTATATGTATCCTTACATTTTTGAAGAAGTATATTATAAATTTCCTGACATAATCCTATGTGTGCATTAAGTCTACTGATATGTTTTTTAGAAGGATAAATTCTATACTTATAGCTTCGCATACTAATATTTGTTAAAAAAGCTTTAAAAAGCTTTCATATAGATTTCTCTTTTTTAAATAGAAAAGCTAAGAGAAGCAAGAGAACTAATTTTAAAATAATATTATAGCATTAAATACAAAAATAAGCTATAGAAATCCTTATTTACCATAAAAACAATATCAAATTAAAATATATGGTCGATATAGAAGAACTCATAAATAATGGCTCAATCGGTGCAGGCGCAGTATTGGTCGCTGAATGGGTAACAGGAACGCCAATAAATGCCACTGCTACGGCGGTAGGCGCGATAGCTTCGGCAGTTGCAGGCTCGTTCGATTCTGATGAGAATAAAAAAACAAAAACAACAAGCAACACCAAAAAGCAAGAATACCCAGATACGACTAATAATGAACTAATAAAATTCAACGCTCGACATAACCCACAATCTAATTCTAATCATGGTGCAAACTTAGAAGGAGGCGGTTTTAATCGTGTGCATCTGTTTCACCATGATGGAGACCGAGAGAACGAACCACATGCTCCGTTCCCTCAAGGTGAAGACCGCAATTTCTTCGCATTTTCAGAGCCGAGCAATTACGCCGAACGGGTGGAATATGAGCCGTTTGAGAGTGAAACGTGTACAAATTGTGATAAAGAGTTACAAAACGTCACAAAGAGTAACACAGTTCCGACAGAAGTGCAGGAATCAATCCTAAAATGGAAAGATAAATCGCCATCCAAGCCCTGCCAAAAGCATGAAGTAGAAATGCCTCAAAATGCCTGCTATTCCTGCGGCTCCGATGGCGGCATGTGCGACCATCTGGCGAAATATGACGGTTCCCACAAAAGCACCCACTGTGTTTATCCAGAAACAAGGCTTGAAGTTGCTACTGCAAGCAAACGCTTAGGAAAGCCTATCAAAGAGCATAGAAATGTCAATAGAACGCATTTGACGGGCATAGAGCGCAATAATCTGATGGGCTTAGCTAATGGCACCAACGTAGATGACAAAGAAGCCCTAAAGCAAGAATTGACCGACCATATCGACCCAACATTGAGCTATAGCGAGAACAAAACCTTATTGCAGGATTATCTTGCTAGCGTTACGCCCATAAATACGGATGTTACAGAACGCGAGGTAATGGACTATGAGGCACGTATAAACGCTATTGCGCCCGAAGAGATAGAACAAGCAAATGACCCCTTCTTATTGGAAAGCCTGAGAGAACGTGCCGCAAATGGGGATAGTTCGGCGGGGATGCAGTTGGAATTAATGGAGATTAAGCAGGAAGGATTTGCTTCTATGGGACTTACGCCCGCGCAAAATGTGGATACTCCATATATTACGATGGATAATCAAATGCCTCTGCCTATTATGGATACCGCGCAAAATGACCCCACGATGTCATGGTGCAGTTCTACGCCGGAGACTTTGAAGTTTTCGGAAAGTTTTGAGCCGCCACCGCCTGAAGTGGTGAATGATTCGTGCCTGTCGCAACCGCAGGCTACGGCGAGTCCTGAAATGCGGAATGTATTATAAATACCCGCATTCTTTAAAACTATAATACCTGCCATCTCCGCCGCAAACCACATGGTCTAATAGATTAATTCCAAGTAGTTTACCGGATTCATCCAGCTTTTTTGTTATTTCAATATCTTCTCTACTAGGTGTTGGGTCGCCAGAAGGGTGATTATGCGCCACTGCGATTGATGTCGCACTCCGCACAATTGCAGGGCGGTAAACTTCACGCGGATGCACGACATTGGCATTTGCAGAGCCGAGAGAAACAAGAACGCTATCAACAACGCGGTTCTTTGTGTTCAAAAGCAAAGCTATAAAATGCTCCTGTGCCTCTTTATCAATTTTGACGGCATTATAAACATCTTGTGGACTTTTAATATACGTGTGATTAGTGTCCCATAAATAATAAGCTGCAAGCTCCTCATTTGTTTGCATGTCATATACAATTCGTTTTTTGATTCAATCACCAAGTATTTTCTTTATAGTTTTAGATTTCTAATTTTCGATAATTTCTCGATTTTGGTCATTACTTTTAGACTTATCTTCGAGTGCAGATAAGTTAAACTTCCTTTCTTCAAGCACTTGAAATAATGTTTTATCAAGCGACTCGTTATACATATAAGGTAAAAATATTTCCTCAAATTTCACAACATGAATTTCAAGCAGTGCCATCTGAGAATCAACCCAGTCTTTTATTATGCGCCATCCAGTTCTGCTCGCCTGCTCGACATCTCCCCAGTAACGCTTTGGAAGCTCGCCTTTATTTACTGCGTTCTTGAAGACCATCTGTATTTTTTCTTCTTCCATCGGCAGCTTAAATGACACCAAATTGCCTTGAACATTACATTTAAATGCTAATGCTCTTGGCTTGCCGTGTGGGTCGTACATCTTGAATATGTGCGTAGCTCCGTGTTTTGCTAATATCTGTTCTATTTCAGATATTGTTTTTTCGATTGCTATTGAGGTCGTATAATTTTTTAATGCCATTTTAATCTACCTATTAAAAAATAACCTCAACGCCCTCTTTTGCGCATTTCTGCAACTCCTGTTTTATAGCTTGCTCAATCAGCGCAAACTCAACCTTCAGCAACGCCCGCACAACCTTATTCTCGGTGTTTAATGTATACTTCGGTGCCATTCTGCCATTCTTCACAGGCTTAAAAACGTCAAACCTTAGTAAATCTCCGAAATAATCATAATGGTGTTTCTTTTGGTTCTGCTTGAAAAACGCGGTCTTGAATACGTTTGCGCCCCGCGATATTTCTGTTTTTGAAAAGGACAGCCCTTTGTTCGCTATCAAAAAATCCAGAATGCGGGATTTCGGAGTATCGCCGAAGAGTTGGATAATACGGGATTCTTTCGGTTTCTGTACGGTTTCCTGAACTTCGATTATGTCATCTGGCACTCATAACACCTTTTTTAAATATTTTTCATCATAAACTTCTACGGAAGTTATCATTTTTCCTTTCGACTGCTCGGCGCAGTCTGGGAAATTATTATTTAATGTACAAATCGTATTTTTGCATTTTATATTTTTCCCAGTAATACAAGTATTGTTAAAAGCACTAAATTCCAATTTATGTGTTTGTAAACATTCTTTTGCTTCTTTCAGATTCCGAACCTGCTCCTGCTTTTCGGCTTTTTTATCCCTAACTTCTTTTTCAGTCATTGATAATGATAATTCAAGACTCTTATTTATGACTTTCAAATCGTCAATTTCTTTCTGGGCAAATTTGCGACCTTCTTCTTTCATTCCAATCATAATTTCTTTTAGAGAGCAATCCGAAGTAATAAAAAGTTCTTCGCCTTCCGCACGTGCTTTGTCGAGTGCTTTGTTAACGTCTAACTCCCGCAAGAAATCTACCGCGCTTTAGCGCGGAGTGAATTGCGGGCGATTATCCGTTTCTTCCATTCCATTTTTTTGATAGTTTGCAAAGCATAATAAAATCAGATGCTACTGAGCACATCGGGACTTAACAGCAAGCAGCCGGAAGCCCCGCCCTTTAGGGCGTGGAGGATGTCACACATTTTATCTAACTTACTTTGTGGTTGTTGTCCAAGCTTCAAAGCTTCAATATACTCTTCTTTATATTCCGCAATGTTTGCAGAGGATTTGATGAACAGAGATATTTTTTAGATGTTTTATATGTTCGTCTATTGCATCTTGTTTTGTCCAGCCCGTGCATTCTTTTCCGCAAGAACAAACAATTTTATAAAAAATGCAGTCGTATGACGTGTATTCGAATGTACTTTCTTTTATTGTGTGTTGGTCTTTTGATTTATTTTCTGCCATGGAAATCACTTTATCGCTTTAGTAAATGCCTTATGTCCTTCTTTCATGAACTTGAAGTTTGTAATCTGCTCGAAGGTCATGCCTAAAATCACACTTTCGTTTTGGATATAAAAATCAGTTATCAGGTCTTGAATTTTATTAACCGCTACGCCTTCCTTGAAGGTTATCCAGCATACGCCTGCTTTGTTGTCGTCATATTCGTTGTTTTCTTTCATATCATCATCCCTTAATCTCGTTTCTACTCGGCTGGCTCGAACACATTAAAGTTGTCAATATAAGGAACACAATAATAACTATTAGGCTCAACGAAATTGTGTTTCCCTTTCGGCTCTCCGCAATGTTTGCAGGGGATTTGAGGCTCGAATATCCGTAAATCATTTGTAGCACAATAACAATGCTTACCCATAGCATGAAGTCCTTTTTCTCTACCGCAGTTTTTGCAAATTTTTGTGCTTTTTCTTACGTATTCTCCTGTTGGATGTCGCATTGCTCGGTCAATTAATACATTATCTATTTCGCCTTTTTGAGGCTCTTTCCCGTCTCGAAACTCTCTGGCTTGTGAATCTGGGAAGATTTCGTCTATCTTTGCTTCAAGCTCTTTGAAAAGGCTCGGTGTGTATGCGTCTTTGCATTTCTCTTTCAGCTTCCTAACCTTCTCGGCGGTGTCGGATTTGGCTTGCTTCAACATGTTTCGGCCGGCTTTACGAATTACTTTTAATTTTTCAGGCGTCAAAATCAAATGATTTTTTATTAATTCTAATTCAAACTCCGCAATCATCGCGTCTTCTGATTTATTTTCTGCCATGGGAATCACTTTAAACGAATGCAATTAGGAATCTTGAAAACGTTTTCTACTCTTGAACAATCAAAGTGCTTTGTTTTTGGGTCAACAATTTTCAAAATACGTTCTGAATATTCTTTGCTCGACGTATAGGGTATTATGTCACGCTTCTTTTCATTGAAAAAAAATACAAGCACCACAAAATCTTTATATGAATCTTGTTTACGGTCAATCCAACCGTAGACAACAACTTCGCCTAAATGCGAAATATCTATAAATCTGTCAAAAGTCACAAAGTCCATCTTTTTTAATATACCTTCAATCCAACCGAGATATTTTGTGCTTATCATAACATCATCTCTTAACCTCTTTCTGCTCGGCTGGCTCTGGATTCTTACAAACATTAAAACGCCCATTTTTATTATAGATATAATTATAATCATGCTTCCATGAGTTTAAGCGGTGATAAAAAGACACATATCCATCACAATTTTTACAAGATTTCATAGTCATTCACCGTTTGATTTCTGCTCGGCTGGCTCGAACTTTGTTTGTCTTGATGGGTCACACCAAAACTCAGTTCGCATACTATTTTGATATTTAAGGTGTTTCTCTTTCGGCTCTCCGCAATGTTTACAGAGGATTTGGGGGTCTTTCTGAACGTACATATCTCTATGGAAACGTCTACAGAGCGAACAAGTATCGCCAAATGATTCTGCATCTTCTTCATATTGTTTGCAGTCCTTCTTTGTGCATGGTGCATTTCCTTTTGGTCTTGACATTTCATTCACCATTTATTTTTTCTCTTTATCGTCCCGAAGCTTTCCGGCTTGTGAATCTGGGAAGATTTCGTCTATAAGTTCGTAAGCTTTCCACCGCTTTATTTTAGTTTCATCACTTGCAAATACCGCTTTCAGCTTCCGAACTTTCTCGGCGGTGTCGGCTTGTATTTTTATCTCACCTGCTTCAAAGCCATCCGAATAACCTTTTGAATATTCTTTGAGTTTATCGGCTTTCAGCTTCTCGATTTCTTTATGTGCGGACTGGCGGGCTGCTTCAAGTTCTCTGACTTGGCTTTCAACTTCTGTGCAGATGTTCATAATATTTGCAGCAGCACTATGATGCTCGCTTAATTCGCGTTCCATCTGCTGTATTCCCCAGATTAAATCCATTTTTTCTCTTACCATAAACATCAAATCTTTTTCTTCAATTTCAAAATAAAATTACGTTGCTCTTTTGTCAATAAATCGTAGCTTGCAACGTCATCAATCGCCACATTCCAACCTGAAATACGGGCTTTGTCGAGTAGTATTTTAACGTCAGATAAAAATAGCATTTCTACGCCTTTGTCTTTGCTGCAATCTGGATTAAAGACTAAATGCACTACATTGTCTTTCTTTTCTTTGCTTAGTTCTGCAATAATTTCTTCGTTTTTCATTTCAATCGCCCGATTATTTCGCTTCGCCGGTAAATATCTTTTTCAAGGCTATCGACATATCTGTTCTGCTCCCGAAGCGCAGTAAAGGCGTTGTGCCTTGCGATTTCATCAAGCATGTTTGCGTTTTGCTTATTTCCGTAAATGTTTTGTTCCATTGACCCCAACATCTCCGCACTCTGCGGTCACACTTTATTTATATCTTTATGTGCTTTTATAAACATATGGCACAAAAAAGTATATTTTAAAGTATATACTTTATCCGCTACCGTTCTGCATCGCCTTGAATTTCTCGAAAAGCTTGCGAACAACCGCATCATCATTCAAAAGCTCCATGATGGCATCGTCAGCATTTGAATCAGCAGTTTTAATGCGCTCAATTTCAGCCTTTAATTTCTTATTCTCCTTGAGCATGTCAGTATTTGTGCCGTTTGAATTTATCGTAAGGGTGTGCATGTGAGCCATGTACTGCTCTTTCAGCTTTCCCGCATCATACAGGTAATACGCACCTTTTGTTCTGTCCCCACGATGTCCCATCATAAACTCGACTAAATCACTATTCAGTCCATCGTTCTTTAGCGAAGTGTTGAAGAACTTGCGAAGATTATGTGACCTTATCGGATTGATTGTGTATGTCTTTGGCTTAGGGGTTATCTCGTGCATCTGCATTTTCATAGACAAACGCCAGAATACCTGTATAAACGAAACTTCATTTATTTCTTCAGTTCTATTGCGATTTATTGTAAATAATGGCAAGCTGTCAAACATACTATCAAACAAACCGTCCTTGGTGACTCTCTTAGCCCATTTGAGATAATCTAATATTGCTTCTGTCCCTTCCGGGTCGATAAAGGTAATAAAGTCAAGATTTACTTTAGAGCGTCGGGAATATATCGTAGCTATTTTGTCATCCCGATTGTATCCCTCGCGAAATTGCTTATATGTGAGGTCTATTATCTCTTTTCGAGCCATACCGCTTGACTTCATTGTAAGAATTATTGCCTTATCCCTTATTCCAGCGCAATGAATTAGCATCTTGCGTATATGCTCCTTATCAAAAAAAGGATTCATGTTCTTTTGTTGAGGTAGTGTGTTTCCATTCGCTATTTTCGGCAGGCTAATATCAAAAGCTGAATAAAAACTCATTACAGTATATAATCGAAGCGTAACGGTTGCATCTGAAAGTTCGTTTTTTTCTACTTTCTCAAGCATCAGCCGCTTAAAATTAAAGAAATGCGTTTTTGCCCGCCATTCGCGTTTTAGTTTCCCTTGCCTTATGTCCTCTTCAGCCTCAAGGACAAGGTCGCGGGGCGTTTTGGCGGTCATCTCCAAAAAGGGTTTCATAGCTTCTAAATACTTTCGTTTCGTACTATCCTTGATATTGGCTCGCATGGACCATTCCTGAATCATTTCATCCTTGACTAAATCCCTTGTAAGCATGGTATTATTTACCTCCGAACCTTTTTAAATCTATGGTAAGAGATTTATAATATAGATATGATAAAACAAACCGATAGAATAATATACATTGCAAAACACGTTTTATATAAAAACGGGTACAGTTTGAGGATTTGCTATGAGGATAGGAAAAATATTCATTATTTTGATTTTTATGTCAGTCGTATTTACGACAGCAGCGTATGCAGCAGAAGCGAACTTTTCAGCATCTTTGCTAACAGCCAACGATGTCAATTGTAAGAAATGCCACACTGATACTCCGCATATTATCCATGCTAAGAAACCTGTGGAATGTGTCAATTGTCATGGTGATAAACTTAATGTAGCTATACCAAAGTGCACAAAATGCCATGACGGGCCGATTCACCAGGTACATGCGGGTAAAGTGAGCACCCAGAAATGCGAATATTGCCATAAGACGATAGCAGCTGTACATAATAATCTTATGGCGGATGCGGTATGTTCCCACTGCCATAAAGACCTGATAGATGTTCATGGAAAGGAAGCAGCCTGCATAAAATGCCACAAAACCCCACCTGGGATCGTAAAACCCTTAAAATCCGAGGGAATGGTACTTATTTGTCAGGACTGCCATGCAAATTCTAGCGTTGCAACGATCCATGGGGCAGTGGATGATAAGAAAGGATGTTATTTATGCCACGGAGGCACCTCAAAAGCGCCAGGCAGCGAGATACCACATGTGATCCATGCAACGAAGGTGGATTGTAAGGGATGTCACCAGGAGAACGGGCAGGTCGTTGTACCCAAATGCACACGATGCCATGATATAGATAAACTGCATGCATTTGACAAGATTGGGAAATTGACTGCACAAAGCGGGCTGAACTGCGAAGCATGCCATTCAGACACGACAAAATTATCCGAGCCTCAAACTACCCCAGCCAAGGTTGAAAATACACCTGTTGCACCGGTTCAAACACCCGCTATTGCGAATACGCCCCAGAGTGAAGGGGCGGAAGCGGCTGAAACACCAGGATTTGAAGTCATTCCTGCGATAGGATTGATGATAGCAGGATATCTGATCAGAAGAAGAGTAAATTAACTCCATTCAGAAAAAAGTCAAGGGCAGTTCAGGCTGCCTTTAGACTTATCACCGGTTTGTTAGCGCCGATCTTGCATGAATCAGTGCACTTCATGCATGCCATGCAGTCCGCCGATTCCATAGTCTTGTTTATTCCGGTAGAAATTTTGCACAGGTCAAGACTGCAGGATGAATGACATTTTTTGCAATTCTTGCAATCTTCTATTGATATCTTTAGTATCTTATTCTTTGACAGGAGGGATTGAGCGTATCCGACAGGACAGAAACCGCACCATGTCCTTGGCATATAGATAATCCCCAGGGGGATCGATATCAATAGCGTTGTCACTATGCACATGAACACGATGAAGCCTCCAAGTGACGCAAGCTCATCCTGGGAAGTAAGCATCGGATTCATATCGAGGAGTACTATGACGAACATGATCGCCAATATTGAAGCGATGAACAATTTGAAGGCCTTTGACCTGAGAATATCAGGGATATGTCTTTTTTTTGATATTTTCTCAAGGGTATATTCGAGGAATGTACCTCGCGGGCAGAGCCATCCGCACCAGAATCTTCCAAGTATTGGAGAAAGGAGAAGGCCTCCAACAATTATGAATCCGATAAACAGAAGGCCTATTTCGAAATAGTAATCATTGTGGATCATTATTCCGTACAAAGCTATTATGAAGATTACTGAACTTATGGCAAACGATGTGAATTGTGTTGCTTTTCTTATTTTTGAGAAGTTATTCATTTAATCACTCCATTTTGAGGTTGCGTTAACAACATTCCCAAATTATCTTTGGATATATTTAAAGGTTTTGTCAAAATCATGCATAACCAAAAATCACATGACTCTATAAGATGACAAAAACAAAAAATTTTATGAAAAAATAAGATATTGATAGTTATTACTCTATAAATATTTTGTGAATAGCTTCAAATGTTCCATCTCTCCCACATAACAATTTCAGCAAGACTTTTTCGCGGCCTGGCATCAGGAATTCCTGAAGGATACCCCACAGGTAAAAGCGCAACTACTCTTACATTATCCGGGATACGTAATATTTCTTTGACCTTTTTTTCATCGAATGCGCCGATCCAGCATGTGCCAAGTCCTTCTTCAACTGCCTGGAGAGTCATATGATCCACAGCAATTGCTGTGTCAATGGGATAAGCCAGCTGCCCGCATGACATAACATATTCGGATTCAACGGAGCATGCTGCAATCACCACAGGCGCATCGGCCACAAATGCCTGGTTCCTTGCTGCTTCTGAGAGCAGTTTTCGGGTCTTTGCATCTTTGATGATGACAAACCTTCGTTCCTGGCGGTTGCCGGCAGACGGAGAAAGCCTTCCGGATTCAAGTATCCGCATCAATTTTTCATCTTCCACTCCCCGCGCATCGTATGCCCTTATACTTCGCCGTGATTGAATTGCTTTCATTACATCCATAATATCACTCCAGCGCAGCCCTCACAAACGCCAAAAACGGTGGAGATGGCCTGCCCGGACGCGATCTGAATTCGGGATGGAACTGGGAGCTAAAGAAGAACTTATGCTGTGGTATCTCAGCGATCTCCATCCTGTGATCGTTCTTGCCAGTGAATTTCATGCCCTTTGCCTCGATCTGTTTTATATATTTTGGATTTACCTCATACCTGTGGCGGTGGCGCTCGATTAGTGTTATACCTCCATATAGTTTGCTTGCAAGGGATCCTTCCACAAGGATGGCTTCGCAATTCCCAAGGCGCATGGTGCCACCCATATTCGTGACATTTTCTTGTTCGGGCAAAAGGTCAATAACAGGATGCTTAGTTTCTGCAAGTTCTGAACTGTTCGCATCCTTTAATCCAAGTACATCCCGTGCAAATTCGATAACTGCAAGCTGCATACCCAGACACAGGCCCAGATATGGCATATTATTCTCGCGGGCAAATTTTATGGCAATGATTTTTCCTTCTGTTCCGCGCACGCCGAATCCGCCAGGAACAAGAATGCCGTTGTATTTACGGAGCCTGTCGATATCTGCAGGATTTTTCTCAAACTCCTCAGCATCAAGCCATTCTGCTTTGACACGGCAGCCGCACTCGATACCGGCATGTTTGAGCGCTTCGTTTATGCTTATGTAGGAATCTCCGAGATGTGCATATTTTCCGACCACTGCTATGCGGATCTCCCTGTCGATGGAAGCCATCTTTTTCATAAGGATTTCCCATTCATGGGAAATTTCTTTTTCTGTCAGTTTGAGTTTCAGCATCAAATAATCAGAAAGCCCTTCTTTTTCCATAAGAGTTGGAACATAATATATGTCGCTTGCATCATGGGCGCTCACAACTGCGCCTGCAGGCACATCGCAAAATAAGGCGATCTTTGATTTCGTGTCGGAAAGTACGGGTTCTTTACACCGCGCGACTATTACATCGGGCTGTAAACCCAGGCTCTTAAGTTCTTTAACTGAATGCTGTGTGGGCTTTGTCTTTTGCTCGCCCTGTGTATCAAGGGGAACAAGCGTTACATGCACGAAAATAAGATCCTCTTCTTTTTCTTCTCTGTGCATCTGCCTCACTGCTTCAAGGAAGGGCATACTTTCTATGTCACCGACCGTTCCACCTACCTCAATGATACATATCTCTGCGCCGCTTTTTTTTGAAACTCTCCTTATCCGTTCTTTTATCTCATTCGTAATATGCGGGATGATCTGTACTGTCTTACCCAGGTAATCACCGCGCCTTTCTTTCTCAATGACGGTCTGGTACACTTGACCGGTCGTGATATTATGTTCTCGTGTCAGTTCTATATCCAGGAAACGTTCATAATTGCCAAGATCAAGGTCCACTTCGCCGCCGTCCTTGAGCACAAAGACCTCACCGTGCTGGTACGGGCTCATGGTTCCTGCATCGATATTGATGTAAGGGTCGATCTTAATTGCCGTTACATTAAATCCCTTGTTCTTAAGTATCCGTCCGATCGAAGCTGCCGTTATTCCTTTACCAAGCCCGCTCATCAAACCGCCAGTGACTATGATGTACTTCATGAAGGCGTTTTAGGCAGGCAAAAGAGATATAATTAATGGAATTTTCGGTCAATATCAGATCAATATCTATGATATTAAATTTATTCATCAAACCTGAAAATAAAAACAAAAATTATTAATAGTATGAAATTATTGGAATTATAATCATTATCATTATGCTAAAAAAAGGGAGGTATATGTATGGTGATAATAAAAAGGAGTGTGATTTAGAATGAAAATAAGTCTGGAAAGGAAGGCCAGTGCAACCTCTGTTTTAATAATATTGGTTTCAATAATTATTACAACATCTATTGCAACTGCAGAAACAATGACGGTAGTTGAAGGAACAGTAACAAAATTTGTAGAGATAACGGACACTGTTACAGTGAAAGACAAAGAAGGGAACTTAATAGAGTCGGAAGTAGATAGATATAAAAATGGCGAGCCAACTGTAAGCGATAAAGTTAACGTCACCTCTTATGATGATGATGGTACCACAATTATAACACTTGAGATCAGAAAAAACATCGTTCCAGAATTCCCCAATATAATGCTACCTGCCGTGACGGTTATGGGTATCATGTTCATGATGTCAAGAACGAGAAGAAGGGCCGAATAGAATAAATATTTAAATATTTTATTAATATCATGAATCTTTTTATGGATATTGGCTCTAATGCTTAGAAAACGATTAATGATTCAGAGAATCGGGATGGATTTTGAACATCAAAGAAGGGCTGTGGGACAAAATTATTCGATAACCCCCCAACATAACCAACCTCAGTCTTTCAATACAATTACATAGACTCTTTTTCCGATGTATTTTTTCTGAGCGTCAATTTTCGCACCATTTCCATA
>Ga0172368_10005524_pt1 | contig 14042 bp, 13 predicted proteins | sample Lak11m_FD_114540 | JGI IMG/M metagenome (GOLD analysis project Ga0172368, IMG submission 114540) | Freshwater microbial communities from Kabuno Bay, South-Kivu, Congo - kab_022012_11m | ecosystem: Environmental > Aquatic > Freshwater > Lake | place: Democratic Republic of the Congo: South-Kivu...
ATTTAACTCTTTGTAATTGAAACACTTGGAAATTGAACGAAAATACCTGATTGATCCTGTACAGTGGGATAAAGCAGCGAAACCAGAGGCACGGATGTTAACACAGGGGTATCTCTGTAAAGATGACCAGAAGGTGATCCGGGTGCGGATCGTAAGGATAGGGGATCTGGAGAAGGGATACCTGACCATCAAGGGAAAGATGTTCAACCTGGGACGGCCCGAATTCGAGTATGAGATTCCGGTTGATGAGGCGGAAAATCTAATGGCCCTGACATTATTCAATCCCATTGAAAAAACAAGGTTCAAATACGTCTACGGGGGGAAGACCTGGGATGTGGATATCTTTCACGGATCAAACAAGGGGCTTTATTTAGCTGAAATTGAGCTGGATGACCCGGATCAAGCAATCGATTTCCCGGAATGGGTGGGGGAGGAGGTTTCTCACGATCCCAGGTACTACAATGCCTATCTTTCGGAACATCCGTTTACCACCTGGAAATAAAACAGGGCTGTCTCAGTTTTTAAGACAACCCCATTCACATTTCTCAATTCGTACTTCGTACGTTGAAAAGTGGAGCATAAGGGAGTCGAACCCTTGACCTCTAGACTGCCAGTCTAACGCTCTAGCCAGCTGAGCTAATGCCCCGAACGTGCTGCAAAGTTAAATAAATTTACATTTGTCTAAAAATTTCCTTTGAAACGTCTTTTTGCAGCCATTAAAACATTACCAGATCCTCAATTCATGGATCGCCTTCGTGCTCTCCAACATAACCTTATGATTCACAAAATCAAATGGGTGGAGGAGGAAAATTTTCATATTACCCTGAGATTTTTCGGTGAAACACCGGAGGAAAAGATTCCCGAAATCAGCAAACTATTGCATTCGGTTGCTTTAGCATCTTCGGCTTTCACCTTCAGGTTTGAAGGAATAGGTATTTTTGGCAGCTCGTACAATCCTAAGATTATCTGGGTTGCCATACAGCCATATGAAGATCTTTCATTCCTCATGCGGTACCTAAAGAAAGAGCTTGTTGCGGCAGGGTTTCCTGCAGACCGGCAAAATCCGGTTCCCCATCTTACACTTGGCCGGGTGAGAACTATCAAAGATGCCAAACACTTCCAAAAAGTCCTTGAATCCAACAGGATCATCTTCTCTCAACCAATTAGGGTTGATGCATTGATCCTTTTTGAAAGCATACTCAGGCAATCCGGACCGGAATATCGTGTCATCGAATCTTATTCACTAAAAAAATAAATCCCCCTGGTAGTTGATCTACCAGGGGGATTTATCATTAGCAGGAATAATTCTTCGATCAGCTATCAACTCGTTGGAGGATCCTTTTTTTCAAGGGTTCTGGCAATAAAGTGGAAAAGCACCAGGCTTATTCCACCACACAGAAAGACCATTGAAAAAAACGCCTCCTCTTCACCCATCGCTGTATACAGTGACAGAAGCCTGCCGATAAGGATCCCCACACCGATGCCGATCAGCAACATCCCCCATTTCAACGTCTGGGGAACATTTTTCCTGGTTTCGAATATCGTGGCGGAAATCCCTTTTTCAATAAGGACTGCGCGCTCTTTTCTTCTCAGGATAAGGTACACGATCAAAACGATGGTGCCAAAAAATACGATTGGAATTAAAATTTCTCCATTATTCATGACAGTGAATTTTAGGGTTTACTCATTTCTGATCCCTATGACGCATCGTTTTTTATTCCGGTTACAGATCCCCGAAGAATTTTTAACGCTGAACCACGAATTTTTCGATTAAATACCGGGTACCGTTAGACATCCTGATAAAGTACAGTCCTTCTGCGAACCCTGAAATATCAATCTTTTTTGAGTATTCCGAAGGAAGGTTCGTGAGTTTCTCCTTAAATACACTATTTCCAGTTACATCACTGATTTCCAAAACGATATCCGATTCTCTTCCCTGAATTCCCAGGTTTAGTGTTTTGTCGGCCGGATTTGGATAGAGTGTGACATTTACCTGTAGGCTGAATTCGTCAATTCCTGCGCAATCAGCAACATGTACCGCTTTTGTCATTTCGTTTCCGTTGCCGCATTCGTTGGCGCCATAGACAGATACGTCACCGGATGTTGCTGTTTGGCTGAAATCAACCGTAATGTGGTTGGATCCCTGACCGGAAGCAATGGTAGCCCCTGCCGGGAGTGTCCAGACATACGTTGATGCCCCGTCGATCATCTCTACAGAATAATCGTATCCCTGGTGGTTCGAACAGACTGTGTCGTTCCCGGTGATATCACCAGCAGGTCCGGGAAGGGCTGTTGCTGTGAGTGTTCTCTGACTCGATGGGCTCATGCCACAGGTGTTTTCAGCGATAACTGAAATTTCTCCGGATGTTGTACCCCAGATGACGGTCACTTCAGTGGTTCCCTGTCCGGCGGTTATCTCAGCGTCAGCAGGTACGGTCCACTCATAGTTCGTTGCACCTGGTACGGTGGAGATATTGAAGTCAGATTCTATTCCGGTGCACCCAAGGTCTGGTCCCAGAATAGCTCCCGGTGCCGATGGTGGAGAAGACACGGTCACATCCGTCGTGCTGGGCGGACTGTTGCCGCATTCATTGCCAACGATGACAGAAACAACACCGGATGAGGCTCCCCAGAGCACTTCGATCATTGTTGTGTTCTGCCCCGAAACAATTGTTGCGTTATCCGGAACCGTCCAAGAATAGGAAGTTGCTCCGGTCATGGGCGCTATCTCGTAGGTACTTGTTGAATCCTTACAAACATCTGTTAACCCGGTTATGGCGCCAGGAGAAGGAGGTGCCGTCATTACGGTCAGGTCAACGCTGTCTGTTGCAACATTCATATCATTATCAGTAACCGTAATGTAATATTTTGTGGTTGCCGTTGGTGTTGCCAGGGGGTTTGGGATATTGGGATTGCTCAGGCCGGTGGTTGGGGACCACTCATAGGTAAATGGAGATGTTCCGCCGGTAAGAACGGCATTCAGCTGGGAAGAGACACCCTGGCAAATGGTACCAGGCGTGGCGGTAGCATTCACAAAAAATGCTGAACCTTCCAAAACTTTCAGGTTGGCGGTTCTTTGATGTACCGGTGTGCCGTTGGGTCCCCTGGCTTCAAATGTGGCAACATAGTTTCCAACAGGCACCTGGCCGTCAAGCGATACAACTACCGGTAAAGATCCGGGAAATGAGGTGATTTCTGTGCCGCTCGGGAAAGAAAAGCTGATCGTGCCAGCCGTCGGGATCGGAAATACGCTGGCTGTCAGAACTACCGTATCGTCATACAATTTAACCTCGGGAACGCTGACTATGAAGGTTGCAATATCAAGCGGGGAATACAGTGTATCCAATGTTTTATCGATGGCCATCCCAAAGTCAGGAAAATAAGCTGTGGCGCTCATAAAGCTCCCATTGCGGAAGTCGGTCCAGTTCGCCATGGCAACTTTGCTGTTTGAAACGATTCCGTTGTAGTCACCCTGATACCTGGGGGTACCCCCTCCGCCACAAGTGGGGCAGTTGATTTTCATCTTTTTATTGGAGATTACCTGATTTTCTGCAAACGTTACTCCTCCGTCATCAGAATAGGTTGCATAGATCAGGGCGCTGTCTGACGTAGGGGTATCGCGTGTGTCCATCCACTGGATATACAGCCGTCCGGTTTCTTTATCGCACCATATGGCTGGATGCCACTGGTGATGCAACTGTGGATTAACATCGTCATTGACCCGGGTGGCCGATGACCAACTGGTTCCACCGTTATCGGAATACCTGCACCATACATCTGGTTTGTTTCCGTTTCCCGGTGGGTCATTTGATGCGTAAACACAATAAAGTCTGCCCCTGCTTGGACCATAGCTGTTATCTGCGGCGATAAACGGATAAGGCCTTGTACGCATATTTTCCACTGAATGTCTACCTCCGACATTTGATCCGACGTATCCTGAGAATTGCTGGCTGGACATAAGGCTAAAGGTAGCGCCGCCATCCAGGGACCTGAAAAACGTATACGTCGCTGCAAAGGTATTACCGCCATTCGCTACAACATATACCGCGCCCCCCTGAATATTCTGATATGGCCCGACACAAGGCATCATGCCGGGGAGATTCTGGGTGCCAGTGGTAAAAGTGGTGTTCCAGGTGGCACCATGGTCCGTGCTTCTGGCTACGCTTCCGCTGTTGTATGAAGTACTGGTCATTGTTGTATACACATAATTTGCATACGGTCCTGCTGTCTGGTCTGCACAAATCCAGTTCTTGTCGCCTCCTGAAATGGCTGTCTGGATCGGTCCCCATGTTGTACCGTTATCCTGTGATACGGCCACTTTGCATCCTGTGATGTTGCCAAACATATTTTCGTAAAAAAGGTTTCCCAGGCTATCGTATGCCTGTACCGGGTCTCCCTGAACAGCTACTCCGAAGTTGGGGTTGTTTCTTGCCCAGGTAATCCCGTTTTCGGTATGCCAGGTCCCGTTGGTATTGTAGGCTGTAAAAAACCAGGTTGGTATGGCCGGGTTTGTCGCAATATTACCCTCCCCAAAGTCAGTCCCCAAATTGAAGTTGTCAAAATTCCCGATGGTGATAACAGTTGACAGGGGTGCGTCTGAAACCTGCTGGGACTGTTTCAGAAGTTCATATGGGATCCTGTCAACCCGCGGGTTGTCCAGCGGATCAATAGCTTCCTGGGAAATAACCAAAGAAGGCATAACCAGGAACATCCAGAAAGAGACAAAAAGTTTCTTTACTAAGTTGTTTGTTTGTTTCATAACGAAATGGATTTTATTTAAATAAATGGGTTAAATTATTTCAAGTTCAGGCAAAAGAAATACAAAATTAGAAATTTTTACATATATTGTAACCTGTTTTCGTCAAACACGTCTAAACGCAGGATGAAACACCTGGAAGATAACCATTACATTGATCGAGTGTTAGGTGGGGACAATTCCGCTTTCTCGGCGCTTGTGACCCGGCATAAAACCATGGCTTTTTCTATTGCAATGAAAATATTACAAAACCGTGAAGATGCAGAAGAGGTGGCCCAGGATTCATTTCTTAAGGCCTTCGAATCTCTCGGCTCGTTTGAAAAGAAGTCAAAATTTTCAACCTGGCTTTACCGGATTGTATATAACACCTCCATAACAAAAGCCAGGAAAAAAAGAATTGAGTTTGTAGGGATAGATGACCGGTTGATAACAAACTATTCTGAAGATGAGGTTCAGGAGCGGGTTGGCGGACTCGATGCCGATGAGCAAAAGATGATCATTGACAGGGCGTTAAAACGACTTCCGGAGGAAGACAACCTGCTGATAACGCTGTTTTATAAAGCTGAACATTCTATTGAAGAGATCAGCGCCATTACCAGCCTGACTGAATCAAATGTCAAGGTCAGGCTGTACCGGATACGTAAAAAGTTATATGGAGAGATCTCCGGGATGATGAAATACCAGATGGCGGTATAGATATATCCTATAAATCAAAATTATTTACACATGAAATCAAAAACATCAACAGAAGAAAATAAGGAGATCTTGCGGGACGATTTTTTGACCGGCCTGATGAATCGTTCCTCGTGGGAATCTCCTTCTGATGATTTCACTATCCGTGTCATGCAGCAAATCGGCAACTTGCCGGCCTATGAACCACAGAAAAAGCCATTCTTTCTGTTTTTGAAGTCCGTGCTGCCATGGGTTTTACTGGTTGCTGTTTTTGTGTCGTTTTATCTTTTCTATGACTTGCCTTTTGGAAGATATATTCCGGGGCGGGAGTTTGTTCAGGACATTTTAGTGCCTTCTTTCAGTAATTTTTTTGTGTCGTTCAGGGATCTCGCAAGCGGAAAATTTTATTCTATCGCTTTTGTAATCCTGATCAGCGCAGGTGGCCTTTTTGTAATAGAACGCATGGTTAGTCAACGGACCTTCTTTAAACGTCATTACCTGGTCTAAATGATTCCCCGTGAAGTTCAGGATTATCTTGATCAACGTTTTCATATTCAGGCGATAAGACCCCTTTCGGGTGGTGATATAAACCAGGTTTACAGGGTTGATACGCACCAACATTCCTATTGCCTGAAGATAAACTCTTCTTCCAGGTTTCCGGGTATGTTTGACAAGGAGGCAAAAGGCCTTTCCCTTCTCCGTGAGGCCAATGAATTAAAGGTTCCCCGGGTTGCCGAGGTGATAAATCTGACCGGTTATTCCGGTCTTTTGCAGGAATTTGTTTCATCAGCCCAGCCAGTTAAAGATTTTATGTTTCGGTTTGGAATAGCCCTAGCAAAACTTCACGATCATTCATCTTCCAGGTTCGGGCTGAATCATGATAACTATTTGGGTTCACTGCACCAATCAAACAAATGGCATGATCGGTGGATCGACTTTTTTGGTGAAGAACGACTTGAAAAACAACTGCGCATAGCTGTTGATTCAGGACAGGTTGATGCTGACACCAACAAACTGTTTTCGCGCCTGATTTCACGCCTGGATCTTCTGCTTACTGGCGATCATCCATCGTTGTTGCACGGAGATCTCTGGTCGGGGAATTATATGGTTTCAGAAACCGGAGAGGCTTGCCTGATTGACCCTGCAGTGTATTATGGCCACCGGGAGGTTGACCTGGCAATGACAACGCTTTTCGGAGGATTTTCCCCTGAGTTTTACCGGGGTTATGAAACGCATCATGACCTGATTCCCGGTTGGCATAACAGACTGGATTTGTACAATTTATACCCTTTATTGGTTCATGTAAACCTTTTCGGTGGCGGGTATGTCGGTTCGGTGAAAAAAATACTGCAGAAATTCAGCTGATCGATTCGTGTTCTTTCCACAACTCTTTAAAGCTCTTGTGTGCCATTTTTGGTAAAGCCCTGCGTGAACCCCAGGGTTTTTTTCCGAAAATCCTGATTGTTCTGTTCTTTAAAGCGGGTCCGGGTTTGTCAAGGATCCATCTGTGAAGCATAATGTATTTCCACCCTCCAACTATTCTGCGCCAGAAAAAACTCGTGTATTTACGGGAAACGGCTTCTCTTCTGTTATATAAAAGAAGCTCGTGCAACGGGATTTTCATCGGGCAAACTTCCGTGCACTTTCCACACAGTGTTGAGGCAAAGCTAAGGTGGTTGAAATCCCTCAGCCCCAGCTGGTGGGGAGAGATGACAGAACCGATTGGCCCGGAATAGACTGTTCCATAAGCATGCCCTCCCACGCTCCTGTAGACAGGACATTCATTCAAACAAGCGCCACACCGTATGCAGGATAATGCTTTGCGCTGCTCTTTGAATTTTAAAAGGTCCGTTCTTTTGTTGTCCAGCAAAACAACATACATCTCCTCGGGCCCATCGGTCTCATTCTCTTTTTTCGGTCCGAAAATGACATTGTTATAAACCGTTAGCCGCTGCCCGGTTCCGTGGGTTGCGAGCAAAGGGTAAAACAGGTCCAGGTCTTCCAGCGATGGAATCATTTTTTCAATTCCAGTCACCACAATGTGTATTCTTGGAAAAGAAAAGGTAAGGATCCCGTTTCCTTCGTTTTCCGTAAGGGCGACTGCACCACAGTCAGCAACCAGAAAATTTGCTCCGGTAATTCCAATATCAGCACGGATGAATTCGCCGCGGAGTGTTTCCCTTACAAATTTTGTTATCTCTTCGGGGGGGGTGTTTTCCGGCAATCCGAATTTCCTGTGAAAAAGATCCGCTACATCTTCTTTGGACTTGTGCATCGCCGGGGTGACAATATGATAGGGTTTTTCTCCTTCAAGCTGAACAATGTATTCTCCAAGATCTGTTTCAAAGACTTCGCGTTTGTTTTTTTCAAATAATTCGTTGATTTCCAGCTCTTCGGATACCATGGATTTCTGTTTGACGATCACCCTGGCTTTTGATTTTTTTACGATCTGCATGATCTCTTTCTGAGCATCCCTGCTATTGTGAGCCCAGATTACTTTTCCGCCGCGTGCTTCAAACTTTTTCTGAAATTCAAGCAGATAGCTGTCAAGTTTGTTTATAACCTTTCCTTTAACGTTCGCGGCCCGGCGCCTTGCCAGTTCAATATCCCGGTAGTGTTTTTTGCCAATGATAACTGCCTGATCATATTTGCCAATATTAAAATCGAGTCGTTTGCGGTGCTCTGGATCAAATGAAATCCGATCCGCTTGTTCAATAAACTGACTGGCAGTTGAGTTCATCAGACGCTGATTAAATAATTGCTGAAATCTTGTTCACCCTTCGCACGTGCCGGCCACCTTCAAATTCAGTATTCAAAAACAACCGGACCATTTCCCGGGCATACTCTTTTGAGACAAACCGTGCAGGAATTGATATGATGTTTGCATCGTTGTGCTGGCGGGCTAATCTGGCTATTTCCTTTTTCCAGCATACTGCCGCTCTTACTTGTGGATACTTATTTGCAACCATTGCTACTCCGTTGCCGCTTCCACAAATGATTACGCCCAGCCTAAACTCTTTATTTTCTATGGATTTTGCAAGCGGATGAACAGGATCCGGATAATCCATGCTTTCTTCAGACAACGTACCAAAATCCTTCGTTTTAAAATCCCACTCTACCAGTTTTTTCTTCAGATACTCCTTCATCAAAAACCCGGCATGATCACTTCCTATAGCAATAATTTCCAAAGATTTTGACATTGTTTATATTTTTTCGCCAAAGTTAGCCATTCTGCATTCATGTTGCCCTGTAAACCACAATTTTAAATTTTAAACAAAATACTGTTGACAACTGTTTAACTTTGTTATCAAATTCTGATAACTACTTTGATTTAAATCGTGCCGGAAAAAAAGGGTGGAAATACCTCAACTTATCCTTTTTTATCAAAGAGTATTCACAATTTTAACAGGCTTATGAAACCTCTTTTTATAAACATGATAATCATTTATATATATTTGTTAAATAATCCAACTAATTATAAATCAGATATTTAAAAAATTTTATATGTGTATAATCTGTTCATAAAGTAAGAGTAATGAACATCCAAAATTTTTTCTTATAAATCTTTCAACCAAACTAACACCTACTATAAATAACAATAAAATAAAAAGCTATTTTTTTTACTATTTAAAAATGACTTTTTCAAAAGAAAAACTTATCGATGAGATCAAGATACTGCAACAAAAGAAAAATGCAGTCATCTTAGGCCACTTTTATCAGATACCTGAAATACAAGACATTGCAGATTTTATTGGCGACAGTCTGGCATTGGCACAGAATGCCTATAAAACAGATGCAGACATCATTTTGTTCGCAGGTGTTCATTTTATGGCAGAAACAGCAAAAATTCTGAATCCATCTAAAAAAGTCATCATTCCCGACCTGGAAGCAGGGTGTTCACTGGCAGACTCATGCCCTCCTGATGAGTTCAAGGCATTTAAAGAGAGGTTTCCGGATCATATAGTAGTATCGTACATCAACTGTTCAGCGAAGATAAAGGCCATGTCTGATGTTATATGTACATCGAGTAATGCGGTTAAAATAGTTGAATCGTTTCCTGAACAACAAAATATCATTTTCGCACCGGATAAAAACCTGGGTAATTATGTGAATAACATTACCGGAAGGAAAATGGTACTTTGGAACGGATCCTGTGAAGTTCACGATATCATTTCAACAGAAGCTGTCATTGAATTGAAAAGGCATCACCCGGACGCCAAATTAATTGCGCATCCGGAATGCAAGGCAATTATTCTTGAAATGGCTGATTATATAGGGTCTACAACCAGTTTACTTCATTATTCACAAAAAGATTCGGCAAAAAAATACATCGTTGCAACAGAGACTGGAATTTTACATGCAATGAAAAAAGCCTCCCCGGAGAAGGAATTTTTAATCGTTCCAACTGATGAAACATGTTCCTGCAATGATTGTCCGTTCATGAAGAAAAACACCCTTGAGAAAATTTACAGTGCATTGAAAAAAGAACAGCCGGAAATATTGCTTGACGAAGAATTGATGGAGAAAGCCCGTAAACCTATCATGAGAATGCTTGAGTTGTCTTTGTAAACGTTTTATTTTATGAGAATTACAATACTGGTATTCATTTTTTTAAGTTTTACTTTGTCTTCTTTTACACAGGATACTGTCAGGCAGGAAGGATTTCAACAATTTTTCTACCAAAACGGAAAACTCGCGAGCGAAGGGATCATGCTGAATGGTCAGCCGGATGGTTACTGGAAATCATATTATGAAACAGGTGTTATCAAATCAGAAGGAAACAGAAAAAACTTCAAATTGGACAGCACATGGAAGTTTTTTAATCCTGATGGAAAACTTGTCCTTGAAATTACTTACCTGGATGGAAAAAGGAACGGATATAAAACGTCCTGGCTTGACCGGGAGGCCATAAAAGAAAATTATATCGACGATATCAAAGAAGGAAACACGGAATACTTTCATCCCGACGGGTGGAAAAAGCTGGAAATACCCTATGTTAAAGGACTTGAGCAGGGAATAGGAAAAGAATTCAACCAGCAGGGAGACATTATCACCATCACGGAATATAAAAAGGGCTTCATTGTTGAGCGGTTAAAAATAAACAGGAGAGATAAATTCAACAGAAAACAGGGACAATGGGTCAGTTTCTGGGAAAACGGAAAAATCCATATTGACGGAACGTACAGGGATGACAAGAAAAACGGCTATTTCAAGGAATATTCAGAGAAAGGGGATCTGATAAATATTGCCAAATACATTGAAGGTGTTCTCCAACCGGAAGCTGCGGAAATTCAAAAGCTGGAAGTGGAAAGGGACTATTATCCAAACGGATTGGTGAAAGAAACACGTCTTTACCGGAACGGAATACTGGAAGGAATATCCATCGGATTTTCACCGGAAGGGACTATCGTATCTGCAACAGAATACAGAAATGGAATGCTGGCGGGAGAAGGCCTGGTGCTGGAAGACGGAAGCCGGACCGGATCCTGGAAAGAGTATTATCCGGGAGGATCCTTAAAGGCCGAAGGTGAATACACGAACGGAAACAAAACAGGAACGTGGAAATATTACCATCTTAATGGAAAAGTTGAGCAAACAGGGATTTATAATAAAGATGGAAAACCGGACGGAACCTGGAAATGGTATTTTGACTCAGGGCAGTTATTGCGGGAAGAAAACTATTACAGGGGAAAAAAGGACGGACTTACGGAAGAATATGATGAAGAGGGGAACCTGATAGAACAGGGAGATTACCTCGACGGGCTTGAAGATGGCCCCTGGTTCCAGCTCATCGGGGATTTTTACCAGCGCGGAAGTTACAGGGACGGAATGAGAACGGGGCCATGGATTGCTTATCAGCTTCAGAACGGCGAACAGGGAACAGACAGCCTGACCATTTTCAAGGGTAGTTTTCTGGAGGACCTTCCTGACGGAAAGCACATCTATTACTGGGACAATGGCAAGGTGAAGGACGAAGGAAGCTATGTTGCAGGAAAAAAAGAAGGAGACTGGATAAAATACAATTACGACGGATCGCTTTTTTTGATCATCTCTTACGTAAACGGGGTTGAAACCAGGTACGACGGAATTAAGATCAAACCTCCCTTTGAATCAGAAGAATGAAAGAGAAAAAACCATCTGTGCGGCCGGTCAGAAAAAGAAGGACCGACACAGAGCCTGGTACGATCAGGCTGAATAAATTCATTGCCAATGCCGGTGTTTGTTCCAGACGGGATGCAGACGAAAAAATCAAATCCGGATTGGTACGGGTAAATGGTAAAGTAGTCACCGAACTGGGAACGAAAGTTCTGCCATCGGACAAAGTTACAATCGGCAGCCAAACCCTGACCCTGGAGAAATATCGTTACATCCTCCTGAACAAGCCCAAAGCTTATTTAACCACCGTAACCGATCCTCACGACAGGGAGACAGTGATGTCCCTGATACGTGATGCCTGTCCCGAACGCGTTTACCCCGTGGGACGGCTTGACAGGAATACGACAGGGCTTCTTCTGTTTACCAATGACGGAACAATTGCCAAGAAGCTGACACACCCCCGTTACGGTATCCGGAAAATATACCACATTGTGCTGGACAGGCCACTTACAAGGGCCGACTTACAGACTATAGAAAAGGGGATAGAGCTGGACGATGGATTCATCAAGGTTGACAGCATTGAATATATAGCTGATGCTAAGGATAAGCGTGAAATCGGGATGGAACTTCATTCAGGCAGGAACCGTGTTGTACGAAGGATCTTTGAAAAGCTGGAATACAAGGTCGAAAAACTTGACCGTGTATATTTTGCCGGACTAACAAAGAAAAACCTTCCCAGAGGCAAATGGCGCTTCCTTGAAGAGCAGGAGATCAATATGTTAAAAATGATCAGCTCCAAAAAGTGAAAGCACCTACAACTATTTATATCGTTGAAGATGAAATGCTGATCGCCGCCTGCCTCATGGATCAGTTAAAGGAATCGGGTTTTGTGGTATTGGGGCAATCGACAAGGGGAAAAACGGGGATTGAAGAGATCCGGCGACTGAAAGAAGAGGGCAATGAACCAGATATTGTGCTGATGGACATCAACCTCAGGGGATCGATGGACGGCATTGAAGCAGCACGCCTGATCACAGAACAATTCAATTGTGGCATCATTTTTTTAACCGGTCAGAGTTCCAGGGAAGTTTATGAACGCTCATTTTTTATCAAGCCATTCGGATATGTACTGAAGCCCTATGATGTTGATCAAATGATGATGACCATTGAAATAGCTGCTTATCAGCGTAAACTTGAAATCGAAAACAAGGAAATACGCGAGAAGCTGGAAGCCCTTCTCCTGGAGAAAACGAAAGAAAATATAGAGGTTCTCGAGTTGTATAACACGATTACCGAAAACTCCCTGATTGGGATCCTGGTGTACCAGGATGGCAAGGGAATATTTGCCAACGAAGCCATGGCTGATATACTTGGGTATACGAAAGACGAAATTTATTCATTTTCCCCTGACGAACTTAATAGATTACTCCATCCCGATGACTTAAAAAGGCTTCTGGACATTGCAAGAAAACGTATTGAAGGAGAAGAGATCAAACAACACACTGTTTTCAGGATCATCCGGAAAAATGGAGAAATACGCTGGATGAAAACATTTGTCAAGAGAATCCAATATCTTGGAAAACCCGCCCTGCACCAAAGTTACCTTGATATTACCGAATACGTTAATTTTAATCCCGATACAAACCAACACACACCATGAAAAAATACAGGTTATTATTGCTTTTCCAGATGTTAACGTTGAGCGTACTGGCGGGCAACCCCATCAAAGAATTGATAAAGTCAGCCGGGGACGCATCCACATTTCCCAAGGACAATCTATTGGTCATATTCGATAGCACCCTTACCGATGTCATGGAGAGCGGACTGACCTATGTCACGAATCATACATTATACAAGGTTCTTACGCCAGCCGGCGCCAAAGAATTAGGTGTGCTTACGTTCGGATATGACCCGCAATCGGCATTCGTGGAGATCCGGCAGGCTACTGTTTACAAAGCAAGTGGCCAGGTGATCACACTGAACCCCAATTCGGTGATGGATTACCCCGCGCCTGCAAGGGCGATATACTGGGGGGCCCGGGAAAAGATGATTGACATAGGGAGGCTGGAAGCCGGAGACGCCGTGGAAATTGTCATGTTCAGGAAAGGATTTACCTACGCCCTGCTTCAGCAGGATGACGATGAAAAATACATTCCGCCCATGAGAGGGCAATTTTATGATATCGTTGAATTTTTCAGTGAGAATCCGGTAAATCTTAAGGTTTACCGCGTCATGGTGCCCAAAGAGAAAAAACTTCAGTTTGAATTTTACAATGGCGAAGCACAGGTTTCAGGATGGCTGGAAGGGGAGAAGTTTGTGTATACATTTTCCAAAACCGACATGCGGCCCGTTAAAAGGGAACCAAGAATGGTCGCGCTGTCAGATGTTGCGCCCAAATTACTTCTTTCCACCAGCCCCGACTGGTATGCAAAATCAACATGGTTTTTCGGAGTGAATGAAGACTTCGGAAGTTTCAATTCAACGCCTGCGATCAAGGAAAAAGTAGATGAAATTCTTC
>Ga0172368_10005526_pt1 | contig 14038 bp, 16 predicted proteins | sample Lak11m_FD_114540 | JGI IMG/M metagenome (GOLD analysis project Ga0172368, IMG submission 114540) | Freshwater microbial communities from Kabuno Bay, South-Kivu, Congo - kab_022012_11m | ecosystem: Environmental > Aquatic > Freshwater > Lake | place: Democratic Republic of the Congo: South-Kivu...
CTCCGGCTGAAGTCAGATAAATTATACCGGCTATGCAAAAGCCAATGATGCCGATGAAAGAAAATAGCACTAAAATCCAATATACTATATTGGTAACGATCCCGGTGATAGTTCCGCTTGGCAGGCTGAATTGCAGAAGATTTCCCAAAAAACCAGAAGCAGTGCCGGGACCATTGGCATTTAAGCAAATTCGCAATTGTATCGGATCGGTGATGCCAACACAAGCCTGGGGTATTTGCGCCGAAACAACGGCTGGAAAAATTAGTATCAAAGCGATTATTGTTCCGGCTATTTTTTTAAACATTTTTTTGTTTTTTCCCGGACAAAGCAACATCTTATTTCAAATTTACTTGGTTGAATTGTTTATTAATTAAACTTATTGCTGCTTAAATTATACCACAAAATTTAAAAAATTAAGGGAAAAACAAAACGGCTGTGGATAACTAGCCGTTTTGATTTTTAACTTTTTTAAAAAAATTAGAAGGTTGAACTGTTTCCGGTCAACATGCTTGAGACAGCCCTTAATATTACCAATCCCAGAAGCGCGACAATGACTCCGACAATGGAATAAAGCATGGCTCTTTTGGCAATTTCAATCCGATCCTCATCGCCAGCCGCTGTCAGGTACAAAATACCAGCTATGGCAAACCCGATAACTCCGATAGCTCCAACCAAAAGCAGCAACCAATACATAACCTGCATTACAATATCCGAAATCCTGCCGCTGGGAAGATTGGTTCCGACCGGCGGCTGGAATTGGGCAAAAGCGACAATCGGCAGCGTTAAAGCGGCTACTGAAACTGATGAAGCGATTAATTTAATTTTGTTTTTCATTTTGCACCTCCTTCCATTTTTGTAAATATTTCAACAAAAATTTACTTTAAAAAATTATTGGGCAGTTATCAACTTGGAAATCTGAGTGACAATTACCACTGCCCCAAATGCAATGACGATTCCAATTATGGAATAAGTAACCATCGTTTTGGCTTTTTCAATTCTCTCTTCATCGCCATAAGAAGTCAGATACATTATCCCGCCAACTATTAAACTAATTATAGCAATAATTCCAACAACCGACAATAGAAAATTTAAAACTTGAATTGCAACATCTTTAATGGTCAATGCGCCATTGATCATGGCATTAGCATCAGCACCCGAACCACCTCCTAAAGTTTCTTTGATTTGCTTTAAAAATGTTGGCGCCGCTATAGCTATCGCGAATCCAACGACTGCGCCTGTTATGGTAGCCTTGGCACGTTCAACTGTTTTTTCATTACCTCCAGCAGTCATATACATAATTCCACCAATTACGATGAAAACAATTGCAATGAGAGCAACAACATTCAGAAGCGTGTTTAATATGGCTCCCACTACGCAAGAAACCGTGGTACACACCAAGGGATTGGTAAATTCCAAAGACCCTACGGTAGCACTATTCTGGGCTGAGGCAAAATTCACAGAAACACCTAAGCCCAATAAAAACAGAAGGCTGCTCAGAAATAAATATTTTTTGTTTTTCATTTTATTAACATAAATTATTTAGTTTTACAACAAAATTGACCTCCGGGACAAGTAAAAGCCGTGTCTTCACTACCTGGCGCACAATTCATAAATGAACAATCATGATCCGGCTGAATATCACAACGATTGGCCTGAATAAGTCCCCAACAACAATTTGGCTTATCCGTGGGACAATCGTTTCTAGTGTCTCCAATAGGTAGGCCATGGTCAAGAGCGCAAGCAGCAGATTGACAAGAGGCTCCCTCAGCTACATTGGAAGCTGCACATTGAGCTCCATCCCCAGATTTGCAGCACCTCTGAGAAGTACCATCGCAAGTATAATCTGTTGTTAAAGTTTCCCCTGGATCGCAAGAATCTTTACAAGAATATCCTGACTGATTATTGCAACTGTTGTTTGGCTTATTGTTTTTATCCAAGCAACAAGTTCCAGTTAAGCAATCGCTGAATGGACCTCCCGGAGCTACATTTTTACAAGAGCTATCACCACAAGATCCTCCGGCACCAGTGCATGTTTCACCACCAGGAGGAGTATTTACTGTACCTTTGCAATAAAATTGGAACCAACTAGCTACTCCGATGCCCAGAGCCATATCACCAGGATTTTCACTGGTTGATTTGGCAGTATTATCTTTAGTTGCTATTACGGTAAGCGTGATGTTAACAATCAGCCAAGCGCCCAAAATTAAGGCAAAGCCGGTCAAGCTAGCTCTTAAAAAATTTTTAGCGGCTGACATCATGCCTTCATCGCCGGTAGAAATGATATAAATCACTCCGGCAAAAAAAACACCGACCAAAGCGATGCTTATGGCTAGATAAAGAGCATACTGGACTAGCTTTTGAAATCCAACAATCAGGTGGCACAATGTGCACCTATTATTAATATCGGATCCATGCCCACAAGGAACCAACCCGCCAGTCGGTTCGGCTGCTGGAACTTGAGCATACACATTAAAAGCAAATATCAAAATTGGAATAACTATTATTGAAACAATGAAGACGGATAAAAATATTTTGGTTTTTTTGTTTTTCATTTTAATGTTTCATTAATTGGCTTATTCTAATTGCGGCTGATCTAATGGCATCATAAGGAGAGGTTTTCCCTATATTCACCTGGTTGATCATATCGGCAAAGATTGCCTCGATCGCATCGGCATCGGCTTCATACCAGCTTTTCGCGAATAAATTCTGAGTTGCGAAAACTCCAATAGTCGGATCGGTTTTTTGCATTTCAATCAGGTCTCTCCTGGCCGCCGGACGCCCGGTTTTGGCCAGATATTCTTTGGCCGGATCAAAATTTGGATCGGTTATTTTGCTTGTCCCACCCACACTTGAAGTAATGGCCAAATTTTTATCGGCCTTGGTCGTGAGGTAAGTTAAAAATTTCCAGGTTTCATTGACCCTGGTTTGGTCAGTTATGCTGTTTTGAGATGGATTAAGTCCGGCCACAGTTGCCTTTTTGTTTTTAGCTACCGCAAATCCCCAATAATTCGCATAGTCCACTGGATTCCGCCCCGGTTGCTGGGGAACCGGAGCTATCGCGAAATTAAGTTTTGGAGATTTGCTCAATATAGTTGGAATGGTCCAGGAATAATCAAATATCATCGCAGCCGTTCCTTCGCTAAAAGCATCGGTGGAATAGTGCATATCTTTATTCCAGCAATAAACGTCGGAGCCTATTTTAGCAAACCTGGTGTAAGCATCCAATGAAATCTCGCCGGCGGAAACATTATCGCTGTTTGGTTTATCGAAAGTTGCCATCGATCGGGACGCATCGGTCATTTCCGTCCCGCTTTGCAGCATCATAAGGCTAAGGACATCGGTTGAACGATGAATATTGAAGGCGGTTCCCAAGGCAGCTCCCGATTTTTCAATATTTCCATACCCGTTAACTATCGTTAATATTTTTACATCCTTAAAAAATTCATCCCAGTTTTTCGGTGGTTCAGTTATGCCAACCGAGTTAAGCAGATCCTTATTGTAAAACAAGCTTAGGGTATCGACGCTTAGGGGCGTAGCGTAGATTTTTCCATAGCTGAGAAAATCATTGACTACAACATCAACGAAATTATTTCTGAATCTTTGTTCGTTAAGAATTTCCACCGGAGCCGGAACGGTCTTGTCGTAAAAAAGAGGCAGCCAGGCGTTATTGATTAAAAATATATCAGGGCCTTGCCCGGAAGCCAAGGCGTTTATTAAATCCTGCTTATATGTTTCTGTCGGCAGTTTTTTATATTGAATGTCGGTAATGGCCGGATTGAGCTTTTTATAATTATCGATTATTTTCGTAAAAACATCCGAATCGTCGACTGGTCCCCAAATCTCCAGCTTCATATTCAGCTTGGTAACCGAACTCTTGCAGCCACAACCCGAAAAAACCGTAGTTAAAAGAATTAGGCTTAAAGAAAAAAATATTTTCCTTTTATCTTTCATAATTTTCACCCCTTCACCCATAATCCATAACCGGGCGTTGGGACGTATTTTTATTTTTTTATTCCTCAGTAAAACTTTTCGTATATCTATATTACTGTATGGGTATTGGGGGTTTATTTTTGAACCAAAAATCCGTAATGAAAATTTCCCGCGTCTATTTTTTTAACGATAGAAAAACCGACTTCTTCAATAATTGCTTTAAGATCTTCCGCTGAAATTCTCAGTTTCAGTTCGGGTCCGATCGGATTTTCCTCTTTTTTCCACTCGACAACTAAAGCCTTTCCGCCGGTTCTCAAAACCCTTTTGGCTTCTTCCAAAACTCTTTTTTTATCCCCATTTTGATAAAGCATATCTTTGACGATAACTATGTCCAGACTGTCGGCATCCAGCTTTGAGCCTTCAGTATTTTCCAGATTGGCTCTTTTGGTGGTGATATTGTTCAGTCCTTGAATTTTTGCCTGGCTTTCGATCGATTCAAGCATCTGGGGCAATATGTCAATGGCATACAAAACGCCTTCTTTTATTTTTCTCGCCATTGTCAAGGAAAAATATCCGGTTCCACAACCAAAATCCGCCACTTTCATTTTGGGAGTTATTTCCATCTGACTCAGAACCTTGCCCGGATCAATAAATTTTGCCCCGACTAAAACATCTTGGGGATTAGTCTCATTTATATTTGCAGGCTCCATAAATTTTTTAGTTTATTTTTACCTATCTGATTAATATTTTACAATAAAAAACCAAAAAAACAAAATCCAGTTGCTAACAAGCCGGATTTTAGATAGATTACATATATATAAGTATATATTTATATATTAAGGAAGCGTGCCAGAGTGGTCGAATGGGCCGCACTCGAAATGCGGTGTACTGGAAACGGTACCAAAGGTTCGAATCCTTTCGCTTCCGCCAAAACCTTTACATAAGCTAATAAAAATGCTAGCTTAAAGGATATGTTAAATGCATTCCAATTTATCGAGCCTTATTCCATAATCATAATTTTGGCGCTTTCAGCCATGGCTATTTTGCTTTTGATTTGGGTAATAGCGCTCCAAGTTAGCCTTCACCGAACCAAAGCCAAAATCGCGGAAATTTTCCAGGGCAATTCCGCCAAAAATCTGGAAGGCGTCATTTTACAGCATACCCAAAACCTTAAGACGCTCGATCATGACATACAGGAGCTGTTTAACATTTCCAACCAAATAAACAACTTGGCGTTAAGAGGATTATATAAAGTAGGCATGATCCGCTTCAATCCTTTTAAGGATGTCGGAGGCGATCAAAGTTTCGCAATCGCACTCCTCAATGGAAAAAATAATGGGTTGGTCATTTCTTCACTTTTCACCCGGGAAGGCACCAGAATTTATTCCAAGTCAGTCAAGGCGGGAAGTCCGGAAAAATATCCGTTTACCGAAGAAGAGGAACAAGCCATTAAAATTGCCCTGGGTTCCGAATCAAAAAAAATAACCTAAAAAAATAATGCCCGAACTTGTCTTGAAAAAAATTAAACTGCCAGCCACCATTACTGTTAAAAAATTCAGTGAGGTTTTAAATATGCCGATTAGTGTCGTGATCACCGAACTTATGCGGAATGGCATTCTGGCCACCATCAATGAACAGATTGATTTTGAAACCGCCTCCATAATCGCCCAGGATCTGGGCTACGAAGTTTCCGAAGAAGTTTCCGAAGCCACAACTTCGATGACGCTGGAAAAACTTTTGGAAATTTGCAAAAAAGAGAAGGAAGTGGAAGAAAATTTGCAATCCCGCCCGCCCGTCGTAACTATTTTAGGCCATGTCGACCACGGCAAAACCACCCTTTTGGACTCTATCCGTAAAACCAGCGTGGCCGCCAAAGAATCAGGAGGAATTACCCAGCATATCAATGCCTATCAGGTAAAAAAGAAAGGTAAGCTGATAACCTTTATCGACACTCCCGGCCACGAAGCTTTCAGCGCTATGCGCGAACGCGGAGTCAGCCTGGCCGACATCGCTGTTTTGGTGGTCGCCGCGGACGATGGCGTCAGGCCACAAACCAAAGAAGTCATCGAGTACTTGCTTTCCAAAAAAATTACCACTATCGTAGCGATCAATAAGATCGACAAGCCGGAAGCCAACATCCAGAGGGTCAAACAGGAATTATCGGAAAACGGAATTTTATTGGAAGAATGGGGCGGACAAGTCTTGAGCTCCGAAGTCAGCGCCAAGAAAAACATCGGCATCGATCATCTTTTAGACAATATTCTTTTGGTTAATGAATTGGAAGATTTTAAAGCCAATCCCAAGCGCGATGCTTTGGGCGTGGTTTTGGAATCGCATCTTGATCCGCAAAAAGGCCCGGTCGCTACCATACTCGTCAAAACGGGAACTTTGAAAGAAGGCCAGGACATCATTGCCGGCACTGCCCATGGACGAGTAAGAAGAATTGAAGATTTTACCGGAAAAAGATTGAAGGAAGCCGGACCGTCCACTCCAATAAGCCTGATCGGCCTGAATACCACCTCGAATACCAATGACATCCTGCAAGTAGTTCTCAATAAATCCACCGCCAAACTCAAATCGATGGAAGCTCAAGATTTTTCTCGCTCTCAATTTGGAGGAGGGACATTCAGCGCTCAAAAAATCTACAAAGATATCGAGGAAGGAAAGATTAAAAGATTAAATATTATCCTAAAATCGGATGTTCAGGGGTCGCTGGAAGCCATCCAGCAAATTTTGGGAGAAATAAAATCCGAGGAAGTTTCCGTAAATTACATCAGCATCGGAGTTGGCAATATCACCGAATCGGATGTGCGTTTGGCCCAAAGCGCCAAAGCCGTTGTTTTCGGCTTCAACGTGGAAACCACCCCGGTCGCCAAGCGGATGGCTGAAAACGGCAATGTGAAAATCAAAAATTATAAAATCATTTACGAACTGATCGAGGACATCAAGAACCGGCTGACGGAAATGATGGATCCGGTAGTCGAGAGAACCGAATTGGGAAAAATGAAAGTGCTGGCAATTTTCAAAACCGGAAAAAAAGATATGATCATCGGCGGAAAAGTGATCGGCGGAAAAATAGTCAATTCAACACTCATCGAAGTTTTACGGAATGACAATGTGATCGGCAAAGGCAAACTTTCCAATCTCCAGCAAAATAAAGTCAACGTTGACGAAGTTACCGAAAACAAGGAGTGTGGCATCACTTTTGAAGGTGAAACCAAAATTAAAGAAGGAGATATTTTATTTTCCTATCGCGAAGAAGTTAAGAAAAAAACTCTATAGATTATGCCTAGCCGGATTGAAAAAATAAACGAACTTATCAAGCGCTATTTAGGCGAAATAATGACCCAGGAACTCGATTTGAAGTCCGGGGTTTTTATTACTATTTCCAAGGTTGACACCACTCCCGATCTCCGCTATACTCGTGTATTCATTAGCGTTTTTCCCGAAAAAGATATCGATTACGCGATGAAAACCCTGAAAAAAGAAATATACAAACTTCAGGGAATGCTCAACAGAAAACTGGCGATGAAGCCGCTGCCTAAAATAGAATTTAAAGTCGATCTGACCGAAGCCAAGGCCGATGAGATTGAAAAACTTTTAAAAGAAATTTAAAAAAATGCGATGAAGAATCGCATTTTATATATCAATTTATCCAAGCATAAAATGCAAAAATTTTTCCAGGAATTTAATACTCTCAATTACGTCATCAAAGAAGCGGAAAATATTCTTATCTGGTCCCATTCACATCCGGACGGAGACACGACCGGTTCCGCGCTGGCACTCAAAGAATATATAAAAAGCTTCCATAAAAATGTCGACGCGGCTTGCTTTGATCCGATTCCGGAATATCTCCAGCCAATCATTCCCAAAGAAGAATTTATCGATCCGCAATCGGTTGATTTTAAAAAATACAAATTAATCATCGCTTGCGATGCCGTTGACCGGGGCTTTGCCAAAATCCGGAATCAATTCAGCGAAAACCAGGTCATTGCCATTATCGACCATCACCAAAGCGTCGAAACTCAAGGCGATATCAATATAATTGAAGCCGGATTTTCTTCGGTGTGTGAAATCATTTATGATTTTTTTCTTTTCAATAAAATTGAAATCAACAAAAAAATCGCCAATTACCTGCTGCTGGGCATACTTTACGACACCGGAATTTTCCAGAACTCCAGCACCACTTCCAAAATAATGGGCATCGCTTCCGAGCTCCTGAAAAAAGGCGCCCAGCTGCCGAAAATCATTGAAGCTGTTTTTGCCAATAAAAAAATCACCACTTTGAAACTTTGGGGCCGGGCCTTTGAAAAAGCCCGCATTAATCCGCAGAGCGGCATGATTGCCTCGGTCATAACCCGCCAAGAAATCGAGGAATTTAACGCCAACACCGACGATGTCGCTTATGTTTCCGTAATCTTGAATACCGTTCCCGGCACCAAATTCTCCCTAATCCTTTCCGAAAGGGAAAATGGAATTATTAAGGGCAGCCTCAGAAGCGAAGCCTACAAAAATGTCGACGTTTCCAAAATTGCCGCCGCTTTTGGCGGCGGCGGCCATAAGCTCGCCTCCGGATTCGAAATCGAGGGTAAGATTATTGAGACAGAGAATGGTTGGGAAATTGCTTAAAAATTGTTGAAATTTACCCCGCACCCCCGTGGTGCTGGGGCAGAAAATGGCTGGGAAATAATTTAAAAAGTAACAAACGTCGGGCTTACGCGATTGTTGAAAAGCTATCTCCCGGAGCCAGTACATATTTGTAAAATCTCTGCGTTATAGCTGGTAATTTACTTTTTTAATTTTTATGGTTTCTCGCGAAGCAGATAGTTTTGAGGCAATCGCGCAAGTTTTTAAATCAAAAAACAACTTTCAGATGAAGTTGCTTTTTTATTTCTACAATTATTTGAAATATTCCAATTTTACATCTTTCCCGACAACCACATAGGAACAGCTGTCGATCCAGTCTCCGGAATTGGCATAAGTGATGCCATCAAGATCGGTAAAAATTTCCGGCCAGTGGGTATGCCCGATGATAACACCATCAACTTTTAATGACTTCGCATATTTCAAAGCTGCTTTTTTAACTTTAACGACCAGGCTGTTATATTCGCTGGTATGCTTTTTGGCGTATAAGGAAAAATTTACCCTGAAAAGCTTTTTGAAAAAAGCGGTTAATTTTATCAAAAGCACATAAAACTTATCAATCATTATGGAAAGGATCACATGGTTCCTGGTAAAGGCATCGAACTCATCTCCGTGCATCACAATATATTTTTTATCATGGTCTTTTATTAAATATTCATTCTGAATTTTTATCTTTCCGATTTTTATTTTGCGGAAAGCCCGGAAGGCCCGGTCGTGGTTGCCGGGAATGTAGACAACTTTCACTCCGATCTGCGGCAGTTTGATCAGCCGGCGGATAATCTTATAATCGTAATCGCCCATTTCCTTATAATTGGTGCTCCAGAGTTCGAACAGATCGCCGTCAACAATCAAGCGCTGAGGCGGGTTTTTGATGACCAAATCCAAAAAATCGCAAAGCTTGCGCGTTTGGTTGTTTCTAATTCCGATATGGACGTCACTGATAACGATAGTGTCGTTTTTTGTCCAATTTACAGCGTCCATAAAAATTTTATTAAGCTGATTTTTTAGTTTCTAAAATTCCTTTATACTGCTCACAAAAATGCGTTATATCATCCAGCCTTTTTTGGATGCCCGCAATCATATTTCTTTCCGCGTAATTTTTTTCATCCATATTTTTATTAATTAAATTCTTATTCCCAACAGTTCCGCTTTAATCCTAGCTTTTTCCTGTTTGATTTCTTCCGCACTTTTGCCCATATTTTTAAACGCGACCAATCCATCTCTTAAAAATGAATCAGCCTCCGCAGTTTTGCTAAAATTTTCAAAAATCGCATCGTTTGTTAATTCCGGATTTTGACTCTTTTGTCTATCAATAAGCTCTCTCAGCCTTTGAGCTTCTGGCGGTAAGGAGCTTACACCTTCACTCTTCCATTCAACGATCCTTAATAACAAATCGGATTTTATCTGTTTGACACTTTCATTCATGGCGTCAAAGCTTGGTTTTTTCACGGACTCTATATCAATATTCAACCCTTTATCTCTTTTTAATTTTTCCATTCCGGCGTTATTGATTTCCCCGTCAAGATATTTTTGATAAGCCAGCGAATCTATAAAGCCATCCTCGACTGCTCCAATTCCGGCTAAAGCTTTATTTTCTATCTCAACCGCTTCTTCCGGAATATCTCTGACTTTTCCAAATTCACCTTCGACATACTTATCGAAATTGCCTTTGATGGTGCCGAGTGGAGCCACTTCTCCCATCCGTTTATAGGCGCTTTTCAAAGATTCATCGCTTTCCGAGCTGATCCATTTTATTTTTTTAAATTTATCCCTGACCATATCCCGATATAAATCTGCGTCTTCAGCCGCGCTTGGGTCTTTTCCGGTCAATTCTGCATATTTCGCGCCAGCTTGCTCTTCCACCTTCTGGGAAATATCTACTTTTTCCTCGACAGCGGCTTCTTTGTTAGGAACTTTTACAGGTTCCTGCTCTTTCGTTGTGTCTTGACTTGTTTCATACTTGCTCTTATTTTTTTTATTATTTAAATTATTTACAATTTCTTTGTGCGATTTTTTCTCCGGCCACCAAAGATTACCTTTATTGTCATAGATCGGCACTAAATTTTCTTTTTTATCGCCAGCCGCATCCTTCATAATCTTAGCTAATTCACTAATGCCAGCATTTTTATAAATTATATCTTTTTTTGCTGCTGGCAATTGGTCAAAATCAACTTCTTCCGGCCAGATATTTATTACCAATCCTTTAAACAGGCGCGGCGGAACCCGATAGGCTAGAGTATAGCCAAAATCATCCTCAGGCAATTCTTCGTCTGACAAGGCTTTTTCATATGTATTAGGAGCCAAATAGCGCTTATCGTTATCATCTACTTGTTTAAATCTGGAAGTGTCAAAAATCAAACTTAAACTTTTGGGTTTTTTTGCATAACTGCTTTCATTAATGTTTCTTAATATTTCTTTGTTTTGAGCATTTAGAGTTTTCCCCAAGATATTGAACCAAACTGAGTTTTGTTCCTTACTGGTTTCGTTGGTTTTTCTCTCCTTTATCCCTCTGACCCATGCGTCTTTACGACTTTCACCTTCCTGACGCTTGGCTCCTAATAAGCCATCTTTAAAAATATCTTTTAAAGAGTCACAGTTTTCAGCAAAATTCTTCTTTTCTATGCCTCCAACTACCGTAAAAGCCGTTCCTTCTTCATTGATATCCTGGACTTTAGCCAAAACCAACTCCCTTTCCTCTTCAGAAAGCTCTGTTGACTCTTGCCTTTTGGGCATACTTTCATACATAATTTGGCTATAAAAAACAAAAAAAAGCGGTTCACCCCCACACCAATTTTGAATCTTTTTTAAGATACAAAAACGGTCTTCCAGACCGTTAATTCAATATTGGTGTGGGGGTACACCCATTTCTTTATTTACATATTAATTATAGCAGATTTTAGGTCTTTTGTCCAATTTAGCCCGCCTTCCCCGTAGCGAGCCCTGCTCTGCTTCTGGGGTAAAATTTCGCCTTAGTGGAAAGGCGAAACCTTATTTCACTGGGATTTTTCTAATTTTACTAAATCTTAATTATAAACTATCCTTAATTCATAATTCGTAATTCGTAATTCCGTGCATATCGGTTGCCATGTATCCATTGCCGGCGGAATCTTTGAAGCCCCGAAACGGGCCGCTGATTTGGGTTGCGAAGTAATGCAGATTTTTACCCGTTCGCCCCAAGGCGGCAAAGCACCGGAACTCACAAATGAAATTTGTGAGCAGTTCAAAGTTCAAAGTGCAAAGTTCAAAATAAAGGAAGTTTACATTCATACGCCATACTATATAAACTTCGCTTCCGCTAACAATCGCATCCGCTACGGTTCAGTCAGTGTCGTCCGTGATGAATTGGAACGCGGCAATTTAATTGGAGCAAAGTACGTTATGACGCATCTCGGGACCGCCAAAGATCTGAAAGACGAAGCCATTCCCAAAACGATTGAGATGCTGAAAAAATGCTTGGAGGGTTATCAGGGTAATACCAAATTGCTTTTAGAAAACAGCGCAGGCACCGGAGACATTATCGGCGATAATTTAAAAGAATTAGGAGACATCATAAAAAAAGTAAACCCCCACACCAAAAAAGTGGAGGGTTTTGGTGTGGGGGTAAAGTCTTCCGCTATCGCAGGAATCTGTTTAGATACCCAGCACTCTTTCGCTTCCGGCTACGACTGGCGCGATTTTGAAAAAACTTTAGAAAAAATAGATAAGGAAATCGGCCTGGAAAATATAAAATTAATCCACGCCAACGACAGCCAGCCGGAATTTAATTCCAACCGCGACCGCCACGCCCACATCGGTGAGGGAAAAATTGGAATTGATGCCTTCAAAAATATTGTCGCTTTCGCTCAGAAAAATAACATTGATATGATCCTGGAAACGGAGCATGACAAAGTTGAGAAAGATATCGAAATTTTAAAATTATTTAGAAAATAATCTTACCAAGAAACAAAAAAGCGGAAGCTGTGTTAAACTTCCGCTTTATTTTTTTAAAAATCTTTCAAACTATAATGCATAACTACAAAAGGTAGCACAATCATGCCGATGGCTAGCGGGGAGCTGATTATTCCCACAAATATCCCTATCTCAAACATTGTTTCCAAAAACAGTAAAGGGATTATCGCCGTAACGATAAGAGAAAAACCGAGACTGAATGGGAAAAAAATGTAAGATAGCCAGTAAAACAGATATACCAGTAGAGCTTCTTTGAACTTTACATTTCCCGTTCCCATAAATCCCAAGGATAAAATTACTGGGATAATAACTATTACTAAACTGACTAACATTAACGATTTTTTCATGCTATTCTCCTTTTTATTTAGTTATTAATATTCTATCGTTTCTCATCGTAACTGCTTATTATACATCAAAATTTGAAAAAGGTCAATTATTAAGACCTTATTAAATGTCATTTTTTGGCTATAATTAAACAATATATGACAATTTTATATTTATTCATCAAAAATATTGACTATATTGCCTAAATAATGCCATAATTGCCTTGTATGGGATATGTGGAACAATTAACCAATCTAGGATTGAACGAAAAAGAAGCCAAAGTCTATTTGGCTCTTCTTCCTTTAGGTAGCGCTACTGCTTATTATATTGCCCTTAAGAGTGGTTTAAAAAAGCCCACCACCTACGTTATTTTGGAAGAATTGGTCAAAAAAGGCTTTGTTTTAAAGCTTCCTCAAGATAAAAAAAGCCTTTATTTGGCTAAATCTCCGCAAGAATGCGTTGCTCTTTTCCAGCAAAAAGTCAACCAAATCAAAGAAATTTTGCCTGAACTTATGGCCACCCAAAAGAAAGATCAGAACAAAGTAAATGTTTCCTATTTTGAAGGCCCGGAAGGCGTCAAAGAAGTTTATCGGGATACTCTAAAATACGGCGGAAAAGAATTTTTAGCTTTCGGCTCGGAAAATATGATCGATGTTTTAGGCCAAGAATGGATGGATGGATTTATCAGAGACCGGGTAAAAAATAGCATATCCGTCCGCGCCATCGTTCCGCACACTGAATATTATGACAAGGAGCTTCTCCAAAAAGACAAGGAACAATTGAGATCCATGAGATTTGCCGACGCGAAGGAATTTCCATTTTCGATTGAAATTGATATTTACGGCGATTCGAAGGTATCATTGATTTCCGCCAAAGAATCAATGGCCGCTATCATTGAAAGTACCGAAGTTTCCAAAACTATTAAATCAATTTTTGAGCTTCTTTGGAAAAAATTACCTGAAAACAAAAATTTATGAAATTTGCTATAATTTCAGACATCCATAATAACACCGTAAATCTGCAAAAGGTTTTGAATTACTGTCAGGAGAATAAAATTGAAACAATAATCTGCTGCGGGGATTTGGCCAATATGGAAACCTTGGATTTTTTGAATGACAATTTTTCCGGAAAGATATATTATGCTTTTGGTAATATGGATGAAGGGCAGATGAAAGATTTCGCTATTTCGGGA
>Ga0172368_10005529_pt1 | contig 14033 bp, 5 predicted proteins | sample Lak11m_FD_114540 | JGI IMG/M metagenome (GOLD analysis project Ga0172368, IMG submission 114540) | Freshwater microbial communities from Kabuno Bay, South-Kivu, Congo - kab_022012_11m | ecosystem: Environmental > Aquatic > Freshwater > Lake | place: Democratic Republic of the Congo: South-Kivu...
AGAGAAGTAGTTATTCACAGGTTATTATAAAATAGCCATAACTTATTTAATAGCAACAAGTTATGGCTATATTTTATCTATATTGTAGTTAACATAAGATATATTATAATGAGTTACAAATAGCCTACCAAGCTTGGGGACAGGTTGATCCAGACAACTATTTTCCGTAACAACCTGTCCCCACCGATACCCGTATTTACGCTTTATTTGCCTTTAAATGAGCTTTCTTGAGCCGGTGCGGTGATTCCTTCGCGTTTGAGCTTTTCATCAATAGCCATTCTTATGAAATCCGCCCGTTTGCCTTTATCAATCTTATCAAGGGCTGTTATAGTGTCATGGGGCAATCTTACGGTTACCGAAAGGTAGCTTACTGGTTGGTCTTTTTTTGTTGCTGCTATTGGGCGACCCACGGGAATCCTCCTAAATTGGCCTCTCTTCTGTTTCGGGTATATTATAGCATTACAAATGTCAATTGCAAATGTTTTCTTCATCTGTGGGCCAATTTAACGGGTTTTCAATGACGTATTTTCTCTTGCGGTTTAATTCCCATTCGTATCTGATTATATGTTCGTAATAATTGCGCTGCCAAACGGGGATAGCTGGCATATTACGTCTTTGGTTTATGTTTTTTGTTGTTTGATATTTAAAATAGGCAACAATTTGTCCCAATGTAGGACGATTTTGTAGGGGCGGGGTTACCCCGCCCGAATAAATCCTGCTTCTTGTACCGTTTCAGAAGTCCGCTTTGACCTGACACCGAGGTCCCTATTGACCTGTCCCTTTTTAAACTTACTGGGGGACAGTTCAAAGCTGACTCTGGTGCCACATCAAAGCTGGGTTTTGAAACGGTACAATTACCACTAAATATTATCTTATGCTTGTGTTAATATAAGCCACTTTTCCAGTATACGTTTATTATTTTCAATGTCTATCTGGGTGCTCATTGCATAAATCTGGATTAAATATGTATCGCTTCCTAAATTAATTCCTTCAGGCGCGCTATACATATTGTTAACTACTAAATCATAAGTTTCTTGCTGAGGTCTTGTGTGGACATTTCCAGCTTTAAAACCCATTTCATCAACAAGAAACTTAACTATTGACTCTTGGCGAATTGGATCGGCATCCAAGACAAGCGCAGATTTTTTACTTGCAAGTTCTCTGTATGCCACAATCTTTTGATTTAATACCACATTTAAAGCTGTAATTTCAGCATCTTGTTTTTCTGATGACTTACTGCTATTGCTATTTTTTGTGGTTTTAATTGCTATTTCAGTTCTTATTTCAGAAGATAATTTGTCTGCATTTGTAACTTCAGCAGCAATTATATAAGAGTATATTGCAGCAGAAATTAAATCAGGCTGTACTGTAGCAGCAATTTGTCGGACACTATCCACATAATTGATGCTAGCATTAGTTTTGTCATCATTTAACATTGCTACCGGTGTATTTTTTATTGTTTCAAGTAATGAATTTGCTAATCCAGCTATAGCCGGATTAGCGGAAATTATAGAAAGCGCCAGACGTCTTTGATTATCTATTCTTGCTCTTTGTTCAATCAAAACGCCAGGGAAAGCATTGTTGTTAATGATGAATTGACGCAATTCCGTAAGTTCCTCTATAGAAAAAGGTTCATCAGTAGTAGTTGAAAGTTTAACGCCTGTAATTCTAGTGGCAGCCATTTTTGCAGCATCAGCAGCTATTGCTTCTTCTATACTTATAGTTCCGGGCGCTAAATACCTCCACCCTCCTCCTATCCTGATATTAAAATCTGTCCTTTGAAAGGTCCTGGTATCGTCGGAGTAAAGATTTCTGCAGGTAATGGCCTCTCCTTCTATGCCGGTAATTTTAAATTGGTAATATTCGTTGCCGCCGCTTTGATAGATGTGCCCGCCAACTTCTAATTGTGTGTTTTTGGTTACGTCTTGCGCTCCGGTTGCATCTGCATGCGCGCCAAGAATTTGTGTGCCTCTTTGTCTGGCCAGACGTCTGGCAAATTCTATCGTACGCCTGCCATCTAACGCTCTTTGAGATAAAAGCCCTCTGGTTTTTGCTGCATCTACAAAAGCTGCCAAACGTTCAAGGGATATTTGTATTATAGGTTCTTCCATTCCTCGATAACGGATTACGTTGCACATAATTCTTTGTTGCGCCGGGTCCATTTTTTTAATAATTTCAATTGCTTCATTTATTCTATTTCCATAGATCATGCTTAATAATTCGTCTGCAGTAGCGCCGCTCGCAGCCGCGGAGGTAGGAATTGAACTTAGACGAATAGCCGCGTCAGTGGCTGCTATTAATTGATGTATGTAGTTACCGGCTATTTGATTCGCTTTTGCTGGTTCATCAAGCCTTTGCTTTGCAACAAGTTTTCTAGCTCCACTCCAGGTATTAAGGTTTGGTATTGTAACTTCTCCGCCTAGATTTAATCCTAATATTTTAACGTTTTTAGTGAGTACGCTTAACCAGTTTTGTCCGTTATCTTGTACTGCTGTTATCCTCATATTTTCAGGGTGTGCTTTGTTAGCTGTCTGCAATTCTTGCAATAAATTTACAAGCGCTTGTCTTGCAGCTAGGTTAGCTTTTTCTTGCTCAGATATCCTTGTAGGCCTAACAGATGCGTCATCAGTTGTTGCTAATGCTGGTTTTTTATATAAGCCAGCCCTTGAAACCATTTCGTAACCAGTCGGCGAACTTTCCGACAAAAGCCCAAATTCTTTAGATCGGTCTATAAATGCTATTAAATTATTAGCAGCATTAACTAAGTCCGTCCGTACTCTCGGATTGCTTAATCCTATTTCAATAATCCTTCCGCATATTTTTTGTTTTTCTTTAGGTGAAGCAATTCCATCGATAGCTAATATAACATCATCAATATCTCCGTCTAGAATCTGAGTTAATAATTGTTCCGGGGTTCCTGCTGCCTGTGCGTTAGAAGCTTTAAGCGCATCGGCTACTGTAGTTGCGGTTGTGGCCTCTCCTCCTGCCTTCGGCCTTAGGTTTTGGGCCTTTTCCAAGGCATAGCACGGAATCACCTGTGCCATTGCAAAGATTGTTAATATTATGCTGCATATTAGCTTGTTCATTTGTTTCCTCCAAATTTTCCAGCGGAATCTTTTTGGCTTAAAATTTGTCCCGAGCCGTCCGCCTTTTCGATTTGCGGCGAGGGACTGCTTTTTTATAGTTGCGTCATTAAGATCCTGTCTCTAATCCAGTTTTCTATAAGGCGTTTATTATTGTTTTCATCTTTAATTGTTGAAACGTTTAACATCGATATCACGCTTTCTGTATCTAATTGCAGAGTAACAGCGATTAAATCTTCACTAGCTCCGCTGTTGTTAATTACTAAATCCGGTTTTATTCCAAGCGATAATGCTTCTTCCAGGCTATTTGCTTCATATACATTTGTGCCATTTGTGGAGCTAAAACCCATTCTTTGGACAATAAACTTTCTAACTTCCTCTCTGCGTATTGGGTTCTCATCAATTATAATAACTTTTTTATTAGTGACATGCCATCGATATTCTTCGCTTCTGAGTTCCTGTAAAGATGCTAATTTAACACGTTCAGCTCTAAGAGTTTGAATTTCTTGCAATAAATTCTTTTCAAATTCAGGCGTAATTTTAACTCCGTCAATTAATATTTCTGTTGATTCCGTGTGCCATTTAGCTTCTGTCAGAGAATGTTCTATGGCTTCTTTTTTTATAAGTTTTGCCGAAACATCTATAAGTAAATCGCTGATTTCTGAAGGGGTCCTAATATCAAATAAACCAATAGCATTAGCAGCTGAATTATTTTTAGGAGGACGAACAAGTTGCGTGATCTTTATCCTTTCAGCTTTTATTGTAAAGACCGTGCAATTATCATCTTCCGTTACTGTTAATGTTGCATTATCATCCGGAGTTTTTAGCATATTTATGGCTTCAGCAGTAGAAGGATTTGGATTGCGGAATCCTGTTGAACTTATTGTTATTATTCGGAATGGCTGTTTTGTTTGTTTTACTGCATTTATAATTATATCTGCGGCCTCTTCGCCTCTATAAGTTTTTCCTGCAGCCTTGGCAGAGGTTGATGGCGGCCTAAAAATATGTTCTCTTTTACCGGCTTCTTCTCTGGTGCCTGTGTGAAGGACACCTGTCCCTATTCCCTGACTAATCCATACATAAATACCGCCCGAATGAAAAGCTGATTTTGATATACCTCTTTGTTTTAAGGTATTAATAACCAAGGTCAGATGTTTTGATAAAATTAATTCCAAATCAAGATGATATGCCTCGTTCATTAATGCTGCGCGATTAATATGTACTGGCCCGGTAAACGCGGCTCTTTCTAATGAGTTATATATAAAAAAAGGAACAAATTTTCCGGTAGAAACTGAGTTTTTTTGAAAACTATATGTGTGGTCATCTTTAAATGTTATATAATAAGTTTCCTTTGCTTTAGATGTTTTAGAAGTTGATGCAGGTATAGAAATATATTCTATATCAGAAGAAGTTTTTCTATTTTGATCTAATATATCTTTAATCAATTCTCCTGTTGCTATTCCATAAAGCGTTTCCACAGTCTGCGCTGCAGGAGATTTGGATGCAGGTTCTGGTTGAGGCGTTGGCGCAGTTGTAGATTTAGCAGTTGTCGCTCTTGATATTGTGCTACTAATTGTAGGAGTTGGTCTAGCAATTGGAACAGCTTTAGATGCAGCCGGCGGCGCGGCTTGTGGCGTTTGCGGCGGCCTTTGTGCAGACATCAGTTTTTGTTTGGAGGCAATTTGTCTGGCGACGTAAAGTTCTTCTTCCAGGCAGATTCGTTGAAATTGCAATGATGTTATATTAATAGTTTGGCCAGAATGAAATTGTCTGGCAATGCGCTCCGTATCGCTTCTTGTAAATCCGTAAGGCCCGCCTTTGCCGGGACTATAATGCGGTCTTATATCTTTCTCATTTACTTCATTCAGTTCGCGCTGAATTATTTGTATATCTCTTTGCGGCTGCCAACCGTAAGCAGCTCGCAATTCAGCCGTTAATATTCGGATTTGTTTTAATAAGGGCTGGCGTAAATTTTGTGGATCTACACCAGTTATAGAGGTAGCAGTATCTAAGTCAATAATAGTCAGTCGCAACTCTCTTTTAATTACCTCTATGTCCCTTATAAGACTTTTTGATGAATCTGGGTTTCTGGCGGCTTTTAATTCATTTTCTGTAATAGCTTTTAATGCTGTTAATATATCAATTTCAATTTCATCTTGTTGGTTAAGCCAGGCCGATTGTGGATTAAGGTCAGGATATAATTTGCGGAAGCGTACATCGTCTTTTTTTTCATACAAATCAGTTTCATACGCTGCTAAAGCTGCTTCTATTGCTTCTTGTGGCCGGCCGGTTGCGGCGGCAGAGGACTCAGGCTTCAATACATGCATTTTATTTATAAAGCCCACCTGTATAGCGGCGGGTAAGAAAGAACTAAAGCGCCTTTCCATTACAACGCTCCGGTTTTCATTTTCATCTATTAGTTGCGTAATAATATCGCATACGGCTATTCTATCTTGGGCCCGCATTGTTTGTTCTGCTATCCAATCTATTGTTGCGGAAGTCAATCTGTTAACATCTCTATCCTTTGATGTCAATAAATTCGTATATGCGCTCTGGGCTATTGCTTCAATATCTATAGTAGTTAACCTGTTATTTATTAGAGCTAAACTCTCAGAATAATGCGGATTAAATTGTTGATAATAATGTAAAAGTTGGTTAGCTGCAAGTTTAGACGTGCTAAAAATAAGTTTAGGCCCTCTTGTTCCTCTTGTACTGTTTGGATAAAACATTGTCTGTGTTAAGAGATTGTGGTCTGCTAGAGTGAAATCAGCCCCATCTAACGTCATTACTGTTCCAAAAGCGCTTATTATATGATAAGCAGGAGCAATGTCCCAGGGGTGCCATTCTCCGACCATCATAATGCCGGGAAATTTACGATTTTTAATGCTTCGCGGAAGGTCAAAAGGCATAAATTGAGATGTTGCTACACGTAGAGCGTGCTGTTTTAAGAATCCTCTATACTCTCTAGTTTGAATGGCCTTGGTAGCCCTGCCGCCATAATGGTAAAGTCCTGCAACCATATTAAAAAGGCTGGGTTGCGTTTCTAATTTGGAGATTGTTTTTCCATTAAACAGGACGCCATTTATTCCAAGGCCTGTAACCATATAAATAGGCTTACCTTTATCATATTGGGGCGCAACCATTACTGTCATAACCGGATAAACAATGCCATTATCGTCCTGGTAAGCCATGGTGATATTGGTGCTGTAGTTATTGCCCAGATTCGGTTGGTAATAGACGTCTGTATTGTCAACAGGATCTACAAATAAAAACCATTTCATGCCGCGTATTTTTACATCTTTATTTTCCTCTCCTATTATAACTATGCCAGGAATTTTTTTTCTGGCTATTCCATTAATTCCATTCTGTACGTTTATTTCCGGTTTGGTGACAACTGTTTCGTCATGTTTAAGTATAGTTTTTCGTGTACCTCTTCCCCTTTCTTTTAGCAAATATTTAATTGCCCTAGGTATTTCCTTTTTGCTGACAAAATACGCCTTACTGACAGTTTGGCAGACGTGCCTTAGCTCTGTTTCGGGTAATTGCTTAAGCCCGCCGTACAAGTGCCAAAGATTTGTATTATCAGGCGAAAGGTTTTGCAGCCAAGTATACAATTCATCAGGTGTAAAAGCAGGCAGGATGCCAGTGCCGCGGGCGCTTGCTTCTACAAATTCTTTGCTTATAGCGCCTATGGCATTGCCGTTTCCCTCTATAACTGTTGGCCTTAGATTTTTAGCGTTATTATTAAGCGCATAGGCGGGTAGCGCGCCTTGGCAGGTGAAAGCGAATATTAGGATGGATATTATTATTTTGTTGAACATATATTATAACGAAAGGGCAAGCGCTTCTGCCGCATCGTAGGCGTCTTTATCTTTTTCTGTTATATCTACAAGCCCGGTTGCACCCATCTGGCCTAAAATATCAAATAGTATATCTTTCATAAAATCTATTTCTTGTTGAGAGAATCCGCGTTCTTTTAATGTTGTTTCAGATATTGTTTGATCCGCCAGGCCCATATCTTGCAGTGATTGTTCTGTTTCCTCTGCAAAATAATATCTGGCTGTATTGATTTTTGGGTAGAATTTTTTGAGGCGTTGAACAGCCGCCAGCATAGCTTTATTAAGATTATAGCCATTTTCTTCAAGGGTTATTATTCTTGTCGCAGGAATACCGCTTTTTTTATTATAAGTAATCTGCGCGAGTAAAAGGTTTCTTCCTTCGTTTGTCCTGGTAAACAATATTACAGGTAAGCGGCGGACTCGGCCCGCTAATATGCCTAAGCCTGTTTCTGCGGTAAGGCCAACGGATAATATGCTGCCTTCTTGTGGATTATTTTCTGATTTAGTATTTATAAATTGAGAAGCTGCAAAAGATTTTGCGAAAGCAACAATTGTTTTTGCCATTTCTCTTACAGCCGCTACATACTGCGCATGCCTCCCATTTTCAACTTGTTCAGCTTTATCAAGGAATCTTTCAGTGGCTGCGTCAATATCATTAATCCTGATTAATAGAGATAATGCAAGGCGCAGTTGAGCTATTCTGTCGTATCTTACAGCTTTGCCGTATTCTCCTTCTGCAAATAAACCAGGCAGCATATCTTCTCTTGTCATTTCGTTTAGATAGGTTTCCAAATCTTTAGCTGTAAATACTTTTAGTCTGAATGTGCCTGGCGTGCCTAATGCAGCTGCTGTTGCCTGCAGAGGATTCTGCCAGATGTAGCTCGGGTCTAGAGTTTGTCGTCGTACAATATCTGCTATATAGACAGTATTTATTGTTTCAGCTATGCCGTCATTTGTATTATTTATTGATTGATTAATAACATCTAATTGATTCTGATATTGTTTTCTATTTGCTGATACTTGTTCTTGTTCTTGAATTCGTTTGTTAAGCCTATCTAAACGTTCTTCAAGTTCTTTAATTTTTTTGCCGGTGTCGGAATCGGGAGTTATATTTTCTTGGCTGGCTTTTAAATGTATTATTCTTTGGTTAACCGATTCACCTTGACGGCTTAAATTTTGTAAAGATAAATCCAGGGCCCTACCCCATATCTTGCCAAATCTTGAGCCAAGTTCGTTAAATTGTTCTTTGACTGCGTTTAAAGCCGCTTGGTAACCTGCCAAAGTAAATGGATCAACTGCCCTGCGAGCGCCTTCAGCCAATACCTCTGCTGTAATTTGTAATCTTCTAAAATAGTCCAATTCGACTTTAATTTGCTCTGATAATCCATCGCCAAGCGTAAAATTTTGGTTATCTAGATATCCTGGTTTTTCAAACATTGCAACTGCGCCGCCTAATAATGTCCCAGGAACCATATAACCGCCGGCCTCAGAGACATTTCCAACTAGAACACCAGTATCTAAAAATGCCGCCGCTTTCATTCTTGCATATATCCCCGTACTTACCCTGGCTGCAACACTTGATCCGAGTTTAAGGCCTGTTTTAGGGTCATAATCACTAGTTGTTGTGCCTGCTCCGAAATTGTCGCGTTGAGCCATAATTGTTATTTCGGACCCATCAAGATTTAAAATTATTTTTCTTAAAGCGCCTGATGAAGAAATAGGCGTTTCTCCCACAGGTTCATCAGAAATTATGTTTCCAAACATTATAGTTTGTAATTTTTGTTGTAATTCCTTATAGTATTCTTCGGTGAAAGGCTGTGCATCTATAATTATTGGAATTGCCCATACACTTCCCATATAACCCTGATGCGGATATTCTATCCCGGCTTCTTTGGAAGCGCCAAAAAATAAAATTGCTTTTCCTTCAGAATTAAAACCAAGAGTGACGTTTGGCCCTATAATTGCATATTTGCGTAAATATACTCCCTGGCCTACATTGCCTCCTGCAACAACAGAATTCGTAATGATAGTACCGGTTCCTACGCGTGCTTTTGATTGATTCATTGAGACTATAGTAGTTTCACTGATATTTGCCGCTCGTTTTATTTCAACTTCCGGCCCGACTATAGTTTTTCTGGTATCAGAGTTAAGGCCCGAAATTTCTGCACCTTGCCCCACAATCATTGGTTTTTCTTTTGTGCCGCCTAAATAGCCGCCAACAATAGTGTTTTGCCCGATAACTATTTCGCCTTCAAGAGTCGCATTTTTTAATAGCTGAGTGCCTTTTCCAATAATTACTTTGGCGCCGGTTATTTCGCCTCTTTTTGAAGGATCTATAGTTACGCCATTTGGTAAAATTTCCAAAGCACCTATTCCAATTGTACGCAATAGCCTTATGCCATTTCCCATGTCTTCATAATCTGTATTTTTTACTAATGTTCCGGCTGCAGCGGCAGAAGTTTGCGCAAGCTGTTTTTCAAACCTTAGTTTTTCTTCACGAAAGGCCTCTAGCGGCGTTCTGGTGTCGTCATTTCTTAGCAGGCTGCCGCCGCCTCTTCTTGCAGCTGTGAGCGCGCCGCAGACAGTTGCGCCTTTTGCTGTTTCTTCAGGCGATAATCCAAGCGCAATGCCTAAAGCTGCGAATGCAGCAAAACTGTCACCTGTGCCTGTGCCATCTTTAAAATCTACACCCTGTACTATGGGCATGCTAAAAGTTGCATTCTGCCCGAACGGTCCATTAAGCGAAGTTTTAACCAAGCTTCCATTCTCCCCAATTTTAGTAAATACAGCTGGTATGCTAAGATATGAGCTGAAATAGTTTTGGACCGCTGTTGGATTGTCTGCTTGTGCCATCAAAAAACCTTCGTTTATATTTGCGCTTGGCGTTATATAATCCAACTGGCGCATTGTTGTAAGAATATCTTGATTGCTTTGGTTTTCGTATGGATCTATAACCGTATCCAAGCCGACTAATGCGTTATTTCCATGGGCCCTCTCAATAATGCCCGACATATTTTTTATTATTTCAGGCGTAAGGGCTATGCCGCCAAGATGAACCACAGGGGATTTTAAATCATCGTCCTTAACGGCATCGTGGGTTAAATATTCATTTGCGCCACCTTTTGCAAGGTTGTATGCGGTTTTTCCTGTTACAGGGTCAGAAAATATCAAGTTTGTAGATGTGGATATTCCTTTTGGAGCTCTAGTTATTCCGCTTGTGTCCAAACCTATTCTTTGCATTTCTTTGATTACCATATCTCCTAATTCATCTTGTCCAACACATGCTATTAGTTTCACGGGTACGCCTAATTCATGCAATACACGGGCGGTTGCAAATGCCGGGCCGCCGATTGTAGGAGCAAGCGCTGCCCTTTGTTCTGTTGGTAATGTATCTAGATACGAGTTTGTTACAGAAGTATCAGGCGTTGCAAAATTTTTATCTCCTTCGCAAACAAGCTGTGATGATGTTGGTTTAGGGTGTTTGGATGTGTCTACTATTATGTCAACCACCAAGCTGCCTATTACTGTTATTTTTGGCAGCTCTGTTAATATGGCGGCGCCGTCTGATATGCGTAGACTGTATGTTTTATTTTCATAAATAGCGGAAAGTTTTTCGTTTGATTTGAGCACCTCAGGGATGCGTATGCTGTCTCCATCTTTTATAAGTATTTGCGTAGCTTTACCTGGCGCCAATCCGTTTATGCTTTCTAAGAATAGAGGATCTTTAAATTCAGCGCCGGTTATTAGAATAGGATTACCTTCTTTTACCTGAATGCCCGTTGCGCTGGCCTGCGCATTTCTGGCGCCTACGGCAGCGTCAAGTTGGCGAATGATGTTTTTTAAAGTTTCGTCACTAATCAATTGAACCGGTTTTATAAAATAACCTGTTATTTTTCCTGCGGCAAGAAGTTGTTCAAATTGTTCTCTTAATTGAGGTGAGAAATCAGGATAAGTCGTTGTCCATATTGCGACAGGTGTTTGGTTTAATTGATTGTCAGGGTTAATTCGTTTAACAACATCTACCCCGCTATGTTTAGTATCGCTTAGGCCCGTATCTGTTAATATTGCATCAAATGGGCCTGCGGTTTGCCATTTTTCTTCAAATTCTAAATAGCTGCTCGCTGTTATTACTGTTATATCTGGCTGAGAATTTTTGAATAAAATTTCCAGCAGATTTCGTATGGCCTCAGTATCTTCTACAATAAGTAATCTTTTGAGATTCTGTACTGGTTCGCCAAGCAGGCCAGCGGAATTGGCATTGGTTATTTTTTGTTCTGCTTCAAAATGCTCTATCCATTTTCTTATTGTAGCTTTTTGCCCGGATAGAGCTTCCTTCATTTTTTCGGACAATCCATCAATGTTAGAAACAGTTTCGCTTGATATCTCTCTGGCATTATGCGAGACTTTTAGATTGTATTCATTATTTTGATCATTTTTTGAAAGAATAAAATTTAAAACTTCTGTTGGTGAATTAGGATTGGCTATAGATAGAATTATCTGCGTAATAATTCCTGAGGCATTTTTGGATGGAATTATTCCGATATAGCGCATTCTTCTCAAAGTTTCTAAATTCGGGTCTTTAAAAGTGTTTGCATCCGGATTTTTTAAAGTTTCAATAACGATACTTTCTAATTCGTTTCCCATAGCGCCGGCAGTTATTGCGCCGCCTGCATTAGCGCCGACAGGAACAGCTAGTTCTTCCGGAATTACATCAAGGCCTGCAATCCAACGCTGCCATAAGTCTGTCTTCTCTATTGCATCCAAGGCTAAGGATGTGATTTCTGTTATGCCATTTTTATCGGTTGCCATCCTACTAAAAACAAATCCGTTGCTAGACTTTACACCGATTTCTAGCTTAGTTATTGTTTGAAAAGGCCGCGGCTGGAAGGTTGGCGTGAAAAATATAATTTCGCATGTAATTTTTTCATTAGCACTATTTGGGTTTTGCAAAGTTATTGTTTGAGTTGCTCTTGCATAACTATTAGGCGATATAACTATCGGTAAACTGGATGCAGTAATCAATCCTTGTTCTTGCAATCTGGAAATATCAGTGTCCTTTAAAATTAAATTTGCAGCTGCGTCAACATCAGCAACATCTACGACCCTCGTTGTTATAATAGGCGTAGGGGTATTTGTTGTGGTTTCAAATTCAGATACATCCGGAGTTATAGATCTTGTTACTGTTATTTTTGGTGTGCCGCCTTTTTTTGCAATATAACTTGAAACTGCAGTTTGAAAGTGCGCTACCAAAGAAGCGTCTTCTTTTGGCGCTTTTTCGCCGAAACCGGATATTAATTTTGGGATCCTATTATAAAATAAACCGCCAAATCCGAATGCAGACCACCATGAAAAATTTTGCCTAGTAAATTTTATCAGGTCATCTATTGATACATTTTCAAAATTAGCGGCAGCGCCGAGAATTAAAGCCGCTATCCTCCTACGGTGTGAAATGTTTATTTTTAAACTCATATTGGTAACAAGGGCGTATTCGTTATCCCTATATTCTTTTGTTCCTTTTTGAAAACCGGTTGCAGCGGCAGGCATGCCGACTAATTCTCCAATTCCAGCCGTTACAGCATTGACTTTCTCAGCCGTTATTATATTAAACTGTCTGTGCCTATTGCTGCCATCAGCCATTATTTCGGTTTGCCCTGTATCTAAAACAAGTATTATGCGGTCGGCGCCGCTTGCTTTTTGCCTGTATGCCAGGGCTGAAATTTGTTGATCAGGATTATACATTAATGCTTCAAGAAAATATTTTGTGCTATCACTGCCAAGGCGTACAGCAGTAACCTTGTCGGGATTCCATCCATGTTGTACAGCCAATGTGCGTATTTGGTCGATATCACCTGTGGCGTTTACCGGGTCGCTTTTTTCAAAGCCCGGCATTGGGCCGGCTGTATTCTTGCCGGTTAGTTCTGCAGTGATATCTCCTGTAGCAGCAGCTTGCTCTTTGGGTTCAGGGGTTCTTAATGCAAAGGCGGTGTTTATACCGCACTGGGTAAATACAAAAGCAGCCGCTACAATGGCGGCTGTTACGCGTATTATTGATTTTTTGTCGGGTAGCATTATATTCTCCTGTTGGTAATATTTATGACGTTAATGTGTTCTTTTTGATTTGATATAATTGTGTTCTTCGGATTTTCAACATCTGTATCCCATTGTGCAGGATTATATATAATATATTCCCTAATTTTATTTAATGATATGCCATCACGGATGATGTGGTCGTGAAATGATTTTTGCCAGCGAAAATCCATAAAACCCGCCATATGAATTAATTTTGATGACGTGGTTTTAAATGCACCGATTAATTCCGGTAATGGTTTAATTTTATGTAGGGAACGGTCGCGACCGTTCCCTACATCAATGCCAATAATTCCATGGAAATGATTTGGCATTACAACATATTCATCTAATGTCACGTATGAATATTGATTACGTAACCATATCCATCGGCCATTTACAATCTTGCCGTATTCATTTAATACCATTTCACCATTTATAATTTTTCCTAAACAATCTTCTCTATTATAGACGCATATCGTTACAAAATAATATCCAGCCTGTGAATAATCAAAATCTTTTAAACGGTTTATCTTTCTTTGTTTTATTTGCATTATTTCTGTATTTTACGCCTGCGTAGCGAGCCAGGCTTTGATTCTTTGTTCTATTTCTATTTGGCTTAAGTCGCTGTTATTAAGTGACAAAAGATTTGTTAAATTTTGAATTCCCAAAATTTGTTTTACAATAGTTTGGGTAGCTTGTGTGTCAGTGCTTAAGTCAACTATCAGATCAACAGTTCTTATTAAATCTTCGTCCGCATTATCTGCTGTTAAAACAGTATTAAATCCAAGATTTTTTAAAGCTTCTTCCACCATTCTTGCTAAATCTTCGTTTTCGCCTGTAATAATGCCGGCAGTCCTTTTGGCGGCCTGAAATCTTAGCCAATTGTCCACTGCATTTGTGGCTGTAGGGACAAATGTATCTTCATTCAGATCTTCTTTTGCTATAACTCCGTGTACGCCGTTTTTGCCGGAATAAATACTGGCTATGGTTCTAGTTGTATCACCGGCTGGTTCAAAATTAGAACTCATAAGCAATAAAGGAA
>Ga0172368_10005530_pt1 | contig 14031 bp, 11 predicted proteins | sample Lak11m_FD_114540 | JGI IMG/M metagenome (GOLD analysis project Ga0172368, IMG submission 114540) | Freshwater microbial communities from Kabuno Bay, South-Kivu, Congo - kab_022012_11m | ecosystem: Environmental > Aquatic > Freshwater > Lake | place: Democratic Republic of the Congo: South-Kivu...
AGGGTGCTCATACAGCCATGGCCCAGATCGCCGCCGATGCCCTTGGACTACCGCTCGACCGCGTCCGCGTCATCGGGCCTGATACCTCTGTGACGCCTTTTGATTCGACCACTTCCGCCAGCCGCTCGACCAGTATGATGGGTAATGCGGTTGTGAATGCTGGCGAGAACCTGCAGCGCAAACTTGTGGAACTAGCTGCCCCGTTGCTGGAAGTGCCTGCGGCTGAGTTGGAAGTTGCCGGTGGCTGCGTAAGATCGATTGGGACTGTCCTTCGGTTTGAAGAAATCCTCGCCCGCCATGGCCTGGACCTGCTGCAGGAAGCCGGCGAATATTCCACCAGTTTGAAAATGGACCCGGAAACGGGTCAGGGTGTTTCAACTCCGCACTGGCACCAGGGCGCGGGCGCCGCGGATGTGGAAGTGGATCTTGAGACAGGCCGCGTGACCGTGCTGCGTTATTCAGCGGCAGCTTTTGCGGGGCGGGTGGTCAACCCGCGCATGGCAAAACTGCAGAACGACGGCAATGTCATCTTTGGGCTTGGTCCCACCTTGCTGGAGGAAATCGTGTTGGATGGAGGCCAGGTAACGAACGCCAACCTTTCCGATTACATGATCCCCTCCATCCGCGATATCCCGCTCGAACTGGTCAGCACCTGCATCGAGTCCGGTTCGGGTGAGATGCATGGCATTGGCGAGATGACCCTGCCTCCGGTTGCCCCGGCAGTGGCTGGAGCGATCGAAGATGCCACCGGTGTGCGCATCCGCGACCTGCCCATCACGGCAGAAAAAGTGCTGCGTGCGCTCAAGGAGAAGGCTGCCCGATGATCCTGAACGTAAATGCTCATGACTATGAAATTGAACCGGGGACACGCACCCTGCTGGAAGTGTTGCGCGAAGATCTCGGACTGCCGAGTACCAAGGAAGGCTGCGGAATCGGCATGTGCGGCGCATGCACCGTCCTGGTGGATGGCAAGCCCTTCAGCAGCTGCCTGATACTGGCTGTCCAGGCTGCTGGCCGTAAGATCCTGACCATCGAAGGCCTGGCTCGTGATGGTGAACTGCATCCGGTCCAGGCTGCATTTGTGGAACACGGCGCTTTCCAGTGCGCCTACTGCACCCCCGGTTTTGTGCTCTCGAGCGCGGCCCTGCTGGCCGAGAACCCCAACCCGGACGAGGGCGAGATACGCGAGTACCTTTCCGGCAATCTCTGCCGCTGTGGTTCTTACGAAAACATCCTGCGCGCCGTTGCCTCTGTCAACCGGTCTGAATGAGGTCTGGAGAAAAACCATGAAACCAAAAAACAATCTTGCCAGCCTGTATGTGAAGCATCTTCCAGTGGATCAACCACCCTACCAGGTCAACGAGACCTACCAGCGATTTGACCAGCGCAACAACCTGACCGTTGGCCGCCCAAGTTGGGATGAGCAGTTCAGGGGTTTGCTGAAGAAATCGGTTGAAGTGCGGGTGCGTGAGATCGGCAAAGGTAAACCTGGCTACCGGCTGGAGGATTACAGCCTGTTCGACGCCAGCGGCGTCACGGCCTGGCGCAACGGCACGGCCATCAACCATTCGAACCGGGGTCTCACCTCCTGGGCATCGCTGGGCGCCAGGCTGCCACCTGGTGTGGAAAAATGGACGGGTTCGCCGCAGGATGCCGCCCACATGGTCAAGACGGCGGCTCGTTTTTTAGGGGCCGAGCTGGTTGGCATCGTCCCGCTCAACAAAAAATACATCTATTCGCATGCCTATTGGAGTGACGGCGCCCACAAGGAGATTGTTTTCACCGATATCGAAAAACCGCAGGAGACAGACGAACAACTGCTCATCCCGGAGAAAATCCAATGGGTGATTATGATGGGTGTGCAGATGGATCCGGACATGATGGATTACACCCCCTCGCCGCTCGGCTGCGCCGAAACGCGCATTACCTACAGCCAGATGAGCCTGATCATCTCAGGCCTGGCCGAATTCCTGCGCGGGCTCGGTTACAACGCCATCCCTTCGATCAACGACCTCGGTCTGAACGTCCCCATGGCGATCGACGCTGGTTTTGGCGAACAGGGTCGCAACGGCAAGGTCATTTCGCCCGAGTTTGGCCCGAGTATGCGCCTGTGCAAGGTGCTGACCGACCTGCCGATGGCGCGGGATAACCCGATCCGTTTTGGGGTGACGGAGTTCTGTGAAAGCTGTAAAAAATGCGCCGATGAATGCCCGGCCCATGCCATTTCCACCGGCGAGCGCAGTTGGTCGCGCGACAGCATTTCCTGCAGCCAGGGCCACTTCACCTGGCATATGAACAATGAAGCCTGCCGCAAATATTGGGATATGGGCGTGGCAGCCAACTGCACTGCCTGTATCCGCTCCTGCCCATTCACCAAGAAACCTGGACTGGTGCACGAAATTGCCCGCACCTTTATTTCAAACCTGCCGGCCGCCGACCCGCTTTTCAAAAGGATCGATGACTGGCTGGGCTATGGCAGGGAAAAAGACGGTTCGCGTTTCTGGGATGAAAAATTGTAGCCCGGACGGCTGGTCCAGGCCTGCTTCAAGGTAAATTACAAGTTCCACCTAAAATAAAACATAGCCCCGATCAACGATCCGGGGCTCAAGTTTCTTGTGTTACCGGCGTTTGGAACCGGCAAACGCGCCCAGGATGAGGAACACGATTGCCATGCTGATCATGAAGCCAAGGTTGTAAGGGCTGCCATCGTTGTGCACAGCATACATCTGCACATTCGGATTAATAAAAGACACCACCAGGGTGACCGGCGAGATGATGCCATGCCAGATCCCGGTCAGGATGCCGGCGACACGACCCTGCCCATCCGCTTTATTGATCAGCGGGTTTGGGCCGGGCACATTGACAGGTATGCTCGCCCCGGGAATATTTATGTCCACACCCGGCACATTGATCTGACCGTCGGGATTGGGCGTGCCGGATTGGGTGCCCGGTTCGGGCGTATTGATCTTTGCGACCGCGCCTTCAGCACAGCCCACCGTCATAACAAGCATCACAGCAATTAATGTGAATATGAATAGTTTTTTCTTCATTTTTTCCTCTTTTTTGTCGCCGGTCGATTGAAGGTCGAGCAGTGGCTTCGCAAGGTTTGCCGGATGTCTTCCATCTGGAGACATCATTGCCCTGTTTCTTCTCATCATACGGTACCTGCCGGCTGGCAGCATCCACCGGCTGGGGAGTATCCGTATCCGTCACATGGGGGATGAGTCGTTGGTTTTCATGCCCGCCGGCAACCTCCAACCTCGCTGCGGGTGTAAAATAAAGTGAAAATAATCACAAATAGGGACCTGGATGCTTGATCATCCTTGCTATAATTCTTCGACAGGCGGAATCCCATGATGACCTACCAGCCCACACTCAAATCGGTTAAGACCCATCCTTTGCCGGACTGGTATAGCGATGCCAAGTTTGGCATTTTTATTCATTGGGGGCTTTACAGTGTGCCGGCTTTTGCCCCACGCGGTGAATTGGCTGCCGAAAAACTGCTGACTGGCCAGACCGGCTTCGATGTCTCACCTTACGCGGAGTGGTACCAGAACAGCCTGCGCATCCAGGGCAGCCCGGTGCATGAATACCATCTCAAAACCTACGGCGAGGACTTCTGTTACGAACAGTTCGCCCCGCAGTTTAACCGGCAGATCGAACAGTGGGATCCGGTAGCCTGGGCGGACCTGTTTTCGCGGGCCGGCGCGCGTTACGTAGTGCTGGTGACCAAGCATCATGATGGTTTCCTGATGTGGAACAGTCGCCACCCAAACCCGCGCCTTCCGGGTTGGCAAGCGGCGCGCGATGTGGCTGGCGAACTAGGCCGGGCAGTCAAGGCAGCCGGTATGAAATTGGGCTTTTATTATTCCAGCTTGCTCGATTGGAGCTTCACCAGCCAGCCGGTCACTTCCCTGGCTGACCTCGTGGCTGGCAGTGATACCAGCCGCGAATACCTGGCCTATATCGAGCATCACTGGAACGAACTGATCGAGCGCTATGACCCGTGGATACTGTGGAGCGACATCGGTTACCCACCCGGGTTCAACCTTCCCAGACTCTTCGCACATTATTACAACCGCCAGCCGGAAGGCCTGGTGAATGATCGCTGGCTGCAGCTGCCGAAAATTCTTTTCAACAGGCTGGGGCGTAAGCTCATTACCTGGATGTTGAAAGGCAGGAATACTTCCTCATTTCCGCCTGTCCCGCACAGCGACTTCATCACCCCGGAGTATGCCACCCTCGATCATATCGCTGCTGGTAAGTGGGAAACCTGCCGCGGCATCGGTAATTCTTTTGGTTACAACCAGTTTGAGAGTGCGGATGATTATCAGAAAGCGCATGACCTGGTGCTCCTGCTGGCGGATATCGTCAGCAAGAATGGAAATTTACTCTTGAACGTGGGTCCGCGGGCTGATGGATCGATCCATCCAGCCCAGGTGGCGGCCCTCGAAGGTCTGGGTGCTTGGCTGAAGGCGAATGGGGAGGCCATTTACGGCACGCGCCCGTGGATAAGGTTTACGGATGAGTGTGAGGCTGGTGCTGAAGTGCGCTATACATCCCACCCTGGTACTCTGTATGTCATCATCACGAAAATGCCAGCCAACGGGATCCTCTCGCTGCCGCTGGACAGTGCTGGTAATCCAATCCTGCTTGAGACCGGGGAAAGGCTGCCTTCGATGCGCTCTGGTCGCAACCTTTCCGTCACCCTTCCTGCCGGCTTGCCCGATGCATCCGTGCCGGTGCTAAAAATTCCGGGAGTATTAGGCAGTGAATGATTTCTCCAGTACCAAAAAGGGTATCATGCCTGGCAACACCCTGAAACAGGATTACGAATTTATATTTCAAGACCCGGATCTTCCGCTGGACCAGCGCCTGAATGACCTCATTACCAGGCTCACCCTCCCGGAGAAGATCGCGCAGATGAACCATCCTGCGCAGGGCATTCCGCGCTTGGGCATTCCTGCCTATAATTTTTGGAACGAAGCGCTGCATGGCGTGGCCCGCAACGGGCGCGCCACCGTCTTCCCCCAGGCCATTGGGCAGGCTGCCACCTGGGACGTCGCCCTGGTCAGGCGGGTCGCTGATGCCATCAGCAGCGAGGCGCGCGCCAAGCATCATGCCGCCATACGCAGCAACGGTTCCAGCGGAATGTACCAGGGTCTCACCTTTTGGTCGCCAAATGTCAATATCTTCCGCGATCCACGCTGGGGGCGCGGGCAGGAGACCTGGGGCGAAGACCCCTTCCTGACCGGTGAAATGGGAGCCGCCTTCGTGCGCGGCATGCAGGGCGATGACCCGCGCTATTTGAAAACTGCCGCCTGCGCCAAGCATTTTGCCGTGCATTCCGGTCCGGAAAAGGATCGCCACAGCTTCGATGCCCGGCCCTCGCTGCAGGATTTGCACGATACCTACCTGCCGGCATTCAAAAAACTTGTGACCGAAGCCGGGGTGGAAGCGGTCATGGGCGCTTATAACCGTGTCTATGGCGAGCCGGCTTGCGCCAGCAAATTCTTGCTCGGCGATTTGCTGCGCGGTGATTGGGGTTTTGAAGGCCATGTCGTGTCCGACTGCGGGGCGTTGAGTGATTTCCACCGCAGCCATCACGTCACGGCCAGTGAGGCCGAATCGGCCGCCATGGCCCTGCGCATGGGTTGCGATATTGGCTGTGATCATGTTTACGATTCCCTGCCTCAGGCTTTACTGGAAGGCCTCATCACCGATGCGGAGATTGACCGCGCCCTGTACCGCACGCTGCGCACCCGCTTCCGTCTGGGGATGTTTGACCCGCCGGAACGCGTCCCATACACCAGCATCCCTCTTGGCGTGATCGGTTCGCCGGCCCACCGCAAATTGGCATACCAGTCGGCGCTTAATTCGATCGTGCTTTTGAAAAACAGGAAAAACCTGCTGCCTATATCCCCTGCCGTCCGTTCCATCCTGGTGGTGGGTCCAAACGCGGCCAGCACGGATGTGCTGCTGGGCAATTATTATGGCCTCAACGAGCACTTGACTACCGTGTTGGAAGGGCTGGTGGGCGCTGCCCCTGAAGGTGTGACCATTGAATACCGCCCTGGCTGCCTGCTTGAGTCGGAGAGCCTCAATCCATCGGACTGGTCTGAAACCATGGCTGCCGAAGTGGACCTGGTGATCGCCTGCATGGGCATCTCACCACTGATGGAGGGCGAGGAAGGTGACGCGCTGCTGACCAGGTCGAATGGCGACCGGGATGGTATCAACCTGCCTGCCAACCAGGTCAATTATCTCAAGCGTATGGCGGCATCCGGGACCCCGCTTGTTGTGCTGCTCAATGCCGGCAGCCCGCTCATCCTGGGTGAAGCGGCAGACCTGGCGGATGCAATCCTGTACCTGTGGTACCCGGGCCAGGAAGGTGGCAGGGCGGCAGCCGACATCCTCTTTGGCCGGGCTGGTCCGGGCGGGCGGCTGCCCCTGACCTTTCCCAAATCCCTAGCGGACCTGCCGGCATTTGACGATTATTCGATGCAAGGGCGCACCTATCGCTATTCAACCGTCGAGCCCGAATTTCCATTTGGCTTTGGGCTAAGTTACACCAGCTTTACCTACCGGCGGCCCCGCGCAGCGTCCCGGCAGATCAAAACCGGGCAAAGTTTTAGTTTCCAGGTCCAGGTGCACAACACAGGCGGGCGGGCCGGGCGCGAGATCATCCAGGTCTACCTGACCGACATCCTGGCCTCCGAGCGCGTGCCGCGCTGCAAGCTGGTGGCCTTCCGCCCGGTCGATTTGAAAGCCGGTCAGGTCAGGACGCTCCGTTTTGTTATCCCATCAGCTGCATTGCAGTTCATCGATCAGCGGGGCCTGCCGCAGGTTGAGCCTGGGGAATTCTGCCTGCATATCGGAGGGTGTTCGCCCGTGCCTGGTTACCAGCCAGGAGAGGATCAATACGTGGAGATCCGTTTTACCCTGGTTGGGTGAACGCACTGCATAAATTACACCTATAATTGTTAATACAATGATTGCGGTACAGGCCGGGTAAAACGTCCGGCAAAACAAAAAGGAGAATTCAATGCGCGAGCAGTTACAACAGCAAATCGAACGACTTAAGGCAGCGGGCGCAACCTATGTGGATGCGCGCTGGTATCCGCTTGAAGAAACCAACCAGCTCTTGATGTGGAACGGGAATCTAAAAAATGCTTCATCCTCCCGCGAGAGCGGGGCAGGTATCCGCGTACTCTACAAAGGCGCCTGGGGTTTTTCTGCGTCATCGCAGCTTTCAAATCTTGATATGCTTTTTGACAAGGCTTTCGACAATGCCCGTGTTGCGGCTGAACGGGTGACCTTTCCCATCCGCCTGGCGGAGAAGGAAGCCATCCAGGGTTCCTTTACCAGCCCGAACCGGATCGATCCATTCACTGTTTCGCTGGCGGATAAGATCAGTCTTCTGAAGAAGCTGGACGAAAAATTGGACCAACCCGGGGTTTCCCAGCGCGTTTGCGAACTGGTCTTCATGCGCAAGCAGATCGTATATCTTGATTCAGAAGGCAGCGAGATCGAGAAGAACATCATCGAGGTTTTTCCATCCATCCGGGTGATGGGCGTGGATGCGCAGGGCGTCTCGCACTCACGCAAGTTCAGCCCGCCGCGATTGAGCCCAACGCGCGGTTGGGAAACGCTTGACCCGCAATTATTCAGTGAAAACGCCGAACGTATCGTGCGTGAGATGAATGAGGTCCTGGCGGCCGAAGACTGCCCAAAGGATGAACGCTCCGTGATCCTGTTGCCGGGCATCATGTTCCTGCAAACCCATGAGACCATTGGTCACGCGCTCGAACTGGATCGGATACTCGGGTACGAACTGGCTTTTGCAGGCGGCTCGTTTGTCAAATTGGATGATTTTGGCAGCCTGCGCTATGGATCATCCAGGCTGACTGCCCGCGCTGATGGCACCATCCCCAACAGCCCGGGTAGTTTTGGATTCGATGACGATGGCGTTCCAGCCCAGGACAACCTGCTGATCGATAAGGGCCTGTTGGTGGGCGCCATTACCGGGCGCCAGATGGTGGAAGAGGCCAATGCCCGCGCGCGCAAACAGATCTTCAGTGGCAGCAGCGGCGCCAACCGCGCCACATCCTTCTACCGTGTCCCGATCGAACGTATGACCAATATCAACATCGATCCGGGCAGTGATGGCACGCTGGATGACATCGTCAGGAATACTGAAAAAGGTATCATCCTGGACGGTGAAAAAAGCTGGTCGATCGGTTCCAACCGCGAGCAGTTCCATTTTGCCACCGATATTGGCTGGCTGGTGGAAGACGGAAAGGTCACGCGCGTTGTGAAGAATTCCACCTACCGCGGGGAGACCCTCAAGTTTTACAACTCGCTTTCCGCAGTGGGTGATAAGTCCACCTGGGAAGTGCATTATGTCGATAATTGCGGAAAGGCCCAACCCAACCAGATCATGCAGTTGGGGCATGGTGTCCCGGTTTGCCGTTTCGATAATGTGAAGATAGGAGAATAGCCGTGAAGGATCGCATCTTGCAAACATTGCGCGACTTGCGCGCTTATGCCGTTTCGAAAGACATCGAAGCCGCGTTCTTTTATCATGAAGAAGACAGCTACCTGATGCGCTTTGCCAATTCTGCCATTTCCCTCAACACAAATGAGCATCTCATCCGGCTGGAGATCACGGCTTACGAAGACCGTAAACGCGCCAGCTTTGAACTGATAACTGATCTGGACAAAATGGATGAGATGAAGCAGGGCGTGGATATTGCCGCAGAAATGGCCAGCCATGCCCAGCCATTGAGCTATAAGCCCACCGTTCCGGAATACCGTGAAACCTTTATCGATGAAAGTGGTTATGATCAGGAATTGGCGACAATCAGCAATGAAGAGCGCCTGGCCTATTTCAACAATGCCGCCCGTGGCCTGGAAACGGATGAGATCAAATTGTCGGGTATCTTCTCCAGTGGTGGGAATGTCACAGCCCAGATCAACACCCGTTCTGCTCATCTCCAGTATTTCAAGACTTCCGATGCGCAGGTTACCATTGTGCTATCTCATGCTGCTCTCAAGTGGGAAGTGATCGCCGAGCAGTCGGCCCAGAAAAAAACCGACCTGAACCCATCCACACTGCACCGCGACCTGGCATTTTTGCTCGATCATTACCAGCACGATACCCCCCGGCAGATCCCCCTGGGCAAGTATGATATCGTCTTTGGCCCCGCCGCCAGCGGTGACCTGATCAGTATGATGAATTGGATTGGTTTCAGCGGTGGCGCCATGAAGCGCGGTTTTTCCTTCCTTACCCAGGACCAGGTAGGGACCAGGGTCTTCTCGGATAAGTTCAACCTGATCGATAACCCCACAAGTCTTCAAACCTTCCCTTTTCGGGTGGATGTCATGGGTATTCCGCGCGAGCCATTCTCCATTTTTGAGAATGGAGAATTCAAAGCTTTTACCTGGTACCAGGATGATGCCGATGAATTTGGGGCACAGCCCACCGGCCATACCGTCATGCACTTCAGCCTGGTTGTGAATGGTGGCGACAGGGATGTCAGCACGCTCGAAGAGCTGGTCAGGATGCCGCGTGAAAATGATATCCTTTACATCCCATTCCTGCATTACATGAACATTGTCAACCCTTCGAAGGGGTTGATCACGGCCAGTTCACGTTTTGGGGCGCTGCTGCTCAAAAAGGATGGGTCAGTGGTGGTGCCATACAACGTGCGCATCACCCAGAGTTTGCTGGATATTTTTGGAGAGCGGGTGGCATGGATCTCAAAAACACAGATCGCCAACAATACTTCAAGCAGTTATGGCGCCCGCAACCCGACCGCCGTCATCGTGCCCGCTTTCATCCAGGTCAATGATCTGGAGATTTCGCATTCCAATTCAAGTTATTGATCCTGCTTATTCGCCCCTTGCCGGTTTCACCCAGGAGGCTCCACTCACTTCTAAGATTTGTACATAAGCACCGGCCCTTTGTTTTTGCACAGAATCATTCTGTGCCTGGCCTCTTAAATGCATGATAATCGATGGTTTTCCCTGCATGTGGTGTTTTGGCGGTAAGATCTCACCGCCAAAACACCACAAAAAAACTTTACTTTGCTCTTTTTGGGGCATCTCCAGATGATGGAGACCTACCCGTGAAGAATGACTATGATTACACTTTTCCCTTGCCGGTGTTGGCAGACCATCTGCGGGTTTCCGGATTGATGAACAGGAAATATATGGCGATTGCGCCGCTGTATACCAGCACGGCCGTGTAGATGGCCAGGCTGGGCAGGTGTTCGGGTTTAACAGTCCGGAAGAGCATTAAAAAAGGGTAGATCAATACCAGGTCATAGGCCAGGAAGCTCAACAACTGTCCATGCGCATTATGCCAGCGTGGCTTCAGCAGTCCGTATAGGAAATAGAAGGCATCCCCCAGGAAAATGCAGCCGAAGATCACCGATGAATCCGGTTTTACATCCCAGGGAAAAATCGGCAGATGCATAACCAGTCCTCCGCCTGCCACCAGTAGCGATGCGACAAAAATACCAAACGAGATGCGCACCAACGCGGGGGTCGGGCGCTCATCCCCCAGCGGGATCTTTCGAGTCTGCAAAAAGGCGGCTGCGCTGGCAATGATCGATGCTGCGCTTGCCACACCATACGGCAGCAATTCCGGGCGGTTGTTTGTGGACATGTAAAAAAAGTACCCGGTGGTTGTCAGGGCGATGACCAGCACATTCAGCGATCCGGCGGGTAATGCGCCCCATTCACCCGACCAGCCAATCCATATCATGGCGGCGCTTACGGCAGCCAGGATGGAGCCTATAAATAAATAAGAAAACCTGCCGTCCGGCCAGGGCCAGATGACAGTGACCACCGGGCTCTGAAAAGCAAACCCAAGCCCTGCCACCAGGACCAACACACCGCTGATGATTAATATGTAACGGAAAAAACCCACAGTTCCACCTCCGGGCCAGGTTGAATTGGTGTTTTATTGATCCCTGCCTAATCGCAGACTAAAACGGTCCCAATAATTGTAATTAGTATAGGCATTATGATTGGTTTTGGCAATATGCTTTTTTTCGATATGTTGCAGAGTGGCTATTTCGTGGGCAATGAATTTACGTATTCAATAAAAGAAGTCCAGATTCAATCATGGCAGCCCTGACATATTCTGCCCGGTTGCCCGCCAATCGGTGGTTTGCCCTGCAAGTTGATTTTTCCAATGCCCTTTTGGAAAAATCAACAAAAAAACCATTCAACTTTCTATGAGAGTTATTACCCATGTTTTAGGCACTTCCATTCGTTGGTTGTATTCCAACCAGGGTGTCTTTTGTGATATAAATTGCCTTTCAACAAGCAGCCTGAATGGGTTACCGCCTTACCGAAATATTCGCGTCTCTTCCGATGCGGCCCGGACCTGCCTGGGCGGGTACAAGTTGCAGTACACCATCCCGATTTGGATCCGTGTGCTTTGATGTTTCCTGCGGAACCACAAGCTTGCTGTGGTTGCCTCCCGTTGTCCAATAGGAGCTGAAAATGTATCTTGAGGGTAATTTACAGGGTTTTCAACACCTCGGTTTACCGGTCACAGATCTGGAACGCTCCAAAGCTTTTTACCAGGCGTTTGGTTTCATCGAGGCCATGCGCACCGACCTGCCGCCTGTGGAGCACCCCATCAGGGTGGCGATGATGGAAAAAGCCGGCTTTACAATTGAGCTATACCAGTTATCAGCACTGGAACGGGACGAGATCGCCAGCCGCCGTGATGGTCACATCGATCACATCGCCCTGAACGTCCTGGATATTGACAGCGCCTATTCCGAGATCAAAGCTGCCGGGTTTGAGATCCTTGAAAAAGACGCGCCGGTATTCCTGCCTTTCTGGTCAAACGGTGTCAAATTTTTTACCATTCGCGGTCCGGATGGTGAAAAAGTGGAATTTAACCAATTCCTGTCAGCGGGATGACCAATTCGGCATTTTCCAAACACTTGCGCTTGTCAGGAAATTTTCCTGCAGTTTGATTAAAGGTTCCCGCAGGTTTCGGCAAAGCCTGTGCCCCACGTTGGTTGGTGTCAGCCCTATCGCACATCCACAGCAGGAAGCGGTGAAGTGCCATTCGCGATCCACGCCTTTTCCGGCGCAACCTGAAAACGGAGTTCCATTGGAAGAAACTCTCTCGCTGCCCTATCGCCTGGCTGTTTTGGGTCTGATCCTGCTTGGCTGGCTCGTTATATATTTCTACGTCAACCGCCTGCAAGTAGCGCCTGACCGCCGCCTGGACCTGGGGACTTCACTTGATCAGCGCATCCCCTACATCCCGCTCTTTGCCCTGGTCTATTTTTCCACCTATATTTTCGTGATCCAACCGTTCTTCATTTTGTCCAACACGCGCCAATTTTATTGGATGGCGGCCAGTTTCGCGGCCATCTCGCTTATCTCCAGCCTGATCCATGCCGTCGTGCCGAGCAGGATCGAGCGGGTTGAACAGGTGACCCTGGGAGGAATGACCGGCTGGATGCTGGACCTTTTTCAAAAAACCTGCAAGCCGTACGGCAATTTCCCTAGCATGCATGTTGGCCTGTCGGTGCCGGTCGTTGCGGCCAATTTCCTGGTTTACGGGTCATCGGCCGGGTTTCTCGCCCTGGCCTGGGCGCTTCTGATCGCCATCTCCACCCTGTACACCAAACAGCACTACATCCTGGATGTCGTGGCTGGTTTTGCCGGTGGGTTGTTCATCTTTGCCGCTATGTTCTGGTTCATGCTGGCCTGAGCGTTTTTTTCCCGTTCATGCTGTCGTTGGATCGTTTATTTCAAAGGAGAATATAATAGCCGCTGCTGTTCCCTCATCAAGCATCCTGGAAGTCGCCCAAATAGCTTCCATTACGGCTGACGAAGCCCATGCCCTGCTATCCACCGAATTGGAGCGCTTCATTGCGCTTGTCAAGACGCTTGAAGATGGAGATTGGGGTAAAGCCACCGCATGTACGGCATGGAGTGTGCGTGATATCCTGGCCCACCAGTGTGGAGCGTACGCCAGCGGAACGGGTTATGGAGAATTGTTTCGCCAGTATTTGAGCATCCTTAAGGGGGGCAAACTCCCCGAGGATGCCATTAACAATACCCAACTTGCCGACCGTGCAGGTAAATCCCCGATGGAGTTGATCGCTGAACTTCAGGTGGTGGGGCCTATCGCTGCGCGGAAATGGGCCTATGAATTCAGGCTGGTGAAGCCGGTTACCATTCCGCATGCCACGGCAGGCAGCCTGAACCTGCGTTATCTGATGTGGGTTACACACAGCCGCGATACCTGGATGCACCGTCTCGACATTTGCCGCGCGACAGGGAGAAACTTTGAACTGACTGCGCAGCATGACGGGCGTATTGTTGCGCTGGTTATGCGGGATGTTGCCAAAGCATTGGCCAAAAAATTGGACGGTCGCGGTATTGTCTTTGCTTTGACAGGTCCGGCCGGCGGCAGCTGGAAAATCGGGCATGGCCAACCTTCCGCCGCCATTCAAATGGATGCGCTTGATTTCAACATCCATGCCTCCGGTCGCTTCAGCTACGAACAGGTCCGCCGGCTGGCAACCTTCACGGGTGACGGAGCCCTGGCAGAAGCAGCTTTAAAAAACCTGCTGGTCCTTTACTGACCTGGCAGAAACCGCCAACCGGTGATGTATTAAATATCATGGGCTTCCCGGTTATTCTGGGAAGCCCATGATCGTGTTTTATTCCGCAACTGTCAGGATGACGCCGTTTTCGGAAGGGTCGTGTACCAGCAGCCCTCGATCGGTCTGGTTGGCGGGTATGCCGGAAGCGGCAAGGCGCGCGCTGATCTCGGCCAGTGCCTGCGGGTTGGGCAGGTTTATGCTGAAATAACGCAATCCCACCGCGTCATCCGGGGGAGGTGGGGCCCCGGCACCCTGCCAGGCATTCAAACCGAGGTGATGGTGGTAGCCGCCGGCGCTGACAAAAGCTGCCTGGAAGGTACTTGAAAGTCCCATGACATCGAACCCCAGCAGACCATGATAAAAATCGACAGCTTCCTGG
>Ga0172368_10005535_pt1 | contig 14019 bp, 14 predicted proteins | sample Lak11m_FD_114540 | JGI IMG/M metagenome (GOLD analysis project Ga0172368, IMG submission 114540) | Freshwater microbial communities from Kabuno Bay, South-Kivu, Congo - kab_022012_11m | ecosystem: Environmental > Aquatic > Freshwater > Lake | place: Democratic Republic of the Congo: South-Kivu...
ACTTACAATATTTGTCGCTGTACTCAATTAAAAATAGTGGTTACTATGGGATAGGTATGTCCAGACGTGAAATATGTTTTTTACATATCATTGATATTCAGTCATATATAAAATAGGGGGGGGTAAAATTAGGTTTTTAGAAAACCATGCTATACATTTGTGTCGAAACTGGCATCAAAAAAAAGTAGTTTTTAGAGGTGCCCTTATTTTTTTGTGTAAGTTCGATGCATGAATTGCTCTAGTGCTTTCAAAATAAAAATCCTCTATGTGAAAACAAAACCAAAACCATTTTGCAAACTGGATTCTATCATTGAATTCCTTGACAGTTTCAACGAAATCCCATCTCCGACAGAAGGAGAAGAACATTTAATTAAGCATGTTACTGTTCTTGCTAATAACAATAATATACCTGTTCAAACAATTACTCGTAAACCATACCTTAAAGTCCCACCCATCCTTGTAGGAAACCCGGATTCAGCGTTTATCCTGGTGACTCATTGCGACAGAGTCACTAAAGATTTAAAGGACAAAAAAGTCAGGCCCCTAAGTGAAATTTCGCCATCTTTAATCTTTAATAACCTTAATGGTAATTATGAGGGAAAGCTCGATAATACAGTTTCCTTGGCCGTGTGTTTGTATTTGATGTTTGAACTAAAACCTAAAAACACCAGTCTTTTAATTACCACAGCAGAAGAGTTGCCATTAAATGTTGAAAATCCACCAGCCGGCAACTTGCATACGAAAGGTGGGCGGGGTTTTATTTCGTACCTAATGGATAATACACAGAAAATAAAAAGAAGAAACTTTATCTGCATTGATGTACGACCTTTGGATAAAGGAGATGTATATATAAAACCAAATGACCCAATGGAATTGGGAGACGGTTTAGTTCTTCGTTTGGAGGAGCACCGAAGTGTTAACGGAATAGATAGATGTATTGTCAAAGCCGATGATCTTCTAGTTGATAAAATAAGAGATTGTGCTGCAAACAATAATGTTACTTTGATAGATTTTCATGGACCAAAAGGGACTACTGAAATTGGACGGGGTTGGGAAATGTTTCTCAAACCAATTCCTTTCCCTAAGAGAGATTACCATGTTGCCTGGATTCAGCCTCCGATAATGGATTATCATACGACAAACGAAAAAATGTCAGGGAATGATATTGTTAGCCTATGCAAAATTATTCATTGCCTGATTTCAACATTTGAGAATAAAAGTATTGGTGCTATTCACCCACATAAACGAACGCTAATATGATTTAAACATTGTAAAGAGAGACATGACACAAGGCCTTCTGCCAAATTGGTAGAATTTATCAATAAATCATTCACTAAAACTCAAAGAAATGAAAAAGTACAAAAAAGCTAAGGTTGTAGCTAAAAACAACCCACAAGGTTCTTATGCTGCAGGATGTCCTACTGTATCGAGAAGTGGGTCGGGAAACTGTAATTGTGAATTGGTAAAATAATTCATTTTTGAATTAAAAAACAGCACTTCTTTAATTCGAAGTGCTGTTTTTATCAACTTTCATTCAACTTACAGAGAAATTAATCATCTAACTTGATTTATTTTTTTTTCCAAGACATCAAAAGAAGCAACGCTATAAGCACATAACCACATACAAAATGAGTTGATATTTAAGTTTATATAAAACAATAAACTATGCTTATAAGACAATGTAAAGATACTTTTATAAGGCGGTTTTCAGATATAGGTTACATCACAAATCAGCTAACCAAGCATGATTTGAATTTCAATGAAACTGGGGCGGATTTTCTAGATAAAATCAGCAGGGAACCCAAAAGAATTGATTTGATAGTGAGAGAACTTTTACCATTATTTCAAGATATCTCGTTTGAAGAATTAGAGACAGATTTTGTTGAATTTGTCGAGGGTTTAGAAAAAATGGGGTTTATTATAACAGGAAATACTCTTGATGAACTAAATGCAAAAGAGCCATCCTTTAGCTATCAAATGGCCAACCCTAAAACATCCTTATACGATTTTACTAGTCCAGATAAAAATGATGTTCTTACAGAAAGTGCAGAATTTTTTAATGAAGCGTTTCGAAAAGAACCAAGGATTTTCGGTTTGCAAATAGAAGTATCTTCACGTTGTAACGAAAGGTGCATACATTGCTATATCCCAAATAAAAAAAAGGAAAAAGGAACGGATATAGAGCTTTCGCTAATTAAACGTGTACTTGACGAAGCCAGAGAAATGGGAACATTGCAGCTTACCCTATCGGGTGGTGAACTGTTTTTGCATAAAGAGATTGCTTCAATTTTATACCATGCTAGGAAAAACGATTTTTCAATCAGCATATTAAGTAATTTAGTTTTACTTAGGGATGAACATATTCCATTATTGAAAGAGATCAATCCATCATTGGTTCAGGTTTCACTCTACTCATTGAAAGCGGAAGAACATGATGCTATAACTCTTGTAAAAGGTTCATTTGGTAAAACAAAAAATGCAATTGAACAATTGGTTACTGCCGATATTCCAGTTCAAATTTCCTGTCCGGTAATGAAGGTAAACCGGAAATCGTATAAAGATGTCTTAATATATGCAAATAATTTGCGCACTAAAGCTTATACAGATTTTATCATGATGGCCCAAACTGATTATGATGTAAATAATTTATCGCAGCGTATTAGTATGGATGAAACTGCTGAATTACTTTCAGATATGTTGGAGTTTGATCTTGATTATAAAAATACAACATTGACTCGACAATCAAAATCATTTGATATTGAAAGATACAAAAAATCATCGGTTTGTGGGGTAGGCATTAATAGTATTTGTATGACAGCAAATGGGGATTATTATCCTTGTGCGGGTTGGCAGGGTATGATTTTAGGTAATGCATACAAACAAAGCCTAAATGCTATTTGGAAAAATTCAGAGCAAATTAATGAATTAAGAAAAGTTACATACGCTTCCTTTCCTAAATGTGTTGAGTGTGAAGCAAAAGATTTTTGTGCTATGTGTTTAGTCCGTAATTTTAACGAGAACAATGGAGATATGTTTAAGCTTACCAAGCATTTTTGCGATGTGGCGTTTTTGAATAAAAAGATGGTCGATGAGTATTTGAAAACGGAGAAAGATACGAGAAAGATATTATAAAGGCGTTTTCGAAGTGGAGAATCATGTCATAATTGATTTAGAAAGCAAGGAACATTTTATGTTGAGATGGATGTAACTTAATTTAAGGCAATCATTTTGTTATGATGCTGAATTGCTGAATTCGTTTAAATTGAATGAAACAATTAAAATATTAGTAATTTCAAACAGCTCCCTTTTAGGCGACAATGTGATGATATCCGGTCACATTTCTGCTCTTAAGAAACATTTTCCCAAACATATCATCTCTATAATTTGTCACCCAAAAATATCCACCCTCTTTAAAATGATGGGAATTATTATAATTCCCTTTGATATTGAGAATTTTTCAAATGAGCACGAAATTCCAAAAGAAATCAAGGTTTTGAGTCTAAATTATGTACTTAATTATAACTATAATTGTGGCTCTTATCATTTTATTAGGAAACTAATCAGTTTTCGAGAAAAGGAATTTGAATTTCAACAAAGAATAGAAAATGATCAACGGCTAATCAAAGTATATGGCTTTGAGTCTTCTGGAATAAACAAAGATTATTGTAATGAAATTTACACTAAATACATTGGGTTAGAAGATTGGGATAATGATATTCGCAACCAGTCATCACACCTTACCCTTGGTCGAGTTTTAAAATTAGTTGACACGGTAATAGAACCTGAATTGCCTCAACTTACAGTTCCTGAAATTGCTATTTTTGAAGTTCAACAAAAACTTGTTAATCTTAATATAAATAGACCTTTCGTTTGTTTTTGCCCCGGTGCAGGTTCTCCAAATAAGCGTTGGTCACTTGAGAATTTTATTAAAGTGGCTGAAGAATTATTATACAGCTATTCTTGTCTATTTATTTTTGGACTCGACGAAAAAGATCTTCTAGTGGAATTTGAAAAAATCCCAAAGTCAACTGGAATAATTGCTATTACAGGAATAAGCATCCCTCAACTGGCAGCATTGATTTCCATGGCAAAAGTGAACATTAGTAATGACAGTGGACCAATGCATGTTAGTTGTGCGGTAAATTGCCCTACAGTTGCCTTATTTGGAAGTACCAATAGCAAAGAGTGGTTCCCATATAATAAAAACATCCATAAAGTATTTGAGAAAGAATGTGCCTTTTATGAGAGTTGTGGTAATTGCGAAAGAAGAGATTATTGTGTGCAGGATATTTCTTATTCAAAAGTGATTGTGGGAGTTAACAAGATGCTAAATTAAAGTTGAATTTACTATTTATGGAATTGAAGGAAAACTGAATTTAAATTTCATTTAAAAATGATGACTACATTTGAAAGACTTGCCCATAATATTTGTGATTGTCATGTACATTATGGCCAGTTTAAAAATGATTACTATAGCACTGAGTTATTAGTCAGATGTTACGCCGAACTGGGGATTGACAAGGTTGGGACTATGCCTGTTGGTACTTCATGGGAATGTGATTTTAATCGCGATCAAAAAATCATGTCATCCTTGCCCAAAGAAAGATTTGTTCCCTATTTATGGGTATCACCTGAAATGGTTGATGCTGACCCCTCCCTCAAACTTTATGATGTCCTTAATTATAAGGTTATTAAAATACATGCCTTTGCTATAAAAGAATGGGATAAAATGCCTGATAAAATAAGAACTGTTATTGAGGTTTCTTATAATAATGGTGTTCCGGTTATGTTTCATACCGGAGGCTGGCGGGGTTCAAATGCCATTCAATTCTATAAATTTTGCCGGGAATATCCTGATGTAACTTTTATTTTAGCACATGGAAGACCTATTTCACAAACATTGACTGTATTAAAAGGAGCAAATAATGCTTATGCAGATAGTTCTTTTATGTCCATTGAAAGTATGAAGTTAATATGCGATGCGGGATTGTCTAATAGAATCCTTTTTGGCACTGACTTTCCGATTATGAAGACCTTTTGGCCGGAGATAAATCTTATAGAATGGTATAAAAAAAATGTTATGGAGCTAATTCAGACCTTTGGGGAAAAAGACTTCATGATATGGGCCAACGAAAATTTTTACAAATTGATAATTAAAAAATGATTTTCCTGAACTTGCATTTTAGTTACGACAGCACAACCATCTACGATAAATTATTAAGAAAAAAACAGTGATTGGAGATATCCCAAGAAGAGATAATTTTACAATAGCGATAAAAATCAATCCCTATGGTAAAAATGTCACTTTGTGATTAAGCTTCTTCACCAAACATCGGCTATTTAAAAGTAGAGAAATATAAAGGTTACAATACAGAATTACTGAAGTTGAAATGGACATACAACTCAAAGTTGATTTTTCAAATTATTCCGTAAATTTATTCACTTGTCTTTTTACAAAAAACCCAAATTTGAACCTATGAGCCAGATTTATCAATTAGCAATTTATGATAACCAGATGAGTGTTGAATTTGTAGCAGATGTCTTAATGGATGTTTGTAATTTCTCGCGGTCCGATGCCAAGTCATATGCACAACAGTTGTCAGATTTCGGAAAAATTGTTATCGGAAAAAATACAATTGATTTCCTTAACCCATATTGTATAATATTGAAAGAGAAAGGATTGGACGCTCAAGTAGAGGATCTTTTTTAAATTGGAAATGTTAAGGAGGAATAACCCATTTATTTTTCGATACCTCTTGGTCAAACTGAATTTTTTTCATCGACAAACCATGGTTTCAATACCATATGTGCCTAAAAATGGCACATATCGAGGGTTCATTGAACCAGCTTTTAAGAAATCTACAGTACTATCAGTAAACAAACGACTATTAGAGTAGATGAAAACACTTAAAACTAAATATTATGGAAGAATATTTTGTCATTGACGGTACAATTATTAAAAAAGTCAGGGGTGGTAATATACAAAATATTTGGTATGGAAACTCCCAAAATGGTAACCCGGTTCGGGTGGATAGGAATGGCGAAAAATTAATAATTCAGACAGACAAGGGACAAATTCTCGAAATGTACCCAATTCCGGGTAGTACCCGGGTTATTAAATGGTAGGTTGATTGTAATATATAAAAGTTGCCGATCAATCCGTATCGAATATGAACAACCTTTGTGCGACTTTCGAGACATGGTGTATGAGTGATGGAACTTATGACCCATTTAAAAAGGGACAAAAAGCTAACCTTTCATTTTATATTAAACTGGAAAAAATCAGAAAATCTGGAGAAAAAGAATTTTACTTAAAACAGGAGAAGTATTCTGATTATCTCTTTTGTGGTGAAGTCATTTGCAGTTATACGGAAAATAATTTGAGTCTCCTGGTTATCGATACCGGACATTACAAGTTCTTTATCGAAGGTCCCGGGGAAAAAGTTTTGTTTTTACCAGGCCAATTTATCAAAGGAAAAGGACAAATAATCGTTGATTACTTTATTTGGGGAGAGTCTTTGTGTAAAATTGAAAATGCCCCTGATATCTATTATGATTTCATAATTGACAGGATATTGCAGGTCAGTACTCCTGAAAAGTTTACAGCAGAAAACGATTGCATAAGTATTTCTCCTACTTCATTAGGATCATCTGACTATACAGACAATGATTTAGTTGAAGTAATAGATATGCTTGATGATGAAAGTGAATATTCTTTCTACCTATTAGAACTGAGAAAAATTGATGAGATTGTGCCGATAACTTGACAAATCTTTCCGGTTTTTCGTTAGGCAGTACTAATGCTATTTTCAAACGAAAATAATCAAGATGCCAAAGAACGAATTTCTAATCAATTGATGTTGTAGCTACTATAACGCAACGCTAGTGATATTATATAAAACTAAACAACCAATAATTTTTATTCAAAATTTCAAATTAAACTCCAAGATTATCAGTAACTCTTGCCTACTATAGCAATATAAAAATTAAAAAAAAGTATTATGGAAGATTCGCCTTATATCAAGGATTATTTCGGAGGAACCCATCCGAAAACTATTAAGAGAAATCATTACACTGCCAAGCGCAAATTTGGTTTGCTTGAAAAAGATCAATTATATCAGGTTTTCATTATCAAATATTATCCTTCGGGGTATGTTAAGGAAAATGGAAATTATAATCAAGACGGATCAGGAAGTTCAGTTCCTTATAATGAAGGCGAGATGGGAGCTCCTGATCCTTGGGATGCAAAGTTTGCTATAAGGAGTGCTTCAAGTGGAATGAAACTGACCATTGATAAAACTGATTCAAAAGGTATGTGGACAAAATTACACTGGGCTGATCCTCCGACAGAGGAATCCCCACTTGAATTTATTTATGAGCGGGAAATAGAATATTATGAATGATTAAGTTAAGAAAAAACTTTGGTGAAACCAAAATGACTCTAATCTATAATGACAGTATATACCGAATTACGATCAATCCTTGAAGAGATAGTTTTGTTTGAAAACTGGATTGACACTCTTGATGCCGCGAACGGCTTAAGGCATTACTCCATCTTTCTTCCCAGCCGGGTTATACCATATTCGATCGAGGTCCGGCGTAATGCCGATAATGCCGTCATAGCAATTCTAAATGTAAATTATGACGACATAATTATGACACTGAAATTCTGCGAATCGATGGAACAGGAGATCATGAAGGTTTCCAGAATGGAAGGGAGTGAACAGTATCTCGATGAATTATATCTTATCAAAAGGATTTTCGGGGTTCCCAAATACCTCAGTAATCCTAAGGGTGTTCTTGGACATAATGGTGAGATATTGACAATATACATGGATTATTTCCGCAGGCATTCCGACATATATTTTCAGGCCAGGATTGAGGATTCCACTGATCAAATCTATTTAAAGGTAGATCAGGATCTGCTTCTCCGCTACCTCAATGACGTGATCATCCTAAAAAACGTCCTGTCGAATCCCTGTGAGCCTGCTTTCTACTATCAAAATAATGTCGGAGACATAATCAGAGCGCGGGAAGTTTCAATCGAATTGCTTACCAATTATCGTGTAATGTATGCAGACAAGAAGATTTCGGAAGTCCCAGCAGAACTCGTTTCATCCAGCCTGCAAGAAACTATCGCCTTTTATGAGAACCTCCGGAGGGAAGATCCTTATGGCCAGGAAATTTGGGCTAAAGATTACGACCCGGTATCGATATTCCTCAATGACTGACCTCAGTGAGTGTATGGATTCATACTCAAGTTTTGATGCATGGCAAATTTCAAACTGATACGGAAAACCCCGTGCGAGCAGGAATTGAGAGTCTATCTCTACCAGATCATGACCAGTGGGTTTGAAATGGTGGATCATCTGGCGGCATTTATCAGAGAAAATTTTAGTTCAAAATATGACGAGGATGATCTGTTTGAAGAGATCCTTACAAAAGACATTATAAGAGTCCTTTCATACGGCATCGAAGACATCAACGTAATGCCCTCGGAGATCTTTTTTTTCGACATTACCGGGAATGTATCGTTTCACGATTACAAAGAGGCACCTGCATTATTTACCGGCGTTGATCAATATACATATGATAACGGCGGTCTGATCGTGATGAAACTGTTTTGTGGACAGATATATAGGCTTTACGATAGCCATGGAGTTTGCTTGTCCGATGATTGTCATGACCTGGATTTATCTGTCGATGGCAGGGTGCTTCTGCGGACATCTTCATCCTTTCATTGGGAAGAATTCATATATTCCGGCGGGAAACTGGTCCCCGTGAATATCTACGACCCTTCGGAATCACCGCCGGATTTCCGCCGGATTTTCAATGAACATGTCGATGATGATTTGTTCCCGCCTTATTCATTCTTCAAGGCCCGGGAAAACTGGATGGCCCATCTATCTGGGGAGGAAGTAAAAACTCTGCTTGCGGACCCGAATTTTTCTTACCGTTTCAGGAAGTCGCTGGCCGGATCTTTTTCCGGTAAATCTATGGTCGAGGCCTACCAGTTTCTGATTCAATACTATCATGACAATGAAGACCTTGCGACCCTTGCAGTTATATCCAATTGCCTTGCGTTTGCATTGCTCTCAAAACGGCTTCAGGATAGCAGGGAATTTGTTTTTGCCCTTTTGACAAAGAACGATAAAACACGAGGCATTTACCCTTTTCTGAACCAACAACTTAAAAAGGACAAAGAGATCGTTAAACTTTGTTTAAGCTGGAACGTGGACATCCTAGAAGAATTTGCACCTGTATCTGATAGAGAACTGATAATTCAGGCAATAAAAACAAAGGGACATGCTTTCAGATACGCTTCAGAGGAATTGAAATCTGACCGGAATTTCAATCTTGAGGCGGTCAAAATGAATGGCAAAATTCTCAAGTATTTTCCTGATGATTTGCGTGCTGATAAAGAAATCGTTTTAGAGGCTGTAAAACAAACAAGAAAAGCCCTGAAATATGCTTCAGATCAATTGAAACGGGACACGGAATTCCTGGGTCTGATCAATGAAAATGACCGGACTGACCACCCATTACCATTTTAAAATGTCAAGGAGGGGAGCAGTGCGGCCAGGCATACAATGTCTCTCTTTGAATTTGGCTATTTTCCAAACCAGAGATTCTGGATCTCCGTGGATTCCTCCTCGGAAGTCTCCACCAACTCTTGAACAAAGCTTCGGAAATATACAGGTAGCCAGTCGATAATCCGGCCCGAGTTTCAAGGTAGGCCAGTGATGCGGACAATTTTCAGATTTCATCTCTCATATTTATCAATTCTTCCCTAGTGGCCGGGTGGAATCTCCATGCTTCCAGGATCATTAAGCTCCGGTTGATCTCACATCCGTCAACATCATCCAGCGTGGTCACATGGCCCCGGTAGTCAGGATGCCATGGAATGATAATCTTTTGTTCAAGAAGACGGAGAGCGATCTGAGCTTTGTTTTCAAGGGGAATCTCCAGGTCAAAGAAATCCAGAAAATCCGGATTTTTCATGCAGAATTCCCGGTATTTTTCCTCAGCACGCTCTATCTTATCTGACATGCTGTCTTCCTCGAGCAGCAGTTTCAGTTCCCGGAGGTCTTCTTTTTCAAGATAAAAAAAGTGAATCCATTGAGGATAATTTCCCTGCCAGTCCCTGCATACATCAACAACCTCCTGGTACCTTCCTTTAAGAAAAGGAACTATAGCAACACTATTCCATTTGTTATTTTCAGCCATCTCCAGGATCTTCTCAAAAGGCTTTTGCCGGATATGTTCTACTGGTAAATAATTCCTGACCGGATCCGGGGGAAGATAATTCTCATGAACTTCACCAATGAGCTCGTTATGGATAACACAATCAAAACCCTCTTCATAGTCCCAGATGGATCCATGGGTGATAATAACAGTGATGAGCCCTATGGTCCTTTTGACGGTTTTCCTGTTTCGCTTTTTCAGGGGGATCACGAAAATACCTGCATGGTTCTCATGATGTTCACTGAGAAATACTGACTCGTCAAAAAGCAATGAGCTGTCAAACGACCGGATTGCCTCATAATGAACATTGAGAAACCCTAAATCGTTTGTTAGTGCATCAGCCTTCTCCGAATACATTCCAAAATGATCGGTGATGTAGTAGATCTGCTCGTCCAGGATCGGGCTGAGCCTTCCAAAGAATGAATTGGTGTTGATGCATTCGTAATTTCCTCCCTCGCAGCAGCCATCACAAATGCCAACGAAACACTGTATCTTAACCCCATGGGATTTCAATATCCTGACAGCTTTGTTGTTGTCAAAAGGCATCAGGATTACTTTATCATCAATAATCCGGATGGGTTCATCCAAGTTACCAGTTTCCTCCAATTCATTGCTGTTTAGAATGACATAATCATATGGTAATGTGAGATACGCCTGCTTAAAAGGGGTCGATGAAAGGTATAGGAGCACTCTTTTTCCTTTAAGGTTTTTAAGAAATGTTTCCGGGATTTTAGTTTTCATGGCTTTAAATTATAGCGTTTCAATAACATGGAAATCTCTGATTTTCGTTTTGGATTCAGGACAAAGAAATGAATCGTCAGCGGAAAGTCTTTTTTCCACCTCTTTAATGCTTTAAGAAAACGAAGAATCATCATGCTGTCCAATTCAAATCCAATTCCGACGGTTCTCCATTTTTCCAGGAAAGCCTCCTCAAGAAAAAGATCAATAGATCGGTTGATAAACCATGATGTATTGACGATATATTCTCTCTCTTTCTTTAGAGGCAAATATGCTTCCATAGATTTACGGTCAGTACTGTTCGGGATAATGCAGTCAAACTGATCCTGGAAATCCCATACGGAAGAATTGCTCAGGCTGACCTCTGTTTTTCCTATGCTGTAAGTTTCTGTATCAGGAGGAAGTCTCTTCAGTTTATATGTTCTTAAAAAATTCGGAGGAGTAGGATCAAACAATAACCATTCAAAAGGAGGAGAGACTGGAAAAACGCCAACATCGAACGGAAGGTCTTCAGGATTGATCTCTTTGGCCATAAAATGCATTACTGGGAAACCATTGTTTGTTGATGAGTATTGCCTGATCAACGATCGGTCTAACCAGAAATCATGATCAGTGATATAGAGTGATTCATCGGAAAGGACAGGGCTTAACAATGCAAAAAATTCTGCCAGATGTGTGCAGTTACTGTAATCCAATGTTCCGCATCCATCCCCAAGGCCGACAAAACATTTAACATGAATTCCAATATCATGAAGAATCCTTACTGTCTTGGCCGGAATTCCTTTCACTTCAATAAAATGGTCATTGATCCTACAAAACTTAAATTCCCCACCCCTGCTCCCAATGTGATCTGCAGGATTATTAAGGATTGCAAGATCGAATGGAAATTTACCCGGATCAATGTCAAACAGCACATTGGAGACAATAAGAATGGCACTTTTGCTACGCAAATCCTTAAACCAATCAGGGACCTTTTCGGGTGCAGTTCTAAAAGGCAACCCAATATCATCGATGGAAGGAACCAAGGCTTTGTTTGTTTTGTTCTCCAGTATAATCTTTCTAATAAAGGATTCAAGATATCTTATAGACTCGGGTTCCCCATCTGATTTTGAACAGGAACCGGGGTGTTCTGAGGTGAACTCAAACACATTGTTATTGTCAATATAAATTTTGAATCCCTGAGTTTCAACTCGCTTTGTTACTCTGTTAAAAACAGCATATGCATTTTCAAAGATCAGTTCCTTGAACATCACTGACATGAATTGCAACTTGCATATTCCGTTACTTTTAAAGAAATATTTCACATATTGATCCGCTTCTTCAACTATTTTCACTGTCTTTGGCTGATCAGCCATTCCATAAAGCTCTTTCATACCAGCCTCATCCAATTCCCAATCACCCAAAAAATCAAATGGATGGATATTGGAAAAAGAAAAGGTATTTCTCTTGCTTTCATAAGCAGCCCGCTTGAAAGCCCGAATTTTTAAAGGATTGCCTCTGACAATCAATAGATTTGTTGTTTTATTATTCTGACTCATTTAAGCTGGTTAACAGACAAAGATAAGGTGACTCAAGGAGATAGATAAGGAATATTCTTTCGGATATGTTTATTAAATTAATGTAAGAGAAACTGGAATTCAATTATGCACAAACGCTAACCAACAGTTGCAGAAAATAGGAACGAATAAGACATAGAGTGAGTGCAATGTAAAAATATCTAATTCTGAGCTGGTTAATTATTTCCTCAAATTTTTTCATTTTTCGTTCGTTCACTACGACCAAAAAAAGCGTACCGGCCTGAGCCGGTACGCCGGAATCTTGAGAAATGAGAAGATTCAGAAAGTGATCTTGCTTTCAGCCTCAGTGATGCTGGCATCAAACTGGGTTTTAAGAAAATCGATGACCTTCTTGATTCCCGGGGTGAAGCTGGTTGTGAAGACGTTTCCGTCCGAGTCGTTCAGCCGCATGGTGCAGTTGAAGTCATTGGAAGAGATCTGGAAGCGGTCCAGTTCGGAGCGGGTCTGCACCAGCTTGGCCCTCTTCTCGATGACGAGCTGGAGATTTTCGATCTTGAGGATCTTCTCCATCATGGTCATTTCCTTCTTTGGTTCAGGAGCAGGAATGACCGGCTTTTCGGGTTCGATCTGCAGGACCGGCTTTTTCTCCTCGGTCTTGTTCTCGGCAAGGTTAAGAACCGTCTTGATCACGGTCATTTCTTCAGCAGAGGGCTTACCATTGCCCGGCTTCAGTGCGGTATTCGTTAATTTTGTCATGATGTGTTGCCGTTGCCCTACGGACTTGTTTTGGCATCTGGCACGCCAGGGTTAATAAAATTTATGCCCTCACAAACAAACGGAATGAAAATTCTGGAACAAATGTTCGGGTCAGATTGCGTGCAGCGGAATCTGAATGAACCCAAAGGGCGTCCGATCATTTTGCTGAATCCAGGAAAATGATCGATCGCATTTAGTGACATGATATTTTCATGAGTTTAACTTCGCATCAAATTTGAGTAACAGTGGGTGGGGGAGAAGATTTCTTCTGCAATTGCAGGTTCGATGATCTCTTCTTCTGATGCATCTGCAGGAACCTGTTCGTCAGATTTGATTCCCAGGATGTAATCCGCAGCCTTCTCGGCCCGGGATGCAGCCCAGAGGATCCATTTCTGATTGTCCCTGAGTTTCGATGCCCAACCGGAGATGTAAGCGGCAGAATTTCGGATGTTCAGTTCCAGGTGAGCAATCTCTGCCAGGTAAGATGCTCCAAGTTCTGCGACCAGTTCCTCCCTGCTATAGGGTTCATCCCCGAAACGGTTCGAAGTCAGATCAAAACGGTTCAGTCTTTTCGGATGGCCTACGCTGTGAACACATTCGTGATAGATCGTTTTATAGAATTCTGAAGGATTGGCAAAGTATTTTATTGTTTCAGATTTGGGTTAAAACCCCGCAATTTCATTGCGGCTACTTTAGTTTCTATAAAAGCTCTAACTTTACGGTATGGAAGGAATGCGAAAGAGTTCTCATACTGTAAGTTGGC
>Ga0172368_10005537_pt1 | contig 14018 bp, 12 predicted proteins | sample Lak11m_FD_114540 | JGI IMG/M metagenome (GOLD analysis project Ga0172368, IMG submission 114540) | Freshwater microbial communities from Kabuno Bay, South-Kivu, Congo - kab_022012_11m | ecosystem: Environmental > Aquatic > Freshwater > Lake | place: Democratic Republic of the Congo: South-Kivu...
CGCAGGCGAACTGGCGCAGCAACTCGAAATGCAAAACCGTGAACGCCAGCGGGTGACGCGGGAAGTGCAGAGCCAGGCCGAAGCGATGGCGCTTGCCGAAGACCCCAATGCCTACCTGCTCTTTGCCGCGCACGAGGATTTCAACGCAGGCGTTGTCGGTCTTGCGGCTTCACGATTGACCGAGACCTATTATCGTCCCGCGATTGTCGCCTCAAAGGGCGCGGAAGAAACGCGCGGCTCGTGCCGTTCCATTCCCGAATTCCATATCACGGACGCGCTCGATCGATGCGCGGACTTGCTGGTGAGACACGGCGGCCATGCCGCGGCCGCGGGCTTCACCGTCAGGAATGAAAATCTGCCGGGGTTGGTCCGGCGGCTCAAGGACCTCGCCGGGGAAAAACTCGGTGAAATGGATTTAAGACCGACGGTCACGGCTGACGCGGAGGTTTCGCTCACCCAAATCCGCCCGGAGTTGATCAAAACCCTGAGTTATCTCGAGCCGACCGGTTATGGCAATCATGATGCGGCCTTCGTCGCGAGGAATGTAAAGGTCAAATCGGCGCGCACGGTCGGCGCGGACGCAAAACATCTCAAGTTATCGGTTGAAGATGAAAACGGTTATTCCCATGATGCGATTGGTTTCAGGCTTGGGCATTGGCAAAAGAACATGCCCTCGCGCGTGGATATCCTGTTTACCTACGAGACCAACGAATATAACGGCCGCACAAGTTACCAGTTGAATTTGAAGGATATCAAACCTGCCGGCACAACCGGTTGATCCCTTGTCCTGCGCAATCGGGACTTGCGTGCCTTCCCCCATCGATACCCGGCGCTTCAGCGTGTGACATTTTTATCATGGTCCCCATCTCGGCTGGTAATCACAATAATCGTTGTTCGTTAATCGCCGCAAATCCGTCCCGTTTACGCGCATCACATAGATCTCGCATCCGTGGTCGTCGTTGTAACGGTCATAATATGCGGTAAACGCCACCCACCGGCCATCCGGTGAAAAGGATGGGCCCTGCGCGTTCCCGCCGCCTGGCGAAATCTGATGTGCGTTCGAGCCGTCTGAATTCATCAGGAACACTTCACGATGCCAGGGCTCACCCGAATAGGTGACGATGTATTGGCCGTCCGGCGACCAGTCGCTGCGGCCGCGGATGGCAGGCAGGCTGCTGACGCGGTGGTCATTTTTCCCGTTTGCATTGACCGCATACAACTGGGTGGAACCGTCCTTGTCCGAGGCATAGAGGACTTGTTTGCCGTCGGGCGACCAGGTGGGGTCCCAGCCGTTGATTTTTGGGATGTTATTGGGGTCAGTCCCATTGCGATTCATCAGCCAGATTTGATATTGATTTGAATTCACCGTCCAGCGTGTGAATGCGATGGTCTTGCCGTCCTGGGAAATCTCCGGGGCGTTGAGCACACCCTGTCGATTCGTCAATTGTTTGACGGTTCCGTCTGCGAGAGTCATCTCGTATATTTCGTAGATATTCTCCTCACGAAACGCCGCATAGATGACGCTCTTTCCATCCGGGGATAATGACGGGTAGTAATGCTGGCGCGAGTCGTCCGTGGTCAGGCGCCGCCAGCCGGTTCCGTCCGCGTTTATGATGCAGATTTGATTGTAAGCCTGCACCTGATGGACCTGGCAGGTGAACACGATGCGGCCTGTCAGCCCATCATTTGTCGATGGCGTTGGGATGGAAGTCGGGATGCCGGTAACTGCTGTGGCTGGCGGAGCGGTTGCCAGGTCGCCAAATGACGGCGTCGGCGTTGGATCGCCCGGCGTTGGAGAGATGTACCCTTCAGGCGTGGATGCCTGAAGGGTGGCGAGCAGGTTGGGAGACTCGGGCGACGCGGGAGCGCTTCCGATATTGCAGGAAAGCAGGACAAGCACGGCGATAAAAACGAAGGGATGACTTCTATTCATAACCCAATTGTAACGCGTGGATGTGGATGACGAAAAAATGCCTCAGGCTGGTCTATAAGCCGCATTCTGTCCAATGGATGCCCCTTTCGGGGAGTCCATCTGTGCAGTCATCTCTCTGGGCGGCGCGTCGCCGCGCCGCTCGTTGCGGCCTACCCGGGGCTGACTTTCCCCACGCTTGGAGAAAGTACGTATGGAGACGAGCAGTCTCCCGTCGTCCACGGACGACTTCGCCCCTGCTTGGCCTTGCTCCCGGCGGGGGTTACCTGGCCGCCCGCATTACGGCGGGCGCCGGTGGTCTCTTACACCACCTTTTCACCATGACTCCCTTCCCCTGAAGGGGTGAGGGAGCTGTTTGTTTCTGTGGCCCTTATCCGGCAGGTTCACGCCTTTCGGCGGTTTCCCACCCCGGGTACTCTCCGACGCCGTGCTCTATGGAGTGCGGACTTTCCTCGATCCCGACAACGCGGAACCGCGACTGCCCGACCAACCTGAGGTAACGTCATCATACACGCATGAACGGCTGGCGTCAACACGTTGAATAAGGCGCTGGTCACGGCATTTCAATGAGGCTGGAAAAAGACTGAATTGATAAGACATTGGGAGGGCCATGCTGTGTGGAAAGGTGGACATTTCAAGAAAAGACATTAAAATAAGACCTGCACATGAAACATTACATCAAGGAGAGCCTGTGAGCAAGCGGCACGGGAAATACGTCATTGGCCTGACCGGCAACATTGCAACTGGAAAGAGTGTGGTGCGACGCATGTTGGAGCATCTCGGCGCATACACCATCGATGCAGACGCGCTTTCACATCGTGCAATTGCCAAAGGCGCACCGGGTTACCAGCCCGTGATCGATCGATTCGGCAAATGGCTGGTGAGCCGGGATGGTCAAATAGACCGCTCCAGGCTTGGAACGCTTGTCTTCAACGACAGTGAAGCCCTGATCCAACTGGAGGAAATCATCCATCCGCTGGTGAGCCAGGCCACGGACATGCTCATCCAACGCGCGACCCAGCCTGTCATTGTGGTGGAGGCGATCAAATTGCTTGAAGGCAACCTGCGCGAGGTATGTGACGGTATTTGGGTCACCCATGCCCCTGAAGACGTGCAGGTGGAGCGGCTGGTACGCAAGCGCGGCCTGGCGCGTGAGAAGGCGCTCGAACGCATCCGCGCGCAATCCGCGCAAAGTGATAAGATCGCGGCGGCGGGCGTGGTCATCAAAAACACCGGCTCGTACGAGGACCTGTGGAAACAGGTCAGCTCTGCCTGGAAAAAAATAAGCCCCGCAGGCGCGGCCGCGCCTGTCACTGCCGGGAGAGCCGCGGCCGGTGATTTCTCCGTCAAACGCGGGCGCCCGCGCGACTCGGAAGCCATTGCAAAACTGCTCACGCACTTGAGCAAGGGAAAACGCAAGGCTGTATCGGACGACATCATGGCCGACTTCGGAGACAAGGCATACCTGCTTCTTCAAGTCGACGGGAAGGCAGTTGGCCTTGCCGGTTGGCAGGTGGAGAATCTGGTGGCTCGCACAACGGATTTATATCTCGAGGAAGGCGTTGACCCCGGGAAGGCGTTTGCCGCCCTGGTCAGGGAAGTGGAACGCGCCTCGGGTGATTTGCAATGCGAGGCCTCGCTCCTGTTTCCCGAAAATACTCTCGCAAAACAGGAAACAATCTGGACCCAGCTTGGTTATGAACGCCGCACCCCCGAAACGCTGGGTGTTCAGGCATGGCAGGATGCCGCGCTTGAATCCAAGCCTTCGGACGGCGCGCTGTACTTTAAACAATTGCGCCAGGACCGTGTCCTGCGCCCGATTTAGTCCCGGTAGTGAACAGTGCATAGGTAGATTGGTAGACCCGAATCAGGCAGACTGGTTTTGGCGCACCGCTCCCGTGTGCCGCCGATTTATCACAACCGTTTTACCAATCTACTGATGGCCGAATTTCTCAACAACCTCCTTTTCATATTTCAACGCATCGACTGGCTCAGCGTCGTTGACATTCTTATTGTGACGCTGATCTTCTTTGGCCTGTTGTACACTTTGCGCGATACGCAGGCGATGGCGTTGCTGCGCGGCATGATCCTGCTGGTGGTGCTGATCGTACTTTTGACCAGCCTGGTGTACCTGCCCGCTTTTTCGTGGCTTGCGAAGAATGCCCTGCCCGCGCTCCTGCTCTCCATCCCGGTCATCTTCGCCCCGGAGATCCGGCGGACTTTGGAGCGCCTCGGCCGCGCGGGGACCGTTTGGCGGGCCTCCGCCAAATCAAGCGACCTCAACCTCGAACAGACCCTGCGCGCTGTGGTGAATGCGGCGGCGCGGCTTTCCGCGCGGCAGCACGGCGCGCTCATCATCCTGCAGCGACTCGACAACCTCGACGAATACGTGCAGAGCGGCGTAAAGATGGACGCGCGCGTGACAGCGGAGTTATTGTTGCAGGTCTTCTATCCGAATACGCCTTTGCATGATGGGGCGGTGATCATCGTCGGTTCGCAAATTGTGGCGGCCGCCTGTGTGATGCCGCTTTCTGCAAGCGGGATCCTCAACCGTTCCCCCGAACGTCAAATGGGACTTCGCCATCGCGCCGCGCTTGGCATCTCCGAAGCGAGCGATGCCATTGCGGTGGTCGTATCCGAGGAAAGCGGCGGCATCTCGATCGCGCACGCCGGGCGCATGATTCACCGTCTCGATCCCGAGCGCCTTGAGAATATCCTGGTTGCTTTTTTCCGCCCGAATGGTTTGCCGCGAAAAAGTCGTTTGCTGGAAAGGCTTTTTCCCGGCTTGTTCCCTCGAAAAGAAGATTAACACATGCTGCGTTGGATTTCCAAAAACTACCGTACCTTCCTGTGGGCCTTTGCCCTGGCTGTGGCTGTTTGGGTGGCCGCAGTGACGTCCGCGGACCCTGACGAAACGCGCCTGTTTCCAGATAATGTCCCGCTGGAAGTTGTTGGGCAGGATCCCGGCCTGGTGATCACTTCTGAAATCCCAAAAGAGGTGGAACTGACCCTGCGCGCGCCCCGTTCGACCTGGGATGTGATCGAAGCCGACCCGCAAAGCGTGCGCGCCATTCTTGATCTTTCCGGCCTGGGTTCGGGAGGCCATACCTTGAATCTCCAGATCCAGGTCAACGCGCGGCCGGTTCAAATTGTTTCGGTGGCGCCGTCCTCGGTCATTGTGACGCTTGAACTGTTGTCCACGCGTACCCTGGATGTCGATCTGAGCCTGACGGGAGAGCCTGCCATTGGTTATCAGATTGGGGACGTAAACCTTGAGCCTGTACAGGTTGTTGTGGCGGGCGCCGAGTCCGAGGTCCGGAAGGTGGCGCGGGCGCGGGTATCGTTGGCCTTGAACGGGGTTCGTGAAAGTGTCGATCAGGTCATCCATATTGAAATCCTGGATGAGAACAGCCAGCCGATCAAGAGCGTTTCCGTTTCGCCCGATTCGATCCATGTCACACTGCCTGTCAGCCAGCGGGGCGGGTATCGGGATATGGCGGTGAAAGTGATCGTAAACGGACGGGTTGCCAGTGGGTACCGCCTGACGGATATTTCCGTGTTTCCGCCCGTGATCACTGTTTTTTCCACCGACCCGGAGTTGGTGGGCAAACTGCCTGGTGTTGTGGAAACCCAGCCGCTCGACCTGCAAAGTGCGAAGGACGATATCACCACACGCCTGGCCTTGAATCTGCCCGATGGGATTTCGGTCGTCGGCGAACAAACCGTGACGATCCAGGCCGGGATTTCGCCGATTGAAAGCAGCCTCACCCTGGCTGGCGAAAGAGTCGAAATCGTTGGGTTGCCCTCGGGCATGACCGCTGAAGTATCGTCCGCCACCGTGGATGTGATTGTCTCCGGCCCCCTGCCTTTGCTGGATACGTTGACCCGCCAGGATATCCGGGTGACTGTGGATTTGACCGGCCTTGAACCCGGTACGCATCAATTGACGCCCGGGGTTGAAATCCTGATCTCCAATGTGGTGGTGGAATCGATCCTGCCGAGTACAATTGAGGTGACCTTTAACACGCCGGGCACTTTAACCCCCGCGCCGACGCCAACCCCTTGATTTTCATCATGCTGTGTCCTGTCTGTGCTTGACAACGGACAAGACAAGATAAGAAGAACATGCCAAAACCAATTGTGGCCCTTGTGGGCAGACCCAATGTGGGCAAATCAACCCTGTTCAATCGTCTCGCAGGCGAACGCCTTGCCATCGTGGACGAGACGCCCGGCACCACGCGCGACCGGTTATTTTCGGAAGCTGAGTGGAATGGCCGCGCGTTTAATATCGTGGATACCGGCGGTATCGACCCCACGCATGGCGGCCGGACGCCGCTGTCCATTGGCTCGGCTGATTTTATCAATGAGATCCGCGAGCAGGCCCAGGTTGCCATCCAGGAAGCCGATGCAGTGCTGTTTGTGAATGACGGCGAAACGGGGGTTACGCCGCCGGACCGCGAAGTGGCGGAGATTTTGCGCCGGTCACAAAAGAAACTGCCGGACGGTACATTCTGGCCGCCGATCTTTATCGTGGTCAATAAATGCGAAAATGCCGAACGCCGGGCGCAGGCCAATGAATTCTATGAACTGGGTTTGGGGGATCCCTATCCACTTTCGGCTGTGCATGGAACGGGGACCGGCGATCTGCTGGATGACCTTGTCAAATCCTTTCCGGCGCAGGAGGCCGAAGGGGAGGACGACAGCGTTAAGATCGCGATTGTGGGAAAGCCCAATGCGGGCAAATCCAGCCTGCTCAATAAACTGGCTGGCGCCGAGCGCGCGATTGTCAGCCCGATCGCGGGCACGACGCGCGATTCGATCGATACCAGGATCGAGTACGAGGGGATCGAAGTCACGTTGATCGATACGGCGGGTATTCGCCGCCGCGGGAAGATCGAACACGGCGTGGAGCAGTATAGTGTTTTGCGATCCTTCAAGTCCATCGAACGCGCGGACGTGGCCCTCCTGATGATCGACGCGACGACCGGCATCACGTCGCAGGATGCGCACATTGCAGGTTTTATCCTCGAAGAGTGGAAGTCGTGCGTGGTGCTGGTCAATAAATGGGACGCGCTGGAAAAAAATTCGTTCACCATGGACGAATATACGCGCAAGATCCGCACCGATCTCAATTTTATGGATTATGTGCCGTTGTTGTTCATTTCAGCGAAGACCGGCCAACGCGTGGAGCAGGTGCTGCCGATGGCTTTGCGTGTGCAGGAGGAACGCCTGGCGCGCCTGACCACATCCAGGATCAACCAGGTTATTCAAAAAGCCCAGGATATGCACGCGCACCCATCACATGCAGGGCGGCAGCTCAAGATGTATTATGGCACGCAAGTCCGAAGCGACCCGCCGACTTTCATGATCTATGTCAACGACCCGAAGTTGATGCACTTCACTTATTTGCGCTACCTTGAAAATCAGATCCGCGCCGAGTATGGATTTTTGGGAACACCCATCCGAATTGTGACAAAGGGCAGGAGGGAATAGCAGTCCCCGTCCCAATGGGTGATTCTATTTCCCGGCCAGTTTCCGTAATTCTTCTTCGCCGATAATTTTCACACCAAGCGATTTGGCCTTCTCGAACTTCGAGCCCGGCTCCGCGCCGAGGACGAGGTAACTGGTCTTTTTGCTCACGCTGTCCGTGGCTTTGCCGCCATTGGCTTCGATGAATTCCCTGGCGCCGTCACGGGTAAACGTTGGAAGTGTTCCTGTAACCACAAATGTCAAGCCATTAAACGCGCCCTCTTTCTTCTTTCCTCTTTCCTCTGCTTTGGGCCATACACCCGCAGCTTTTAATTTCTTCAATACCTGTTTGTTGAACGGACGCGAGAACCAATCCACAATTCCCTCGGCAATGTTCGGGCCAACGCCTTCGATTTGCTGAAGATCGTCCGCGCCAGCCTTTGACAAAACATCCAAATCGCCAAAGTGACCTGCCAAATCCCCCGCGCTGACCTCGCCCACGCCGTGAATGCCAAGCGCGGTAATCAAACGCGCCAGGGATTGTCTCTTTGAGTTTTCGATGGCGTTCAATAAGTTGTCGGCTTTTTTGTCGGCAAAGCCTTCGAGTTTGAGCAGTTGTTCCTTCCCGAGCGCATACAGGTCAGCCACATCCCTGACCAGGCCTTCCTCGATGAACTGCTCGACGATTTTGATTCCAAGCCCGACAATATCCATTGCGCCGCGCGAGACGAAGTGCTCCACGTTGCGAACCAACTGCGCGGGGCAGGCGGCGTTGACGCAGTACCATGCGACTTCGCCATCGAAATGCTCAACAGGCTGGCCGCAGGCCGGGCAGGTTGTTGGCGGCTCGAACGGTTTCTCCGCGCCCGTGCGCGCGTCCGTGACGGGGCCGATGACGTAGGGAATCACTTCGCCCGCGCGTTTGACCAGCACACGGTCACCGACGCGGATGTCCTTTTCGGCGATGTAGTCGAAGTTGTGCAGGGTGGCGCGCTCGACAATCACGCCGCCGATTTCGACGGGTTCGAGCATGGCGTATGGAGTCAACACACCCGTGCGGCCAACCGCGACGCCGATGTCATTGAGGGCCGTGGTCACTTCGCGGGCTGGGAATTTGAAGGCGATCGCGCCGCGCGGGTCCTTGCCGACGAAGCCGAGTTCCGCGGCGAGATTCAGGTCGTCAATTTTGATGACCATGCCGTCGGCTTCGTAGGGCAGTTCGTCGCGGCGTTTGTCCCAGGTTTCGGTATGGGCGACGGCGTTTTCGAGATTATCGAAGCGTTTGGCAATATCCGTAACGGGGAAGCCGAGCGCTTTTAGATATTCCAAGGTTTCCCATTGGCTTGTCGGGACTTTGCCGCCCTCGGAATGGATGATCTGATAAACGAGCAGCGTCAGCGGGCGCGAAGCGGTCAACGCGGGGTCGAGTTGGCGCAGGGAACCCGCGGCGGTGTTGCGCGGATTAAGATAGGTCTTTTCGCCTGCTTCTTCGAGTTTGCGGTTTAATTCCTCGAATTCCTTGATGGGGAGGAAGGCTTCGCCGCGGACGACCAGATACGAGGGGGGTCGAAGGTCGAAGGTCGAAGGTCGGCCATCATTGACTTTTGACTTTTGACTCTCGACTGGAATGCGAAGCGGAATTGCCCTGACCGTCCGCAAATTGGAGGTGATATCCTCGCCCACTTCCCCGTCGCCGCGCGTCGCGCCCTGGACGAAAAGCCCGTCGCGGTAGTGAAGGACGACGGATAATCCGTCAATTTTCGGCTCGACGACGAATTTTGCCTTTTCCACGCGGTCGTCGATTTTCGAAATGCGCTCGAGCCAGGCGCGCGCGTCGTCCCCGCCGAAGGCATTCGCGAGCGAGAGAATGGGCGCGGGGTGGCGGACTTTGTCGAAGCGGTCAGCAGGTTTGGCCCCCGCGCGTTGCGTGGGCGAATCGGGCGTGACCCAGTCCGGGTGGTCCGCTTCAATCTGCTTGAGTTCGTTCAGCAGGCGGTCGTATTCCAGGTCGCTGATGATGGGGGCGTCGAGGACGTGATACCGGTAATTATGTTGATTGATCCCGGTTTTTAATTCTTCGTAGCGCGTTTTTGTATCCATGTGCAGATTATAGCCGAATCGAATCCCGGCAGGGCCGCGCCATGCCGTTGATAATAAATCTCCGGGGCGTTGGGCGCAGGCAGGAGGGTCAATTAATGGCGCTTCCCATCCGCCGTTTTGATTATCGTCCAGTCATGCAGGAGGCCTCGCATCCCCTTTTCATCCGGGGTTTTATGTTATATTCAATCCGGCCTCGTAATTCCCGGCCCTTCGAAACCCGCGACCCTTTTTGCCATCTTTGGACTACTAAGTATATGGAAAACATTTCCAAGACGATCCTTCCAGATGCAAGCGATGAAGATCTGATCCGCCAATTCAAAAGCGGAAACATGGATGCTTTCGGCGAACTCTATAAGCGCTATCTTCCCATTGTCCACAAGAGGGTGCGTTACCTGGTTCCTGCGGAGGACGTGGAAGATGTTACCCAGAAAATTTTTATCGCCGTATTGAAATCAATGGATACTTTTCGCGGCGAGGCGCATTTCGGCACGTGGCTTCGGACCTTAACAGACCACAAAGTAGTCGATTTTTACCGAAAGCGCGGCCGTCAGAAGGAGGCCCAACTGGCGCCGCTTTCCGATGCGTCCCATCAGAATGACGGAAATTCAGTTGCAAAACTGGAGGAACACATTGTCATTGGGCGGGCGCTGCAGGGACTTCCCAAAAAGTACCGGGAAATCATCCTCCTGCGGGTGATCGAGAATGTGCCTTACAACGAAATCGCAGAACTGAACAGATCGAGCCTGGAAGCAACCAAATCGCTTTATCGACGCGCGATCTCCGCTTTCCGTGAACTTATGGAAGAAGAAGATGAAAAACACAAAAAATAGAGACAACCCTAATCAAGACGATCAGCTGGCTGACTTTACCGACCGGATCCTGGCTGACAAAAGCGATCAAGCCGACCCTGAGGCAAACGAGGAACTGCGCCGACTCGAGGAAACCATCCTCCGTTTGAAGCGCGCCATCCCCCCCGCCAAACTTGATGCAGCATCCATTCGACAAATGCAGGCCCGCTTGAATGCCCGCCTGAAACAGGAGAGCCTGCAAAAAGAGCCTTCGTTCTGGCAAAACCTGTTTGGACGCAACCTGTCCCGCCTCTTTTTTACCCTGCCCGCGGTGGTCATCCTGGCGCTGGCAATCCTGGCCGCCCCCTTCCTGACTGTTAATGGTTCATCCATCGCAGCCACCGCGACAATCCCTCCGCAAAGCGCCATGCTGATTATTGTGCCGGCAGGGACAATAATCGTGATCCTTTGGATCAAATATCGCAGGTAGGCCGTTTTTTCCACATTGCACTTTTCATTGCTCGCCCGGCATTCATTAAGATGAGGGGTATGGGCAAAGAGGCGGCAACAGTTATTAACCTGTTGCCGCCTTGAGCGTTTTCACGCTCCAAAATAGTTGCCGGCCGCCGGTAGATACGGTATTATTCCCACATGCCCGTCGTGATTGCCCTGTGTATCTCGTTTGTGGTCCCGCTGCTTTATTTGTATGTAATCCGCAAACTCGATCTCTATGGGACGGGCAGGTTTATCTATAACCTGGTCGCTTTAATGTGGGGTGGGATTTCCTATTTTCTGGCAGGCTCCATCAACAACATCCTGTTGATCAATGGATATATTACCCGCGGGCAATTGGTGTGTATCGCGGCTCCCATTACCGAGGAAATCCTGAAAGCCCTGATCCTCCTTTACCTTGTCCGCCGCGCTGATTTTAATTATGTGGTGGACGGCGCAATTTATGGATTTGGCGCTGGAATCGGATTTGCAATCATGGAAAATTTTGAGTACATCGCCGGTAATCCCGGGACCGCCCTCCCGCTTGCGATCCTGCGCGTGCTTTCCACCAATCTTCTCCATGCGACAGCCAGCGCAATCATCGGCAGCATCCTGGCAATACTGCGCAATAAACGGAATTTCCTCCAGTTGCTGCTGGCATTCGGCAGTATTGTTCCGGCGGCAGGCCTGCACATGGGATTCAACGCCATGGTCAGCGACGGCGGTTCGCTGCTGATCGCGATTCCCCTGAGCCTCGTTGGCGCGGGATTAATTGTGGTCATCATTTGCAAGGGGATGAAAATCGAACAGGGATGGATCGGCGAAACACTTGGGGCCGCCGATCGTGTAACCCGCAGCGAAACAGCCGTGGTCCAGCGCATCCATTTCCTTGACGATGTGCTGGTTCCGATCAACAGGCAGTTCGGCCCCGAAAAAGCCTTCCTGGCCGAGACGATCATCCTGACACAGGCGGAAATCGGCATAAAGCGAAAATTACTGGATGAAACGCAGGATGTGACATTCCGCCGCAAACTCGAAGCGGAGATTCACCGCCTGGCCGCCGGCATGGATGAGGCGCGCAAAGCCGTGGGACCGTATTGCATGTTGTTCCTGCGGACAGTCTATCTCGAGCAGAACACCAGGATCTGGGACGCGATCAACCAGCGGGTGGAGATGGCGCGCAAGGGTCACGCGGGAGGCGGGTTGTGGTCGACGCTGGGGGATCGAATCCGGGAATCCAATACGAAGGGGGATGGATCATGAACGAGGAGGCGACCCGTCAATTGAAGAAATTCCCATTCTTCCGCGACTTGCCGGATGAGACCCTGCTGGCGCTCTCACAAAAGGTCAGCGCCAGGAGGATCGCGAGAGACGATGTGCTGATGCGGAAGGGGGATGAAGGCGATTCGCTTTTCATGATCCTGGACGGCTGGGTCAAGATCGTCACCGAGGATTCCGCCGGGGATGAATTGATCATCAACCAGTGCGGGCCGGGAGAAACAATTGGGGAGATGGCCCTCATCGACCAGTCGCCGCGCTCGGCCACCGCGATTGCGCTGGATGAAGCCGAAGTGCTCGAACTCAGGCAGGATGCGTTTCTTGAAATTCTCAACGAGTGGCCGGACCTTTCGATGGCCCTGATCCGCAGTATTGCCTCGCGCCTGCGCTTTTCGACCATCTATATTCAAAAGGCCATTGAATGGAGCCGGAGGACGGCGGCGGGGGATTACTCCTTCATCGAACACACCCCGCCCATCATGAAAAGGACCGGGAGCGACGACGACAAGGCCGGGCAGTTGCTTTTCGCCTTCTTTCAAATGGTGCATCGCGTGAAGGAACGCGAGGAGGGCTTGAAACGCCAGCTCGACAAGCTGGCCTTCGAAATCGACCATGCGCGCAGGAAACAGGCCTTCGAGGATATTACCAGCACCGAGTTCTATTCGAAACTCAAGGAACAGGCGAAAAAACTGCGCGCGCAGCGGGACCAGGATGACAGCCGGGAGGCAAAATGAGCAAGGGAAAAATTGTATCCATTCATTCTTTTCGCGGGGGAACGGGCAAATCCAATACCGCCGCAAACCTGGCGGCACATGCCGCGTTGGCGGGAAAACGGGTGGGCGTGGTGGATACGGACATCCAATCGCCGGGCATCCACGCCTTGTTTGGACTTAACGAAATCAAGATGGGCCGCACATTGAACGATTTCCTGCATAACAAATGCGGGATTGCCGAAGCGGCTTTCCCAGTCGGGGAAAAAGGGACGGATGCGGAAGGCCGCGCAAAACTGGCGGGGAAGAATCTCTGGTTCGTGCCTTCCTCCATAAAGGGACAGGAGATCAACCTGGTGATTCGCGAAGGATACGACTTCAACAAGATGAATGAAGGCATTCAAACCTTGATCAGGGAACTCGACCTGGATTACCTGTTCATCGACACCCACCCCGGCCTGAACGAAGAGACCCTGCTTGCCATCGCCATCTCGGACATCATCATCATTATTCTGCGCCCCGACGACCAGGACATCCAGGGCACGGCAGTGACCGTGGACGTGGCGCGCAGCCTGGATGTCCCAAACCTGATGCTGCTGGTTAACAAAGCCCTGCCCAACCTGGATCACGAGGATATGAAGAGCCGCTTCGAAGCCGGGTTCCAGGTGCCGGTCGCGGGCATCCTGCCGCTTACCTTTGACGTGGCTGAAAACGCAAGCAGGGATTTGTTCTCCCTGCGCCATCCCGATCACGAATGGTCAAGGGCCCTGAGAGCCGTTGCTGAAACCGTGTTATCGATCGATTAGGAGGCGAAAATGAAATGCTGGCACTGCGAGGAACCCGCCCGCGCGGCCTGCGCCTTTTGCGGACGTTTTGTATGCAAGGAACACGCCCAGACGATGTCCACGTTCTTGACGATGTACGTCGGCGCGAACAACACCCCCAAGGGACTGGCTGTCGCGAACGTCATCTGGTGCGGCGAGTGTGAGCCGCAGCCCGAACCGATCAGCATGCCCGAGTTGTATTAAAGGCGGAGGCAGCCATGAGTGGAATCTTTGACCGATTACAAAATGAGATCGAAACCAGCCGGCAGGAGCGCGGCATCACCATGCTGGACCTGGCGGAATTGTCCCCGGCCCTGCGAAAGATCATGCGGGTCATGCTGCGTGAATTGAAGATGAATTATCCAAGCCTGTGTGCAACCATGGACAGCCTGCCCGTTGACCAGCGTCTTTCGCAGGCAGACCTGGA
>Ga0172368_10005538_pt1 | contig 14017 bp, 13 predicted proteins | sample Lak11m_FD_114540 | JGI IMG/M metagenome (GOLD analysis project Ga0172368, IMG submission 114540) | Freshwater microbial communities from Kabuno Bay, South-Kivu, Congo - kab_022012_11m | ecosystem: Environmental > Aquatic > Freshwater > Lake | place: Democratic Republic of the Congo: South-Kivu...
CGCAGATCTTCGCCTTCGATGTAATCTATGACCAGGTACTGGCCCTGGCCTTCGATCACGAAATAATCGGCGACGTGCGGCAGGCCGGGGTGGCGCATGCTGGCCAGGATGCGCGCCTCGTGCTGGAACTGGCGGCTATACTCCTCGGTCAGGAACAGATTTTCCTTGACCGCAACCGGGATGTTGAGGTGCTCGTCCTGGGCGCGATAAACAGCACCCATCCCTCCCTGGCCGAGGATGGAGACGATGCGATAGCGGTTATGCAGAAATGTTCCAGCCGGAAGCGGCATCCCAACACCTGATAGACTGACCTTCTCTGATTCTACCCGGCTTTAAAGTTATAAGCAATAAAAAGGGTACACGAAAACAGGGCTTTCTTAAAGTCGAAAGCCCTGGCGGAAACGGAGCAAAGACCTCATCGCCAACCCCTTCTCCGAAGGGGATACTGTTAGCGAATTCCACCCCACCCCCAGCCCGCCCACCTGCCCCTTCGGGCACCCGAAGCGGGTCCGAGGGGCGGGGGGAATGGGCGGCGCCCAATTCGCCATCAGCTTGCGAACGGGGGAAGGTTATTCTTTTGTGGGGGCGTCTTTGGGCGGATGATCCAGGCCAAACAGGTGGGGTGAGACCAACCAGGTGAGCAGGCCCAGGCCAACCCCAAACCAGAGGGTCGCGAAGCGGATGAGTACGGTGGCGACCGCGGTGGTGGAAGGGTTGTTGTGCAGGGTCAGGGTGAGCAGGCCCGCGATGGATGCTTCGGCTGCGCCCAACCCGCCAGGCAGGGCTGAAGCAGCGCCGATGACCGTGGAAAAGGCCAGGACGAACACGGCATTGGCCAGCAATTCGCTGGAGGGGGGATAGCCCAGGCCGAGCAGGATGAAGTAAAAACCGATGCCCTCGCCCAGCCAGGAAACCGTGCCCAGCAGAACCGCCAGCAGGGTTGCCCCGGGCCGAAAGAGAGAAAAACTGCCCTCGTAAAATTCGCGCACGCTGCGCGAGATTTTACTGAACAGTTTAATCCTATCGGCCATATCGAGCAGCCAGTTGGCGGCTGGGCGGATCTGTGAGAGGACGACCAGCGAAAGCAGGCCGAGCAGGATCATGATAAAGACGGGCCAGAAGCGCGGGAAGGAAACCACCCCCAGGGTGGAAAGAGCCAGGACGGCCAGCCCGTCGCTGATGCGCTCGGCTACCACCACCGACACCCCGCGCCCGACCGGCACGCCTGTCTGACGCATCAACCAGATCCCTTTGAGAACTTCGCCGACTTTGCCTGGGGTCATGGCCAGCGGGAACCCGGCCACAAACAAGCGCAGGCTTTCGGGCAGGGGCAGCCCACGCACGCCGATCTGCGCCAGGTAGTAATGCCATTTGAAGAAGCGCAGGGTGTAGTTGAGCAGGGTGAAAGCGATGGCGACGGCGAAGTACTCCCAACGGAAGTGCAGAATCGTCTGGCTAACTTCGCGGATGTCACCCAGCAGGGAAATGCCTAAGACGACCACAAACCCAAGGATCAACCCGGGGATTAGTCGGCGAACGATAGAGCGATTTGAATCCTGCATACCTGTCACTATCTGCGATTATACAACATTGAAATCGCGTCTCCCAATACAGCTGGGAAGGTTTAGGGTTTTTGAATGCACTAATCAGGGCCATGGCATCTGTCATCGCGAATGCCTGGCGAGGAGATCTCCGTCTTGAATTTGAGCCACAAAATGTGATTTCCATTGATTCCAGGCGAGATTGCTTCACCGGCGTCAAAGCCCGCCGGTTTGCAATGACGCGAGTCGCAGGATTTCTGAGAGCGTTGAAAAGCCATGGCAAGGTTTGTGTGGTTTTCTTGGATATGTTTGCCCGATCTGGCAAAGAGCCAGAGAATTTGGGCGCGTTTTAAGGATAGGCATTACGCGCAATTGGACTACAATTTGGGCATGGAAACTTATCCGAAAGCTCTAAAATTTTCACAACCGGTCGCCGACGCGCTGCGCAAAGGGCTGCCGGTCATGGCGTTTGAATCGGCGGTGGTGACGCACGGCTTGCCCAGGCCGCAGAACCTGGAACTGGCGCGTTCGGTGGAAATGGAGGCATTGGCAGCTGGGGTAGTCCCTGCGACCATCGCTTTGTTGGACCGGCGAGTGCACATCGGATTGAGCGATCTGGAATTGGAGCGACTGGCGCAGGCGGGCGAGCCAGGCCAGCCCATGGCGCGCAAGATCAGCCGGCGCGACTTTGGGATCGCGCTGGCGACCGGCGCGCCGGGGGGGACGACGGTGGCGGGCACGCTGATTGCGGCGCGCATGGCCGGGATCCGCGTCTTTGCCACGGGCGGGATCGGCGGGGTGCACCGCGGCGCACCCTTCGATGTCTCGGCCGATTTGCTGGAGCTGGCGCGCAGCCCGCTGGTGGTGGTATGCGCCGGGGCCAAGGCCATTCTTGACCTGCCAGCCACGCTGGAGTACCTGGAAACTTCCGGGGTGCCGGTGATCGGGTACGGGGTCTCTGAGTTCCCGGCTTTTTACTCGCGTGAGAGCGGTTTGCCGGTGGATGCCGCGGTGCAAACGGCTGACGAAGTGGCGGATATCGCGCGCGAGCACTGGAATATGGGTATCCAGGGGGCGATCCTGGTGGTGGTGCCGCCGCCCAAAGAATCGGCGCTGCCCGCCGCTGAGGTGGAGGTTGCGATTCAACAGGCGCTGGAAGAGGCGCGCGCGCAAAATATCCGCGGGGCGAGCGTGACGCCGTTCTTACTGTCGCGGGTCAGCGAACTGAGCCACGGGTCGAGCATGGACGCCAACCTGGCGCTGCTGCGCAACAATGCGCGGGTGGGGGCGCTGATCGCGTGCGCCCTGGCTGGGCCGGCCCGGATGCCTTCGATCTAAAATGGAGCAGCGGAGTTGCGTCTCAGCGAAGCTGGGACGCAACTCTTTTTGTTTTAAGGGGTGCTGGTGTTGGTGGGGGTCGGCATGCGCGTGTCGGTTGGACGGCGCGTGTTGGTGGGCGAGGGGGTGAGGGTGATGGTCGGCGTCAGCGATGGGGTGGGGGTCGCAGTGGGGGTGAAGGTGAGGGTTGGGCTGAGGGTTGGGCTGGGGCCGAAGGTGGGGGTGGGCGTCCTCGTGCGGGTTGGCGAAAGAGTGAGGGTAGGGGTGGGGGGGGGGCCGGTGACCGCAAATCGGCCGGTGCGTTTCCAATACGTGCCGAGGAACAAACGCACGTCATATTCGCCGGGCAGCCAGCCGCCGACGGGCGCGTCGCATTCGGTGTAGCCGAAGCCGCCGGTGCCGCCGTTCCAGGGCAGGGTCTCAAAACAAACCAGGTCTTGGCCGCGGTACCAGAGCGCTGTCCACTGCGCGCCGACGGTCATCTGGTCGTAGCTGAAAACACCGTAGACCTTGGGCACCGGGTTTTTAAATTCTGAAGCGGAATTGACCGGCTGGAAATCTTTGTCAAGCTCGGTGCTGAAAACCAGATCGCTGAAGATGACGGTCGGGTTGGGAGTGATCGTCGATTGGAACTGCGCTTCGACCGCGATCGGCATGGCGGGGGTCTCGGTGATCGAGGGAGTGTTGGTGATGGTGGGGGTGAGGGTGATGGTCGGGGTGACCGTGATGGTCGGCGTTTCGGTGATGGTGGGGGTGATGGTGATGGTTGGCGAGGGCGGATAGAAACGGTAGGCGACCGGTTCGGCGAAGCGGTTGACCAGGAAGAGGATGCCAGCCAGGATGAGGGCGACGAACAGTAAGCGCCAGCCGCGCAGGATCAGCTGGCGGCGCTTGCGGAAGTAGAGCAGGCGCTGCCCGGAACGGATCGAGTTGATCCCGACCAAAATGGACAGCAAGACAGCTGCCAGCAGCAGGATGGTCGCGGTGAGAACGCCGGTGTGAATATCCAGGGACATGATCTGGGATTATAGCATGATCGAAAATGAGGGCTGCAGGCCAGAAGGACGTTGCGGCCGCTAGAGTTTGCCACCCGCTTTGCGAAGGAAGGCGGCGAAAGCGGCCGCGATTTCTTCTTCGGCAGGCGAAGAGCTGCCCGGTGTATGTGTGAAACTGTAGGTGTAGGTGCTGCCTGGCTCGTACAGGGTGACGGTGAAGTTGAAGCAGTCGGCGCAGGTTGGGGGCTTGGGTGTGACTTTGCTCAAAGCGGCGATGTCGAGACGAAGGAGCAATTCGCGCAGCACGGCAGCGTCTTGGGCAGGGCCGCGCAGGGATTCATCCGGGTTGCCCGTCTCCACCCGTCCGTCGGCATAGATGCGCCATATGTCTTGCCTGCCCATAATGCCGCCGCTGCGCTGAAATTCAATCAGCAAGTCATCGAGCGGCAGAGGGGCTTTGCTGCCAGGGGTGGGGGACGCGACAGGCGTGGCATTGCCGGCCGGCTGAGGTGCGGCGGCGCAGGCGACCAGCAAGCAGAACACGGGGAGCAGGAGAAGGATTTTTCGTAACATGAGTAGGCTGCCTCGGTCGCGCGTGGCCGTCCAGCCCATGGGGCAAGAACAGCGCGACGCGGTTGACTCATTGTAATCATTATATACGATCCGTGTGCAGATTAGTTTAATCCGAATGGATTGGCGCGCCATTTTTGGAGTGGGGCTATAATCATTTCAGTGTCATCTCAGGAATAAAAAAGATGGTTGTTTGACAATGCGCCGCAGGCGCATTGTCAAACAACCATCCCGTGATTTTCGAGTTGGGAGGCAATCGATGATGCAAGGCTTTGAAGCTGTGGTCGCCGGACATATCTGTCTGGATGTCATCCCTGGCCTATCTCATCTTCCCACCGGGAAGTTTGGGGAATATCTGCAGCCGGGGCGCACACTGCTGGTGGGTCCGGCGGTTTTTTGTACCGGTGGGCCGGTGTCTAATACCGGGTTGGCCATGCACAAACTGGGGATCGGCACGCGGCTGATCGGAAAGGTTGGGGCCGATCCTTTCGCGGATATTGTGCGCGGGGTGGTCAGCCGGTATGACCCGGCCCTGCTGCAAGGGCTGGTGACCGATCCGAACGCTCCGACTTCGTACACCGTCGTGATGACCGCGCCTGGGGTTGACCGGATTTTTATGCACTGCACCGGGGCCAACGACGAATTTGCCAGCCAGGACATCGATTATGGGCTGGTGGAGCAGGCGCGTCTGTTTCATTTTGGCTACCCGCCGGTGATGAGGAAGATTTACGCAGATGGCGGCAGGGAACTGGTGGAGGTCTTTCGCAAGGCCAAGGCGACTGGGGTGACGACCTCGTTGGACCTGACCGCGCCAGACCCCGAATCACCGGGGGGTAAAGCAGACTGGCTGGGCATGCTGGAGTGCAGCCTGCCTTACGTGGATATCTTCTTGCCCAGTTTTGAGGAACTGCTGTATGGCTTGCGGCGCAAAGAATACGAGCGCCTGAGCGCGCAGACCCAGGGCAACCTGCTGGACGCGGCGACCCCGGAATTGATCTCAGACCTGGGCAGGCAGATGCTGGAGATGGGCACAAAGCTTGCAGTAATTAAATTGGGAAACCGCGGCCTGTATGTGCGGGCAGCCAACGCGCAGGTCTTGAGCGGGATGGGACGCGGGCGTGTGGCAAACCTGGCGGCGTGGGGCGGGATCGAGCTGCGCTCGGCCTGTTTCAAGGTGGACGTAGTCGGGACGACCGGTTCGGGCGATACGACCATCGCCGGTTTTCTGAGTGGGGTGCTGCGCGGGCTGGGGCCGGAAGACGCGGCCACGGCGGCCGTGGCGGTGGGGGCCTGCAATGTGGAGGCGCTAGATGCGCTGAGCGGGCTGCGCCCGTGGGAGGAGACCCTGGCGCGCATCGCGGCCGGTTGGGAGCACCTGCCGATGGCGTTTGCGGAGCCGGGCTGGCAAAATGTGCGCGACGGGTTGTGGACGCGCAGGTTAAGCTGAGGAGGTTGATCGATGGCGGTTTTAAACGGTCAGAATTTGAGCAAATTGGACATTTTGCGGCGGGTCAGCGATATGCGCCAGCTGGCGGGAGCGATCCCTTTTGAACTGGTGGATGGAGCGGAGCGCGGGACGCGCGGGGTGCGCCTGTATAACGCGGCAGGGCTGGACATGAACGTGATCACCGACCGGGGCATGGGCATCACCGAGCTGTCCTGGCGCGGGACACAGCTGGCGCTGCTGACACCCATCGGCGCCGCGCACCCGGCATTTACGGAGCAGCCCGGTCTGGGATGGCTTCGTACCTGGCCGGGCGGTTTTGTGACCGTGTGCGGGCTGAGCCAGGTTGGCAGCCCGGCGCTGGACGGCGGTGAAGAGCTTGGCCAGCACGGGCGGGCGGCCGCGACGCCCGCGCGCGGGGTGACATGCGGCGGCAGTTGGGAGGGGGAGGAATATTCGCTGTGGGTGGAAGGTACGCTGCGCGAGGGGGTGGTGTTTGGCCCGCAGCTTGCCTTGCGCCGCAAAGTGACGATGAAGCTGGACCAGGCGCGCTTCTGGATCGAAGACTGCATCACGAATGAGAGTTTTCACCCCGCGCCGCTGATGCTGCTGCAGCACTTCAACCTGGGCTTTCCGCTGCTGGACGCCGGGGCCGAACTGGAACTGCCGCCTGGCGAGGTGCTGCCGCGCGATCAAACCGCCGCGGCTGGATTGGCCGATTGGGCCAGGTTCCAGCCGCCCCAGGCCGGTTACAGCGAGCAGGTGTTTTACCACGACCCGCAGCCGGACGAAGCCGGGTGGGTGCAGGTGCGGCTGCGCAACCGGGCAGCGGGCGGAGGGAATGGAGTGGGGGTCTATTGGAAATACCGCAAGGCGGATTACCCGGTGCTGGTCGAATGGAAGATGATGGCGGAAGGGCTGTACGTGCTGGGCGTGGAACCGGCGAACTGCCATGTGGAAGGGCGGGCGCGCGAGCGCGAGCGGGGCACACTGCAAGTGTTGGCCCCCCATGAAAACAGGACGTTTGTGATCGAAGTCGGGTTCAGCCAGGAATAATTTAATAATCCTATTGGCAGCAGAGGCGAATATATGGCCAGATTTACTGAGTTTGAAATTTACATGCTGCTTAACCAGATCAAGCCGCTCTGGTTGAGCCACATCGATATGAGCGGGATGGATTTGCGCGGGGCGCACCTGGCGGGCGCGACCTTGATCGGCGCGAACCTGGAGGGCGTGGACATGCGCGGAGCAATCCTGCTGGAAACCAACCTGGGCGGTTCGAACCTGCGCGGAGCCAAACTGGTGGGGGCGGACCTGCGCAAGGCGTCGCTGCGCGGGGCTGACTTGCATGAGGCCGACCTGCGCGAAGCCAACCTGGCTGAAGCCGACCTGTCTGAAGCCAATTTGACCAGGGCCAACTTGATCGATGCCAACCTGGGGGCGGTGGATTTGACCAACGCCAACCTGACCGACGCCAACCTGACCGGCACCAACGCGCCGGATCACCGCCTGTTCCGGGCCAAGTCCCTGGCGGGTACGACCATGCCGGATGGCAGCCAACATCAATGATGCGTTACGGGTTCGTGATGCCCTTTGGGGAGGCGCGCGACGCCGCCACCCTGGCCTTCGAAGCGGAACAGGCCGGGTGGGATGGCTTTTTTGTGTGGGAGCCGGTTTGGGGGGTGGACGCCTGGGTCTGCCTGACAGCGGCGGCGATGCGTACGGAGCGCATCCGGCTGGGGACGATGCTCTCGCCGCTCTCCCGCATGCGGCCATGGGATATGGCCGGAAAGGCCGCCACCTTGGACCGGTTGTCGAACGGAAGAGTGATTCTGTCGGTTGGGTTAGGCGCGGTGGATACTGGGTTAGCCGCTTTTGGCGAGGAAACCGACCGGGCCAGGCGGGCCGAGATGCTGGACGAAGGCCTGGATATCCTGTTTGGACTGTGGAAAGGCCAGCCGTTTGCCTACCAGGGCAAGCACTACAAGATCAGCGAGACGGATTTCATGCCACCCCCGCCGCCTGTGCAGCAGCCGCGCATCCCGGTGTGGGTGGTGGGGCTGTGGCCGAAGATGAAATCGATGAAGCGGGTGCTTCGCTGCGACGGCTTGCTGCCATCAGCCGTGAGCGCGGATGGCAAGACCGGACAGGCCAGCCCGGCGGATGTGCGTGCCATGAAAGACTGGCTGGCGGAAAACCGGCCCGGCGGCGGCCATGAGATCGTGGTGGAGGGCAACACGCCCGGCCTGGACCGAGACGCGGCACGCGAGATGCTGCGGCCCTGGCGCGAAGCGGGGGCGACTTGGTGGATCGAAGCTAAGTGGGATGCGATGAACCAGGCGGATGGCGCGCAGACGCTGCTGGAGCGGGTGCGGCAGGGGCCGCCGCGCGATGAATGAGAACCTATCGGAAATTCGTTGCGTATGACACCCTGGCGTGGCTGTGGATCGACAGACTACATTTGGCTTAGATGAGGAATGTTCAATGACGGATGAGTACGCGCAAAAATCGAGCGTTGAAGATATCCGGCGGCGTTTTGACGGCGAGGTGGAGCGTTTTTCAAATCTGGAAACCGGGCAGACGGCCACGGTGGACGCGCCGCTGACCCTGGAGCTGGTGACGCAGGCCGCGGCTGCGCTGCAGCCAACGGCCCGCTCGGTCTTGGATATTGGCTGCGGGGCCGGCAATTACACCTTAAAGCTGCTGCAAGAGCTGCCTGACCTGGATGTGACCCTGCTGGACCTGAGCGGGGCGATGCTGGAGCGGGCGGTTCAGCGGTTGACCCCGGCGACGGGCGGGACGGTTGCGAGGCTGCAGGAGGATATTCGCACGGTCGAGCTGGGCGAGGCTGCATTTGACATTATTCTCGCTTCGCAGGTGTTCCATCATCTGCGCGGGGAGGGTGAATGGCGGGCGGTCTATCGGAAATGCTGGATGGCGCTCAAGCCAGGCGGGGCGCTGCTGGTCAATGACCTGATCGACCAGGCTGATCCACGCGTGAGCGCATTGATGCGGAGGCGCTGGGGCGAGTATTTGACCGGATTAAAGGACGAGGCCTACCGCGACAAGGTCTTTGGTTACAATGAGATCGAGGACACGCCGAGGCCGCTGTTTTTTCAATTGGATATCTTGCGCGAGACTGGTTTTCGCGTGATCGATGTGCTACATAAAAACAGCGTGTTCGCTGCTTTTTACGCGCTGAAATGAGGATGCATGAACCCATTCCATGAATTGATCGAAGGACTGGCCTATTCGCCGCGCTTGATCACGGCGATGGTGCGTGAAGCGCCAGAGGAAATCCGCAAGCGGCGGCCTGCGCAGGGGGTGTGGTCGCTGCACGAAAACGCCTGCCACCTGGCGGCTGTTCATCCACTATTTTTCGCGCGTCTGGAATTGATGCTGCGCGAAGAGCATCCACTGATCAAGCCGTATAACCCGGATGTGGATGACGCCGAAGACGCGCTGCTGCTGGCCGACCTGGATGAGTGCCTGGCACGGTTTGAACAGGAGCGGGCCAGGCTGGTCGAGAAATTGCGAAAACTAACCCCGCAAGATTGGGAGCGAAGCGCCGAGCATCCTGAGTATGCGCGCTACACGATCTATATCATGTTCCGGCATCTGTTTCTGCACGATCAGATGCATGCGTACCATATCGAAGAACTGCTTTTGAAGCGAGATTGGCCGGATTAGCCTGGCTGGAAGGGCCATTATTTTCTGGGAAGCCATCACTGCCAAACACCGAGGGACAATGAAGCAAGCACTCTCCCTGCCAATTCTTAAAAAATACCTGCTCATCTACCTGGAGTGGTTGGTGATCATTGGATGGGCGATCTGGGTCGGACGGAACTACCTGGATTTGCGCCTGACTGCGTGGCCTAGTAATGTACAAGAATACATTATGTCCATGCAAAACCAGTATGTATGGACCTTATTTCAAAAGTGCGGGGCTTGTTTCTACTGGAACGGTTTTACAAATGGCGGAGCACCTGCATTTGTCGATCTTCACAGCGCCTGGCTGCATCCACTGACGGCGGCGGGGACATTCATGTTTGGCGTATTCAACAGCGGTAAAATGATCGTCATCGCCAGTTTGGCGATGGCGGGTGTCGCGCAGTGGTGGTTCGGGAAGATCATGAACCTCAGCCTGGTGTCGCGGATGTGGACGGCTTTATTGGTCGTCAGCAGCGGCGCCTTGAGCGGAAGGATGCAGGTTGCCAGCGTACCGCTGGTTGTATCGACAGCCGCATGCTTATTGGTGATTCCACCGGCTGTCAATCTTGCATTGCGTGGCGGGTTGAAAAATACCATCGCAACGGGGCTGACCCTGGGGCTGGCGCTGCTGGCAGGCCAGGGTTATTTGCAGATTGGTTTGCTGGTTTGCATGGCCCCGATGATTTTTTGGCTTCTGATGGAACCTGAACCAGGGCGGTTGGTGAAGATCAACCCTACCTGGCGCAGCTATTTAATCGCGCTGGGATTGGCTTTTCTGGTGGCCGCGCCGTTGTTGGTGCCGTTCATCCATTTTTATCCGAATTTTTCCAAAGATTTTGATCCTGCGTTTAGCAGCAGTCAGCCGGTGCAATATGCTCTGTTCAACCTGGTAATTAATGATGTTGATTTTTACCTGAATCCCACGCTGGGCAAGACGACATTCCCCTACTTGTACATCAACTATATTGGCTGGATCGCCATCGCTTTTGCGGCGTGGGGCGCGGTCCATGCCTCCCAAGAGAAACGTAAAGTGGTTTTTGGATCTGCTATTGCGATCACACTTGTTTATTTAATGGCCAGCGCGGACTTGTTTCGCTGGCTCAGCGCAATTTTGCCGGTCCACCTGGTGTCTGGGGTGCGCAATCCTAGCCTGATCCAGGGGCTGGCAGTCACCTTCATTCTGTTATTGGCTGGGATCGGAAGCGATGTTGTGCTTCATAAAAACTGGCCCAGCATCAGCCTGATCGCGACACAAGCCAATCTCAACCTCGGAACAGTGAATACAAATGCATTTAAGTGGTTGGCTGTGTTAATTTTGATGGCCTCGGCATTAAAAAGCACCTCGGAATTTGCCCAAAAGTGGTTGTATGTTACGGATTTGTCCGAAAAGACGTTTGAAATTTTAAAGCCACTGGTTACTGTTGACGCCCAATGGGTGCAGCCACCATGGGGTGAATACTATTGGTTTCCAGCAGCCATGGAGCATGGGCTTAAGGTCAGGTCATTTTACAGGCCATGGAAGACTACCATGCAAGAGCTGCCCAGCGCTTATCTTGAACTGACGCGTGGAAAAGAAGTAAACCAGGCAGAGGTCAAAGAGATCGATGGTGAATTTGTGGTTCTGCAACGGCCTCAAAATTTATACGCATCTGTTGCGATGGATGGGGGAGTGACTGCTTGCCAGGCAACTTCACAAGGCGGGGTGGTTGATGTAATCTGCGATGCTGAGGCGGGGGTATTGACAGTGTTAGAGCATCCAGTGAGCGGCTGGAACACCTGGGTGGATGGGGAGAAAGCCGCTTTACTCGGCGGTCCATGGCTGTCCGTAAAGGCACTGGCTGGCAGGCACACATATACGTTCAGATACCAGCCTTGGGATGTGCCGTTGGGCATCGGACTGGCATGCCTGGGCTGGTTGACGGGTTTGGGAGGCCTGGCTTACCTTACCTGGGGGAAAAAGGCAGTTTAGTAGCCAGGTTTTCTATCCCAGGCGAATGGTCTTAAGGATCGCTGTTGGCAAAAGCGGAAATTGGGATAAGATTAAGAAGGGCTTGCGGGCTACGGTGTCCGCGGCAATGAGTGGTATGTTTTGAGTAGAGGAGGCAGATGATGCCTGACGCACTTGAATTCTTTGACCTTCCGTCGGCCGATGAAATGTACATGATCGCGGGATGGCGGCAGTGGGCTGACGCGGGATCGATTTCGTCCGGATTGCCCGATTACCTGATCCAGAAGACGGGCGCGCGCCCGATTGGAGAGCTTCACACCGACGGGTTTTACCTGTTCCAGATTCCTGGGATGCATCATATGATCCGGCCGGTGGTCAAGTTTGAGCAAGGCTACCCCGAAGTGTTCAATGCGCAGTCGAACCACCTGTTTTTTACTGAAAACAGCCAGCGCGGGGTGGTGATTTTCATCGGCGACGAGCCGCACGTCGACGCGGAGCGCTATGTGCGCAGCATGCTGCAGGCGGCGAAACGTCTGAAGGTGCGCCGGATTATCGGGCTGGGGGGCGTTTACGGCATGGTGCCGTACGACAAAGAGCGCACGATTTCGTGCAACTACAGCCTGCCGTGGATGAAAGAAGAAGTGAACGGCCTGGCAGTCAGCCTGACCGACTACCACGGCGGCGCCAGCATCGGCTCCTACCTGTGCAAAAGGGCTGGTGAGCAGGGGATCGAGTATGTCGGGTTGTACGGTTTTGTGCCGCTGTATGATTTTTCGGGCACGATGGCCAGCAATAAGACGGTGCGGGTCGATAACGATTACGCGGCCTGGCTGGGGATCATGCGCCGGATCAACTATATGCTCAAAGTCAATTTTGACACCAGCGATTTGTCGATGCGAGCGGGGCTGCTGGCGCGCGGCATCCGCGCCCGGCTGGATGAGATCGAGCGCGAATCGCCGCAGCTGGGGGTGAGCGAGTACATGCGCAAGCTGACGGACGAATTTGCCGAGCAGCCCTTTATCCCGCTGGATGATGTGTGGGAAGAAAATCTCAAGCAGATTTTTGATAAATTTGAGGACGAGCAAGACGACCAGGAAGAGAGCTAGCGGCATGGTTATCCGGCGTAAAGCCAAGAAATCGCCCCTGACGGATTTTGTGTCGATGATCGTGCCCGACCGGATCGAAGAGGCGTACGAACGGGTGGATGATTATTTCACCCAGCATCTGAAGCTGTCATTTGACGCGCCTGAAAATGTGGTGGCGGCGTTGAACGACCTGATCAGCCAGCACGGCGAACCGGTGCGCAAGGCCTTGTATGGGCTGATTTGCGAGAAGGGCGGAGCGCTGCACGGGCTGACTTCTTCAGCGATGGTATCCGGCGGAAAAAGCGCGGCAGGAGTTCTGGTGCCTGCGCTGGTGGCTCAGTTTGCGCTGGCCCCGGCGGTGGCGCTGCTGGTGGCAACGCTGGTGATCAAGACAATCAGCGCGGGCGGGGAAAAGGTTTTGTGCGAGGGCATGATCCTGCAGGGACGCAAGACGGCGCGGTCGAAGCGAGCTAGAGCGCACGTCCAGGCGACATCGGCTGTCCCTAAAGAGCGGCACAGGCCGGCCGCGGCAGCGGGCGGATCGAAGACAGTCGCTAAAGAAAGGGCGACTGGGGGAACAGGCGCAGGGAAGCCCGCAGCGGACAGAAAGACGAGCCGCACGGGCGAGCAAAATTCCGCTGTGGCAGGCGGCACGGCCAAACCATCCTCAGCCAAGAGGACTGGTCCGGCAAAAGATGCCGGGCAAAAGCCCGCTGCCCCGCGCAAAACGGGCGGCAGCCCTGCATCGGGCGCGCCCAAAAGACCTGCGGCCCGGAAAACGCCGAAGTCTACCCCCCAAGACGATCGTTGATTATTACGCCAAGCTATGTTATGGTATGATTAACCTGTAATTACAGGATTACATATTCTGGGAGGCAGGCCGCATGCCACAATCTTATCTGATTGGTGTCGATCTTGGCACGAGTGCGACCAAGGCGGCGGTGTACACGCTGGATGGGCGCTGCGCGGCGCAGGCCGCGCTGGAGGTGCCGCTGCTGCACCCGGCACCAGGCCAGGTGCAGCAGGCCAGCGATGATTTTTACCTGAGCGCGGCGCGGGCTGTGCAGACATGCGTGCGCGAGAGCGGGATCGACCCGCGCCAGGTGGCGGCGATCGCGTTTGATTCGCAGATGGCCGGGATCGGGTCGGTGGACGAGGATTTCCGGCCGGCCGCGCCGTTTGATTCCTGGCTGGACATGCGCTGCCAGCTGTACATCGAGTGGATGGAGCGGGATGCGGGAGAGCGGATCGTGGAACTGACCGGCTGTCCGGCGACCTGTGACCACGGACCGAAGATGCTGTGGTGCAAGCAAGAGCGGCCGGACGATTACGCGCGGGTGGCAAAGTTTGTGACCCCGGCCGGGTATGTGGCGGGGCGGCTGGCC
>Ga0172368_10005541_pt1 | contig 14017 bp, 14 predicted proteins | sample Lak11m_FD_114540 | JGI IMG/M metagenome (GOLD analysis project Ga0172368, IMG submission 114540) | Freshwater microbial communities from Kabuno Bay, South-Kivu, Congo - kab_022012_11m | ecosystem: Environmental > Aquatic > Freshwater > Lake | place: Democratic Republic of the Congo: South-Kivu...
AAGGTAATAGAATTCCTTAAAGAATTCAATGCTGAATATTATGTAAGGGATGTAATCCTGTCACCTGAAGACGAAGATTCTTTAAAGCTGGGTCAAACATAATATTTTTGTCCCAAAGCCAGTCCTAAGTTCTCAACGATTTCCCCAATTTCTTCAAGATCCCCCGCCCCGCAATAATACCCGTCGCCGCAGCATTCACAATATCCCTGGAAAGCCCCGCGCCGTCACCTGCTGCGAAAAGATTCTTAACGCTTGATTCCATGTTCGTGTCAACAAGCACCTGCATTGAATAGAACTTGATCTCAGGAGCATACAGTAGAGTGGAATCAGATGCAACTCCCGGTATGATCTCGTTCAATACTTCAAGTCCCTCCCTTATGTCAGTAACGATACGATGGGGCAGCGCCATGGAAATATCACCTGGCGTCACATCCTTAAGGGTATTTATCACCTGGTTCTTCTTGAGTCTCTGTGCGGTAGTCCGCCTTCCGCGCCTCAGGTCCCCCATCCTTTGCAGAACTGGCTTTCCTCCGCCTATTGTAGTAGCAAGTTTTGCAATCGACCTTCCGTAACGCACAGTATTCTCAATGGGTTCTGTGAGTTCGATCCGTACTATAAAAGCAAAATTCGTGTTCTCTGACTGCTCATTCGTCATGGAATGACCATTGGTAGCAATGAAATCCTCATACTCTTCTTTGACTACAAAACCCCGCTGGTTCGTACAGAAAGTCCTGACAAAATCATCATAGGTCTTTGTCTGGATATGGAATTTAGGGTCATGATTGATGAATGTTATCGGATCCATGATTATCGCTGGCACTTCGACTCTCACGCCAACATCGATAGGTGCATATTTTGCGGCAATATTGTGTTTATGTAAGACCTCATCGATCCATTTTGCGCCCACCCTTCCAGGTGCGATTATCGTAAAGAGGGAGCTTATTTTTGTGCCGTCTCCCAGGATAACGCCAGTACAGGTATTATCCTCAATTTTCAGATCCTCGACTTTTGTATCAAGCCTGAACTCAACACCCTTCTCTCTCATGTCCTTCTCAAAATTTGCAATTACTACCGGCGCATTATCTGAACCGATATGCCTCTGGATAATTTCAATGAATCTTGCGCCAACTGACGCCGCACGACGCTTTAATTGCTCCACTTCATCGCCTTTCGGGACATAAAGATGTTCAGGCGCCCCATATTTCAGGAATATCTTATCCACAAGATCAACGAGCTGCCATGCATATTCAGTGTCTCCTGTCTGCTCGGCAAGATCGCCGCCGATGTCAGGACGAAGATTCAAAGTCCCGTCAGAATAAGTTCCTGCGCCTCCTACGCCACACATTATATCGCATGGGTCACAGTGGGTACAGATGCCACGGCGTTTCATTTTGCATTCACGCTCGTTAATATCCCTTCCCATATCCACGACAAGAACTTTCATCTTTTGCGCGAGTTCATGCGCGGCAAACATTCCCGCGGGTCCTGCGCCTATAATAATTACATCATAATCCATTTTAGTTATGAAATCACTTCCGAAAGAATATCCATTTCCCGTGCTATTTTTATCTCGCGGGCCATACGCCGCCCCATAGAAAGGTTCTCATCCACAAGATCAGAATACGGCGAACCCGAAATGAACAGGTTCGTTCCTGCAACGATGCGTGCTGATATTTCAAAAACTTTCAATTCAAGTGAGTCTGTTACGACTGTTTCCAGGCAGAACGGACCTATCATGCCTCCGAACAGCTCAAGAGATCGTTCCACTACTTTCTCCCCCATATCGAAAATCCTTGGAAGGAGTGATTCACGTATCATGAGAGGCAAATTTCCCGTCACAACGAAAGTGGGGTATATTCCGGCTTCTGCAAGCTCGGTAGGTGAACCGATCCTGAATATCTCATCGGCATTTGATTCAACGCGCCTGTCTATGCCAAGAAGTTCGAGCGAACCCGTACTTAGTTTATAACCATCCTGCTTTATTGGTGAATAAAAATAATGCATATAATAACGCGTGCCCAGGACGAATTCCTGGATCGTGAATTTTTCAGTCGGTTTTATCCGTTTCTGGAAATCCGAGTAATTCTTGACGACAAAAAAACCCATACCGCCTTTTGCGCCATAGTACTTGACCATCATGGGAGAATCAATATCTTCCGGATTCTTTATCTGGCGCGGCATTTTTATGCCTGCTGATTCCAGCCATTCCCGGCTCATTTCCCTGTCGGATTCCCATTTTAGAACACGGCGGTTTCCGTATGTGGGAAGGCGCAGTTTCTGGAAATTTTCGGCGCCGAGATATTCCACGAACGAACCATGCGGGATTATAATGGCATTTTTTGATGCCAGCTCTTTTGTTTTTGAAAGAATTTCTTTATAATCTTTTACGATAAAAAATTCATCAGGTTTTCCCTTCGGGAAAGCATCATAGAATTTTGGCGGCGCGCCAACGCTTATCCCTATAGTCTTGAATCCCTCTTTCCTTGCCCCATCAAATATTTGGAGGCTGCTATGTGAACAAACAGTAGCAATAGCTATGTTTTCTTTATCGTACCCACTTAAAATCTCAAGTATCTCCTTTTTATCGACCATTTTGCACCTGTGTAGTGCAACAGCTATATATTTTACGGTGTTAATTAATGTTGTGGATTCAGTTTTATTTGAGTGTAGATTATATTAAAATTTTTCTGGAATATGACTGAGAAGTAATAGAAGTAATCGATTGAATTCGAATTTATCCTTTTTAGTTCCCAATCAATTTTTTAATTGTTTTCGTATCGACATAAGAACCGCTTAATAACTTTGGGGAAATGATTTCTTTAAATGCTTTTTCACCTATGGGTTCAATCTCTTTAAAATCAGTCAACCTTATTGCTAATATTTCCTTTTTTGTCTGTGCAAATTTCCAAAAATCATCTTTTTCAAAAACACTCTCATTACTGAATTTCGCCCATTGAACATCTGGACTATTGATAGAGGTTTCAATAACTACCCCATGAGCAGAAATTTCCTTTCTGGGACTCTCAACATAAAAGATTACTCTATCATTATTTTTAAGAAATTTCCCAACCGAAGTTCCTCTAAAATATACAAATTGTTTAAGATCTTTTTTCAATATTTTTTGATAAAATTCCGGCTTAATTGGCAGTATCGCCCCTCGGATATCTTCTCTTGTTATATCTGGAGGCTCCCATTCAGTTATTTCATGAATATCCTTTTCATTGATTAATATAACACCCTTTTTCTTAGCGAAATTTATTGATCTCTTTTTGAATTTTCTTCCAACAAAAACAGGAACATGATAGCCAGCATCCAATGTTTTTTGATATAAGATTGAAACTGGATCTTGATCAACGTCCATATCTTTAACTTCAACCAGACCAAAAATTTCAAATTTTTCATTAATCACTTTTTTAATACTGAAGTCTAATGCCCTCTGTTCGACTATTGGATGGGTTTCAATAATTTCAAAACCAAGATAATTTTGAATTAACCATTTAGCAATATCTTCCCAATCAAAAGGATCACCAGTATATTGTGGCTTTAAATCCTTAGATAAAAGGTAAGAAAATCTACCTACTCCATATAAATCTTCCCTACCGTAGATTTTATAACCACGACCTATTAAAAAAATGATTATATCTTTATCCTCATCAAAAGCATCAACAGTTATCTTCTTGAATCCCATTTTTAGACATTGCTTTTCAGCTTCTTTATATAAACTGTCCCCATGACCCACTTTTTGATAATCTGGATCAACAAAAAAACTTTTCAATTCCACCGTATTGCTTATAGTTGGTCTTAATATCACAGTCGATATAAGCCGATCAGAATACCATTTGCCAAATGCAATTCTAATTCCTTTTTCAATCTCTTCCTTTGCCTTTTTAAGCCATTTCTCAAAATCAGGATATCTTTTGCTTAAATTAGGCACTAATAAATTATCCAATTGATCTATTTCAGATTTCGATAAAATTCTGGAAATTATTCCTTCATCTACCATATTATTTTTGAACCTCTAAATCAAAATAACAAAAGGATTGTGGTGGTTTAAAATTTTTGAACTCACAAAAGGGATCTATAGGATTTTCAAAAACCTCCACGTTCTCAATTTTAATTGCATAAGCTGCGTCGGAATTTTTGAAATAAATAAAAAAATCCTTTTTAGAAATACCCGCAGATTTTTGGCATAGCGTCCATATAATTTCCGGTGAATCCTTTAAGATTTTTTCGATCCCAAATGCAGCAATGATTTTACTTACTGGCGAACTGGAATAAATATAGACTTTATTTATATTATTTCTTCGAAAAATCGATCTTCTGAACTCGTATTTTTTCTCACCGGCTAATATCTTTTCAGCATATTTTGGTTTAACTGACAGTAAAACATTCATCCAGTTTGCCTCCTTCTTTAATCGCCAAATATTGTCTGTGAGTAATTTCTATTATTGATTGTGGAACTGGTATATCATGTTTCCGAAGATAATCTAAATTCAAAGGATTTGGAAGAAATATATGATGCCTGAACATTGTCACAAAAACCAGCTTTTTTGCCTGCTCTTCAATTTCCGTCTCAAGATAGACGGTTCTTTTTCCAACTATTCTAACAATCTCATCCGCCCCATTTAGATGCAAAGGTTCCTGATCAACAACACCGATAGCTGTTACAGCTTTTAGATCACCAGAACGGTAAAAAAGGACAAGGTCGCCAGCTCTAATTTTCTTAATCGGTGAATGTGAAAGATACGCTTTCTTAATTGCATTTCCGGGGATATTGATTTCCGAATAATCAGTTATTTTCATCTGTCTTTGACTGAAATCAGGAAATAGCCTGTCATGGAAATCAGGCATTATTGGAACTAGGAATTTTTTAACATATGGAGAATCCCGGAAGGATGGATAATATTTTTTGGATGTTTCAAGTGGAGATAAGTTTTTCTCTATCGGTATCAATTTCTTCAGGAAAACTTCCTCATTATTCTTTTTCAAAAATCCCACAGATTCAAAACCATAATTCTCAATGAGATTGATCAATACATCATCTTCTTTTCGAAAATGTGTTAGATATGTCTCAAAAATCTGGTTGTTTATACAGTATTGGAACGCCATTTTCAGGAAAAGTTCACCTAATTTGAATCCTGATAAATCAACTTTCATTGTGGAAATTTTTAATCTCCTCCCTGCCAAGATTTGGGGTGTGGTTTCAATAGGATCAACCTCTTCTTTTAGCATCAATAGAGCCTTGATCTCATCATCTTCTTTATAAACCCAACATTTGCGTCCTTCTATCGATTTCTCCTTAAACCATTTCCTGAATTTAGAATCATCATAATCCTCTTTTAAAGAATCAAAAAATGGATCCTTTATGTCAAGGTTATAAAGATAATCTTCTTTTAATAGTGGATGGCTTATACCTTTTCGGGTGTAAAGGTTCTTAAAGTAATCCAGCGCCGAATCTATAGAAAAAACACGGTCCTCAAGGTTGGCTCGGCTAGCTTTTTTCTGTAGTCCATAATCTTCAGTAATTAAAAAATCAGCCGTGTTTTTTTGGATCGCGAAAAGGATTTCAGTATCATTTATTTCATTTGATTTTGATGACAAACCTACGAGCGATAAAAAGTCATCTGTGAGTTTTGGTGGTGATTCTATAAGTGGGTAGCCTTTTAATTTCGATAAAATTATCTTTTTCCGGTTTTCATCCTGGTCATTATCTATATCTTTCAATGATGCGGGATGTATGAATATTTGATGCCCATGTTCACGGAATAACGTCATCAAATCCTGAAGACTTTTCGATAACTCCTTCGGATCTTCTATATGGATCAGGATATTTGTATCAAAAATTATTTTCATACTGCCTTAAACAACTCCTTACGAATTCACGCTAGCTAACCTACCATGGTCACTTCCAATATAAATCGTTCCAGAGGGGAGTGTGAAAGTAATACCATTATTCCAAAGTTCTTGGTATTCATACTGCCTTCCGCATTTCTTTATCAAATAATAACGCGGATGAACACTAACATACACACAGACGGATTACAATAGAACACACTTATTACGCGTATGCGCACGGATCCGTGAAAATCCGCGCAATCCGCGTCATCTGTGTTCCTCGTTGTGATGGAGGGCCGTTTCATACAGAAATGGCCTTTAAACTATTTCCTTTATCCGTTAGTTTTAGGAAACCTGCGGATATTTTCAAAGTATTCATTGAGTTCTCCATTACTGAAATTAACCTTTAGAACATCGTATCAACGGCTTTGCCAGATGCCGCCTTGCGCATGGTGGCACTTCATAGATCCCGGGCAAAATATTTCTCAAAACGGTCTCACTCACCTGTTCTTTACTCACACCCCCACATTTCTCGCATCTTTTTCCCTGTCCTTTTCCCATGGATTTCATCCGTTTTCCGCAGCATACCGGATTGCGCAATTCATTCATATTCAGGCTATTGATCCTGATCTTTTCAAGGTTCACAGTATTATCTTTAACACTTCCAAATACTGTTACTTCATCGCCTTCCCGAAGCTCCCTTATGATCCGCCTGAAACCCTTTGTGGGCTCAAAAGCCACGCATTCGATTGATGCGCTGTTTTCTGAAATCTCAAAAATTATATGCCCTCCTGTAATCGTTTTAGGAGCTTTGCTCACAATCCCGTCAAGAATATATGAGCGATCTTCCTGCACTTCATGGATCTTTGCAGGAATGAGATGCATGTCGGTATTCTGGTTCGTTCGATAAACAACATGCCTTTCGATGGGCTCGCTCTTGATCATCGAAAATGCCCGCCTGACAGACTCTTCATTTTTCCCGCGTATCCCGAAAAGAATTGGGTCAAGAGAATGCGGCGCGAACACAATGCGTTCGTTCTCGATATCCACAGTATCCCATGTATCAGGATATGTTGCGGCATTGGCAGCCCACACCGATCCTTCGTCTATGTTGCGTGGTGAGCCCCAATTCTTCTTTTCGCGGTATGCAATAAGCTCAAATGTATGATCAGAAAGACCGCACAAAGCAAAACCAGCCACAGCAAGCGCTCCGATCAAACCTCTTTCATTCTTGAATCCCTTATGAGCAATATCATATCGCTCCAGTAACTCCTTTGCTTCCCGGATTTCAAGGACATCTTGGACTGCCCGCATGGAGAATTTTGAGATATCATTTTTCATGCTTTCATTTGTCATTTCGATAAAAACGATCCCTGGGTTTGTGTTTTCATCTGAAAAAACCGCCATTTTTTCAACCGTTTCGATTACGAGCTCCTTAACTTTGACAGCGTCGTTTGAATCATTGAGTCTTATGTTCAAAGCTAATGCTGCGTTGCCTCGTGTTTTATATTTGATGTTAGGATTCAGGCGAACGAGCAGCGGATAATCTTCCAGGCTTCCGAATGTTTTTAATTTCTCGATCAGCACTGCTGCAAGATAGGTCGTGCACATGCCGTCTCTTGAATCAGTGTCGTCAAGTCCTATTATCATAGGTCACTCAATTGCACGCTTCTATAAAAATTCTTGGCAATAACTTATATATAACTAATAACAATCAAAATTTAATGAATAAAGACTCGCTCATCGATAATGCATTCGTCATTCTGGGAAGGGCAGGTTTTGTCGTTTCTGTGCACTGTGATATCCGCCCCAGGAGTTTTGACATAGCAGCAAGAAGAGACAGTAATTTGCTCCTGATAAAGGTCATCTCAAATATCGACGGATTAAACGAACAAACCACTCTGGAAATGCAGTTACTGTCAAAACAATTGCATGGATATCCCCTTGTCATCGGTGAGAAAACCCGTGATCATTCACTTGAAACAGGCGTCGTCTATTTCAGGTACGGTGTTCCTGCCTTTGATATTACAACGATGAAGGATTATTTCATAGACGGTTTACCTCCCCTGATATACGCTGAGCATGGCGGTTTATACGTAAATCTTGAAGGACAGATCCTGAAAGAGGAACGCATCAAGAAAAACATTTCCCTTGGCGCCCTTGCTTCAATGCTTGGCGTCTCCCGGCGAACCATAAGCAAGTATGAGGAAGGTGAAATGGCAGCTAGCGTTGATGTAGCCATGAAACTTGAGGAATTAATGGACAGGGGATTTACGGTTTCGGTCAATTTATTTGACAAACTCCATTCGGATAACACACATAAACAAAAGACAACAACAGAACATTCAAATGTTTTCACCATACTTCAGGATATGGGTTTTGATGTCATGCCTATTTCGCAGGCGCCATTTGATGCAGTTTCACAATCATCGAGCAGGAAAGATGAAGATGCTACAATATTAACTGGCGTTGCCGAATATTCAAGGACGATCGTAAAGAAAGCGCATCTTATGAGCAGTATATCTGAGGTAACTCACTCACAATCATTGTTAATAATACACGGGGCGAGTAAAACAAAGAATATTGAAGGGACTGTGGTCATTGATGATAAAGAACTTGAAAAATTCAATGATAAAGATGATTTCATTGAACTTCTCCAGGAGAGACGGGGAAAGATAAAAGTCTCTTGAAAATATCTCTGGAATCTAAGAAGATTTTTTCTATCCGCCATTGACACTGCCTATCACTGCTCATTTCAGGGCTTCAATAGAATACTGTGAAAAATATAAGCTTTATCAATACTATATTATTGAATGTGGCCTATGAAGAACTCCTGATCAAACAGAACAGGCACTGGCGCGGTGAAATAATCCCTGTTGGAATTGAGAGGAATATCAAAATCGAGGTCGAGAAATACCTTGATACAAAATATATTATTGTTCTGACAGGAGTCAGGAGATGCGGTAAATCCTACCTGTTATTTCAAATATAAGAGTTTCTCCTCAAAAAAACGCCGCCTGAGAATGTTCTGTATGTGAATTTCGATGACCCTGTTTTCTTGAGGTTAAGGACAGATCCTGCTGGCATCGATGTCTTATACCGTGATTATCTAAAACTCAAAAACCCTCAGGGGATCAAATACCTGCTTCTTGATGAGATACAGAACGTTCCGAACTGGGAGAAATGGATAAAAGCTTCATACGATATGGAAGAAAATACAAGGTTCATAATAACAGGCTCAAATTCTACCCTTTTATCGTCTGAACTTTCAACTCTTCTTACAGGCAGGCATCTTCAGTTTGAAGTTTTTCCTTTTAATTTCAGGGAATTTCTAAGAGCAAGGAACATGGATGTGATCACCTCGAATGATCCAGCCGAGATATATATGAAAAACTACGGAATAAAGGAATCCGTGAGACATCATCTTGATGATATGCTTAAATGGGGCAGTTTCCCGGAAGTAGTGTTTCTTGATGAGATGAAAAAAGAAGCCATATTAAAAGAATATTATAAAGATATCCTGTACCGCGACATTGTTCCGAGATTTGAAGTCAGGAATGCATTTAAGCTTGAAGAGATATCCTATTTTACGCTGACAAATATCTCAAATCCATTGAGCTATCATAATGTTGGAGAACTTTCGGGTATTCATGAGAATACGGTACGGGAATACCTGGCTTATTTTGAAAAGGCTTATCTTTCTTTTCTTGTTCCAAAATTCTCATATTCACTGAAAGAGCAGATAAAAAATCCCAAGAAAGTTTATTTCATTGATACAGGCATGAGAAATGTCATTTCATTCAGATTTTCCCAGGATATTGGGAGGCTGGGAGAGAACCTTGTTTTCATTGACGCAAGACGACGCGGGAAAAACGTATATTACTGGAAAGGCAAAGGCGAAGTGGATTTTGTTGTGAAGGAAGGAATGCGTATCGAGCAGTTAATACAGGTTTGCTGGGATATGAATGATATTAAGACAAAAGAGAGGGAAGTGAAAGCGCTTGCAGAGGCTATGGAGAATTTAAAATTGCAGGAGGGGATCGTTGTTACGGATGATCTTTTCGGGGAAGATGAAATTGGGGGAAAGAGGATACGGTTCATTCCGCTGTGGTGCTGGTTATTGAGGTAGGGATAAGGGATTGGGCGAGATGTCTCATCAGTTCTTCCCATACCTTGATCAACCAATGCCTGACACCTCTGATTTCAATGCACTGAGGACATCCAGAAGAAATTAAAACATCTCATTTCTTGAATTCTAATATTCTTATTACTTTTCAGCCATCAGGCAAATCTCTTCAGCATCACTATTATACCCAATCAATCCGGCATGACGCGTCCAGTTAATAATTATCCTGAAATAACTTTCACTATCATTCGTAGATATGTTGTTATTTATAAACTTAAGAGCATCCCCTTTTTTCATCTTCTGTTCGTCGGATTCCAAAAGTCTATTTCTTAGTTCCTTTATCAGTTCCACGCCTTTTACTTTATCCCTAATAATCTTCTTCCTATCGCGAATACCCAATTCAAGAAACATTTTAGCGTCAGCGGTCAGTTCGATATTTCCATTCTTAACTTCAACAAAACCCAGCAATTCCGCGCCATCAATGGAGGGGAGTATCTCATCAAGCTCAAGGTCAAAGTCGCCTGCTAAACGCGCCGCATCTTCCACGCCCCCGGCATCATTCACCGCTTCAAGCAGTCCAATTATTTCACTTATTGTGACTTTAGGGAATATCATATTCAGTTATACTATGAGTGAATAGACTTTATCAACCCATCGATAGAATTCCGGATCTTTCCTGTTCCGTGGTCTTGGTAACTCGATCTTCAGGTCAGCCATCACTTTTCCGGGACGGCGTGAGAGAATAATAATGCGATTTGCAAGATATACTGCCTCCTCAACATTGTGGGTCACCATTATTACAGCATCCGGGGGCATGTTCTTTTCTGCCCAGAGCATCAGGAGGTCATCTTTCAGGTTCTGGGACGTTAAAGCGTCAAGAGAGGAAAAAGGTTCGTCCATGCACAGTAAAACAGGTTCAACAGCCAGGGCTCGCGCAAAACCCACACGCTGTTTCATCCCTCCGGAAAGTTCTCTTGGGTAAACTCTTTCAAAGCCATCAAGACCGACTGCTTTGATATATTTGCCTGCGATCTCGTCCTGTTCTTTTTCTTTAATACCCAGAGCCTCAAGCGCAAGCTTTATATTTTCTTTGACAGTGAACCAGGGAAAAAGCGCAAAATTCTGGAAGACCATGGCTACCTTGGGATTATCTGCCGCTATTACTTCACCTTTAAAAAAGACTTCACCGCAAGTGGGTTTTTCAAGTCCTACGATAATTCGCAAAAGTGTACTTTTCCCGCATCCCGAAGGACCGACTATGCAGATAAAATCGTTATCATCAACCTGGAAATTAATATTATCAAGAGCCAGTATCTTATTCCCGTCAGATTCATAGGTCTTGGAAACACCTCTTATTTCGGTCAGCATTCATACCTCAAGTTTATATTTTGTCAGCGCCTTCCTGTATAGCGGCTGCCAGATTAGTTTATTCAATATTATAATGGTTAATGACATACTTAAAACAGATAATATGACCATGCCCGGATCAGGCGACTCGAATGTTGCCCTGTCAAGCAGGTATCCTATTCCGAACAAATGGTACACATTGCCATTGAATGTTATGTATTCGGCTACGATCAGGGTATTCCATCCTCCTCCCCATGCTGTGATGCTGCCGGTAACGAACGACGGGAACATGGCTGGCAGAATGACCTTTTTCCAGTAAAGCTTTCCTTTGATCCCGTATGATAATGCCACATTTTCCAGGTCATTAGATATCGATTTAACTCCTGAAATAAGATTAAAAAGCATATACCATTGCATTCCAAGAAGGACGAGCAGGATCGATGCTAACTCAAGGTTCCCGTATCGCATAAAAATAACCACTATTGCAGGGAAAAGAGCAATTGCAGGGATGGATGCGGTAACTTCCATTATCGGCATAAGGTAAGATGATGCTTTTTTGTTTCGTGCAATATATACTGCGACAGGGATTGTCCATAAAATACATATGATATATGCTGCGCCAAGCCGGAGGAAGGAATATGCGATCGCCAGTGGAATTGAATACGCTCCGGGAGGAAGATCCAGGAAAACTTTTGCCACTGAACCAAGGAGGAGATATAATATATATCCAATAGCGGCAGCCAGGGTAAGATATCCCGAATATTTTGCCGCTGCTTCGAATATTTTATTCTTATGGAATATAATATACAGCGATACCATTACCCTTGAAAATGCCTTAAAAATAAAATGGAATGAACGTTTGATAATCCGTGTGTTAAAAATGAAATCACCGGGTTTCTTGTCTCCCCTGTAATCGTAACTGAATCTGTCTGCCCATGATTGCATGGGTTTCCAGATGAATAATTCAAGTAAAAGGATTATAATGATCAGGGCGGACAAACCTGCAAGCATCAGGGCTATTTTTCCTGAATACGTCGATTCTATTAAAAAACTTCCAATACCTGGGAGTTTATAACTTTCTGAACCCGCGGAAATTATCTCTGAAGCAACTAAAAAGAACCAGCCTGCTGACCAGGAGATGATGCTGTTATAGACCATTTTTGGAACGCAGGCGGGAATCGTCAGTTTCTCAAGCCGCTGCCATCCGCGAAGCCCAAAACTATTTGCCGCCTCTACGATCTCTTTTGGTATGTTTGTGAGTGATTCATAAACTCCGAAAGCAAGGTTCCATGCCATGCTTGTAAAGATCAGGAATATGGCCGCCATCTCCACACCTGGCCTGCCATGGATATGACTGATAAAAAAAAGGACAGCTGCAGGGAAAAATCCCAGGATCGGGATCGACTGGAGGATATCAAGAAATGGAAGCATGAAACTCCTTGCTCTTTTGTTGGTCGCTGCGACATAACCATATGACAGCGCAAAACAAAGAGCGAAAAAATAGGCGAGGCTCATCCGCAGGAATGAAGCTGCAGCGTAGGAAGGAATGAGCGACAGGTCAGGAAAATCAATATAATCAAAAAAATAAAAAGCAAATGTGACTGCTATTAAAAAAAATACGACAGCCAGGATAAAATGCCCTTTCTTCATCGTATAATTGCAATCATAACCTGTATTTAATCCTTTGTTAAGCTATGGGGGCAGCCTCATATGAAACATGAACGGTTCCGATCAGGATATTCCTGCCCATGTCGATGGGAGAATTATGCGCCAAGGCTGCCGTTCAGTCATCTCGCCGCCTTAATATCAATACCGAAAAATACAAATAATATAGCTTTGACCATCGCTTTCACGCTGGTTGAAAATCTTTCTTTCATGCCATCACTGCCAATCCATCTTCCAGCGCCATATTATTAGTTTGCGTTTTTAAAAGTTCATTCGATCTGATTTTTTGCCCGAATAAAAATAACGCAACGATCAGAATTAATAATAGATCTTCAGTTCCGAACATATAAATCATTTAATGTTAAGTTGCAATATATAAATTATATAACTCATTCTCAAATATGAGAATGTGTTTAGAAATGACCAACCCGGTCTCCATCCTGTTCAAAACGGCGCTAACAGCATTGACATCACTGGTAATAGGTTTATTTGCCTTCCCCATTCCTCCGTCTGACCTATTCGAACGATGATGTTCTTTTTATTAGGTGATTTCCGTTTTTCGCTATATCCATCAGTCATATAGCTTTGACCATAGACTTCACCATGGTTGAAAATCTTTCTTTCATGCCATCTCCGCCAATCCATCTTCCAACGCCATATTATTAGTTTGCGTTTTTAAAAGTTCATTCGATCTGATTTTTAAACGAATCTCTTCAAGAAGCTGCTCATCAGATTTAGTCTGGACATTTAAACCCAGTTCGGCTGCAAGCCTATGGATTTTTTCATCTTTATTGTCCGGTGGTTTGACCATTTGCTTCAATTCTGATTCACTTTGTATCTGCGCTTTCTTGAATTCACCTGTTGCTTTACCTAATGATCGTGCCAGTTCGGGAAGTTTATTAGGCCCGAATAAAAATAACGCGTAACTATTCGGTCTAGCATTTATTATTTTTTATAATATATTAGATTTTTATCTAAGATTGATATCAATTTTTCTATTTGGCTATGTTCGGAATGAATGCTTTCCCGGATAATACATCCTGA
>Ga0172368_10005542_pt1 | contig 14015 bp, 14 predicted proteins | sample Lak11m_FD_114540 | JGI IMG/M metagenome (GOLD analysis project Ga0172368, IMG submission 114540) | Freshwater microbial communities from Kabuno Bay, South-Kivu, Congo - kab_022012_11m | ecosystem: Environmental > Aquatic > Freshwater > Lake | place: Democratic Republic of the Congo: South-Kivu...
CATTATTCTTCGATATACAATAACCTTCCGAAATTTCAGGACACACCCATTGACAGTGTTATATGCTCATCGCGGTTCAGGTTAATCAATACAGGATTGTTTTATACCGCCCGGTTGGATGCCGATCGATGGTTCCCCAGCGCGTGGCATCTTACTTATGTTACGACCATCAACGTGTCTTGGAATTCGTAGTATCGGAAATCCCGTTTGGATATTTTTAAATTTCAATTATGCTGGTTAAATAAAAAAGAAGAGGCGGTTCAGACAAACCGCCTCTTCTTGATTTTATTCCTTGATTTTTACATAAAAAAGGTTGGAGCCGTCTGTTTCCTGGCTGCGCATCTCGAAATATTCCTTAAGATTGCCCACCAGCCGCGAGAGCTGTCGTTGACCGTAGGTTCGAGGATCGAAGCCGGGATCAAGCTGGTAAAGAGCATTGCCCATATGGTCAAGCCGCGCCCAGCCATCTTCCTGGACTGCTATTTCAAAAGCTTTTTCAAGCATGGGCATCGGATCCGGTTCTTCCTTTTCTTCCTTCTTTTTACCGCCACTGTTTGAAGCCTTGCGTACTGGTTTCTTGGCGTTTTTTGGTTCAGTGACCAGGTTTTCCGTATAGACGAAGACATCGCAGGCATTGACGAAGGGTTTTGGCGTTTTCTTCTCACCGATACCCATCACATAAATTCCGGATTCGCGGATCCGCGTTGCCAACCTCGTGTAATCGCTGTCGCTTGAAACCAGGCAAAAACCGTCGACCACTTTGGTATGCATGATATCCATCGCATCGATAATCATGGCGCTGTCGGTGGCATTCTTGCCGATCGTATAGCGGAATTGTTGGATGGGCTGGATGGCGTGAAAGTTAAGTACATCCTTCCACGAATTCATATTGGGCGTAGTCCAGTCGCCATAAATGCGACGCACCGTTACCATACCATATTTGCCAGCTTCCACCAGCATTTGCGGTAGAAGACTGGACTGTGCATTATCGCCGTCAATTAACATGGCGATTTTTCTACGTGAAAGGGATGAGATTTGCTCTTCTGGCATATTTTGATTATACTTGCTAATCCCCAAGGAGGAACTATGGAAATTGACCCTGTCTGCAAAATGGAAGTTGATCCAAAAACTGCCGAATGGAAGTCCGAATATAAAGGTAAAACCTATTATTTCTGCGCACCGGGCTGCAAACGCACCTTCGATAAGGATCCCGAAACCTATGTAAGCGGTAAGGGACCTTTGATCCAGATGTAAAGACCTTTACAAGATCTTTATACTACCTTCATGTCCTGTTCACTCCTGTATCGAACAACCTGCTAGAATAACAGCATGAGCAAAATCCTAATCATTGATGACGAACCATCTATCGTCCATCTTGTCAGCGCTTACCTGAAGCCTGAAGGTTACGAAGTGTACACTGCTTCAGATGGCAATTCCGGTCTGAAAGCCGCCAGGACTTATAAACCGGATTTGATTGTCTTGGATTTGATGCTGCCGGGTATGGATGGGATCGAAATACTGACGCGATTAAGGCGCGAATCAGATGTATATGTCATCCTACTTACCGCCCGCACCGAGGAAACAGATAAGATCGTGGGTCTGTCGGTGGGAGCTGATGATTACGTAACAAAGCCCTTCAGTCCGCGCGAACTGGTGGCAAGGATCAAGGCAGCTCTGCGCCGGATGCAGGCTTCCAATAACACGGGGCAGGGTGGATTGATGGTTTTCAAGCACCTCGTCATTGACCCTGCAGCTCGTATTGTCACCGTCGATGATTATCCCGTTGAACTTACAGCCATTGAGTTTGATTTGTTGAAAACCCTGGCGGAGAATCGCGGCCGGGTACTATCGCGTGAGCAGCTTTTGGATAAAGTGTGGGGCGGCTCATATTTTGGAGAAATGCGCGTTGTAGATGTTCATCTTGGACATGTCCGCCAGAAGTTGGGCGGCGATTTTTTCACAACGGTTCGCGGTGTTGGTTACCGCTTTGAGGATGAGCCGGCGTGAAAACCATCCGTGGGCGCATTAGTGCCGACCTTTTTATATCTTATCTGGCTGTCCTGGTGGTCGGCGCGGTGGTTTTGTTATTTGCCGTCATGTTTACCGCTCCCGGGGCCTATACCCGGCATATGCAGATGACCGCAGGTGCTATGATAGTCTGCCCCATATTTTTGACCGCTTTTACCGTGCTGACAAATCCCGTTCGCGCGCGGTTGGAGGAGGCTCTGGCATTGGGCTGACCTTTGCCCGGGCATTTGTCGAGGCGCACGGTGGGCGCATTTGGGCAGAAAGTGCCGGGGAAGGCTTGGGCAGCACTTTTTCATTTACACTGCCTGTCTCAAAGTAATGGTCTGACCCAGCACCTTACAATCATCTTAAAAGCCGTCTATACTACTTGAATATCCGCTTGGTTTGTGCAAAAATTAAGCTGCACTTCGATAAAAAGCAAAACCAGCAAAAGCTGGTGACGCAAAGTCCGAGAGTCTAAAGTGTAATATACATACACCATGACAGTCTGACTATCGAAAATAGCAAAACCAGCAAAAGCTGGCGGCACATAGCCAGAGGATCTAAAGTCAAAGCAATTGGAGACCAGGATCGCCCGGCAGTCCGAAAGGCAAAACCGGTGAAAATCGGCGACGCAAAGTCATGGGTCTAAAATCAGGATATTTTATAGATACGCTGATCAAGACCGCCAGACTACCGAAAAGTGCAAAATTCTTCCGCCGTTGGGTGCCCCACCCAACGGCGTTTTTTTATGCCTGCTGCTAAACTGTTCTTATTCCCCACAAAATAATACTTTCTATTCTCTTATTAAGGAACAATTCCGATTAAGAGAACCACCCTGTGAGTAAATATAAAAACTTTTCAGATCTTTCCAAGGCCTCGCAGCACTCGCTCCGGTGTCAGTGGAAATTCATCAAACCACATACCTGTGGCATCATGGATGGCTGCCATAATGGCAGGCACCATTGGCAAGTAGGGCAGTTCTCCCAGCCCTTTTGCGCCCCATGGCCCGCGCTCGTCGGGTATCTCAACCACTACCGATTCGATCACGTCTGGAATATCCAGTATCGTTGGGATGAGATATGTGCTCAATTGATCCGTGAGTACATACCCACCTTTCATGATGAAATTTTCCATCATCACATAACCCTGTGCCTGTACTATGCCACCTTCGATCTGTCCTTCCACCTGGGTCGGGTTGATGGCTTTGCCAACATCATCAGCGGAGATGATCTTGAGAATCCGCACCTGCCCGGTATCAGTATCGACTTCCACCTCTGCTGTCTGGGCCACATAAGCGTAAGCAAAATTGGGCATGCACTTTCCGGTTTCCTTATCGAAAGGCGTGGTTTCAGGTGCCAGGTAGGTATATTCAACGATAGCCGGGCGTTCCTCGGCATCCCATTTTGCGCGTGCCATCTGTGCCGCGCCCCTGACCGCATTGCCTGACATGAATGTCAGTCTCGATGCCGATGCTGAACCGGCATTGCCCATGTTGAGGGTATCCATCGTCACCATTTCCACCATTTCATAAGGCACGCCAACACCTTCAGCAGCCATCTGAGCCAGGATGGTGTGGTTGCCCTGTCCAACTTCGGCAGCGGCATTGTAAACCACCACCCTCTCAATGCTTCCGTTTCCGAAGATCTCGACACGTGCCCAGCAGTTTTCCTTGTACCCAAAGCTGAAACCGATATTCTTGAAACCGGCAGCCAACCCAATACCCCGCGCTATCGATGACTGCGAGTTGGCTGGTTTATTCGCAATATTTTCATTTCGCCATTGGCCGGTGTTGTTTGCCCAACCTGCGCGCCTTGCGGCTGCTTCGATCACTTGCACGATCGTTACCGGTCCGGGTGGTACGGATTGCACATCCAGTGTATCTCCCGCGCGCAGGGCGTTCCGCAGCCGGAACTCAACTGGATCAAGGCCGAGTTTTTCGGCCAGTTTGTTCATTTGCATTTCGGCCATGAACTGTGCTTGTGGTGCACCAAAGCCTCTGAAGGCCGCGCTTGGCAGGTTATTGGTATAAACGCCGTAAACATCGGATTTGACGTTTGGAATGGCATATGGCCCGGTTTGCGTGATGGTGGCGTTGCCCAGCACCTTGTTGGTTGTGTACATATAAGCGCCGCCATCCGCTATAAAGGTCGTTTCTGCTGCTGTCAATTTACCATCCCGGGTGGCGCCCCATTTTGCGCGGATGACCATCGGGTGGCGCTTGGCGTGCCCGATAAGTGACTCTTTGCGTGACCAGATGATCTTGACTGGTCGGTTGAGTTTCATGGCTGCCAGCGCCAGCACGATCTGCACCGACATATCTTCGCGTCCGCCAAAGGCGCCGCCAATTGCCGGGTATTGCACGCGCACTTTATCCACCGGTAGCCTCAGTGAATGGGCGATCTGCTTCTGGTCCGCATGTGTCCACTGCCCGGCAGCTTTGACTGTCAGCAGCCCATCTTCATCAACGAACGCTATACCGGCTTCCGGTTGCAGGTAGGCATGTTCCTGGGCTGGCACATGGTATTTGCCCTCCACGATCACATCTGCCCGGGCAAAACCCGCTTCCACATCACCTTTGCGGATCTTGTCGTGCACACAGATGTTTGACGGACCGATTTCCGGATGGATGGCATATGCGCCTGGTTTTATAGCTTCTTCAGGGTCGGTCAGGATGGGTAATTCTTCAAATTCAATGTTGATTAGTTTTGCGGCTTTTGCAGCTATTGCTTCTGTTTCAGCCACCACCACCGCTACCTGGTCGCCCACAAAACGCACGATGTCTGCACCTGGGATGCTTGATCCTGGACCACACAACACTGGCTGGTCATTGATTTGCAGCCCATATTCATTGACCGGTATATCCTTTGCTGTATATACTGCTGCTACGCCTGGCATTGATTCGGCAGCGGAAATATCAATGTTCAGCACTCGGGCATGAGGCCTTCCGGCAAAAAGGATCTTCATGTGCAGCATGCCTTCCATGACAATATCCCCTGAATAACGGGTTTCGCCGGTTACCTTTCCTTTTGCATCAATGCGTGGAACGGATTGTCCTACGATGTTGGGTATCATGCTTCACCTCTTTGAAATGTCCGACAATTAAGCCTATTATACATCGGCTTCCTTTTGCCAATTTGCCTGCCTGAGGAATTGTTTGGGTGGGGAGAAAGGTCGCGAAGATGATAACGAAAATAAGTCCCCCCAAAAAAATCATCATCTTCGTTTTGTGCGTGCAGCATGTTACTTGTTAATTAGCATGAGTAGAGCGGATGAGATCCTCATCCGCTCTACTCATGCTTTGGTTTTACCTGGTATAACGCTTTGTCTTTACACGTGGAGCTGGTTCATCGAGTGGGGTGTACCGTGGCGGACCAATCATCCGGTACAGGATGGCATTGATCAAGGCAAACACACTTGAGAAGAGCAACAAGAAAATCACAAAAAACAAGGTGATTGCTTGCAGATATGGGATGGTTGAAAGCCAGCGGGCAACATTCCCGATCCACGGGATCTGGTAAAAGACCGGTGAAAAGATAACCTTGCCGCTCATGGATGCCAGGAATGGCCAGCTCTGGGTTTTTCCGATGTCAACCACTACAATGGCAGCCGCAAGTGAGATGATCGGGCTGATAATATTGATCACCAGGCCAATCCCGCGCCAGACCGGATGAAGCGTGGGGCGCGGCAAATCCTTGTTTTTTTGGTAGGTGTTGTATTTTGCCATTTCAAGTCTCCTGAACTTTACTGGCGTCCTCAATAGCCTGGACAATCTTATAATACCCGGTGCAGCGGCACAGGTTACCGGTGATAGCCTGTTCTATCTCATTGCGGGTTGGCGCTGATCGTTCTTCCAGCAGTTTGGCTGCTGACATTAAGAACCCGGGCGAACAATATCCGCATTGTACTGCTCCATCCTGGATAAATGCTTCCTGGACTGGATGCAGTTTATCACCATTTGCCAGACCTTCGACCGTTACGATTTTTGCGCCGTGTGCGCGTGGCGCCGGTACCATGCAGGCCATCACGGCATCGCCATCCAGGAACACTGTGCATGCTCCGCATTCACCTTCGGCGCAACCTTCTTTTGTGCCGATCAACCCGGCTTCTTCACGTAGCAGCCGCAGCAGGGTCTTGTCGGATCCGCTCGTAAAGGAATATTCCTGGCCGTTGATGGTGGTCTGGATGGCCGTCCCTTCAACATGTTGCAGGCTTGAAAAACCTTTGTCGTGCCGGTCATGGTTTTGACCGAGTAATGTGATCGGATCGTTCGGCATTCCCGCCTGCTCCTGCCCGCTGCGCAAGGCCTGCAACGCGCGCATGGTGAACACCCGCACCATTTCCCGGCGGTAATCGGCTGAACTGCGTATGTCGTCGATCGGTTTGGCAGCATCCCGTGTCAAAAGGGCAGCGTGTTCGATGACCTGGTCGGTCAGCTCTTTCCCGCCCAGGTATGCTTCTGTCTGGGCGGCGTGGATAATCGTTGGAGCCACGGCTCCCAGTGTGATAAACGCCTGCTCAATTATGGCTCCATCGAAAGTCAGGACGACCGCCACGTTGATGACAGAAATAGCCTGCGCGCGGCGTAGCGCCACTTTTACGAAGGTGCCTCGCTGGTTCTTTCCCAATCCCTTAAAGGCAATATCCACCAACATTTCATCGGCTAATAAATCGGTTTTCCGCACTCCGTTGTAGAAATCCTGTAATTTCACCCGCCGTTCGCCGCGCGCCGATTTTAGCACCACCCAGGCATCCAGCGCTACCAGGGGTGTGATGGTGTCGTTGGCTGGAGAAGCGGTGATGAGGTTGCCCGCCACTGTTCCGCGGTTCCGTATTTGCGGAGCGCCAACTTCCCAACTGGCGCGCGCAAGCGGATAGGCTCGTTCACGCAACAGTTTTGAAGCTGCCACATGGTTGTGTGTGACGAGTGGGCCGAGATGGATTATTCCATCTTCATCCAGGGTAATACGGTCAAGGTTTGGTATTCGGGTGACATCCACTAAGGTCTCAACGCCCACCCGGACGTTGCGTTCAAGTTCAAGGATAAGGTCGGTTGCCCCTGCCACGATCCGAGCCTTTGATCCTTTTTCCGCCAGCAATTTGATGACCTCGTCGGTGGTGGCGGCGCTGATGTATTCATTCCACATGGATAAGCCTCCTTGTGCTTTGCCTCAATTAAAACACAAAATTGGCAGTATTTTCATGCTAATAAATTATTTCCACACCGTTCACCGGATTTGGTCATTGCCTTGATATGCCCGGTTTGGGTGGTAATTATCGGGAGGTTGCTGCGCGCTGGAAAAAAATCGTTGGTTTGAACCGTAGTTAACAACCTCTTTTCCGAAAATTCGTTATTCTCTTCAAACAGCATCTGGTTGGCACAAAAAAAGACCCTGCAGGTTAGATTTCCTGCAGGGTCTTTATGCTTCCTTGTTATTTTGAGCCTTGGAAAATTTCGTAGCGCTGCTCGTAGGTGGTGACTGCCTGGCGGGCCAGGGTTACCAGGTTGCGGATGGCGGCTGGCAAGCCCTCGGGCACGCCCAGGGTCGCTTCCACTGTATCGAGCGCATTTTTGATCTGTTCCGCCAGATCAAAGAAAGCCGCATCGAAGGTATAAATCTTGGTTAGTTCATCCTGGTTGATCTTGACTGCGTCAAACAACCCTGAGTAACCGTAGGTTGCATTGCGGATCTTATCGGTGAAGGTGCGGATCTGCCGTGCGGCTATTTCCATTTCATCCATGAACTCGATCCCGCCCTGGCTGATCAAATCCGTCTGGAGGGCTGAAAGCCGTTTGTTAAGTTCTTCATAACGGCGGGCAACTGTATCGCGCAGCAGCTTGTCTGCAGCGCGGCGGTTTTCGCGTTCGATATAACCGCCAAAGCCGGGGATGTAGGATGCCAGTTTCTTCAAAGGATCCTGGTCACCGGTCACACGTCCAAAAAAATCACTCATTGTTTCCTCCTGGGAAAACACGCGGATTGGAATGTTTTTATTCATTATAGCCTGAGTTTGTGGGTATAATCAAGTTTGTATCGCAGACTACAATCATATTTACGCCGCTGGTCCGGGTAAAGTTGCACAATACCCTCACAACCCAGTGGTGTTATTCTTGGGAAAGGATATTGCCATGATCGTCACTACCAAAAAACTGTTCGCAGCAGCATACGGAAAATACGCCATCGGCGCATACAACATCAACAACCTGGAGCAGACCATGGGGCTGTTCCGCGGTGCCATCGATAGCAAGGCCCCCTTTATCATCCAGATCAGTAAGGGTGCGCGTTCATATACTCACAAGAAAATGCTGGAAGGGTTGATAACTTCGGCCAATGAAGTCTTCCCGGATGCCATCTTCGCCGTGCACCTGGACCATGGCGATGAGGAATCCTGTTACGACTGCATTAACAGCGGTTTCTACAGCTCGGTCATGATCGATGCCAGCCATGAACCATTTGATAAAAACATTGAGATCACTCGCCGGGTGGTCGATGCAGCCCATGCCAAAGGCCTGGTTGTTGAAGCCGAATTGGGGCAGTTGGGTGGGGTGGAGGAGCATGTGGCCGTTGATGAAGCCAATGCCAAGCTGACCGATCCACGCCAGGCGCGCGAATTCGTCGAGCGTTCAGGCTGCGATTCCCTGGCGGTTGCCATTGGTACCAGCCATGGCGCCTTCAAGTTCAGTGGCACACAGGGTTTGCACTTCGAAGTGTTGACCGAGATCCAGAAGATTCTGCCCGGCTTCCCACTGGTCATGCACGGCTCGAGTTCGGTGCCCCAGGATGAAGTTGCGCGCATCAACGCTGCCGGAGGCAATCTTAAGGGCGCCAAGGGTGTTGATGCCGACCAGTTCAAGAAGGCTGCCATCCTGGGCGTCACCAAGATCAATATTGATACCGATGGGCGCCTGGTATGGACCCGTGTCCACCGCGAATTTTTCCGCGACAATCCCGAAGGGTTCGATCTGCGCCCGATCGGCAAGATTTTCATGGGCGAATATGCCAAATTCATCGCCGCTAAGAACGAGAAACTCGGCTCGGCCGGTCACCTCGATGAGGTCCGCAAACTCGTATCATAAAAACAACGCCACCCGGAGGGCTGATCAGCCCCCCGGGTCTTTTTATTTTGGAGAGCCATGCCAGCCAGCGACCAGAACATCAAGCCAACCCGTTACCAGGTTATTCCCCGTGTCCTGGTTTTTGCCATGCGTCCCGATTCAGTCCTGCTGATCCGTCTCCTGCCGCGCGAAGGCAAGGTGACCGGTTGGACGGGTCGTTACAACGGCCCGGGTGGCCACGTTGAGCGCGGCGAGGATGTACTCTCGGCCGCTCGTCGCGAATTAATGGAAGAAACCGGGCTGCAGGCTGATCTCAGCCTATGCGGCACCCTGATCGTCGATGCCTTACAGCCCGTTGGGATTGGGCTGTTTATCTATCGGGCGGATAATCCGGCCGGTGAATTAACCCCTTCGAAGGAAGGGCTCCCAGAGTGGATCCCATTTGAACGCCTATCCGAGTTTCCTCTCGTTGATGATGTTGCCATTATCCTTGAACGAATCCGCGCCATGCGCCCGGGCGACGCCCCTTTTTCTGCTCGTTCCTGTTATGATGCCGCTGATAGGCTTCGGGTCGAATTTGGCTGAGCGATAACTCGTAGTAGACCAGAAAAATTGTTTATATCCCATCCTTGTTTTGCCGCACAGGTTAATTAAAAATTCATGGTTTGCCCCGCAAGTGGTTTGTTTTCCCAAATTATCACAAATCCCCGCTAAAAGCACACGCCTTCGCCATTGGTTTACGCCCGCAGGTGGTTTGCTTTCCCAAATCATCACAAATCCCAGTTAAAAGCACGTGTCTTTGTCTTTGGTTTGCCCCGCAGGTGGTTTTTTTGAGCATGTATTTGCTCAAAAAAACCACAAAAAACCTCTCTTATCGTTTGCTCCTTGCCGAACTCTTCTTTCCCTTCCGGAGAAAATTACAGTAATACCTTTGTCGCTTTAAGCCGCACGGTAAAGGTGCTGCCCTTACCGGGTTCGCTCTGCACGGTCAGCTTGCCGTTGTGCTGCTTGATCACCTGGTTGGTGATCGCAAGTCCCAGGCCAATCCCACCGAACATGTTCACCCCGCTTGTTTCCAAATGGTGAAACCGGTCGAAGATGTGCGCAATGCGTTCTGGACCAATTCCAATACCCTCATCCCTTACATCGACAACCACGTGATTGTCTTCTTCGCGCAGGTTGATCCTGATTTGTCCGCCATCCGGGCTGAACTTGATGGCGTTATCCACCAGTGCTGCCAGTGCTCGTTCAAGTGACTTTGAATCGCCGGAAACATTGGGTAAGTTGCCGGTTGAATCCACTTGGATGGTAAGCAGGTTGGCAGCGGCTTTCTCCTGTAATTTTTCAGCCACTTCATTTGCTACCGTCACCAAATTTACCGCCTGGAATTTTGGCAGGATCAGATCCATTTCCTGAAGGAACATGATGTCATTGACGAGTGTGGTGATCTGCTGGATGTTTCGCGCAACCGTATCGATCGTGGCGGGTAGTTTATCAGGGTTGATCGCGCCTTTTTGCAGTAACTGCAGGAATCCTCCGGCTGCCATTAGCGGGGTGCGCAGTTCATGGGCCACGTTGGTGATGAACTCCCGGCGGGTAAGTTCCTGCTCCGCCAACCGCTGGTAAGCTTGTGCCAGTTCGCTGGCGCGCAAGCGCAGGTCTTCTACCGCCATCTGGTCGTTTTCCCTCAGGCGGTGGCTGATCTCTCGCACCATTGCTACCGCGATGGTTGATGAATGCTGGATGACCCGGTCAAAATTTTCCTTGTCGATTTCGAGCACAGTCACCGGGGTGGCCGCGGTCACTGTGGCAGCGCGCGGGGCGTTATGCATGATCGCCATTTCTCCAAAGAAATCCCCGGCTTCGAGTACTTTTAGATTGCGTTCCTCCGCATTGTTGATCGTCTTGGTGACATTCACTTTGCCATCCAGAAGCACGTAAAAGCGGTCTTCCTGATTACCTTCCCGGCATAAAACCGTGCCGGCGGGGTGGTTCACCAGTTGGCTGCGTGTAATCAACTCGTCAATCTCGAGCTGAGAAATCCCCGGAAACGCGTGCGGCAGGATGTCATTTGGAGAAGGCAGTTCTTTGCGTGGGAAGTTGAAGGTGTTCATATTGGAGCCTCTAGGGTCGGTATTTCGCTTCGTATTAACTTACCGCTTTTGCCGAAAATGCTCTCTATGGATCAGCACGCGAGCCGCGATATGATTGGAATCGCTGGTTTTCCCGCACGTGGAGTTTTTGTGCCTGCTCTTGGCACAAAACTCCACAAAAAAATTTCTCCTTTCCTTTGTAAAGGAGGTTGCTACTTTTTACCTAAAAAATATTCGCGAGGATGACCGGTATCTTTGTTTGGCAGCATCGATTCTATCACCCTGATCAGCGCTAATTCGTGACCGAAGCGTTTCCGGCTTAAAGTTTATAACCGATCATGCGCAGGAAGCCCTTGCGCCAGTCTTTTTCAGCGGCGTCTTCCAGGCCTTTAGGGGCCGATCCATCGATCACGCCCAGGATGCCGCGACCCTGCTCGGTTTCCGCCACCAGCACCTGGGTCGGGTTGGCTGTCGCGCAAAAAATGTGGGCTACTTCGGGCACATTCTTTACTGCGTTCAGAATATTGACTGGGTAAAACCCTTCGCCCAGGAAGAGGATGAACGAATGCCCCGCTCCGATGGCGAGCGCGTTTTTTGTTGCCAGTTCCAGCATGGCATCATCCGTGCCGCTGTATCTCACTAGGCATTTGCCGGATGCTTCGCAGAACGCCAGCCCGAACTTGATCCCTGGCACGCTGCCCACCAGCGCCTCGTGAATGTCCTCGACTGTTTTGATAAAGTGTGATTGGCCAAGAATGAAATTGATCGGCTCGGGCTTCTCAACAGGTACGATTTTAATTTCCATGGCAGCCTCCTTTTCCATTATTGTACCCGGGATGGTTGCGCCTGTGAATTTCCCACTCCTGGTGAAATCTAATAGATTCCGCGACCTGTGTATTGCCACTTACCTTTTGTCACGATTGCGCATCTGGTATGGAGGCAGGGTGACCATGTGTATTTTGAAGGTACCTTTTCTTCTCGAGTAATTCCTTCAGTGTTGGAAAAAACAGGTCAGTGTCTTCCTGAGATTCAACCGCTCTTTTCGAAAAACATCAGCAGGGTGCTGCCGTATTTTCGTTCCTCAAATTTCTGCAGGTTTGCCAATTCCAGTTCTTTGTATTCGCGTGGGTGGATCTGCACGATCACCTCGCCCGTATCGCTCAACCAGCCGGGATTGGCATCCACCAGCGCCAATGCCGTCGACCACATTTCCTTGTACTGTGGTGGCGCGATATAAATATATTCGAATTGTCCATCAGCTGCGCCTCGCAGCATGGCAAAGGCATCAGCCCGGCGCACATCCGCCTGTTTGCTGAACCCGCAGGTGGCCAGGTTTTCCTTGATTGTCTCCACCGGGAGCCGGTTCAGGTCCGTAAAGCGGACAAAAGCCGCCTCCCGGCTGAGCGCCTCGATCCCGATGGCGCCAGTGCCTGCGAACACATCCCACCAGCGTGAATCGATCACATCCCCGGCCAGGATATTGAACAGCGCCTCCTTGACCATATCCGTCACCGGCCGTGTTGTATCCCCGGGGACGGATTTCAGCTTACGGCCCTTGGCTTTACCTGCGATCACTCGCAGCATTATTGTTCCATACTGTTTCTGGCCGCCATCAGGTTGCCGTGCGGGGCAATAACCGGCACAACGCAGCCTGTACCCAACAGTAATCGTTGTCCCCTTGTTTGCTGGATGGCATCCAGCGCCTCGGCCCGCACCTCCTCGACGGAACCGTAAACCATCGTTTCGCGCTGCAGACCGCCGCACAGCACGGCTCGCGTGCGTGGCAATGCTTCCGTTAGCGATGGAGGTGTGTCGCGGTCGTGCCAGTTGATGATCTGTACCGGGTAATCGGCCAGGCTGTTGAAGTAAACGTTGGTGCCATGCAGGTGCAGGATGTTCAACCACAGCGGACGGGCGGATTCGAGCGTCAGCAGGTCGTAGGAGCGCCCGAACTCGATGAATTCATCCCTTGAGAGCAGGCTGGTCTGCGCATGCTGAACGGCGTAGAAAATGCCATCCACCAGGCCCTTGGCGCGGGCGGCACGGATGAATCGGCGGGTGCTTTCTGCAATGATCTCCATCCCGCGTCCCACCAACTCCGGCCTCAGGCGCATGTGGGCCAGCAGATTTTCCCCACCGGCCAGGTTTTTAGCCTGTGCCAATGGTGAGAAAACCGTCTGGATCAGCGGCACATCGCTGCCTAGCTCGCTGCGCAGGATGGCAAGGCATTTGAGTTGGGCTGCGAGATGTGGCGAATCCGCATCCAGCACCGATAACTTTGACCAGTCTTCCAGGGTAAAGATTGCCCGCTTTGTATAAAATCGCGTTCCTTCGCCGTCGCCCTTCCACTCGTCTTCCACACCCCAATCCTTGATGGCAAAAGAAGAAGCCGGTGTCACCTTGACGATATCCCAGTCGTATGTTTTTTGCCACTGCAGGGTGGCGGCTGCCAGCGTTTCAGGCTGCTGGTCATCCACCGGAAAATGTCGCCACAGGGCAACCGGGGCCCGGTCAGTGCGTTGGCCTGAGATGCAGGCTTCCATCCGTGCGCGGTGAGTCATCATAATATCCGTCTTTCCGCCGCATCGTAGGCGGCAATTTCTTGTTTGGCCGAAGGTGTGTTGGGATAAACGTCCGCGAACAGGCTCCACAGCATCCCATCTGCGGTATGGCCGTTGGCGAAACCGCGTTTCCGCAAGGTGGCCTCCAGGTTGTAACCCAGCCTGGCCGGGACGGCTGCCGAGCGGCTGTTTTCCACGGCACAGTGGATTTCTACTCGTTCGACTTTGTGGATTTCAAAAGCAACCCTGGTAAGCGCGGCGGTTGTTTCGGTGGCGTACCCCTGGTTGGTAAAATCC
>Ga0172368_10005544_pt1 | contig 14014 bp, 11 predicted proteins | sample Lak11m_FD_114540 | JGI IMG/M metagenome (GOLD analysis project Ga0172368, IMG submission 114540) | Freshwater microbial communities from Kabuno Bay, South-Kivu, Congo - kab_022012_11m | ecosystem: Environmental > Aquatic > Freshwater > Lake | place: Democratic Republic of the Congo: South-Kivu...
AATGGTGTATTGGGCAGCTTGGCTGACCATGAACACGAGATCAAACAGCGATTTACGAAAGGTTCCGTGTAAATGGAAATACTGGGTGTTGGCGTGCCAGAATTGGCATTTATTGTTTTGATAGCACTGATATTGCTGGGTCCGAAAGATATGATCGCGGCCGGCCGCACTATCGGCAGTGCTCTTCGAAAATTCCTAACATCGCCCACCTGGCTGGCGATGCGACGAACTGGTGAGGAACTTCAACAACTTCCAACAAAGCTTGTGCGGGAGGCCGGGTTGGAGGATCTGCGTAATGAGGTTCAGGGCATATCCAACCAAATCAAGCCTCTGGATATGAAAAAAATGTTCGACGAACGCCAGATATTTGACCCTACCATGTCAAAGAGCGACTCCACCAATGCTGTCACCCCGCCGGTTTTACCTGCCGTCGAACCCCCGGTGCCACCTGTGGACGTTCCATTGAAACCTGCAGCCCCGTCAGAAGACAAGAAAACATGAATAAATTAGGCCGAGCCCTCAAGTGGGTATTATTTTTTCCTTTCAGGCTGATCTGGTGGTTGATCAGCCTGCCTTTTCGCTTCCTGGGTTGGCTCTTCCGGCCAGTAGTTGAACGAGTCAAACAGAACGCAGCCTATAAATTCCTAAATGATGTCCCGGAAGATCGCCCGGCATTGGATGCGGTAGTTGATGCTTTTCAATCCCCGGAAGAAATCCTTGGACAGTTGGATGATGTGCGAAAGCACCTGCTGCGCTCCTTGTTGGCGGTCGCAATCACTGTCGGGATTTCTTTCTGGTTTACCGATCGCCTGATTGATTTCCTGGCGATTCCAATGGGTGGCATTCAGAACTTACAGGCCATCGAAGTAACCGAATCGATCGGCGTGTATATGAAAGTAGCTCTTATTGCCGGGATCGCGCTGGCTACTCCATACCTGGCTTTTGAACTTTGGCTTTTCTTCGCGCCTGGTATCATGCCTCGTTCAAAGCAGTTGGGTTTATTATCGATCCCTTTGGCGCTTGTTTTTTTTATAGGCGGTATGGCATTTGCATACTACCTGATGATCCCAACTGCCCTTCCTTTTCTGGTAAATTTCCTGGGCATAACCACCCGGCTTCGACCGGCTTCATATTTCGAATTCATCACCAGTTTAATGTTCTGGATCGGTGTCGCCTTCGAGTTTCCCCTGGTTATTTTCGGAATTTCCGCGATGGGATTTATCCATCCGAAGATGTTGTTAAAGCAGTGGCGATTGGCGGTTGTGCTTATATCTGTGCTGTCGGCAGTGATAACCCCGACTGTCGACCCGGTTAATATGGCGATGGTAATGGCGCCAATGACCGCATTATACTTTTTGAGTATTCTTTTCAGCTGGCTTGCACAGATCACCAGTAAACCCTCCGTGAAAGATAGCCCGGAAACACGATAGGATTGACCTGGTTGCCAGTTTAATGAATTTACAAAGGCACAAAGCGTCTGATTGTGTCTTTGTTTTTTTAATATTCCCGCCTGGATTTTCGAAATTCAGCATAAAATATATGTTGAATGTTTTTATAAATAAGGCCAGATCCAAACGCCGAAGGATGGTCTTTCTGAAGGAGAATGAATGAAATTACCGTATCGTTCACGATGGATGCGCCTGGCGGCAGCCATGGCGTTGGCATTAACGAGCATATCCTGCACCTGGTCCTTGATTGACTTCGGTCCATTATTAACACCGCCAACAGCGGTGCCAGGTGCGACACCTGCGCCGGGTTCCATTACCGCAACCCCAGTTGCCCTGGCTGAAATAACCTTCAATGTTTCGGTTCCGGTGGCGCTGAATCCAGGGGAGAGTCTGGTGATCGGATTACTGGATGAAGTGACTGGATTGGGGCTAAATCCAATACTCTATCCGATGACAGCTGTGGACCCTCAGAGATTTACCATAAAACTCCCATTAGGCTTAAATTCGATCATGAAATATAGATACTATCGCCAGGGTAGTATTCCAGCACTTGAAAACACAGCTCTTGGATTTCCGGTTCGTTACCGTATATATTCCGTCGGTGGTCCTGGAAGTGTGGACGACCGGGTTGCTGCCTGGTCGGATGGTGTTTATAACGGCCAGACTGGTAAAATTATTGGTTCTGTTCTGGAAGAAACCACTGGCCGACCTATTCCCAACATCCTGGTAACAGCCGGTGGTGTTTCCACGTTGACCGATTCACTCGGTCAATACGTTCTGGATGGATTGCCGGAAGGCACCCATCTTCTGGCTGCTTATGCAATTGATGGAGCATATATGACATTCCAGCAGGGCGCAGTTGTGGCCAGCGGCCAGGTCACTACAGCGCCCATCAAGGTGAAATCATCACCTGCCGTGCAGGTAACATTCATAACAAGCGTACCAGCTGATACTGTTCCAGGGGCGCCGTTGCGCCTAGCAGGCAACCTTATTCAACTGGGGAATACCTTTGCGGATTTAAGCAGTGGTTTCAGCACAGTATCCACCCGAATGCCGACGCTTACGGTCATGACTGACGGGCGTTATAGCGTCAGCCTGAGGCTGCCGGTCGGAACTGACATCCGCTACAAATATACATTAGGTGATGGTTTTTGGAATGCTGAGCATGCAGCCGACGAATCATTTGTCATACGGCAGCTAATTGTTCCGGCCAATGATGTGGTTGTGCAGGATTCCGTTGCAACCTGGCAAGCGGGGAAAAAATCTGCACCTATACTCTTTGATGTAACTGTGCCAGAAAACACCCCCACTGGAGAAACCATTTCCATCCAATTTAATCCATTCGGATGGACGGAACCACTTCCAATGTGGCCGCTTGGAAATAATCGCTGGGTTTATAAATTGTACGGACCCTTAAATATGCTGGGATCATTTCAATACCGCTATTGCCGGAACGACCAATGCGGCTCTGCTGACGATACTCAAACGGCGGGGGTTAATGCCCAGGGTCGCACAGTGAGCACCAGTTTGCTTGGCGAAAATATCCAGGAAAATGTTTCATCCTGGGCATGGTGGCCTGATTCCGATCCGGGAACACTCGTGGCAGTTCCTGTGGCAGCCCGCCAAGGAGCTTTCTGGGCGGGAGTGGAGTTATCCCCTAATTATTCTCCGAATTGGCAAGCCCAATTACCGACTGCAATGCAAAACATCCATGCCCTGGGTTCAAGTTATGTCGTTTTGACTCCTAGATGGACGGCATTATCATCAAGTCCATTAATATTTGCGCCTACCCCCGGCCGTGACCCGCTATGGGCAGACACATTTCAATCGATCCAGTATGCCCGGGCTCAAAATTTGTCCGTTGCAATTTATGCGATCCCACAATTTCTCCCATCCAGAGATAATTTCTGGATACAAGCACCACGAACACCCGAATGGTGGGATTCCTGGTTCGATCGTTACCGGGCTTTTGTGTTGTATCACGCTGATCTCGCATCCCAGGCTGGCGCACAGGCGCTTATCCTGGGCGGCGAATCAATCCTGCCATCCCTGCCTGGTGGAACCCTGGCAAATGGCGAGCCATCCAATGTGCCGGCTGATTCCGAAGCACGTTGGCGTGGGATTCTGACTGAAGTACACCAACGTTTTTCTGGGCCAGTCTTATGGGCGCATCCGTACAATGGCAGCCCAATCCTCCCCGCCCCTGTGTTCAGTGATCAATTCTATGCTTTCTACTTGTTGTGGTCCGCGCCACTGGCTGCGGATGGAAACGCGACAATTGAAAGCATGGCGAACGAGGCTGTGTCGAAGTTGGATAATGAGATTGCTCCATTCCTGCTGTCGGTTCAGAAGGGCGCCGTTATCGCAATAGATTACCCATCTGCCAGGGGTGCTGCCTCCGGGTGTGTTTCTGCTGGTGGAGCCGGATGCCTGGATTGGCAGTCGCTTTCCCGCCCGAATCCTGACCTGCCCACAGCAGAACTTGACCTGGGTCTTCAAGCCAACCTTTACCAGGCAATGCTGCAGGCCATCAATCAGCGCGATTGGGTGGGAGGTTTAATTAGCCGGGGCTATTATCCGCCTTTGCCGTTAATGGATAAATCATCATCCACAAGGGGAAAAATGGCTGCTGATCTACTCTGGTACTGGTTCCCACGGATGATGGGCGTCGCCCAGTAATAAAATAACAAGTAAAAAAACCGGCTCATGGCGGAGCCGGTTTTTTTCACCCAATTATGGAAGTACTTTGAAAAAATACTTCCATTCCTATTTATTGGATTGCCCTTCGATTGCTTTTGGATCATCTACTGTATTTACGATGTGATAATAAAATCCGCTCTTTGCTCTGTATTTTCACTTGTAGTAGGTCGATCATTGGCGAAAGGATTATTAAAAAACAAAACTCCCAAAGGGAGTGTTTGCATTTCGTTCGAAATCATCGGTGGATTAAATTCTGAAACCCGGAACGCCTTCGAAGGCAAGCAGAGAGTCGATTTTTGGTGTGCGAGCAATGCTCCATTCGCGAGTTTGAAGCTGATTCTGGTTGAAAAGTGTGAGTAAATAACCGCGTCCTTCAGCATTGTTGCCATGAGCAAGGTAATCGGCGATTTCGACGATTTGCCAACCTTCATCGAGGGCTGCGAGTAAGCGTAACTCGTCCGCTTTTTGCCCGGACCCGTGAACTGGCTGCTGGACTCGTTCCCAGCGGTTTGAAAATTCTGTTTTGTTGTTTAGCGTACTTAGCATAGTATCCTTTTTCATAATTGATAACGCAATCTTATCATTCGCGGATGAATAGGACCTTAAAAATATGTAAATGTATTGTAAACACTGCGCTATAATCGGCGCACAATCCAAAGGAGGAGGTTTTATGTCAACGAAGCTACGTCGTTTTGTGGTGGGTTTGTTAATTCTCGTGATACTGCTTGCCATTCTGGGAGGGTTGGCAGGTAACGCGGCAGTAAAGGCATCATTTCCGCAGACCAGCGGAGAAATAAAGATAGTGGGGTTAAATGGTCCGGTGGATATCCTGCGGGACAAGATGGGTATCCCACAAATTTATGCTGGCAGCTTGCATGATCTTTTCATGGCCCAGGGTTATGTTCATGCCCAGGATCGTTTCTGGCAAATGGATTTTTGGCGACATATCGGTTCAGCCCGGTTATCCGAGATGTTTGGCAAGAGCCAGCTTGATACCGATATTTTTTTACGCACATTGGGGTGGAGGCAGATTGCCGAGCAGGAATACGCCACTTCGACGCCAGAAGCGAAGGCAATACTAGACGCTTATACTGAAGGCGTGAATGCTTACCTTAACGGTCACAGCGGTACAGCGCTGAGCCTGGAATACGGTGTGCTTAAGCTGATCAATTCCGGATATGTCGTTGAAGCGTGGACGCCGGTAAATTCATTGACATGGGCCAAAGCAATGGCATGGGATTTGCGCGGCAACATGGGAGAAGAAATAGAGCGTTCGATCTTATTAAAAACGATGACAAAAGACCAAGTGAATGAACTATTCCCACCCTACCCTCAGGATCACCCGGTTATTGTCCCGGCGATTGGAGATTTTAGCGCTTCCGCAATGCAACAAGTTTCTTCAGCACCAGCTACAATTAATGTTCAGGTCTCGAAAAAAGTATTAGATACTGTTGCCCGTAACCTGTCAACCCTGGATGACGCCCTTGGTCGCTCAAGCGCCGGAATCGGATCGAACAACTGGGTTATCTCCGGCAAATTGACCGCAAGCGGGAAGCCGCTTTTGGCCAATGATCCGCATTTGAGTATCCAGATGCCGTCCATCTGGTATCAGATCGGATTGCACTGCCAGCCGAAAAATGAAGGCTGTCCATACGAGGTAGCAGGTTTTTCGTTTGCAGGTGTGCCTGGTGTGATCATTGGTCACAATGATCGAATTGCCTGGGGTTTCACCAACGTGGGTCCGGATGTCATGGATCTATATATTGAAAAGATAAATCCTGAAAATCCTGATCAGTATGAAGTGAATGGCAAGTGGGTTGATATGCAAGTTCATACTGAAAATATAAAAGTTTCGGGTGGTTCAGCCGTCAGTGTGAATGTTCGTTCAACGCGTCACGGACCGGTCATTTCCGATAGCTACGGTCCGCTAAAAGATCTCGTTACCCCCACCGCGGTCGCCTACAAAGAAAAAACCGGTCTGCAACTTCCAGAAAATTATGCGATAGCATTGCGATGGACAGCGCTTGAGCCCGCTCATCTTTTTGATGCGATCTGGGGATTTGATAAAGCTCAAAATTGGCAGGAGTTCCGCAGCGCTGCCAGTAATTTCGTTGTTCCGGCTCAAAACCTGGTATTTGCAGATGTCGATGGTAATATCGGTTACCAGACTCCGGGCAAAATACCCATTCGGAAGGGTGGCGATGGGCGTCTGCCTGTTCCGGGCTGGACAGATGACTATGAATGGACAGGTTACATTCCATTCGAGCAGCTACCTTTTGTTTACAACCCACCTGAGGGTTTTATCGCCACGGCCAACAACCAGGTCAATCCGGTTGATTATCCCTACCTGATCACTGCGGATTGGGATTATGGATTCCGGGCCAGGCGGATCGTTGATTTGATCCAGAATGCACCAGGAAAGATCGATATCGCCTATATTCAGAAAATGCAGGGAGATGACACCAACCTGTATTCGCAGGAAATCCTTCCAGTGTTGATGGGTCAAAAAATTGATGACCCGAAGCTTTCAGAGGCTCGGAAGATCTTGGATGGTTGGGATTTCACCGAGACCATCGGATCCCGGCAGGCAGCTTTCTTTGAGCGTTTCTGGTGGTTTTTATTGAAAGATACATTCTATGATCAAATACCGGAAGACTATACACCATCAGGGGGCGATCGATGGGCAGAGGTCGTGCGCACCATCATCAAGCAACCGGATTCAGCCTGGTGGGATGATACGTCCACCACGGATATAGTAGAAACGCGAGATGGAATTTTCAAACGCGCACTGGCGGATACAGTCGAGAATCTCAATAAATATTATGGCAACGATCCGAAAAAATGGCCTAGATGGGGCGAAATTCACACTTCCACATTCAGGAATGCCACCCTGGGCAAATCAGGGATTGCGCCGATTGAGATGCTATTTAATCGAGGACCTTTTGAAACCAACGGTGGCGCAGCTATCGTATATGCGACTGGATGGGATGTGGGCGATTCCTTTGAGGTGAACTGGCTGCCATCGATGCGCATGATCGTGGATCTGGGCGATCTGAATAATTCAATCACAGTGCATACCACGGGAGAATCCGGGCATGCATACAGCGCACATTACATCGATATGGCTGACCTGTGGCGCAATATCCAATATTATCCAATGTGGTGGAACGAAGATTCAATCCGGAAGAATCAAGAAGCTGAGTTGAAATTAGTACCTTGAAAAACAGCGAAAGGAGCTGGTTCTTACCAGCTTCTTTCGCCAATAATAAATATTTTTAAATAAAAAGGATATTACCTCGAATTTTGGATGTCCCAATAGTTGGAAAAACATGCGCTTGCAATTCATTGGTAAAATTCGAGTTGATGGATAAGCACTGACCCAAATCAATAGTTCCTACCGGCGGATGATATCCAGAAAATTATAAAGCCGTTGTGGATTTGTACATTGGCAGCAAATCGGTTCACTGCATCGACCAATTCCTCCGTTCAGAATAATATCTGCTTTGCATAATTCAACAGCCAAAACGTACCTGGAAACAACTTAAAATGTCCCAATCCTCCCTCCCATCCATATCCACCTGGATGATAGCTGCCCGCCCCCGCACCTTGCCCGCTGCAACAGCGCCTGTTTTGATGGCCACAGCACTTGCGGTTCGGGATGGTGTTTTTCATTGGCCATCCGCGCTTTCATGTCTGTTGATCTCTCTACTAATGCAAATTGGCGCAAATTTTGCCAACGACTTATTCGACCATGAGCGCGGATCAGATACCCCGGACAGGTTAGGTCCAACCAGGGTGAGTGCTGCTGGTCTGATAACCCCCGGGCAAATGAGGGCAGGAATTGCTGTTATCTTTGGCGCGGCTGCCCTGTTTGGTTTTTACCTGACCTGGCTGCGGGGTTGGCCAATCATATTGTTGGGCTTGGCCATATTTACGGCAGCGATTGCGTACACCGGGGGTCCTTTTCCATATGGATATTATGCTCTCGGAGATGTATTTGTTCTCCTTTTTTTTGGTATCGCTGCCGTTTGTGGAACGTATTATGTGCAATCTGGCACACTTACCCCAACTTCCGGCTGGGTTTCGCTATCGATCGGATTATTAATTGTTAATATCCTGGTTGTTAACAATACGCGCGATATCAACACCGACGCACTCGCCAACAAACGAACCCTGGCAGTGTATTTCGGCCGGGAAGCCATGTTGACCGAATATCTTGTGTGCCTGATCATCGCTTTCCTCGTTCCGCTTGGATTGTGGTCATTCCGGCTGGCATCATCAGGGGTAATGCTGACCTGGTTTTCAATCCCACAGGCATTCCTGCTATATCGTGAATTCTCGAATAGCAAGGGGCAATCACTCAATAAAACCCTGGGAGGGACCGCCCAGTTGGCCCTGGTTTACGCAATATTATTTGCTCTCGGTTTGTTGATTTATCGATAATTGATTTACGAGCTGGCATATCCAGTGTTAGAGCATATATATCCGGAAAATCTACGCTTCCATTTCGATCTGTAAATTCTCAATTTCGAGCCAACCGTCGCTGTTTTGTTGCAAGGAACCCATAGAAACCCCGCCGCTGGGATTCCAGGCAGCAAACTGATTATCAAGCCATATAACCACTCCTAGCGGCCCCTGGGGGCTTGTAGGGGATTCCAGAACTGTCCTTCCGTCCACTTCGAAGCGAACCCTATCTACATTCCAATAGAGAGTGTATTGATGCCATCCGGTTACATCCAAATCGAGAAGCCGGCTGTCTTCATTAATGATCCGGCCAGTAACTGCGCGTAGCCACCTGGAGAAAATTTTTATTTTCAGAAATGGCATAACCAATATTCCGGGCGCCATTATGAGTGACGGAATTTGGGGAGATCGAAAGGATTGGACAAGAAATCCCTTGCCCGGCAGAGGATCGTGGAAGGATAGGTGGTTTTCCGGGGAAGCGTGGAAGAACCAGCAAGCGTTTGGTAATGCCGGCAAGCGCTGCACAGTTCCTTTTAAACCCAAAGAGAAAGCAAATGGATCATTCCAAAATCCAAAACCCCAGGTTCCGGAGCAGGATGCCGAGGAAGCCCGGCAGCGCAGGCTCAATTTCGTCGGGGTGTTTTCAGGGAAATTTTTGCGTTGAAATTTGGAATAATTATCGAGTTGCGCGAGGCGGTAGGTTCCCGCATTTCCTGTGGGAACCATAAGTTGCCAACCGGTTGGTGTTTTATTTACCTGAGCGCCCGGTGTTTGTCGCGGTTTCAAGTCATTTGAGGTCATCATTCACCAAACTATATTCGTCATCATGCGGGGATAATCAAGCAGCTGTTGTCTTCCAACTCATAAAGCCAACGATACCAGAAAAATCACTGATAATTGAAGGAATTTCGATGTTTAGTCGATTAGTAATTGCAAGCCGCCGGACTCTCCAATTTTTGGCCAGAAAAAACTATGAACAACAAGCGAGTATAATTAAAATGTTGTGCTAAAAGGGTCAAAATGCAAACTCCAAGTAACATTATTCCAGACCGATCTTCCCTGACAAAATTTGCCTGGCTCTCCATCGCCGCTGCTCTGACAACCATCGCGTTGAAATCAACCGCATATTTGCTGACCGGCTCGGTTGGCCTATTATCGGACGCAGTTGAGTCTGTAGTAAACCTGCTGGGTGCCATGATGGCGCTGGGCATGCTAATCATAGCAGCCCGACCCGCAGACGACGGCCACGCTTTTGGGCATTCCAAGGCCGAATACTTTGCAAGTATTGTAGAAGGGATTTTGATTCTGGTTGCCGCGGTTGCTATCATCTGGAGTTCAGCGCAACGCTTGATGAATCCGCAGCCTCTGGAAAAACTTGGAATTGGGCTGTTGGTGTCAGTGAGCGCATCAGCGGTCAATTTTTTTGTTTCGCGGATCTTGTTAAAGGCTGGAAAAAAATACAACTCCATTACGCTCGAAGCAGACGCGCATCATTTAATGACGGATGTTTGGACATCCGCAGGCGTCATCGGTGGAGTGGCAGTGGTTGCCTTGACAGGCTGGCTGCGGCTTGATCCCATTGTGGCGATTGCGGTAGCGGTAAATATTTTCTGGACCGGTTTCCAACTGGTCCGCCGTTCCGTTAATGGTTTCATGGATATCTCATTGCCTGACCACGAACGGAAGGCCATCGAAGAGGTAATGATAAAATATCGCCAGAAAAATGTGGAATTTCACGCACTAAGAACAAGACAGTCTGCTTCGAGTCGTTTCTTATCAGTTCATATGCTGGTGCCGGGCAGTTGGAGTGTACATGATGCTCATCACGTAGCTGAGGATTTTGAGGGCGAACTTCGGGCCGTCCTCGGGGATGCAGTCATAAGCACCCACCTGGAGCCGATTGATGATAAAATCTCAATGGACGATATCCATGAAAAGTAAATTGAAATAGCAGAAAAAATCCGCGACATATTGCCGCGGATTTTTGTTTTTAATGCCTGGATGAAATGATTCTGCCATGGCTTGCGATCACAGTTATCCCTGTGCATTCTCCCATTCGGTCAGTTTCCCATCCATTTCATTTTGGACAGACTGATATTCTTTCCCAAGTTTTACTATTTCGGCAGGATCGATCGCCCGATTTTCCAATTTTCTGCTTATTCCTGCCAGCTGAGCTTCAAGGGTAGATATTATATTTTCAAGCTCTTCCATGCGGGCGAGGCGTTTTCGCTCCTCTTTTGTGGCAGAGTCCTTTCCGGAAGGTTGGATCTTACGGGGATTTTCAGCTTGTATGTGAGTTACCATCTCATGGTTGGTTATGGATGCCAGGCGTTCGCGTTCTTCATGCATTTGTGAATATGTACCCTTGAATACAGATAATGTTGATTCGTCGAGCTGAATTTCCCAAATCTGGGTTGCAAGGGCATCCACAAGGTAACGGTCATGAGTAACCAATAAAATTGTTCCGGCATAAGCCTCGAGTACCTGTTCGAGAATTTCCTGTGAGGGAATATCGAGGTGGTTGGTTGGTTCATCAAGCAACAGCAAATTTGTATCTTCAAGAGCAAGTTTTGCGAGTGCAAGACGGCCCCTTTCACCGCCAGACAGGATTTCAACCTTTTTAAATGCATCGTCGCCGCTGAAGCGAAACTTACCCAGATATTGGCGTGCATCTGCCATCAGCATATTGGGTGCTGCTGATTGGATCTCCTCAATCAGGGTATTGTCTGGATTTAATCCTTCATGTGCCTGAGCGAAGTAACCAATATGCAGGCTGGCACCCAGTAATACTTCACCTTGCCGAGGTTCGATCTGTCCAAGGATCGTTTTAAGAAAGGTGCTCTTGCCAGCGCCATTCGGACCGATCAAAGCAGCGCAATCTGTACGACGAAGTTCGATATCAGGGGTAAAAAAAAGCGATTTGTCAGGCCAGCCAACTTCAAGATTGCGGGATCTGATCACCATTTCGCCAGAGCGTTTGTCAGCACGGAGATGCAAGTGCAGTTGCGGTGGCCGAATGTCAGGCAGATGAAGCGCTCGTATCCGTCGTTCAGCTTCTTCAACGCTGAAGGGGCTGGTGGTGGTTTCCACTCCCAGCTGGGACCAGCTGGATTTTGCCACAGCATCCATCCCAACCTGTTCAATCGCCTGAATAACACGGGTCAGGCGCTTCAATTTACCTTTGGCCTGAAGGGTGTTTTGCCCTGCGATGTTCTTCTTTATATACTCCATATCCTTGACGAGCTTTTCTTTTTCACCCTCGAACACCTCAAACCGCCTTTCCCATCGTTCCTGCCGCTGGCGTAGATAGTGGCTGTAATTGCCCCGATATTCTTCGATACCAGCTGCCGTCATCTCGAGAATACCATTGGCAGCCTTATCCAGAAAGTAGCGGTCGTGGGAAACGATCACCGCGGCACCTTCCCACTGGCTGAGGTACCCTTCTAACCATTCAACGGCCGAGATATCCAGGTGATTGGTCGGTTCATCAAGCAGGAGCAAATCAGGATCTGAGAGGAGCAGGCGGGCCAGGAATGCGCGTGTCCTTTGACCACCCGACAGATGATCGAGGCTGAGGGAATAATCCTGAGCGGTAAATCCGAGCCCGGAAAGAACCTGTCGAATTCGGGTCTGGTAGGTATATCCACCGCGCCGCTCGAATTCGTGTTGGAGGACACCGTATTTTTCGAGGGTGGTATCTGCCGTGTTTGGGTTGGCCATCTCGTGTTCGAGCCTTTCCATTTCGGTTTGCTGCCCGATCAATTCCGCAAAGACTGCTTCACACATCTCCCAAAGCGTACCCGTCATTTGGAAATCGGCTTCCTGGGATAAATAGCCAATGCGGATACCTCTCGCCTGGTGAAAGGATCCTGAGGAAGGCTCATCTTCGCCTGCCAGGATTCGCAGCAAAGTTGTTTTACCGACTCCATTCGGGCCGACAATTCCAAGGCGAGCGCCTTTTTCAATACCGAACGACAACCCTGCGAATATATCGCGGTGACCGAATGACTTGGTGAGGTTTGAAACAGAAATTAAAGACATTAGTAACGTCAATTCTTTTATAAATAATATAGAGTGCAGAAAAAGGTCAGATTGTTCAAGCAATGATGTTATGGCGAGCGATCGAGAATCCACTTTTTCTGATCACCATAACCAACCCGGCAAGGCAAGAAGTTAGCCCTTCTTGGCCTGGTAAAATTTTACTGCGGCAAATTCCATGGTGATCAAGCCTGCCGGAATAACCGGCACGATCAGATCGAGGAACGCCTCGAGATTTTCCTGCCTGTCTATGATCTCCACGATGATTGGTAGATCTTCCGAGAGTGAATCAATTTTGAAAGTATGGATTGTGCGGGTATTTGCTCCAAACCCAAGCAAACCGCGTAAAACGGTGGCGCCTGCCAAACCCTGTCGATTGGCCTGAATTACGATCCATTCATACAGCGGTTTCCCATCATAATGATCAGCCTCGCCGATAAATATTCGAAGCAACGAACCCTTTTCAGGAAGATGCATGGGATCACTCTCCTTGTTAAATTCACCCGGTCTTTATTTCGTTCCTGGTCATGCAGTCTATGGGCGGATTATTTCCAAATCAGGAATGAAATTGCCCGGCCAAGCCAAACCGCAAAAAGCCCGGATATTACATTGGCGCCAATATTGGCAAGGGCATACGAAAATTCACCTCCTCGAAGGAGGTTGATTGTCTCGTTTCCGAAGGATGAGAATGTCGTAAACCCACCCAGTATCCCGATAAAGATAAAAGCGCGAGATTCAGTTGTGAAGACACCGCGAGTATCTGCCAACTGGGTCAAAATACCGATTACCAGACATCCAACCAGGTTGACGGATAGTGTCCCGAAGGGAAAGTTGATACTTTTACTTGCCACCTGAACCCATCCACTTACAAGATAACGCGCAATTGAACCGAGAGCGCCACCAAGGCCAACAAGGAAAATATTCTGCACTACTTTATCTCCTCCGGTGGTTTCATTGTCTGAAAGCTGCGAAATAACAGAAGATCATAAATGATTTTTAAACCACCACAAAGAAAAAACGGAAGGCTGAAAAGTCCGGGCACGCCCAGAAAAATACCAGTCAATGATGGGGAGATGGACGAGCCGATTGACCTGGCGATGCCGGTAACACCCGAGGCGGCTGATCGTTCGTCCGGTGCGACCACAGCCATTGTGTAAGATTGTCGCGTAGGCACATCCATTTGAGAGATGCTGAAGCGCAATAGGAGCACACCTATGGCAAGAGGTAGATTAGGCATTAAGGGAACCAGCATCAATAATATATTTGAAGGTATATGGGTAAAAACCATGGTGTTAATCAACCCAATTTTTTTCGAAAGCGGCACTGCCAGGAGGGCTGAAATCCCAGCTAAAACATTTGCTCCG
>Ga0172368_10005545_pt1 | contig 14012 bp, 20 predicted proteins | sample Lak11m_FD_114540 | JGI IMG/M metagenome (GOLD analysis project Ga0172368, IMG submission 114540) | Freshwater microbial communities from Kabuno Bay, South-Kivu, Congo - kab_022012_11m | ecosystem: Environmental > Aquatic > Freshwater > Lake | place: Democratic Republic of the Congo: South-Kivu...
CCCATTTGCCATGTTCTGGTATCCAGTGGTGTTGGAAAAGAGAGCATATGTCCCATTCGCCGTGTTTTGGTATCCAGTGGTGTTGGAGTAGAGAGATTGCATCCCATTCGCCGTGTTTTGGTATCCAGTGGTGTTGTCGTAGAGAGCCGCATACCCAATTGATGTGTTGTAGTATCCGGTGGTGTTAAAGTAGAGAGCTACATGCCCAGTTGCCGTGTTTTGGTATCCAGTGGTGTTGGAAAAGAGAGCATATGTCCCAATTGCTACGTTGTAAGACGAATGGTAAATTTGGGTAGCCGTTGCACCCATTGTGAGGTTGCCCGCGTTGACACCCACGAATGTATTGCTCCCGTCTGTGGTAACTGTGCCATTGTTGCCGTAGTTGAAGTTATGAATAAATCGCGAGCCGTCTTTACTGATGATCCCCAACTGGTTGGCATTGGTTGTGGCATCCAAATCCAAGTTGCCTGTATTGATGGTCTGACTCGCCGTAAAGACATTCGCAGTTCCGAGCAGTGCCGCCGTGCCAGTGGCGGGGACGGTGAGGGTGAAACCGTTTCCAACCAGCCCCAAACCCGCGATGGTCACCGTAGCCCCAGCCGCTCCGAGCGTGAGCGCTGTTGCCGCACCGCCAATGTTAAGAATGGTAGTGGTAGTATTGAGTAGATTAAAGGTAGTAGCAGTGGAGGTTAGGTCGCCGCCGTTGATTGCTAAGTCACCTGAAAGAGTAAGATTAGTAAATGTAGGAGACGCCCCTGTGTGGATATCTTGAGGTAACGAAAGCGTAACGTTGCCCGTGGGTGACGACGCTGTAACCTGGTTAGCTGTGCCAATGATTGAAGACACATCTCCACTACCTGCTGTCGACACTACAGGCTTATAGCCGCCCGTAGTCGCATCAAATTCCATTACAAGAGGAACACCTAGGAGGAGTTCTGCTGAATTAGCCATTGATTACCGCCAATCTATAACCCCCGGTAGCTGGATCAAACACCACAACTAACGGGATAGACAGTAACGGAGCCACAATACGTGTTGCCCCAGGAACCGCTGAGTCAATTCGGACGTCTAGCTCATAAGCTCCAGTGGCCGTGTTGTACGTTAACGACAACTTCTGACCTAGAAGGGGCCTTACTTCGTCTGCCATAGCTAACGTCCTCCTTTGTTAGTCCATTGTCTTACGTCGTTGTCGTTCGCTAACAGAAAGGACGATTTAAGAGCGCCGTTGCCACAATTACAGTCTTTCTTAATTGACAACAGAGTTGCAACGTCGACTTCTTCCACCCAAGAAAAACATATATTGGCTTGCATTTTAAATACATAGCCTTTCTTCGAAGGAAGATTGCCTTTTTCACCCACGAGTACTCGCTCAGAGGGCATATAGTACTTCATTGCTACTTGTCCTACTTCGTTTTTAATAAGAGCTTGTGTCGTCATAGTAATTTGTGAGGTGCCTAACTTATTAGGCTAAGCACCTCACCACGAGAAGGAGAGTTACAGGCTACAGAATGACCGGGCAAGTGGTCACGATGCGACCTGTGAACTGCGATGTGTACACGCCGTGAGCGCACTTATGCTTGACGATAAGTGCCGTCTTCGCCCACAACATGAATGAGATGGCCGTACAACCACCCACCAAGTCGTACATTGCCAACGGGAACTGAGTTGACATGTAGACCAACGGTACGCCGTTATGAACCATCTTTAACGCGTACAACTTCGACTGGAAGTTGCCGCCCGCGATGTTCGTCCGCGCGAAGTTCCGATCGGAAACGACTTGCACACGACCACGAGAGGTGTTCACCCATGACGCAAAGTTGTAGCCAGGCACGATACGCTCTGCCTTTGCAGATTCCACAACTTGCGAGCCGGCGAAGCCGAGTTGGAAGTACGAGGACAACATCTCTTGGGTCGCTTGAGGCGTGCCCACGATTACGTCCGGCATAGCGCAGCCCTCTTCAATCCAACGATTGAAGCCCGCTGCGCTAAACGAGCCAGATGCCGAGTTGTCGTTCGTGTGCGCCCCATTAGCACCCGTTACGATCGTAGTGAAGCCGTCAAAGGCTAAGGCATTAGCACCGGAATCACCATTGACAAGCAGGTTGTCCCAGCCGTTCATAACAAGTGTGGCGCCTAAGCGAATTTCTTTGGCTTTCAGATCCGCCACCAATTCGTTTTGGAAGGTTGCCGCGTCGTTCCCACCTGGTTGGCCGATCCCCCAAGATTGAGGACCATTCAAACGGTTGATGCCGTTCCAGTTCGCTGCGGCGATCGCGGCGCTTTGCTTGATATCGCTAAGGCCGAGAGACTTCTTCGCGCCGATGTTCTTCAACGTGACAGTTGTAGGACTACCGTCGTGGGAATACTCTTCCGGGCACGTACCATCAGCGAAGTTGATGTACGAAGACCCTGACGTAAACGCCAGCGAGTTGAGTTCTTGCCACGTCTCGGCCTTCAGAGACGTTTCTTGCTGCGTTGGAGTTAAGTACTTCAAGACAGTGATCTCTTCGCACATGGCGACGATTTCTTGGGTATCCAACGGGATCGGGTACTGCGCTACGTAGTCTGTCGGAAGAGTGTAGGCGGGAGAAATTACGGGGTCCGCCGCACGGGTCTGCACAGCTGTAGCATCTAAAATCATTTCAGACATGATCGTCTCCCACCTAATTAGTCAAACCTACGGACCGACGAGCAATGGCCGTAATGTATGACTGAGTAGGAGCAGGCGCCGGAGGGCTATCAGGTACAGCAGCCGGAGGCGTTGTTGGTTGGCGCAAAGATCGCTGAATCGTTGTCGGAGCGTTCTGAGGAGGCTGCTTGGGCCCTAAAGACTCCAGCAACCGTTGAACTGCTTCGGTGGCTGCCCGATTTGCGATCGCCTGCGCGTCTGACTCATTCAAAGGAGTCGTAGTGGCGATGTTGTTACTCACAACAGCGCTAAGTTGTTTCAGCGCTTCGCCAAAAGCTTCTTGCTTCGCGGTTCGTCCCAACACTTTGTCTGCCAAAACCGCATCGTACGTCGAACGCACATGATTTAGTACAGCGTCGAGAGGATGGGGTGGGATAGCAGGAACGACTGACGCCGGCGCCACAGGAGGGGGTGTCGGTGTCATGAGTGTCGTAGACGGTTCAGGCGTAGCAGGAGCAGGTGTTTGTGTGGTCATTGATTTCTCCTCTAAACCTTGTTTCATACGCACAGCGAAATCCGTAATCACTGCCTTTATGGCGGCGGCCTTATCAGGAATGCTTGACGGATCGGCCTCCAAAATGTTATCTACGACACGTTGGAGCATATAAGACATGTCCGATATACGACATGCCATATCCTGTGCTTCGTTGAATATTATGGCGTCAGCTAATGTTGTAGCCCCACCCAGGCCGTAACGCTCTTTAAGTGCTAAGTCGTCAACTTCGGATTTGTTAACGACGGCTTCAGATTTACTAACAAAAGCCTCTTTGGCGCGCGCCTCTAGCTTACTAGCTTCTTCTTCTCCTACAATCGAGACGGCGTCATCTTTTTGTGTAGTCATAGATCTCTCCACGGCGATGATTGCAGTGCGCTCGTTTGCAGGAACTCGAGTAAGCGCAAAGTGTACAAGTTGCCCTTTTAAAAACGTCGTGCCCTTCTGTGTGTACTCGGCACAATAAGAACACCTCTCGTAAAGTGACCTTCTAGTAAAAACACTCCCGTCCGCATGTTGATGCTCCCAGTCAATAAAGGATATCGATACCCTAATACGCTTATCAAATGGGACCTTATTTTGTATATCCCTTACAACAGAGCGAAACGCTGTCTCTGCAAGAGATGGATTAGTATCGTTCCCCCAAAGCCCTTTAGACTTAAGGAAGTCGCCATCAATACGGACCTCGTCCGCAATTCCTACGTGTCCAAAGCCGTTTAAGTCGGGGTAGTGTGCTATACTTAGATAGGGCATACCCCCTTTCCAAAATGTAGACTGAAATTGTTTCGGTGCCGGCTCCCCCTCTTTAATACGCTTAACAAAGTCTTTAAACAACGACTTGGACATTCGTGTGTCGTACTTGTCAAACCCTGTATCGCTCGTCGAAGCTGCCCAGATACGTTGATGCGTGCTTTCGTCAATTAACGCTCGAGTGATATACATCGACATCGTCTCTAAAGCAGTTTCAGGGACGTTAGCAACCGTCCAAACATCACACGACGCTAAAGGGTCTGAAGCCTGTTCGACAATGCCACATACACTCCCATCAAAATGAGAACACAACACGCACTTTTGCACACCCTGATCCGTCTTGTAGCCTGCCAGGCTTTTCTCCAACAAGGCTATTGGCTTGTAATCTTTATCAAATGACCGAGATACAGCTGCCCACCCAGCCTTTGTAGCCGCTACCTCCGTCGACATGTTCTTAGGGTCGTAGCTCTCATGGAACGCCTTTGACCACACACGTCTTACGTATGCTGGTGCGTCGTTAATGTTACGAGTAGTTAATTGTGCCAAATTTGGCCTCCCATCCTTGTCGAAGTAGGGTTGCAGTTAGGCTAAAGAGGACAGCAAGAATAAGTTCGGTTATAACTGGTACGTACATTATTGGTGCGAAGGCTTGGTACCTCGTAGGCTCGCTTAAGGTGACTGCTAAGGCAAAATAAACCCATGTGCCGACACAAAAGTCACATTGCCCAAACAGTCGCCATAAGCGCTCTGTCGGCTTAGCCACGCTAATCGCCCATATAAGTAGGCGACCGATAGCGAAGTACACAGCGACAGTCGTGACCATCATTCATCCAGTACTAAGAAGTAGTACACGACCACGTAGTCCGCGTTTGTTTGAAGGGCCTGGATCGTATGAATCCGATACCCTTGCCTGATGTACCCTGTCACATGCAGATCTGCATCCAAGCCGGACATCACGCTGTTCGACGGGTTCGCTACAGCGCCGACGTTTAAAATTAACGTCTTTACAGGTAATTTGTCGTCCATAAACTAACTATCCTTTCTCGAAATGACTTGACAATTCCCATAACGCGTTGCGGTGAGCCTGATACGCAAACTCAACTAGCCTTGGGAACTCTTCTTTAACACGTTCATGTAACAAGGAGGCAGTCAGCGACACGTCCCCTTCGATGGACTCTCCTTGCATAGATCTAACTGCACACTCAAAGACGGCACCCACCAAGAATTTCCCAACATCTGCCGTAAGGCTATCAATTAATTCTTTTACTAGCGGCTGAACCGGGATCTCAACACTTACTGCTAACCCGCGTTCTGTGAGGTACGACTTCAGAAGTGCGCCGGACCGCGATACTTGTTCTTCAACGTCGATCGATGGTCGATACCATACATCAACGGACACGAGTTTATTTAGCCGGTCGAGTAGGGGTTCCATTATCATACTTAGATCTTCTAAGCCGGAAACCGGCGCCGCGAAGTGCCCCGAGAGCGCGCTTCTAAGAACTGCTAGTTCAGGGGCTGTCAAGACCTCTTTGCAGCCTTTAATATAATCAGTCAGCCCTAAAATGGCTGCACGAGAGATTCGATCGAGCTGCGGCGGCCCAGCTTGCTCGATCATTCGGTTTGAAATGGCCCCCTCGCCGCCCTGTGATGGGGGCACTTGATTCTTACCAAGAACTTGTCGGGTTAGTTGTTTAGGGTCTGGTACGGGCTCTTGAATCTGCGACAAGGCAACGTCGTTGGTAATTGTTATCAACCCGTCCAACTGTAGTTGGGCTGCTGCGGTTTCTTTCGTTATGACCCCTAACTCAACTAGCTTCGATAACGCTAGCGAGGATGCTAGTCTCGCTCGTCCCTTAGCCACCAACAACTCTTCGTCTCGGTCAATAAACGTGAAGACCAAGTATGAGGGTAGCACCTTATCCCAAAATGCTTTTACCTTAATTCGGGCGTACCCGAACCCCGTCGTCTTTGAGTGCCGTTCTTGTCGGATCGACCCCGCTAACGTACCTGCGGCCCCTTGAGAATCTCCAATATCGTTGGGCGTAATACCATATCCGCCTGTCGTAATCATCGTACATCTAGCAACTGCTTTGTCGTACATTAGTTCAGCCGGGTTTCGCGTGAAACTAATGTATTTGGCTTCGCTATTATGCTCGTATAATACAGGCACCTTATATGGATCTACGCCGTTCAAGAGGTTTTTCCACGCTTCTAACCAATCCTTGGCACTCTCCTCGGCCATGTCTCCTAAGTCAAGGATACCCGCTTCCGGAGAGTCGATTAACAAGTTAGCGTAGTATCTATCACCCCTACTAAGAAGCTCTAGTGCCAAATAGATTTTCTCGGGAGGAGCCATTCCCCACCCCCGACGAAGAAACTCTGTTCGGGGCGACATGTAAATGCGAGACACAGCATGCTTAGGGTAGTAGACTGGTTCAATATCAACACCGCTAATTCGCTGTCCCACTGGCCAGTCTGGGTTGAAAGTGGGAAACATAGTCGCCGAGTCTATGTGTACTACTTTTTCGACAGGCTTGTCAGGGTCGTCGTCTTCATGTATGACCTCCCCTATTCCCCCAAAAGGAGTGTCGTACATATCCTGTAACACACGCTCCATCCCGACTACAAAACCCTCGTCATCCATCGAATTGGCTACATCTGTGTAGTGCTTAATCTCGTCTTGTAACTCTTGTGAGCGTGAAGGATCTCTTGAAGTTATCATCCACGGAGATGATAACGTTGTTAGGATAAGTGCATCTCGACAGTTGATTGCTATTGGTTGGTGTCTTACAGCGTGCCGCCACCGTTCAGCGTCCCAGGTAGGCACCGTCCATTGAGGAAGGAGTCTCATTATGAACGAGTCTGGTGGTTTAGATCGCCTACCGTCGCTTATAAATGCAGGAATTTTACTCGTCGCCACTTGTTTGCCACCATTTGGACGCCTCCGGAGATAGCGTCGATTTCATCGTCGTGTACGGCTCCTGAGTTCGAACCGTCAAATAATGTCGCTGTTTGTAAGAAACTACTGATCCAAGGGCCTTCAACTAAATACACCTTCCCAGCCTCGGCTCTAGGCGCCCATACGTTGGCTCGAGCTAGTTTGTCAGCATCTACTGGTACTGCTTCAATTCGTTTGTGCATCACCTCCGGGTCGTTTCTAAACTCTTGAACTGCTGCTAACCCGTGTATCGCACTTTCAATACCAATATGTTTAATGTGTTGCTCGTCGAGGATCATCTGCTTAATGATCTTCTTAGCGTCCGGCCACTCTTTCTTAAACTTTACCATGTCTCGAACGTAAAGATCTGCGTCCGCAGTAACAGCCACAGCAGCTGAGGCTGTAAAGTCGTTACGAGTCTTTGTTCCCAAGGCTAGATCCCAAAATCTTACCCACCTAAGTCCTTCGGGTACGTGCGTCGGTGATACTCTCTTAAACCACTCCGCTTTAAAGACGTTACCCTTAACCGAAATCCCCCAATCCCCATGTAGTAACTGCATTCTCTCTACTAGAGGAAGAGCCATCAGACGAGCGTAGTATGTGGGGTCCGTTTCTAGCAGCTTCGGGTTATCCGTCAGCCTGGCTGGAATAAACTGTCTTGATAGTGCGTTCTCCGTTCCTTGAGGTACGAACACATCTCTGTCCGACTCCTCATCCCGAAGGACCCATTTGACCTCATAAAGCGCCGCCCTTTGTTGGCCTAATGCTAATAGCTCGTCGTCTGACGCCAACCAAGCTGCCCACCTACGCTTGACCCACTCGTGTCCAATGTCCCCCGGGTTCGTTCCTGATCTTACCCTAACCGGAATGGGCTCTCCAGTTAAAGGATCAATTATTGAAGTTCTTGCACGTGAAAATAAGTAAAGGTACTGAGATTCGAGGAACGAAGTAAGCTCATCGAATCCTATGAACGCGTATTCCGCACTCTTGTGGTCATACTTGTCTGTCTCGTGCTCCATATGACTAAACGCTATCGTGGAGCCCGCCGGAAATCGCCACACCCTTCGTTGTTCGTTATACTTCCCACCAAATAGAGGGAAGATTGCTCTTGATCGTTCTATCAGCCCCCTCGCTTGGCTAAGTTCTGGATGCGTTCGCCTGAACAAGATTGCGCTGTATCCCCCCACATGCACGTATCGTAGCGACTCCATTAACAACGACTCGCTCTTGCCGCTTCCAGCCGCCCCTCCATATAGAACTTCGAACGCCCCAGACTTATGGAAAAGTTCTTGAGGTCCCTGGTTGGGGACCCAATTAAGCGTCATACACGGTCTACTGCAGGTAGCATGATGTTAACTTGTGTTGCTTGAACTGTGTTGTTCTGACCATTTTGACCATTTTGAACAGCTGTAGGCTCTTGAACAGCCAACCGCTGTAGCTCACTACTCGTCTTAGCGAGCCGTGCGAGATCGCCTACAGTGATCTCTAACTCCTTCGTTACGACGATAGTACCATCAGAACTCTCAACCCGAGATACCTCTCGAGCGGCGTTAATCTTTTCAAGATATTCGAAGGTCAAGTTACGAAGCTTCAAGCCGGTTTCCCAGTCTTGTGTTAACAACTCTTTCTTACGCTGCGCCCAAAGGAGACGACTTGAAGCTTCGTCTTCTGACGCCCACTCAGCTGCCCGTTTTTCCCACCTATAAGTTTCAGCCATAGATCGCCACAATGGGAACATTTCCCTAACATCTTCGCTTGGGTGGTCAGCTGAGTAAAGAAAGAAAGCCCGTCGAAGGGTAAACTCATGGCCCAGTGGACGAGCGTACTTTGAGAACCGATCGAACCACGCGTAAGGCTCGCCGGGAAGTTTCTCCCACGGGAACGCCTCGTCGTCTAAGGGGCTAAGCGCTTCCGTTTTCGGTTTCGACGACTCTAGGGGAACGAGTTCCTGTAGTGTCTGCTGAGCTTTGAGCAAATAGGGGTCTGACGTACTCATTATATGCCTTAAGAAGATCCTGTTCGGCGACGTTTGGACGGCCTTGAGAGGCCAACACTTCCTTGACGTTCCTAACGGTTCTGAACTTTTTGAATAACGATTGTAGTTCGGCCGGATCCATGTATTCATTATAAAGGACTACCGTCTAAAAAAGCAACAGAATCTATGGGGATGGAGGCTTGCATTTTTAGACCTCTTTATTGTATAATGTTTTTATGTTGACGTGCAGCATTTGTAAGGCGGAAAAGAGTGAAGAAGACTTCGACATTAACCCTATTGACGGAGAACGAATGTCAATATGTAAGGCTTGTGCCGAAGATATGATTTCGGACCTAACGCTCATTCATCGAGCGTGGGTCAACAACAAAAGGTATAGAGATGCCAAAAAACGACGAAGAAATAATCCAAATGTATGTCGCGGGGGTTCCTCTTAACAGTATTGCAGTTGAATTAAGAACATCGCCCACGTACATCTATAGAGTACTACGGCAAAACGACGTCCCCACACGCGGGCACTCTCGTAGGCACACCACAGTCGACGAGTTTTGCGGCTTTAGCCCGGAAGACTTTGACAAGATCGTAAAGCTATACCGGGAGGCTAAGATGTCCGCCAAAGCTATCGCAGACACTTATAACTTTCCGTACTCCCGCGTTCTGAGAGCCGTTCGTAATGCGGGTTTGCAGCTCGCTCCAGGGATTCCTTCGGGAAGGACGTATAAAGGCTTGGAGCCACAAATTATGGCCGCATACCGTACTCCGGGGGTTACTGTTGTCGAGATTTTGCGGAGGTTTAAAATATCGGCGACAACGTTGTACCACGTTCTTCGTAAGAATGGGGTAACTGAGTTGAGAAGGGCTAAGCTGGAGAGGGGTATGGATAGGACTGAAGTTATAGTGAATGAAGCATTGCTGAGGCTGAAGGAGGAGACTTCGCCGGTTGTAAAGATCGAGCAGCTTGAGCTGCCGTTTGGTGATTGGGGCGGCTGAGTGTCTGAGTGTCTGAGTGCCCACGTTTGTGTCAACACGGCGTGGGCTTTTTTGGTGGGTAAGGGTTTTTAGACCGCCGGGTTTGTCGGTTTTTGGATTTGGGAGTGAGTGTGCTACAGGAGTATTTTTACATGCGCGGTTTGTAAACAACCCCCCTAAGTGTAATATCTTATTAATAACCGCGATTAGTACAAGGAGACTACCATGTTCGAGTTAGTAGCAACACCCAACGGTTTTAGAGTGGCATTGATCGTGAATTGTCAGGTTCTTTGGAAGTCGCTTCGCGAGATGACGAAGGAACAAGCGATGCTCGCGGCAGAGTATTTAAGTATCGAGGCGAAGAGGCGCGAGCATAAGAATACGAAGTAGAAGGGTTCACTTAGATTGCACTAGCGAGGGTTAGTGCAATCGATAGTGTATCATTCAATACACACTAGAAAGGAGGTTAACATGGACGCGCAAGAGATTCTGTTCGAGCCCATCATAATGGATAGCCACAATCGTATGATGTGGGAAGATTGTCAGGATGTGGCACGAGGTCGGCTCATGGATGGCACCTGGTTTGTGATCTGCCATGGGTCGAAGGAAGGAGAGTTAGTAGATGTGTTTAACAAGCCCTTAGACTCGCAAGACTTAAGGAATGTTGAACTAATCTTCTGCTGCTACCCAAGATGTCAGAAAGACCCCAGAGTATTTGGCTCGTGGGATGAGACAACTTGGATAGCGCTAGTGGAAGAGAACAATCAGCTGTATCTGTCATTGGGGCGTGAGGGTGTAGACGTTACCAAGCGACGTACTTACTTAACACTGCACCAACTAAAGGCTCGTGAAAGGAGATCAAGATGACTGACTGGGAAGAGTTCCTTACAGACATTGATAAGACGCGTAAGGAAGCCCTCTCAATCGATGAGATTGTAGGCATGGGCCTAAGGAACCTAACTTACATCATCTTCATCGAAGCGAAGGGACAGATACTTGTCAACGGCGGACCTCGCCGAGACTTTGAGGTCGTGGATGATCGTATCCGCATGTCACTTATCCACCACATTCAAGAAGGATCGTCACTCGTTGCGCTAGGTCGAGGCCGCAACGGGCCTGCAGTACATTGGAGGAAGTCATGAACGAGAGTCGTAGGATCAGAAGAGCCATTCGGAAGGAGCAGTACACTCAAGCGTCGTACTACCGCGCCAACCACTTGTTTCGAAAGGGCTTAGCCGCAATGAGTGCCATAAGGGTCACACGTGAGGCTATTGACTTCACCCACATAACGTTTCCTCGCGAAAAGGATTATCACCCACTATTCGTAGAAAGTCTTACTCCATTAGCGGCATCTATGGAGCGAAAAGGAGGTGAGAAGAAATGATCGACAAGAAGGAAGCGCGAAGAGAGCTGGTGAAGCAAGTGGATGCGTTCCTCAAGACGAAAGATTCTTGGGAATGTGTTGAACAAGTCCTGGAGGAGTTTCGTGTTTCAGTCAACACGCAGGTCGAGGAGATTGAAGCACTATCCGATAAGGACGTTACGCTAATCCGCATGCTGAACCAGGGACGTTCGTATGCCGAGATCGCATCGGCATTGTTCCTCGGACGTAATACGATCCGCAACTATGTCCAAACTCTTTACCAGAAGACTCATGTCGGATCGCGGTACGAACTCGCAACGAAGTACTCGCACATTCGATAACTCTAGAACGACGGGGTGCGCATGTCATTCAAACGCACAAAAGGAGATCACTATGTTACAGAAACAGAACGCTACCAACGTATCAACCGAAACACCTATCAAAAAGGAGACTACCATGAACATCGAACCATACGTACTCGGAGGTGTGCCAACGTACTCGTACAAACAGGCGGCGCAGATCATCGGCTGTGAGTACGAGTCGATGGTCCGCAAATGGGTGAAGGACGGACGCATTGAGGTTACGGGCACAACAAACGTGAACAGCGGCATTCAAAGGGTACAGCTGAATGCCAAGGACGTCATGATCGTCCGCGACGAGTACCAAAAGCGTGAACGAGGCAACGGCGAGACCGCCTATGAGGTGCGGCTCTCAGTAGATCAAGCGGCAGCCATGATGGAAGCCCTTAAGGAAGCCGCAAAGAGACTCGACGAGCTCGTTGAATCGTCAGAGAACGTCGCGGACGCGTTACGCGCGCAGGCATTACATGAAGCGATCAAGGCATGGAAGGGTGCCAAGAATGTGAGCGCGTACCGCACTGCGCAAGCGAAGAAGTACCACGCTAAGAAAGCAAGTGGCGCCGGGACGCCTTCGGGGGTGGATCAAAGCGGATCGTAAGCGGACGCGTCGAGCAAGTAATCAGAAACAGTCCACCCCAATTAACAGAGATATCTGGCCGAGTGAGAGTAAGCCTTGTAGTTAAAAAGGAGACTAAAATGTTAGACGCTAAATTAGCAACACTGAGCAAGATACAAGAAGAGTATCCCGAGTGCGTGATACCAGAGAGTTATGAGGGGTATAAGCTTGTAACTCATGTGTGGCATCAACCAAGCCTGCTTTGGTTGATGACGTATGAACAGTTACTAAATCGTCTCATAGAGATCTATGAGACCAAGCCAAAGGCCGAACGGTCCGAACGGTATAGTCTCATTAAAGTAGTCGAACACGAGTTCGACTCACCCACGTACCACGTCCTGCTCGAAGCAAGGCGTAGGTGGGACGAAGGAGATTGTGAGTGGGACGAAGCAGATCGTAAGCGGGACGGAGCAGTGCGTGAGTGGAACGGAGGAGATTGTGAGTGGGACGGAGCAGAGTGTGAGTGGGACGAAGAAGATTGTGAGCGGGACGAGGCAGAGTGTGAGTGGATCGAAGCAAGATGTGAATGGGAAGCGGCAGAGTATGAGTGGATCAAGCAAGTTCATGACGATCTTTGTCCTAATTGTAAATGGGACGGAAACGGCTTACCTCAGTTCTACATATAAGGAACCACTAACAGAAATACAATGTGACTATGAAATGACGTCACAAAGGAGACTGATATGACTGCTAAGGAGTACCGTATAAGGTTAAAGACGCAACTCGTCGAAGACCTATCAATACAGAGAGCGCAACCCGGCAACGATGATACTAAATGGGAGGACGACTTCATTGCCGCGGTTAACGACTGCGACTCAATTGATGAGGTCATCCGAGCGTGTCAGCTCCGTAGCTGGGACGTCGCAAGTATGATAACAATACTCGTCCAAGCTGCCGTTGATGATGACGCGTCAGAGGAGTTGCAAAACGTTCCGTGTCGAGGTTGGGACACGTAGTCTAGCAGCCAAATAACGTAGTAAGTAACAGTCAAGCCCCGGACGTAAAGCCGTGCGGGGCTTTTTGTTGCCTATTACACATGCAACAGAAAGGAGGTGCTATAATGAACGCGAGGTGCAGGGATCCTCCTAACAGCAGACGAGTCTGCTAAGACAACTTAATATCTCAGGCTAGGGCCAGTTTCGGATCCGCCGTCGTGGATGGTCCACGCGGTTGGCGCCTAGAGCAGTCATAAGGAGTACCGAGCCCGAGCCTTTTGCCTGGTACCCGAAAAGCCGAAAAGCCGAAAAGCCGAAAAGCCGAAAAGCCGAAAAGCGGTACATTCGACCCTTGTGGAACGTAGTAGAGGGTACGTATAATAGATTCACGCCTGCAGGGTCAACACACTCGAGTTACCACTTTGTAGACCTGCGGTCCTGGGTTCACGTAGGCGGCGCCGTACCGTCTATCTCTCACCATACGGTCTGACCCGCCGGGCAGGTCCACTGGTCGAAGGGTTTCTCCCCCCGAGCCAGACAAAATGTGGAGCCCGAGTAGGCCACCAGTCATTGACCGCCTACACCCTACGGAGGAACGACCGCCGAAAAAGTTGTCTTGTTTGTTTTCTTCTATTTCGTTGTTGCCACATTCTCCCTTTTTGGGGGGCTATATATAAGAATTAATGATAATGAAAATGAAAAATTTCATTATCATCAAAAGAAAATTTATTGAGGGGGAAGTTTTAGGATAGTTGTAACAACTCAACAAATAATACAATACTATATTGTTCTTAATTATTTAAATGAATGTTTCCTACCCCCCCCCCCCCCCTTTTTTTTGATGCCTCATTCGATTCTGCTCCTCCCCGGAGAAAGGGCTTGTTTTTGTGGTAGAGATGTAAAAATA
>Ga0172368_10005547_pt1 | contig 14007 bp, 6 predicted proteins | sample Lak11m_FD_114540 | JGI IMG/M metagenome (GOLD analysis project Ga0172368, IMG submission 114540) | Freshwater microbial communities from Kabuno Bay, South-Kivu, Congo - kab_022012_11m | ecosystem: Environmental > Aquatic > Freshwater > Lake | place: Democratic Republic of the Congo: South-Kivu...
GCTGGGTACGCTGCATACAGATATGTACTTCAGGGATGAGCCTTACCGGACAGCCTATTTTATGGATTTCAAGGTGGATCCCGATTTTCAGAAGGGACTTACTGCCTACCGGGTGGTTAAGCCCACCATAGAAAAGGAGGTGAGTGACGGTGTCAGAATGGCCCTGGCTACTTTCCTGAAGAACAATGATGCCCCGATGGCATTCACCAAAGGGAGGGTGGGGTATCCGGCCTCGCTGTATCTGGGCGATAACCGCGTTTTCAATTGCATTCCCGTGAGGAACCTCAAAACGGATCCGGCAATGCCCGTTGAAATTCCGACCATGGCTGATATCCCGGAGCTGGTGGATCTGTATAACAGGTTTTACCGCAATTACCGGATCGCACCGCGCATGACAGAGGAAATATTCCGTCATTATGTAACCCATATTGAAGGACTCGAACTGGATAATTTCAGGATCGTCAGAAAAGAGGGAAAGATCCGGGCGGTGATAGCAATCTGGGATGAGGCTGCCTACCGATGCTATCGTGTGATCCGGGCCAATCTAAGAATTCATCTGGTCAATTCGCTGGTACGGTTTATCTCCCTCTTTTCCAAAACGCCAGAACCGATCTATACGCGCCAGCCTCTCCGGCAGCTGAACCTGGTGCTTTACGCCCATGATGGTTCCATAGAGGCTCTTTCCACGCTGTTCCGGTATGCCAATAACCAGCATGTGGGCGGCCGGTACAGTCTTCTTCAGGTCCAGGTCCATCAGGAAGATCCGGTAAATGCTTGTCTTAAGGGGCTTGTCGGGGTTTCCATTTTCAGCGAGATCCATGTATTTACGGATACTCACCAGCTGGCCAAGGAGATACAGAATGAACCGGGACTGGTTCACCTCGAATTTCAGAATTATATCTAGGTGATCCGGATTATCTGGATTTTTCCAGGATCCTGTTGAGGGTTTCCCTTACATTTTCCACCGGTCTCGGGGCGAAAACGCTGATAACCTTTCCGTCCTTGCCGATCAGAAAATAGCGCGGGAATTCAACCAGATAGTATTGCTCCCTGAGCACTGCCGACTTAGGATCCTGAATCAGCTGAACGCCTCCCAGCTTGTTCTGGCTGACAGTGGCTGCCCACTTGTTCCTGTCCTTTTCAAAATCCAGGGAGATCATCATAAAAGTGATATCCTTGCCGGCAAACTCTCTCCGCAGATTCTCGAAATAAGGGATCTCCAGCAGTGACCAGTCAGACCAGGAGGACCAGAACCCGATATAGAGCAGCTTCCCGAAATAATCACTGAGATTGACCTTCTTGCCGTCGGTGGTATAGGCTGTAAAATCGGGAGCCTCTTTTCCGGGGCCAACCTTTTCGAGATTGGCCACAAGGTTCTCAACGGATTTCAGATACTCCTGATTCCTGCAGGTTACCCTGAAGTCGGTGAGAAAAGTTTCGGAATATGCCGTGCCGTAATTGGCCAGCTGGTCATTCATCGCCTGCCAGAGAAGCCAGTCGAGCATCGCCTGGTTTTTGAATTCCTGATGAATCACCCTGAACCTTGCCACTGATTCCGGAAAGATCAGGTCGTTGGTATTGGGATTCTCTGCCAGATATGCGGTTTGTTTGTAATCCAGATAATTCTGAATAAAATCCTTAAAAATGGCACTGTTCAGATTCTCCTCCCGGTCGAGCCCAAGGGTGGTCAGATAATCAGGATAATATTCTTCAGGCAATTCGGGATAGATTCCGGTGAGCAGAAGGTGCCTGTCGGGGTACTGAATCCTCTGATCCGCCAGTGAAAACTCGAACTCCGACCGTGTGCGGGTCACGAATCCTGGATCAATCTCTGCATATTTCTGAGCATATTCATCCAGAAGAGTGGCTTTCATATGCTTGATGGAATCGGTATACCGGATAAAATCAACCGGCAGCATGGCAAAGAGCTTTGCCGGATCCATCGCGGTACGCTGGTCCAGCCTGGCTGCCAGCTTGAGATAATGGTTTACCGGACCCAGGGCGCCTTCATACGCGATTTTGTCAGGGAAGGTTGCAAGATTGATGTTCATGACCAGTTCCTTCCCGGGTTCCAGATGGACATCGGTTATCTGTTTTCCGATAAAAACCAGTCCCTTGACCGGTTCTGCGAGACTCATATCCAAAGAAAAGCTGCCGTTTTTGGAAATCCTGGCACTGTCGAGCACCGGTCCGGCAGCAATGGTGATATAACCAGATATCACCGGGGTAACGGTACCTGAAAGTCTTGCCATTCCCGAATCCGGCTGGCTACTGCGGCACCCTGCCAGCAGAAAGGCTGCCAGCCCGATAAATGGAAGGATTCGTTTCATGAATTCAGCCTATTTGGGATTTCCTACTTTCCCGACGTACTTATTGTAATACTCGTTGTATTTGGCGTCGATCTCCTTGTAGAGTGCGTCTTCCTTGTTTTCCTGCGCAATCCTGATCAGCTGCGGGAACTCATATCCCATAGCCTGCTGCAGTTCGCTGCTGACAGACGGAAACATGTTGGCCGGCAAACTCATGTAATAATCTACATTGTCGCGGATATTTTCAAAGGCAAACTTGATGGCCTGCTGTCCTTTTGCCGAATTGCCCGCCTTGAACAAAAGTTCAGCGAGTTCCACATCCAGATAGGAATAACCGATCACTGCCTGGGGCATCACCTGTTCGAGCTTATTGAGGGCGGCAGAAGCTTTGTCCAGTTTGCCCTCTTCGATCAGGGCACCGGCCAGACGGTTGAAGTTATTTTTCATGTTCTGCATCATCCTGCGGCAGGTCTCATCCTGATACACCTTAGGATTATTGAAATTGGTGTACCTGAATTTGTTCATCAGGTTATCATACAGGATATCTGTATTTACCATTCCCTGAACTGCGGTCTGGCGCTCTCCCTTCACGGGTATTAGTCTGTAGCTGAGGCCCTGTAGTTCGAGGTAATTATCCAGTTTGACAGATCCGCTTTGTCCCGGAGTGGTATAGTACATCGGTCGTTCCCAGTTATTGTGGGCGAGGATATCGAGGATCACAAGCTCATCCTTGTACACTTGTTCCTGGCCCATGGTCCATACAATGGCCGAATCCACCTGGTTGATCCTTTCGGGTGCTACCGTGCCGGTTTTGAGTACTTGTTGCCGGTCGACCGGCAGTACGAAGGTGGAAGCCGGGAAATAATTGAATTTCCTGCCTGTTGATGATGAAACCATGGCACGGGGATCATCATCCGTAACGAAACCGATCAGCTGTTTCAGATCGGTTGGCTGATCGATCTGTTTATAGAACGGGATGTACCCCCGCTTACCCTGACGGTACTGCTCAAAATTCATTGAGATTGGCAGGGCTTTCGACTCATAGTAGGTCCTTTTCAGCTGGTCGATATACCAGTCCTGCGGCAGGAAAGGCATGCAGCAAACCCTTACATCGGTTCTAACCCCTTCCACCTCCTGCATGTACCAGAGCGGGAAAGTATCGTTATCTCCGTTGGTAAAGATCAGGGCGTTCTTATCGAGCCCGATCAGGTAGTTGTAGGCAAAATCATGTGCGGTGTAGCGGCCCGAGCGGTCGTGGTCATCCCAGTTTTGGGCGGCCATCAGCACCGGCACAGCCAGCGTGCAAACCCCGGTAACCGCGATGGCTGCCACGAGGGGCTTGATTTTCTGCTTCAGAAGGTCATACAGGTAAAGCACGCCCATTCCGATAAATATCGCGAACGCATAGAAGGATCCCACATACACGTAATCACGCTCCCTGGGAGTTTGAGGTACCTCGTTCAGGTACACAATGATCATGGCTCCGGTCATGATGAAGAAAATGGTGACGGTCCAGAAGCCCAGGTTATGGCGCTTGAAGTAGAACCAGGCACCCAGGAGTCCCAGGATCAGGGGCAGCATAAAATAGGTATTGTGACCTTTATTCGCCGTGATGGATTTGGGTAAATTGTCCTGCGGTCCCAAGCGCATGGCATCCAGGAACTTGATCCCGGTGATCCAATTGCCGGATGAGATATTTCCGTACCCCTGTTCATCGCTCTGGCGGCCCGAAAAATTCCACATGAAATAGCGGAAGTACATGTGGCCCAGCTGGTACCTGAAGAAGAAGCGGAGGTTCTCCCCGAAGGTCGGAACATTACGGATCTCAGTCTCTCCGTTGGAATTGGTCACTTTCACCGGACGGCCCTTGATTTTTCCCCACTGTTTGTAATAGTCGGCATACTTGGGCTCCTGGGCATTGTACATACGCGGGAAGATGGTCATGAATTTCTTGTCATATACATAGTCGGTCCGCTTATCGGCAACGGCATATTTTCCATCCTTTTTATAATAGAAATTCTTCCCGTCCTTGTAATCGACCATCGGGGCATTGAAATATTCACCGTAGAGCAGCGGGCGCTGACCGTAGACTTCACGGTTGACGTATGAAAGGAGGTTCAGGGTATTGTCGGGGTTGTTTTCATCCAGCGGGGGATTGGCGGCCGAACGGATTGGAAGTACGATGATGGAGGAGTAGCCGATCATGATAAAGGTGATTCCCAGGAAGATCGTATTCCACATCACTTTGCCCTTTTTGTTCGACCAGATTATCGCATAGGTAAGTGCACCGATGAGGAGGACAATGAAAATAAACACGCCCGAATTGAAAGGAAGACCTATCGTATTGACAAAGAAAAGTTCAAACCATGAGGCTGCCTTGATGGTCAGCTGGATGACCCCATACAGCAGCACTGCCAGCAGCACGAAAGAGCCGATCAACGCGTAAATCACCCCCTTGCGGGTAACCGGATGGCGCTTGAAATAATATACCATCACGATGGCCGGCAGGGCCAGGAGGTTCAGGATATGAACACCGATGGATAACCCAATGAGATAGGCGATCAGAATGAGCCAACGGTCACCGCCAGGCTGGTCGGCAACACTTTCCCATTTGAGGATGGCCCAGAAAACTGCGGCTGTGAATAGGGATGACATGGCGTACACCTCGGCTTCCACAGCGCTGAACCAGAAACTGTCGGTGAAGGTATAGGCGAGGGCACCCACGATGCCAGCACCCATAATGGCAAATAACTGACCTTTTTCAACTTCGGAATCCTTAACGAAAAACCTTTTGGCCAGATGGGTGATCGACCAGAAGAGGAACAGAATGGTAAAGCCTGAGGCCAGGGCCGACATGATGTTCATCATTTTGGCGATGGCGGCTCCGTTCCCGAATGCAAACAGGGAAAAGAACTTGCTCAGCAGCATCCAGAAGGAGGCTCCCGGAGGGTGCCCGATCTCCATGTTCTTCGCCGTGGCTATGAATTCACCGCAGTCCCAAAACGAGGCGGTAGGCTCGATGGTCATTACATAAACCAGGGAGGCGATGGCAAAAATGATCCATCCGGTGATATTATTGATCCGGTTGAAATTCATGGTATTGCGATTTAATTTATTGCGTTGTCGATTACGGGCGGAAAGTTATAAAAGTTTTCCTGCTTCTGCTGCCTGTTCAGCCTCATAAACACTGTCTGTTAACAGTTCCGCGCCGAAGGATGCCTCAACCGCCAGACGGTCGCATCTTTCATTTTCAGGGTGGTTTGCATGGCCTTTGATCCAAACGAAGGAAACCTTGTGCCGGGGGTAGATCTCCAGGAACCTTTTCCACAGATCGGGATTCTTTTTCTTCTTGAACTGGGTTCTGGCCCAGGTGAATACCCAGCCCTTCTCCACAGCATCGGCCACGTATTTCGAATCTGTGTATACAGTTACGTCGCTTCCCGGAATCTTCAGCGCTTCGAGCGCCACAATAACCGCCAGCAGTTCCATACGGTTGTTGGTGGTAAGCCGGTATCCTGCTGAAAGCTCTTTCCGCTGCCCGGGTGCCTGTAATACGACACCGTATCCTCCCGGCCCCGGATTTCCCCTCGCCGCCCCATCTGTGTGTATAGTAATCCTCATGCCCTTATGCCCTCATGCCCTATTTCCCAAGTGAAATGCCCGTATTTGCCACGAACAGCTTGATGGCAATGGCCAGGAGGATGATCCCGAAAAACTTCTTGAGGATCATGAGTCCTGTGGGACCCAGAATACGCTCAAACCAGTGGGTGCCCCTCAAAACAATATACACAATGATCATGTTGAGGATCAGGGCAATGATGATATTAATATGGTCGTACTGTGACCGGAGGGAGATCAGGGTGGTGATTGAACCCGCACCGGCGATGAGCGGGAAAGCGATCGGAACAATCGAAGCCGCCTCCGGCGCATCGTTCTTGAAGAACTCATGCCCCATCAGCATTTCGAGCGCCAGAAAGAAAATGATGAACGAGCCTGCGATGGCAAAGGAAGAGACGTCCACGCCGAATAGCCCCAGGATCTTCTCCCCCACAAACAAAAAGGCGATAAACACCAGGAAGGAGACCAGCGTAGCCTGACCGGCCTTGACGATCCCTCCCTTGTTCTTGATATTGAGTATGATGGGGATGCTGCCGGTGATATCGATCACGGCAAACAGCACCATAAAGGCCGAGATGATTTCGACGAAATTCAGGTTCATGGCGCAAACTTACGAAAAAGGCAGGAGGGCAAGAGGGCAAAAAGCCCAAAGTAAAGTTTTAGGTCAAAGAATAAAGTAAAAGGGCCGCATAACATTGCGGCCCCCAACTTTACTTAAAATTTAGTCCTTAAAACTTAAATCTTTACTTTGGTCTTTTTGCCCTCCTGCCCTCCTGCCATCTAATACGCCAGCGTCATCTCGTCCACCAGGTGTTTGGCTCCGGCATATTTGTCCATGATGAACAGAACATACCTGACATCCACGCTGATGGTCCTCTGGTAATCAGGCTCAAAGGCGATGTCACCGCTCATGGCTTCCCAGTTGCCGTCGAAAGCCAGGCCGATCAGTTCGCCCTTGGCGTTCAGCACGGGGGATCCTGAGTTACCACCGGTGATGTCGTTGTTGGAGATGAATCCGATCTTCATCACGCCGTCTTCGCCGTAAATGCCGTAATCCTTGGCTTTGTAAAGCTCTTTCAGTTTGGCGGGTACAACGAATTCCCAGTTGTTCGGATCTTCTTTCTGCATGACCCCATCGAGGGTGGTAAAGTATTTGTAATGAACGGCATCCATCGGGTCATAGGATTTAACCTGACCGTAGGTGAGCCTCATGGTGCTGTTTGCATCAGGATAGAAAACCCTCTCTTTCTGGAAGGCCATCAGTCCGTCGATCCACAGACGCTGTCCCTTGGCAAGATCGGTGTTGAATTTGCCCAGCTCATTCCTTAATTCACCTGCTTTTTTGTTGATTGAGGTGGCAGCGATATAGGCAAGGTCTTTTTCAAGAACCTTCATCGATGGATTGTCGAGGAAAGCGTTCAGTTTGGCCTGATCGCAGAAGATCGAGGTTTCGAACATTTTTTTCGCGAATTCAATTCCGCAGCCTTTGAATTTCTTGTTGATGAGGTTGGCATAAACATCCGGCTTGTATTGATCCTGTATGTCGGCGCCGAACATCTCAAACATGGCTCCGGTGATCTTCTCGTCGGTGGATTTGTTGTAATCCTTGAAGAATCCGTCGAGATTGCCCTTGATCCGGGCGGCACTCTCCTTCACTTTGGCCTGATCTTTTTCATTGGCCAGGATTCCGGCAAGGGAGCCCCCGATCTGACCGGCTACTCCGATGATCTCGGAACCGCCCTGGAAACACTCCTGATAATACTGGCTGACGCTGTTGAAGATAGCGCGGCTCTCAACCGCATTCCTGATGAGAGGAAGGGCTTCACCGTATTTTTTCTGGAGGGTGGGATCCTGAGCGATCCATTTGGTGAACTGGTCTTCGATTTCGCGTTTCTGGTCAGCAACCTTCATCCTTTTAAGGCTGGCAGCCTGGCCAATGGAGAATTTATAGTAGTTGGTTGATCCTGAGTATTTTGATGAATACTGGATTCTTACCTTCGGATCAGCCAGCATATCGGCCAGCATGATTTCCTGCTTGGCATTGCGGATCTTGATCCTGTTGGGGTGCAAATATTTCAGCACATCTTCCACTTCATAGGAGGTCATGTAACGCGTGGTCCTTCCGGGATAACCCAGGATCATGCTGTAGTCGCCTTCCTTCACACCTTTTACCGAAACCGGCAGGTAATGCTTGGGCTTCAGCGGCACATTGTCGGCCGAATAGTTGGCCGGCTTGCCGTCGGGCGACATATACACGCGGAAAACCGAAAAGTCGCCGGTCTGGCGGGGCCACATCCAGTTGTCGGTATCGGCACCGAACTTACCCACTGAACTCGGGGGAGCGCCTACCAGTCTCACATCGGCATAGCGGGTGTAAACCAGTAGGTAATATTTGTTACCGCCGAAATAGGGGATTACCCGTGCCGAGTGAAACGCATCGGTTTTAATCTCATTCTGGATCTTGCCTGATTCTTCACGGATGGCAGCTGCCCGGTCGGCTTCGCTCATCCCGTCATTGACCTTGGCAAGAACCCGGTCAGTGACATCGGTGATGTAATCGAGGAAGGTGACCGAAAGTCCCGGGGTGGCCAGCTCTTCGGATTTGCTCATCGCCCAGAAACCGTCGGTGAGGTAATCATGCTCAACCGTGGAGTGCGACTGAATTGATCCGTAGCCGCAATGGTGGTTGGTGAGCAGGAGGCCCTGGGGAGAAACAATCTCACCGGTGCATCCGCCGCCGAAAATGACAATTGCATCTTTTACGGAAGATTTATTTACACTGTAGATGTCCTCAGCCGTCAGTTGCAGTCCGAGCTCGGTCATCTTGCCAATGTTCAGCTTCTGGATCAGTGGCAGCAGCCACATGCCCTCATCAGCTTTTGCTGATATGCTGAACATCAAGGAAATACCTAATAAAATCGAGGTTAATCTTTTCATATGACAATTGGGTTTGATATCATGGTGGAAAGATAGGAAAAAGTGCCAGACACCGGGAAAAACCTGCTCTAAAAATCAGGAATTTCCTGATTGCGAAACCTGTCACGGCCAAAACCCGCAGCCGTCTTGGTGTTAAAACTCCAACCATGTTAACCAATATCACTAAAACCTTCAAAATGATCCACTTGATCCTGGTGGATCTGATATTTGTTTCAACCGCTTCTCTCTTCGCTGCGGAAGAAGGGGTGCCTGAAGTCAGGGCCTACCGGATCGCGGAAAAGTTTACCATCGACGGCTTCCTTGATGAGTCACTGTACCAGGCAGCACCCAGTACCGACCTGTTTCTCCAGTTTGAGCCCGATAATCTGAAACCATGCACCCAGCAAACAAACGTATGGGTTGGTTTCGACAACGAGTTTCTGTACATAGGTGCCATGATGTTCGATACCCGGCCTGATTCCATCTTCAATCGCCTGACCAGGAGGGATGAGACCTCCCTGAACGGATTATCCGATGAATTTGATGTCTATATCGACGCTTTCCACGATCACCGGAACGGGCAAATGTTTTGTGTAACGGCGGGCGGCGCTCTCCGGGATGGCTTTTTCGATAACGATGCCTTGAGGTTTGACCAGTCGTGGGATGGTGTTTGGGATGCGGGGGTAAAGCTCCTCGACAACGGATGGTCGGTTGAGATCCGCATTCCGTTTTCGCAGATACGGTTTGATCCGGATAATCTCGAAATGTGGGGGATCAATTTCGAAAGGGATATTACCCGGCGGCATGAGCTCGCCTTTACCCGCACCAGGCCCCGCAACGGATCAGGGTTTACCTCCCTTTTCGCCCATCTGGTGGGACTGGATGGGAATATCAAACCGCGTAAATTCGAATTTCTTCCCTACGCCGTTTTCAGAGCTGAATTCCTGGATCATACTGCCGGGGATCCGTTCAATACGGGCAAAGGATTTAATGGCAGCGGGGGGCTCGACCTCAAATACGGTGTCAATGCCAACTGGAAGGTTACGGCAACCCTGAATCCGGATTTTGGTCAGGTGGAGGTAGACCCCAATGTGATCAACCTCACCGACCAGGAGACCTATTACCCCGAAAAAAGACCTTTCTTCACCGAGGATGCCAATACTTATCTGTATGCCCGGACCGGTACCACAGCCAATGTCAATATGTTTTGGGCCACGCCCGTTATTTTTCATAGCCGGAGGATCGGAAGGGCACCGCAGGGGATGATCCCAACAGCGGATTATTATGAAAAGATATTGGGCACCCGGATACTTGGAGCGGTAAAACTGTCAGGAACCGCCGGCGGCTGGAAGATCGCCACCCTTCAAACAATGACGAACCGGGAAATGGCTGAAATTCAGAATGAAGGTATCCAGACGGCCGTTGAAACCGAGCCGCTCACCTATTACGGAGTTGCCCGGGCAGTCCGGCAAAATGCCAAAGGGACCGGGGGTATCGGGATCCTGGGTACCTATGCCGACCGGTTCTTTAAGGATCTGGCTTTGAAAGACCAATTGAATTCTGAATCATTGGTAGGCGGGATTGACGGTTTTCAGTTCCTCGATCAGAATAAAAAATATGTAATCTCCGGATATGCCAGCCTGTCGCATGTGAGGGGCACCGAGCAACGGATGATCGCACTCCAGCGGAATTCCATGCACTATTTTCAGCAGCCCGACCTTGAGTTCATCCGGGTTGATTCAACGTTGACCTCCATGACCGGTTTTTCGGGACGACTTTTTTTTAGCAAGGAAAAAGGGAATGTCATTTTAAACGCTTCACTGGGTTGCATAGGACCGCGATATGAAATCAATGATCTGGGAATTCTGCCCGGGTTCACCAATCTCATAGGAGCCCACGTTAGCTTTGGTTATCGTTGGCTAACGCCTACCCGTTATTACAGATCCGTTTCAGTTTCTGCCAGCCCCAGCCTGAAATGGGATTTTGACGGCAATGTAACCAGTCGTGGGTTGCTGTTCATCGGGTCCCTGACACTGCCGAATTTCTGGAGCCTGTCACTGACCAACGGGCTCCTGGCAACCTCATTCAATACCCGGTTAACCCGGGGCGGCCCCATAACCAGGAACCCTGAATCATTCTCGGTAAATGCATCTGCATCAACCGATTCGAGAAGAATGTGCATGCTCACCCTTAACGGAAGCGTGTCGGGTGGCATGGCCCAAAATAGCGGTTTGCTGGGAGTGAATGTCAGCCTGAAACTCTCTTCCAGGTTCCGGATGAATATTTCACCGTCGTACCAGGTTGCCCGCAACTATGCCCAATGGGTGGGGTCCTATGCTGATCTGTCAGCCCAACAGACCTTTGGCCGGAGATATGTGTTCGGATCACTGAACCAGAAGACACTGAATACCACTATCCGCCTCGACTGGATCCTGACACCGAAGCTGAGCATTCAACTGTATGCCCAGCCTCTGTTTGCCTCCGGAGATTATCAGGATCTGAAATATCTCAATACCCCCAAAACCTATGATTTCACCACCTATGGCAGCTCAGGTTCTGTAATCAGTGAGACCACCGATGCAAACGGCTCAACCGTCTATATCCTCGATTCGGATGGAACAGGACCGGCATCACAATACCGTGTGAAAAACCCTGACTTCAGAATTACCACTCTCAGGGGAAATGCAGTCCTCCGTTGGGAATATGCACCCGGGTCAACCCTCTATCTGGTTTGGACGCAACAGTCAGCCGACCAGCTCGCGAATGGTGATTTCGAGGTATTTGAGTCCATCTCCCGGCTGGTTGAGGCAAAACCCAATAACATATTCATGGTCAAGTTATCATATTGGTTTGACAGGTAAAAAACATTACCTTTGTGATCGTATGTTGGTTTATGTACATAGCACCCTGCTGAAGGCCTACCGCTGCCTGTACAACTGTCTGATGGTCTGATCCCGGCCACCCACCCCGGCTTAATTAAGCCTTTCCACCGGTTGTTTTTCAACCATCACACCCATCACACCCACCACACCCATCACAACAATCACAACCATCATAACCACCACAACAATCATAACTTCCCATGGAACTCTCCTGCCTCCCCGAACGCCAGCCCAATGCAGAAGGCAATTTTTATATGCCACACCCCAATGCCATTGGTCCCGGAATGAATCCCCGGATCCAGCGGCTTCGCAAACTTAGTGTTGAAACCGAACCTTCGATCACGATTGAGAGGGCGCTTCACCAGACCGCCTTTTACCGCGAAAACAACGGCAAATACTCGGTCCCGGTGATGAGGGCACTGCAGTTTCTCGATCATTGCAGCAAAAAAGAGATCTACATTGGCGAGGATGAGCTGATCGTTGGCGAAAGGGGCCCGAAACCCAAGGCAGTTCCTACCTTTCCGGAGCTTACCTGCCACAGCGTGGAGGATTTTCATGTGCTTAACAGCCGCGACCAGCAACATTACGTGGTGGATCCGAAGGATATCGGGATTTATGAGCGGGAGGTGATTCCTTACTGGCAGGGGCGTACCATGCGCGAAAGGATCTTCAGTCATGTGCCGGAAGAGTGGAGAAGAGCCTATGAGGCCGGACTCTTCACCGAGTTCATGGAGCAACGGGCGCCCGGTCATACCGTGCTCGACGGAAAGATCTACCGAAAGGGGATGAAGGATTTCAAAAAAGATATCAAAGCCCATCTGGATTCGCTTGATTACATGAATGATCCGCAGGCAACCGACAAAGCCGAACAGCTCAAGGCCATGGATATATCCTGCGATGCGATCATCGTGTTCGGAAAGCGTCATGCCGAGAAAGCCGAGGAGATGGCCCGCACGGAGAAAGATACTGTCCGCCGGAAGGAGCTTCTGAGGATTGCCGAAGTGTGCCGCTGGGTGCCCGAGAATGCACCCCGGACTTTCTGGGAGGCAATCCAGATGTACTGGTTCGTTCATCTGGGTACCATTACCGAACTGAACGGATGGGATGCCATGAACCCAGGTCATTTCGACCAGCACCTCGCACCATTCTTCGAACGTGAGATCAAATCGGGATCATTGACCCGCGACGAAGCCAAGGAACTGGTATCCTGCTTCTGGATCAAGGTGAACAACCATCCCGCTCCGCCGAAGGTGGGCATTACCGCCAGGGAGAGCGGAACCTATAACGATTTTACCAACATTAATATCGGCGGAGTGACTCCTGAAGGCAACGATGGGGTCAGCGAGGTTTCCTACCTGCTTCTGGAAGTGATCGAGGAGTTGCATATCCTGCAGCCCGGCAATTCGGTCCATATCAGCTCAAAAACTCCGGACAAATTCCTGAATGCCGCCAGTCGCGTGATCCGTCAGGGTCACGGATACCCGTCGGTGTTCAATCCGGATGTGTATATCATGGAGATGGTGGGCATGGGTAAGTCGATCCGGGATGCACGTGAAGGGGGCTGCAGTGGTTGTATCGAGGTGGGGGCTTTCGGCAAGGAGGCCTTCCTGCTCACAGGGTATCTGAATGTGCCTAAGGTATTGGAAGTTACCCTCAACAGGGGAATAGATCCTGTTACCGGCAAGGTTGCCGGGATCGACTGCGGCGATCCGAGGGAATTCAAGGATTACGAAGAGCTATATCAGGCCTTCCTGAAACAGCTCAATTTCATTGTTGAAACCAAAATCAAGGTGTCCAACTATATCGACCGGATGTTTGCGAAATATGCTCCGGCCACCTTCCTTTCCGTGGTGATCGATGACTGCATTGCCAAAGGAAGGGATTATTATGATGGAGGTCCGAGGTACAACACGAACTATATCCAATGCACCGGTCTGGGCACTGTCACCGACAGCCTGTCGACCCTGAAGAAGCATGTGTTTGAGGATAAGACCTATACAATGGATGCTATCCTTTCGGCTGTTGCCAAAAACTTTGAGGGCGAGGAGAAACTCCGGCAGTTCATCCTGAACCGCACCCCCTTCTTCGGGAATGACGATGATTATGCTGATTCGATAGCCGTGAGGGTATATGAAGATCTGTTCAAAGCTATTGACGGTAAGCCCAATACCAAAGGGGAGACCTTCCATCTGAACATGCTGTCGACCACCTGTCATATCTATTTTGGCAAGGTGCTGGGAGCCACTCCAAACGGCCGCTTCTCAGGGAAATCCATTTCCGAC